>JAABUX010000548.1_pt1 | contig 63871 bp, 52 predicted proteins | sample 5561851 | NCBI WGS metagenome assembly JAABUX01 (sample SAMN10711883, study PRJNA513361) | rock metagenome | isolation source: Antarctica rocks | place: Antarctica: Victoria Land, Richard Nunatak red sandstone | collected 2016-01-03
AATGCGCAGACGCAGTTGCTGAATTAATGAGACTAACTCGCAATAAGTGGAAGTATTATCAACGAGGTCTGAGGGCCAAGGAGCTTATCCTGTCTGCATTACAGACCTCCTTGTAACCCCTTCAGGGGCAAGGCATAACTTCACCTCCTCACCTCCTCTATTACTAGGACATATAAATTGAATGCTGAGCATAACCACTGGAGCAAAGAATGCTATTCACCCCAACTCAGCTCAAAGGTACATTCATTGTTAACCTAGAGCAACGGCAGGATCATCGGGGCTTCTTTGCTCGTACTTTCTGTGCAAAGGAATTTTCAGCCCATAATCTGAAGCCAACTGTTGCGCAATGCAACCTGTCTTTCAACCATAAGAAAGGCACTATACGGGGTATGCACTACCAAATTGCTCCGGCCACCGAGACTAAGCTGATTCGCTGTATCCAAGGGGCTATTTATGATGTCCTCATAGATATGCGTCCTGAATCTCCTACCTACTTGTCATCCATTGGTGTGGAGCTGACAGCTGAAAACCGTCGGGCTCTGTATGTGCCTGAAATGGTTGCCCACGGCTATCAAGCTCTAACCGACGGCGCTGAGGTTTTATATCAGGTTGGGGAATTTTACCTGCCAGGCTACGAGTGTGGTTTACGCTATGATGACCCAGCTTTTAAGATTAAATGGCCTATACCGGTGAGTGAGATCTCTGACAAAGATGCGGCTTGGCCCCTGTTTGAATGTGTTTCCCTAGGAGTAGCTCATTTATGATTATTATCGATAAAGCACTTCAAGCTCGTGCAGAAGCAGGTAACCCTGTCAGGGTTGGCATGATTGGTGCTGGCTTCATGGGTCGAGGACTTGCCAATCAGATCGTCAACTCAGTGCCTGGCATGGAGCTGGTTGCGATCTCCAACCGTACCCTTGATGCTGCTAAGCGAGCCTACTCTGACGCTGGTGTTGAGGAAGTTCAAGTTGTTGAGACTGTCTCCCACCTAGAGAGCGCCATTGCTCATGGACAATATGCTGTCACTGAAAATGCCATGCTATTGTGTCAAGCGGATGGCATTGATGCATTGGTTGAATTAACGGGAGCAATAGAGTTTGGTGCTCATGTCGTCATGAAAGCGATTGAACATGGCAAGCACGTTATTCTAATGAATGCGGAACTCGACGGCACAGTTGGTCCAATTCTCAAGGTATATGCTGATCGTGCTGGCGTCATTCTTACTGGTTGTGATGGGGATCAACCAGGGGTGGAGATCAACCTCTACCGATTCGTGAAGAGTATTGGACTTAACCCGCTCCTATGTGGCAATATCAAGGGCTTGCAGGACCGCTATCGCAATCCCACCACCCAGGAAGGTTTTGCCAAACAATGGGGTCAAACGCCCCACATGGTGACCAGCTTTGCTGATGGCACGAAGATCTCCTTTGAGCAGGCAATCGTGGCTAATGCCACAGGGATGAAGGTAGCCCAGCGGGGTATGCTCGGATACAACTACAGCGGTCATGTAGACGAAATGACCAGCATGTATGATGTCAAACAGCTTAAGGAATGGGGCGGCATCGTGGACTATGTAGTGGGTGCTAAACCGAGTCCAGGTGTGTTTGTGTTTGCAACGCACGACGATCCTAAGCAGCGCCATTATCTCAATTACGGCAAGTTAGGTGAGGGTCCCCTCTACAGCTTCTACACCCCTTACCATCTCACTATCTTTGAAGTACCTCTATCGGTCGCTCGTGTTGTCCTATATAAGGATGTGGTAATTGCTCCTATAGCTGGTCCTGTAGTAGATGTGGTAGCTACTGCCAAGATTGACCTCAGAGCTGGGGAAACGCTGGATGGTCTTGGTTACTACATGACCTACGGTCAATGTGAAAACTCTCAGATTACCCAGTCGCAAAACCTACTACCAATGGGTTTAGCCGAAGGATGCCGCCTGAAGCGAGATATTTTCAAGGATCAAGTCCTCAGCTACGATGACGTAGAATTGCCTTTTGGCAGACTCAGCGACAAACTGCGGGCTGAGCAGAACGCTTATTTCGCTCCGTCAAGAAGAGCGCAGGAGAAGCAGTATTCCTCATGTTGAAAAACTTCCTAAGACCGTTTTTTACCTATACAGTCTTAGCTATTTTCGTTCTGCTGAGTGTTGTGCTTACTACTCAGGTTGGGAGTACTCAGGTCTTCACCCCCACAACGTCAAGGGAACCGGATGTGATTACAACTCAGACGTATGACAACTTCGAAAGTTATGGCAATACCCTTCCGGTTACGAATTGGCCTACCCCTGGCGGGTACATGATAAATCCGTGGGGCGATCCGAATTCTGGGTTCTTTCCAAGCTTAAGCACGGAATATCAGGCTGACGGAGACTATTCCATGAAGCTCGACTATAACCTCGAATCCAAGGGGTGGAATAGCATGGGCTATTTATTGGATCACCCAGACTGGTCTGCTTGGGACGGCATACGCTACTGGCTCAAACCTGATGGCTCAGATCGCACACTGAGCTTCGGCTTCCTCGAGCGTACTGGCTCCGATGGCGTCCATCACTTCCATTATGCTGACTACCAAATGACTGGCACCACACCTGTCATCATCACCATGCCCTGGAGCGCATTTGGTGCGGATCAGACTAAAGTATCGGGGGTTGAAGAGCAAATCTGGTCGCTCGAAGGTTCTCCAGGCCCCGGAACCATTTATGTTGATAAGATTGAACTGATAAAGTTTGGCACGACTTCGCCGCCATCCGGCATTGTCGAAAGCAACTGAGTAATTGGCAATTGATATGGGGTTGGGAACTCCTACCTCTCATTCCCAGGCTAGAGCTTGGGAACGAGAAACGAGTAGGTTCAGCAAAATTTAGCGCCATTGAATGTAATACAATATCAACTTTTATCAGGTTTTGACTGTTATGGAAGACTTTCAAGATGTGGTTTCTGAAGATTTAGAATATATCTGTAATAACTTAAAAGAGGAGTTTGCCTGCCTGGCAGGTAAGAAACTCTTAATTACAGGAGGTGCTGGCTTTCTTGGTTATTATCTAGTTCAGTCTATTTTGTATTGGAACAAAATAACGAATGCAGCTAAAAATGTAAAGCTAACAGTATATGACAACTACAGTCGCGGCATTCCCGATTGGTTGACGAACTTAAAGACAAATAATAATTTGACTTTGGTTAAGCACGATATTACCAATCCTTTACCACAAAATATAGAGGACTTCCATTACATTATCCACGCTGCCTCTATTGCCTCGCCTACATATTATCGAAAGTCTCCAATTGAAACAATGGATGCTAACGTTAATGGTCTGCGATTTCTGCTGGAGTATTGTCGAGATCAAAAAGAGAAAGGCAAACCTGTAAAAGGCTTTTTATTTTACTCTACCAGTGAAATTTACGGTGATCCCTCTCCTGAGAATATTCCCACTCCTGAAACCTATCGTGGCAATGTTTCTTGCACAGGCCCACGCGCCTGTTATGATGAATCGAAACGTTACGGTGAAACCCTTTGCGTGAATTTTGCTCAAGAATATGGTCTCCCTATTAAAGTTGCACGTCCATTTAATAACTATGGACCCGGTCTGAAAATTACAGACAAAAGAGTTCTTCCAGATTTTGCTCGAGATATATTTGCTGGAAGAGACATTGTGCTCCTCTCTAATGGAGCTCCAACCCGAACTTTTTGTTACATTGCTGACGCAATCGTCGGCTACTACAAGATTTTGATCAGAGGTCGAGATGGTGAAGCCTACAATATCGGTGTAGAAAAGCCTGAGATTTCTATAGCAAATCTTGCAGAACGAGTCGCAGAGGGAGCTCGTGAGCTTTTCAATTACCCAGGAAAAGTTATTTTACGGGTCAGTGCTGATAAAGACTATTTGGTTGATAATCCAAATCGCCGTTGTCCAGTGATAGATAAAGCTAGAGCTGATTTAGATTACAATCCCGGCATTTCTCTGGAGGAAGGATTAAAGCGTTCACTGATTTGGTATTCCGATAATTCTAAAGCTGAGGAAGCATAATGAAAGTTTCTGTAATAGGGACAGGGTATGTTGGACTGGTGTCAGGAATTTGCTTAGCTGAGCGAGGCCATCAGGTAGTTTGTGTAGATGTAGATCAACAGAAGATTGATAAGATTAATCAGGCCGTGCCTCCAATTTACGAGCAAGGCTTAGAGGAATTGTTGAAGAAAAATATCCATGTAAATCTGCAGGCAACTACAGATCTTCACAAGTCCGTAATTGAAACAGATCTCTCCTTGATTGCAGTTGGGACTCCTTTCGATGGGTTGGAAATTGATCTTCGTTATATAGAAGAAGTTTCGCGTCAGATAGGAAAGGCGCTAAAAGACAAGCATTCCTATCATCTTGTAGTAGTGAAAAGTACAGTCGTTCCGGGCACTACAGATGAAGTTGTGCTTCCTATTCTTGAAGAGGCCTCAGGGAAAAAAGCTGGAGTCGACTTTGGTGTCGGTATGAATCCCGAGTTTCTAAGAGAGGGAGAAGCAATTCAAGACTTCATGTACCCAGACCGGATTGTTTTGGGTGGTATGGATGAAAAAAGTATTAGCGTTCTGGAGCAGTTATATAGCGTCTTCGAAGGGGTAGAGCAGCTCAAAACTAATAATAAGACAGCGGAGATGATCAAATACACTGCCAATTCTTTATTGGCAACTATGATCTCTTTTTCTAATGAAATAGCTAATCTATGTGCTGCGATTGGTGGCATTGATGTGGTTGAAGGCATGAAGGGAGTCCATCTTGACAAACGCCTCAGCCCAATTATGCCGAGCGGGCAGCGCGTCGTCCCATCGTTTACAACATATCTTCAGGCTGGGTGCGGGTTTGGCGGGAGCTGTTTTCCCAAAGACGTAAAAGCGCTCAAAGCCCATGGAGTAAAAGCAGGAAGCCCAATGCGGATACTGGAAGCGGTAATTGCCGTCAATACAGAACAGCCGAATCAAGTCCTCTCACGCTTAGAGAAACATTTTCCTCAATTAGAAGGTGTGCGGGTTGCGGTTCTGGGGTTAGCCTTCAAACCCGGAACCGATGATATAAGGGAATCTGCGGCAATCCCGATTATCAAAGAACTGATAATGCAAGGTGCAGAGATTAAGGTTTATGACCCGATCGCCAAGCACGAGGCTCAAAAGCTATTTGGCAACTACGGATTAGTCTTCTGCAACAATCTTGCTCAGGCTATTGATAATGTAGAGGCTATTCTGCTTCTAACCTGCTGGGAAGAATTTTTAAGGGTTCCAGAGTTATTGAAACACCTAAGCAAGCAACCCTTGGTTATTGATGGTCGGCGCATGCTGGATAAACACAGCGTAGCAAAATATGAAGGAATTGGTCTGTGAGTGAAAAGAAGTCAGCATGATTTTGATGGAAACCAATGTAATTAGGTGATTAGGTGATGTTAATTGATGCACGCACTTTGCCTACGGGCAAGGTTATTGAAACTGAAGTTTGCATTGTTGGTGCTGGCCCAGCAGGCATTACTCTGGCGCATGAATTCGCTAGAGCAGATTTTCGGGTCTGTCTACTAGAAAGTGGCGGACTTGAATTTAACAAAACTACTCAGTCACTTTGCGAAGGTGAGAGTGTTGGAGAAAATTTTGGCAAACTAGATACTCAACGCCGTAGGCAGTTTGGTGGTACAGCCAATGTCTGGGAAATTAAAATAGATAAGAATCCAGTTGGTGTTAGGCATGCGCCGCTAGACAAGATAGATTTCGAGAAACGGGACTCTCTTCCATATAGTGGCTGGCCTTTCGATAAATCTCACCTCGATCCATTTTACGAACGTGCTCAATCGGTCTGCAAACTTGGACCTTTCGCTTATGATGCTGAAGCTTGGGAAGATGCTCAAACTCCTCAGCTGCCCTTGACTGGTGGTCAGGTCACCACCACTATGTATCAGTTCGGATCCCGTACTATCTTTACGGATGAGTACCGTGACGAAATCAATCAGGCTAGTAATATTACCACTTATATCAACGCTAACCTGGTGGATATTGAGACCAACGAAACAGCTAGAACCGTAACCCGTGTGCGAGTGGCCTGTTTGCAAGGCAATGAATTTTGGGTTTGTGCAAAGGTTCTTATTCTAGCTACGGGTGCTATGGAGAATGCGCAGCTGTTGTTGCTATCAAACAAGACTCAAAAGGCCGGGCTAGGCAATCAAAACGATCTAGTTGGCAGGTTTTTTATGGATCATCCCCTTGTTGACGGCGGCATGTTTATCCCTTCTAACCGACAGATTTTCAATACTACAGCTTTATATGATCTGCGTCGGGTGAATAATGTAGCAGTAATGGGGAAGCTAACCCTGACTGAAGAAGTGATGCGCCGTGAGAAATTGCTCAATATAAGTGCAATGCTTTTTCCAAGACCTAAACCTTATCAGTCTAAGGCTGCTAAATCCTTTGAAACACTGCGAGACGCTTTCCGCAATAAACAGGTGCCTAAGGATAATTTTAAACACTTAAGCAATGTAATGAATGGCCTTGACTATATTGTGCCCTCTGTCTATAGGAGATTAGCTAAGCAGCAAACTTTTTTGCCTAGTCTTGGTTCGGGTGGTTGGTCTTACCTCCAAGCTAATGAACGGAGATTTGTAGCGTTCGAAGTCCTCCACCAAACTGAACAGGCTCCCAATCCAGACAACCGGGTAATGCTTAGTACACAGCGCGATCGCCTCGGTCGAAGGAAAGTGCAGTTACACTGGCGCTGGGGCGACATAGACATTTGCAGCATTAAGCGAGCACAAGAGATAATAAGAGAAGAGATTGCTGGTGCTGGACTGGGTCAGTTACAGATTGAACGAGATGGAGAACTGCCGCGATTGCACGCTCCTGGTGCGCACCATCATATGGGAACGACGCGCATGCATACTGATCCCAAGCAGGGCGTTGTAGATGAAAATTGCCAAGTTCACGGCGTCTCCAATTTATTCATAGCAGGTAGCTCTGTCTTTCCGACAGGAGGCTTCGCTAATCCCACGCTCACTATCGTCGCTCTTGCAATTAGGCTAGCAGACCATGTGAAAACAGCCATAGCACCGAACACAGCCGGGGTGGTTCTAACTAGTTAAAGGAGGAACGAAAGTGAGGGTTGCTAAACCCAGAAGAAAAAAGACAGCCGCTCAGCAATTATGGTTTCTGCATTGGATCATGGCAGGTTTCTACTTACTGCTGTTTGCCGGTGGCGCTTATATGACTTACCTGCCAAAGGATGTCTCCTATAGGGAGTCTTTGCACGACTTCCATAGAACCCTTGGGGTAATCGTGATGAGTTTGTTGCTAGCACGGATTTTTGTGCTGCTGCGCGTCCTTCAACATAAATATCGGCGGCGTCTGCCTCAGCGCACACGGGACTGGGTGCAAACCTTCGTCAGTACAGCTCAGTACTTCTTTATGCTGTTGGTTCCCCTGAGCGGCTACTTTTTGTTAAACTCCACTGGTCATGATGTCATCATTTTCAGCAGTAATATTACTCTGCCACACCTGTTTGTTAAGAACAAGGAACTAGGTGAATTAGGCAGAAGTCTGCATTTTTGGCTGTCTTACACCTTTCTGTCTGCTGTCGTCTTGCACGGTGTAGACCAATGGAAATACTTACGGGCTACTTGGCGGCGTTTCTATAAAGCCGCTAGGCCTTACGCACCGTACAAATAGATCTAATGAGTGATCGGTACCCAGAGGGTGTCTGATACTGTGATGCGGATCGAGAACCTGGGCGAGTCGCAAGTCTGTTGGAAGTGGAAACAGTGTGAAGTACGCCAGCGCATTCGTCTGGTATTTACTTGACTCAAGTTGAACTACCAGGCCTTTGGTTAAACAGTGGGGGATATTTATTAAAAGTTTGCTGTAGAATAACTGGAAGCGGATACGACAATATAGAAACTTTAGGGTTTTATCTTGTAGAAACAGGTGCTCCAAGTATACGTAGCCATCGGGAAGCCTTATGCTTTTTACCGATGCTCCCTTGGAAAAATATGAAAATAAGAACAAATATGGATGCGTTTTCACGCTCATAGTCGCTATCATAATACAGGATAAGCCAGATGATTTTTGATAAGGATATCACAAAGTACATTGTTTTTGCCGAAGATAGCATTATTGATGCCCTGAAAAAACTTAGTAATAACAAAAATAGAATTATTTTTTCAGTACTCAAATCCGGTGTGCTTGAAGGAGTCCTGACAGAGGGAGATTTTCTACGTTGGTTATTGAATCAGAATGATATTGATTTAAACCAGCCTGTTTCAAAAATATCTAATAAACACTTTAAATCTGCCTCAGTAAATTCCGCTATAAATAAGATTCAATCCTACTTTTCAGAGCGAATTACATTTATTCCTATACTAGATAGCAATGGCCACTTAGTTGCTATTGCTAAAAAACAACCTGACAGCATTAAAATCGGCAAATTTAAGATTGATGCAGAGTCACCTACATTTGTGATCGCAGAAATTGGCAATAATCATAATGGCAGTCTGGAACTAGCAAAGAAACTGATCGAGCGAGCTGTGGCAACAGGGGCAGATTGTGTCAAGTTCCAGATGCGAAATCTAAGATCTCTTTATCGCAATTCAGGTTATGCCAATGACGGCGGTGAGGATTTAGGTTCGCAGTACACACTACATTTGCTATCTCGTTTTCAGCTTAGTCCTGAACAGATGTTTGCTGCCTTCAATTACTGCAAAGAGCGAGACATCCTACCACTGTGTACCCCTTGGGATCTTGAGAGTCTAGAAATGCTGGAACAATACGGGATGCAGGCTTATAAAGTTGCTTCAGCGGATCTAACTAATCACGATCTACTTAAAGCATTGGCCAAGACAGGTAAGCCTTTGCTCTGCTCTACCGGCATGTCCGCTGAGCCAGAAATCATTGAAGCTGTTACCCTCTTAAAAAGGCTGGGAGCAATGTATGTGTTGCTGCATTGCAATTCTACCTATCCAGCTCCATTTAAGGATGTAAATCTTAACTATCTAGAGCGGCTGAAGGAAATCGGTGATTGTCCAGTTGGATATTCTGGTCATGAGCGAGGCATTAACGTTGCCATTGCCGCGGTAGCCAAGGGAGCGAAGGTAATCGAGAAACACTTTACGCTCGATAAATCCATGGAGGGCAACGATCACAAAGTAAGTTTGCTACCAGAAGAATTCAAAGCCATGCTCCAAGGTATTCGTCAAGTAGAGCAAGCTTTAGGGACTTCGACTGAACGCAAAATCAGCCAAGGAGAACTGATAAATCGGAAGACTTTCGCTAAAAGCTTGGTAATTAGTTGTGACTTGAAAGAGGGACAAGTAATCACTGCCAAAATGATTGAAGTTAAAAGTACTGGTCAAGGTTTACAGCCCAACCGTCAAGCTGATTTAATTGGGCTGAAAGCAAAAAGACCCTTCAAAGCAGGTGACTTTTTCTTCTCCAGCGATCTACTGCCAGAAGAGGTTCAAGCCCGGAACTACACCTTCAAACGTCCTTGGGGTGTGCCTGTACGCTACTATGACTTTGAGACGATATTGGCAAAATCCAACCCAGGTTTACTGGAGTTTCATTTAAGTTACAAGGACTTAGAGCAAGATATTTATCAATATTTTGCTCTGCCATACGAGCTAGATTTGATAGTCCATAGTCCAGAACTCTTCAACGGAGACCATTTACTCAATCTATGCTCTCGCGATCAGGATTATCGTCAACGCTCAATCAGTAACCTACAGCAAGTGATTGATGTAACTAGGTTATTGAAGCCCTTCTTTAAAAAAGCATCGCGGCCTTGCATTGTGGCGAACGTAGGTGGCTTTACGTTCGATGGAACTCTTCACCCATCTCAACGCAGTGAGCTATATGATATACTCCTACAAAGCTTATCACAGCTTGAAGCGGATGACGTGGAGATAATTCCTCAGACAATGCCTCCATTTCCCTGGCATTTTGGTGGTCAGCGCCATCATAATTTGTTTGTAGCTCCCCAAGATACTGCAGAGTTTTGCCGTAAGCATGGCTATCGAGTGTGTCTTGATGTTTCCCATTCCAAACTTGCTTGTAATCATCACAAGTGGTCGTTTAAGGAGTTCATTGAGGAGGTCGGACCTTACACCGCCCATCTTCATATAGCTGATGCCGAAGGTGTAAATGGTGAAAGCCTACAAATTGGTGAAGGTGATATTGATTTTCCGGCTTTAGTTGAAGATTTAGAGAAAGTAGATCCTAAGGCTTCATTCATTCCGGAAATTTGGCAGGGACACAAAAATGAAGGAGAAGGATTCTGGATTGCTCTGGAGCGTCTCGAATATTTTTTTAGCTGAGATCAACTTCAGGGGGTGGCAAGCCTCTACCCACTAACAAACAATATGCACCAAGGGAATTCAAAAATAGTAAATTTTATGCACGTTATTGCTTTGGAAGATGAACCTTCTTCTTTGCGAGGTGGGCAGGAGTTAAACCTGTTAGAGATTTGCCGTGGTCTATCTCAACGCGGACATAGCATCAGTCTACTCTATGTCAAAGCAGGAAATTTGATTAAGCAGTATCAAGAATTTTGTAGCCACGTAATGAAGGTTGATAGTTACCAATTTAATCGGAGTAGAATTGCACATACTTTTAATTTTTTATTTTATATATGGAAAACTCCGTCTAGTAAAAATAGTGTCATTTTCAGTAATCATTATAATAACGTTATCTTTGGTTCTATATTATCTGTATCCAAGAATATTCCCTTTGTTTGTTATCTCCAGCTACCTCCGATTTACGGATTTAGCCGTCCGCATGCCATTGGGCTAAAGCGCGTAAAACAGTTTATCACGGTCTCAAACCAGACAAAGTTAGATTGGGTCAAGCGAGGCTTTAAGCAGGAGAAAATTGATGTCGTACACAACGGAACTAATCTGGAAGTATTCAAACCTGCAAATAATTTTGACGCAATTAGAAAGGAATGGAATATTACTGATGATATCAGAATTATTTCGTATCTAGGAAGGCTAGATAAAGACAAGGGGCTAGAAACGCTGATTAAAGCCTTTGCTTTACTTCTGAAAAGTGGCAAAGTCACTAGGCTATTGATTGCTGGAAAGCCTGTAATCCAAGGCGAGGAATACAAGAAATCTTTAGAGCAGCTAGTGACTGATTTGGGCATAGAAAAGTATGTGCGCTTTCTTGGCCATGTAGCTAATACTACCTCCGTCTATCAAGTCAGTGATGTAACAGTCCTGCCTAGCCAATGGTCTGAACCCTTCGGAAGAACGATTATTGAGTCAATGGCTTGTGGAACTCCTGTGGTTGCTAGCCGAACTGGAGGAATTCCTGAAATTTTGACAGGAGAGTTCCAAAGGGGTCTGTTTGAGCCTGGAAATGAACGAGATTTGGCAAATAATCTAAATCTGAGCATGAATTGGAGAGAGAAAAATCCTCTGCTCGGAGAGAGATGCTGTAAGCATGTTTTTTCTAAATTCACTTTAGATAAAATGGTTGATGGTATTGAAAAACTACTACTGAAGTTTGTTGAAAGTGATTTATAAAGTTGTTCTTAAGAGGCTAAGCGATTAAGCATTATTCGCGCCATAGCCCCATAAATCATTACCTTCGTAATCACACTCCTCTGCACCAAGTCACTGTGGAGAGGGGTTTAATAAACACTCCAAGTTGAGGAGCTGAACTTGCTTACTCTTAATTATCCCACCTTTGTCCAGTTCCAAAGGCCGGAATTAAAAAAATATGCTGAAGCCTTTCTTCCTCTCGTCAGAGCCTTTTTCGAAGGGAGAATCTTTGCAGGAGATGATACCTCTTGGCAGCAGGTGTTTCATCATTGTCTCTCTGAAGCATTAACTGTTGATGTTCTTGTACGTCATGTAAATGTGGCTTTAACATCCAGGAATAAACCACAGCTTCCTTGGAGTGAAATGGTAAGCGCCGCATTTTTACACGACTCTTACAAGAGGCATGAAATTGAAAAGCTGAATAACCAGCCAGCTAATATGAAACTATTTTATCAGACAGATAAAGAACAACACGAGTGGCTATTAGAATTAGGGTATGACTCATCGATTGTGAGTCTGTTAGATGGATTTGGGAATAATGCTGCTTTGCGTATTTACCGAGATGAGGGCGTCGATTTGACTTTGCGTTTGCTCCATTACGTTGATGATATAACAAAAGAAGATAAGGTTGTTACTCTGGAAGAGAGAATTGCTGCCTTGGAAATAAATCCGCGATACAGTGCTCAAAATGAATGGTCTAGACGACTATTTGGCGGACTTTCGCTCTATCAAGCAGAACGCGTTATCAATAGCAAAACTGAGGCGGATCTATCAGAGCTCATTGGTCTTTATGACCAATCTTTAATAACTGCTTGGATTCAAGAAAAGCGAGAAATTCGACTTAGAGATTTTGCTTGTTTGCCAGTTTATTAAGCTTTTTACTAATGCTAAGAATCTTTGTAAAAAAAGTTTATTTCCTTCACAGAAAACATTGGATAACAAGCTCTCCCTTATTCAATAGTCAGTCTAATAAAGCCTTCAGCTCATCAACTGATTGAAACAGTCGAGCCGCGACTTACTGTTTGCAAATCCCAAAAATCACTAGATTGTAATTTTGTTAATTCAATGTTTTCTAGGTAAATTAAAATTATGCAGCGAGCATGTTCTATCTTCTTTTATGACGGCTATGTTAGCCTTGCCCCTACTATCATTAATCTCTCAAAATCCCTCGAAAACTGTGAGTACTTAGTCACTATATTTGCGACTGAAAGTAGTAACATACCTCAGCCAAAAACAATAGGAAACCGAGTAAAAATTTTATACTTCCCAAATAAAATAAATGAATTAAAACATCTGGATCAACTAAAAAAGTTAACAGTGTTAATTAAAATAGTAGAAATAATTATTTACTGTTGTCAATATTTTACTTACCTCATTCAAAATAATTTTCCAGCAGGAAAGTTAAAAAGTAATATTAATATTGCAATTGATTTACATGGTTTATTTGTTGCATTACTGTGCTTTTATTTCTTTAAACAAAAGTTTTTGTTTCTTTCTTTAGAACTAGAGGAACCAAGAAAATTTAGATATATTTCTAAGCTTTTAAGGAAAATTGCTGAGTTAGCGTACAAAAAATCCGAATGTGTAATTGTTCAAGATGAAGATAGGTTTAAAACACTTAGTGAGTACCATCAATATCAACATACGAAAGTTTTTTACTTACCTAACTCATCTCTTAATGATTGTCCGGCTACAAATACGGGAAATTTTTTTAGAGAGAAGTTCGATTTGAGTAAAGAGGAATTTCCATATATAGTATTGCAGGCTGGCATGCTCAACGATTTTGTCTGTTCAAAATCGTTAGCCCACGCATTCGCATCTATTGATGGTGGCTTTGCTCTGGTCTTTCATGGAGTAGATTCAAGACAAATTAAAGAAGAAGATACCTATATACGTTCGTTACGACAGTTGAATTCAAACAACTTATTTCTCTCTTTGAATCCACTTCCTTATGACCAAGTAGACAAGATTTATGCCTCGTCAACGATAGGTTTAGCTTTCTATGCAAATATGGGTGATAATCTTACTAAGATAGCAATGGCTTCTGGAAAGCTAGCATTTTATTTAAAGCATGGTAAGCCAGTTTTAGTAAGCAATTTACCATCCTTATTCCAATTAGTTGAAAAGTATCAATTCGGTATCATAATTAACGATGCATCTGATGCTCAGGAAATCAAGCTGGCGATTGATAAAATAATATCTCATTACGATATATATAGCAAAAATGCTAAATGCTGCTTCGCAGCAGAGTTTGATTTTCAAAATAAAATGGAACCTATAGTATTATTCATGGATGATTTACAAGCTGGGCTGTAATTTTAAAATTGTAGAAAAAATTCGTGCTGGTGTTGCCAACAACTTACCATTTCCTGAGAAAAAACTCTAAAAATAGATAATACAAAATTAATTATCGAGTCTGGTCGCAGGCCAGTATTCTAAAGACTTGTGGCGAAGAGAGAGAGAGTTGTTCTATTTCTTATGTAATTTAAATGGAGACCCAGAGCGTGTCTGATACTGTGATTAGGGTTGAGAACCTGGGCAAGAAATATGTGCTCGGTCACCAAAAGCAGGGAGGATCTACAACCCTACGAGATACAATTACCGATGGAGCCAAGTTTCTGAACCACAGACTACTGAGACCTGTTGGCAAACGCATCCAAAAGCCAGCCTGCGTAGAGTTTTGGGCGTTGAAGGATTTGGATTTTGAGATTAAGCAAGGAGACAAGGTTGGCATCATCGGGCGCAACGGAGCAGGTAAATCGACGCTATTGAAGATTTTGAGCCGCATCACTGAACCAACAATAGGGCGTATTACCATTAACGGGCGAGTGGCAAGTCTGTTGGAGGTGGGAACCGGGTTTCACCCAGAGCTGACAGGCCGTGAGAACATCTACCTCAACGGTGCCATTTTGGGCATGAGCAAGACCGAGATCAAAAGGAAATTTGATGAAATTGTGGCTTTTGCCGAGGTGGAGAAGTTTTTAGATACACCAGTGAAGCGTTATTCCTCTGGGATGTACGTGCGTCTTGCTTTCGCTGTAGCAGCACATTTGGAGCCGGAAATTTTGATTGTGGATGAGGTACTGGCAGTGGGGGATTTGCAATTTCAGAAGAAATGCCTGGGAAAGATGGAGGATGTTGCCAAAGAAGGCAGAACTATTTTGTTTGTGAGCCACAACATGGCAGTGTTGCAGACGCTCTGCAGCCGTGGCATTTTTCTGCAGCAGGGGACTGTCCTAATCGACGACACTACCTCTGCCGCAGTGATTACTTACCTGAGAAGTCTGGAAAAAGCCGGAGCACAGAACCTGTTAGAGCGAACAGACCGACGAGGCAAAGGCGAAGTACGATTCACCCAGGTAGAGGTTTCCACTGGTGGCGATTTTCCATCAACCACTTTGGCGACAGGCCTCCCCGCTCGTATCGTCTTCCATGTCACTACAAAACGGCCAGGAATGTCATGCGATTTTACTTTCTATGACCAGCACGGCCAGCCAATTGTATACTTCAATAGCGCTGTGCACAGCCAAGAGGATTTGAATAATCCAAAGATAGGTGCGAAGATCGTCTGTGAGCTCGATGAATTGTTGCTTCTGCCTGGCCGCTACCGGATGAATGCTGGAATCACTTATGACGGTGAGTTACAAGATCACGTTGAAGCGATCACAATCATTAACGTTGAGCAAGGTCGGCTACGGGGTCGCCCGGTAGAGAAAGCTACCGGCCATGGTAGTGTGTGCATGCAACATCGCTGGATACTACCCGTGTAGAGCTGAAGTTGAAGTTACTCCAGGCGAATGAAGACCTTGGATGTCAACGGCTCGGGCGTGTCTGCTTTCGTCATCATCTCTAGAAATTTATTTATCGCTCTGTGCCGATTTATTACTGTAAAAATATGTGGCAAAGGAAAAATATAAAACAGCGTGTTTTGTCTTTGTTGCTTGCTGTCTACACTGCAGCGCTGCGCCTCAGACGAACCGTTAGACTCGGTCGCAATCAAGGCCGCTCGATTCTCATACTTCCCCCCTACATGCCTGGCAGTCTTGGGGACGAAGCTATGGTGAGTGCAAGCGTAGATTATCTTAATAGCAAAGGTCATAAGCTAATTAACTTGGTTTCATACAATCGTGCACTTAATTGGGAACCTTTGGAACCAATGACCGAAACCATCGATTTCCCTTATCAATCCTGGAAAGCTAAGTTCCGCTTTGCTAATGCAGTTAGTCGGTATGAACAATTTTACTGCCTTGGGGCAGATGTGCTGGATGGCCATTACACTGATGAGGTGTCGCTTGAAAGACTGGAGCTTGTTTCATTGGCCGTTGAAACAGGGGCTGACGCTGCTATTCTTGGCTTCAGTTTTAATGACCAACCGACACCTGCGTCTGTTCAAGCTCTGCGAGATTTACCTCTAAATGTGAGAATGTGTTCCCGGGAGCCTATTTCCCAGTCGCGACTGCTTCACCACTTGCAGCGACCTGTTGAGCTTGTAGCAGATGTGGCATTCCTTCTACATCCGATTGATGACTCTGAAATTGTGTCGGGCGTGTCACGGTGGATTAGTGAACAGCAGGCTAACGGTCGGACAGTCATTGGGATAAACGCAAATGGCATGCATGTAAGCAACCTCAAAGTACAGTTACTTGAGCACCTGATCCAAATCTACGTGGATACCTTAGTAGAACTTTACTCTAAAGATGAGAAATTTAGCTTTGTGCTGATTCCCCATGACTTTCATAGTGGCCCGGAGGTAGTTAGTGAAATTGTCTTGGCTGAGGCTATCTTGAAAGCTCTTCCGGCAAAAATGCAGTTAAATTGCATAAAGGTTCCAACGCCGTGCAGGGCAGCGGAGATCAAAGCTATATGTAGAAACCTTGACCTAGTTCTGAGTGGCAGAATGCATCTTTCAATAGCATGTCTAGGTCAGGCAACTCCCGTAGCCTGTATTACCTACCAGGGCAAGTTTGAAGGTTTGTTTAGGCACTTCGAGCTTGATGGAATGACTATTGAACCGTCACAGGCCTTCCAACCAGGGAGCTTAGTCAAATTTTTAATGCCTCTGATTGAAAAGAGAGAGGATATTAGTAAGCACGTTCAGTTAAAGCTGCCGCAGATTCAGCAACTGGCACAAGCAAACTTCGATTAAGCAGGGCCACTTCTATACTTGTCGTATACTTATGAAAAATAAACCGAGAATTTTATTCACAACACCCGTCTTGCAATATCCGGCAGTTGGGGGACCATACTTGCGGATTGAAAATTCTATCAAGGCACTTGATAAAATTTCCGAATTATACATATACAGCAGAGTTTCCTTAGATGCCATTGGTGGAGCTACTGCTTTATCATTTTACCAACATTACTGCAAAAATTTTTACTTTTCTCCTTGTACTGTCCCAGATAAAAAGTATTGCAGGTTTGGTAAAAGAGCCATTAATTTTATGGCTAGGGAAATTACAAAAAATAATATATTTACTTGGGGTAAAGAATCATCAAAGGATTTTCAAGAACTACTAGAAATTGCTGATACTATTCAAGCAGATGTGATTTGGTTGGGCTTTGGAAATATATCCTATCCGCTTTTAAAATATATTCATAGTCATTCTAACTACCAAGTGGTTTTAGACACTGACAGTGTTTGGTCAAGATTTATTTTAAGAGGACTGCCCTTTGCTACCAACAAGTCAGAATACCAAAAGATAAAAAAAGCAGGTCAGGAAAAAGAAGAAGAAGAAAGATGGGGCACGCAATTAGCCGATGTTACTACTGCTGTATCTGAAGTTGATGCTAATTATTACAGTAGTCTGGCTAAACACCCGCAGCAGATTCATCTTTTCTCGAATGTGGTCGATACCCAAACGTATCAACAGGTGCCTCCACCAGCAGATAACTTCAAGAACCCCTGCATTTATCTGGCTGGAACCTTTTACCCTCGAAGCCCCATGGATGATGCCGCCCGCTGGGTAATTCGAGAGGTTCTGCCCTTAGTGCGTCAGCAGATTCCAAATATTCATTTCTATATTCTTGGCACTGGTTCCAAGCAGACCTTATCTGACATCAACGATCCAGGCATCACTGTTGTGGGGAAATTGCCATCCGTTCTGCCCTACTTGTACTATGTGGATGTCGCCCTTGTCCCCTTGAGGTTTGAATCGGGCACACGCTTCAAAATCCTGGAAGCAGGAGCTTGTGGTATTCCGGTAGTCTCAACTACCCTAGGTGCAGAGGGGATTCCCGTTACCCATGGAGATGATATCCTGATTGCTGATGAACCTAATACATTTGCTGACTCGATTATTCACCTGATTAAACAGCATGATTTTGCCATTAGGATGGCTAATATTTTAAAAATACTTGTGGATGAAAAATATAGTGTTGCATCCTTAGCCAAAGAAGGCCAACAAATCTTGGACTACCTAACACAGGGTATTTCCCTGCTCGATCCGGAAGGAGTCGTCAAAGCCAAGGTGGTGCAAGAGAGGGTGACAGAAGAGAGTTATTCGTCTCTCTCTTGAATTGTTCCACAACAGTGCAGTTGATAGACATTGTAAGCCTCGTAGAACCATTCATACAGCACATTAAACATCTGTCGCTGACGTTCTATGTCAGAGGTATTGACGCTCTGATAATTGACAACTTCCTCAAGGAAAGTTTGGGTGGCGTGCAAGCATAAATGGGCAGCATCGCGCAAGTTCGTGAAATTGATACTAGGATTAGCTTGAGTACGGGAGCTTTTGGCGAAGGAATTCAAGTCACTAAGTTGAAGCTCTAGCCAGCTGGCTGGCATAGCTCTCAGAGCTACTTGTCGAGCTGGATTGGTCAGAAAATTCAGTCGTAGGATAGCTCCGCGCTTGGCTGTGCTATTTGCTTCTTGGGGTCCCCATAAGTATACTTCTGAATCAGTAGTAAGCGGGCGTTGATCAACAGGATCTTGTTGTTTGGTAATGACAGTCTCCAGTTGAACTTTCAAACTCAGTAAATCTGGATGGTTAGGAAACTTATGCAATTGCTCTTCAACAGTACTTAACAAATAGCGAGCCTGGTGGACTGAAGCAGAAATATACTCAGAAAAAATGCCTTCGTCTCCTTCTTCCAGCAAATACGTGAGTGTAATAGCAGCGTCGCATAAATGTTCGATTAACCACTGACTTCCTATCTGGTCGTGGTGGATTTCAAGTAAGACATACGAGTAATAATTGCGACACATTTTAGAAAACAGCCCTAAAATAACCAAGTTTAAGGGCTGTTTTGCGAAGTCTTTAATAACTCCTATAGCCGCTTTAATTTGTTCAAGATGTCGAACTAGGATTTGGGCGGCTATCAGAAAGGCGTCACCGAAGGCTTGCTCAGAACTTTCGATTGAGTGGATGTTTGGCAAGTAGAGTTGAGCTTGACTTAACGGCAGGTTTGTACTCATTAATACCCTAATATAAGCTGCTTTACATCGGGCAAAGACTTATTGGGACTTGGTTCTGCGCCTGTCAAATCATATCACACTACTACATAGCAGCAGTTTTAAATCACTTTACAAAACTTTACGTTACTGCTTACACTAGTCTGATTAAAGATGGAGTGGAGAAAATTCTCTTATACGATAACTAAATTACCTGCTCTTATGGATTGGGAGTGTTTGGGTGGATTGTAGCAGTTGAGCACTCCCAATCATGACTTTTAGCAGGGACAGCCAAGATTGTAGCGTTAGCTTTCTTGCAGACGAGCACCCACATCTTGCCATGTTCTCCACAGAGAAACTCCTCAATCCAGGAATTATGGTAGATGTAACTGCCTTTGGCGGCCAAGCACATTGTATGACAGCATGATGTATTAAGATTAAGCCCAATCTCCGATTCATTCGTGTAAAACAAGAAATGCTTTGGGCTGCCCAGACGCCACAGTCGTCGCTCACAGTGGATACAGTAAAACTGTTGATTTTTTTTACGCTTACAACGCTTGTTAGACATTAAAAACCTCTTACGCCAAAAACTACCGCACCTGGAACAGGTACTAACAGTGCAAGTCAAGCTGCACCAACGATTGGTGCTGACCTACCCCGCGCCAAGCGCATTGACTCAAAGCTGAGTAATATTAACTTTCTCAATAAAGCAATAGAGCGATGCAGCCAAGATATGGCGGCGCGGATGGACCCTTTTGAAGTTCAGCTATAGGGCTATGTACAATTCCCGAGGCCACCAGACTTACATAACTGGCAACTTAGCCTAACTAGTCTTCGCTTATGAAGCTACAACACAGAAGTGAAAAAATCGGGGAAGAAATCGGGAAGAAATTGGGAATAATTGTAGAACCAAATCGGAGAGCTTGAAATACCTGTAAATTTTGGTTAAAAAAATTACTTGGTGGTTTTTGGCTTACAAAATATGCTATTATTTAGCATGCTAGCATTGACTGCCTATGGAGGTGGTGAAATTATTTCACTGCCTTTGTGGGTGTAGTTTTTGTCGGCGAACCATACATTGTTTTGGAGGCCGGTTATTTAAACCATGGTAAGCCAGTTTTATAGAATTAAGGCTAAATCGTGGTTGGAAGCAAAGTTTGATTTTGAAAAAAAATTGAACATATTTTATACTTCATGATTCTTTACAACCTGGATCGGGTATTCTAAATATTTAGAAAAAATTGTATGAAGGTATACAAATGGATACTAAAGAATTAATTATTGAGGCGGGTCGCACTGAGAGCCAGTATTGGAAAGACCTGTGGCGCTACCGAGAGTTGTTCTATTTCCTGTCATGGCGTGACATTCTAGTGCGTTACAAGCAAACTACGATTGGCATTGCCTGGGCGCTGATTCGACCGTTTTTAACGATGCTTGTGCTCACAGTAGTGTTTAGTAATGTGGCGAAGTTGCCATCTGTGGGTAATGCACCCTACCCAATTCTAGTGTTTGCGGCGCTGCTACCGTGGCAATTCTTTTCAAATGCGCTTTCAGAATGCAGCTTAAGCTTAATCACAAACTCTAATTTGATTTCTAAAGTCTACTTCCCTCGCCTGATTGTGCCTGCTAGTTCAGTTATTGTCAGCTTTGTGGACTTTTTGATTTCCGGAATGATCTTAGTGGCGCTGATGGCATGGTATAATTTTGTACCTGATTGGCGCATTCTGACGCTACCGCTGTTTATTGTGATTGCCTTTGCAGCGGCGATGGGAGGGGGGCTATGGTTGGCAGCGCTGAATGTAGAATACCGAGATTTTCGCTACATTGTACCGTTTATTGTGCAGTTTGGCTTGTATGTATCGCCTGTGGGCTTTAGTAGCGCACGTGTACCTCAACAGTGGCGATTGCTCTACTCTCTGAACCCAATGGTAGGTGTGATTGATGGCTTCCGCTGGGCGATTTTGCGTGGAGAGTCAAAAATTTACTGGCCAGGATTTACATTATCTGTGGGATTGGTTGTACTGTTTCTTGTTAGTGGGATCTGGTACTTTCGCAAGATGGAACGCACCTTTGCAGATGTAATTTAACTCTCAATTTTCAGAAGTCCGGCACTATAACACTCTTAGTAATTTCTACGTGTTTAGTGTCCGGGACGCGCGAGTAAAACAGCGTCAGTCTGATCGTTACTGATTTACTAAAGGCTCATTAAAGAGCATGATTGTGCGGCAGTATTGTGCTCTCATATACCTCAGTATTTGGGATGCAAGCTTACATGATTTTGATCTAGTGGGTTCCCGAAGATGTTGAAATCCGACTCTAACTGCGCGCCGCAGCTGGTTGCACATGTGTTCCCTCAACCAAATCGACTGTGGGATTGTTAATCAGCGATTCATTTCCGTTTAGACCGGAGATGATTTCTGTTTGAGTGCCATTATCTCGCCCAAGTTGAACTTTTTGATAGTGTACGGTTTTTTGAGTTACAGTTGCTACCTGCGTCCCTCCCGCGTTAATGACTAGGGCGCTGTCTGCCACCATTAAGGGAGACTGAGCACGGTTAATGTTAAACTTGACAGTAGCATACATCCCAGGTCGGATTGCTCCTTCCGGATTCGGCAGCAGCACCTGCGCCAGCAAAGTGCGAGAACTTGGGTCTAGAGCGTTGGTAGTTTTGAGTACCTTACCCGTGAATATTCTTTGTGGTAACTCTCGCACTTGAATCTGAGCTGTTTGCCCGATCTGAACTGATGGCACGTTAGGCTGCGGTACATACACATTCACTTCCAAGGTGTCATATGCAGTGATTGTATATAGGCTAGTATTGGGATTGCTGCTGCCTGATGTAATCAAAGCTCCCGCGTCCACGTTGCGTGAAGTGATAATCCCTGTGAAAGGCGCCGGCACTTTTTCATAGGACTGCAACGCTTGATATTGCTGGAGATTCGCTCGACTAGAACTGACACTAGACTCAGCCGCAGAGACGTTGGCAATGTCAGAATTGACAGTGTTTTGAGCCGATTGGACGTTGGCTGCGTTGGTTTTGTAGTTCGCTAGTTGCGTGTCGGCAAATAGCTGAGACACTACACCTTGTTCCACGAGTGCTTTGTAGCGCTCCCATGTTTTATATGCTAACACTAGGTTGGCGCGCGCTAGCTGTAAATCGCTCCGTCCTTTTGCTAAATTAGCACGGTCTTGCGTCAGGGTGGCTTGGGATTGGGCTAATTGTGCCCTGGCTTGCGCTACTTGCTGATCGACTTCCGGCGATTCAATCACAGCCAACAACTGACCTTTTTGAACGCGATCGCCGATGTCCGCCATCCACCGACGCAAATATCCATTACTGCGAGCGTAAACAGTAGTTTGGTTGAGAGCCACGACACTACCGGGCAGAACCAAAGTGATAGTAGCAGGAGCGTGTTGGGGAGTAATAACATTGACTGAGGGGGCAGCACTTTGTGTCTTTACCTGTGCCTGTAATTCCGACCGTTGGTTTAAACGGGGCACAATGCCTATAGCCAACAGCCCCACTACCACAGCACCAGCACCCAATATAATCCAGCCCCTACGGCCTCTGCTGGGCTTATTTGTCCCCTTAATAGGTTCTTTTGTCGGCTCAGGGGATGGACGATGCTGAGAATCATCGATTGGAGAATCAGGGGATGGACGATGCTTAGAATCCATAGGTATTACTTCTGCTGTTGTGATGACAAGGCAAATGCGGCATGCGGATCAGAGGTACCATCATCGTCCTCCTCATCGAGGGGGCGGGGTGGTTGACGTCGCAGAATACTGTAGACTACTGGCACAAATATCAGAGTAGCAAAGGTTGCAGTTGACAATCCGCCAATCACGGCGCGACCCAACGGCGCATTCTGCGAGCCTCCTTCCCCAAGACCCAAGGACATTGGCACCATACCTATAATCATGGCAAAAGCAGTCATTATTACTGGGCGAAGACGCGTGTAGCCAGCAGCCAGAGCCGCACGATACGCATTTTCCCCCTCAAGACGCTGCTCTTGGGCAAAAGTAATCAGCAGAATACTATTTGATGTGGCCACACCAATACACATGATCGAACCCATTAACGAGGGAACGCTGAAGGTGGTTTGGGTGACAAAAAGCATCCACACAACGCCCGCGAGAGCACTAGGCAGCGCCATCATGATAATTAGGGGATCTAACCAAGATTGGAAGTTCACCACCATCAGGCAGTAAACTAGCACGATCGCGAACACTATCCCAAAGCCTAGACCAAGGAACGAAGAGTTCATCGTTTCAACTTGGCCGCGCAAAACGATTTTACTGCCATGGGACAACTTGGGCTTAAATTCAGCAATAATCCGATTGACATCACGAGAGATACCCCCAAGATCGCGGCCTTGGGCATTGGCGTAGATATCAAAAACAGGTTGGATATTGTAGTGATTTACCACTTGCGGCGTTGTGTTCTGGCTGACAGTAGCCAAATTGCCCAAAAGTTGCGGTTGGTTGCTACTGGTAGTCGATGAGCTTTGGCTACTGCTAGTCGATGAGTTCAGGCTACTGCTAGTCGATGAGTTCTGGGTACTGGTAATCGGTATGTTATTAACGCTTGCAATCGAATCAATTTTGTACTGGGGGACTTGCACTGCTACGAGGTAACTCACCCCGTTTTTGGGGTCGAGCCAGTAGTTTAATGTTCCCTGGCCGCTTGAACTTAAGGTAGTGAGCACACTATTGGCAACATTTGCTTGGCTCAGACCAGTTTGTTGAGCCTTTATGCGGTCCACATCGACTTGCAAAGAAGGAGCATTAACGACTTGCTGCACGTGTACATCTACGGCGCCGGGAACGAGAGCCACACGCTCTGAGATTTGGTGGGCAATTTTTAAGTTGGCTGCGGCGTTTGTGAGTGGACCTGATACTTGAATGTCAACTGCAGCAGGCAGACCGAAATTCAGGATTTGAGTGACGATATCAGCTGGCTGGAAATAAAATGTGTAATCGGGAAACAGAGCTTTCAATTTCTGGCGTAGAACCTTTACGTAGGAAAAAGTCTTGCCAGATTCTTTAAGGGAGACGAGAATATCTCCGTCAGCTTCGCCGATTGTAGAGATGTTGCCATAGGCAAGATTGATCCCGCTGTTGGGTAAGCCAATGTTATCTAAAATATTGGTGATATCTTCCGCCGGAATGGAGGCGCGAATAACTTCTTCTACCTGGCCAAATATCCTTTCTGTTTCTTCAACGCGGGTGCCGGGCAAAGCCCGTACATGCAGGGTAAACTGACCGCCATCAATTTGGGGGAAAAAGTCTTGGCCCACGAACGGCAACAGCACCAATGCACTCACCCAAAAAGCGCCGAACAGCACAAAGACGATCCGGCGATGATTCAATGCCGAGGCTAGGATGCTGCGGTACCAGTCGCGAAATTTTTCAAATTGGACATTAAACTTTTCGTGTATGCGCCAGATAAAGTCTTTCTTGACGGCTTTGGTGGTGGATGCCCCGTTCCCAAGTGTGTGATCGTTGCCCCTATGGTCATTCCCATTACCACTGTGGCGATCGTCGGCGTTGTGGTTATTCGCACTACCATTATGCTGATGCTCTTCAGTATACAAGTCTACTTCATGCCGTAGGAGATACTGCGCCATCGTCGGCACCACTGTTCTCGAGAGCAGGTAGGAAGCGATCATGGCAAAAACCACCGCCATTGCCAGGGGCGTGAACAGGAATTTTGCCACCCCATTCAGAAACACTACTGACGTAAAGACAATACATATAGAAAGTGTAGCTACAAACGCCGGAGTAGCGATTTGCTGTGCACCATCCAGGATTGCCCGCTTGATTGGTTTGCCTTGTCCCAGATTGCGGTGGATGTTTTCAATTTCAACCGTGGCATCATCTACCAGAATGCCGACAGCCAAGGAGAGGCCACCCAAAGTCATTATGTTGAGCGTCTGGCCGACAAAACTCATCGTAATGATGGAGCATAGGATAGACAGGGGAATTGAGACAGCCACGATCACAGTGCTGCGCCAACTTCCAAGGAAAATCAAAATCATCAATGCAGTCAGACACGCGGCGATCGCCCCTTCTGTAAGTACGCCCTGGATCGAAGCCTTAACAAAAATCGATTGGTCGAACAGAAACGATAAATTCAGTTCCTTAGGTACAGTGGCTTGGATTTGGGGCAGCATTTTTTTGACGCGGTCGACGACCTCAAGGGTGGAAGCACTGCCACTTTTGAGAATAGTGAGTAAGCTGGAGCGGCGCCCATTCTCTCGTACAATGTTCGTTTGCACAGCGAAGCCATTGCGAACCTGCGCCACATCGTGGATGTAGATTGTGGCACCGTTGACTTGCTTAATCGGCAAGTCGTTAAGTGCTGCTATTACCTCCGGACTATTGTTTATCTTCACGAAGTAATCGCGAGCGCCGATCTTAACATTGCCTGCGGGGAGGATGATGTTTTGTGAAGTAACAGCATTGACGACATCGGTGGCAGAAAGATTTTTAGCATAAAGCGCTTGAGGGTCTATATCTACCATGATCTGCCGGGCTTTGCCGCCGAAGGGTAAAGGCACTTGCGCCCCTTGCACTGTGGCTAACTGGACGCGGATAAAGTTTAAGCCCAAGTCGTTGAGTGTTTGTTCTGGCAGGGTTTTACTGCTCAGACTCATCTGGATCACCGGCACATTGGAAGCGCTGTATTGAATGATAAAAGGTGGTGTAACCCCTGGCGGCAGGACACGCAAAATTGTCTGCATCACCGATGTCACTTGCGCAACTGCCGAGGCAATATTAGCGGTTGGTTGGAAGAAAATCTTGAGCACACTCACCCCGTTCATCGATTGGGATTCTATGTGCTCAAGGTCACTTACTGTCGTGGTGACGGCGCGCTCACTGTATGTGACAATTCGCTCTGCCATTTCCTCGGGCGGCTCGCCAGTGTAAGTCCAAATCACGCTAACCACCGGAATGTTGATGTTTGGAAAAATGTCAACTGGCGTGCGGAATATCGTCAATACGCCTACAAGCACTATCATCAAAGCCGCTATGACGAATGTGTAGGGGAGACGTAAAGCGATTCGAACAATCCACATCATAGGCGTAGAGGGGGTTTGGGGTTAAAGGCTGTAATCAGGACGAATAGAAGGGTTATGGGAAGTCGCTACGCATACGAAGTTTAATATAGTTTAAAAACTACTTAAACATTAGTTATCTGTCTTCCGATAGAAGACTTACTTGGCGACTGAACTCAGTCAGGGCTGGCAAGAGTGCCTGCCGCTATGCCGCTCGAAGGGAGGGATAGCCAAAAATCTACACATGCTTCACTTTTGTATTTCCTCTCTATTTAAGTAAAGTTCACAGGAAATTATACCAAAAAAACCGGAAAAGTCAAATAGTTAAATTATTATTGAACTATGCTATAATGAGAAATAATTGTTTTGAAAACTTAATATTTTTTTGATATTGTTCTAACCAGCCTGTATTGTCTTAGTATGGCAGAGAAAGTTGATAGGGAATTGCGGACAAGAATTTTTGCGGCGCTCTCCGATCCGACGCGGCTGCGGCTTGTGGAGTTGCTAGCGGATTGCGATGAAATGAGTGGTTCAGACATAGCAGATAGGCTAGGCATTAGCCTAGCACTTTACTGCCACCACTCGAAGCTCCTGGCCGAGGTTGGGTTGCTCAAGAAGCGAAAAGAGGGGCAGACTAAATACAGCTCGCTTAATCGCGACTTGCTGACTAGTTGTCTCAGAAGTTTAATATTTGTTTAGTCAAAAGTGAACGAAGCGAACAAATCTCAAAGATTCTTCGCTCCGCTCAAAATCAGAATTGAACGCAACTGGGTATTAACTACTTAACAGTCACCTTGGCGCCAACTTCTTCCAGCTGCTTCTTAGCGTCCTCAGCCGCATCCTTGGCGATCGCTTCCTTAACCGCCTTTGGCGCAGCTTCCACCAAGTCCTTCGCTTCTTTCAGACCCAGACCAGTCAAAGACCGCACCACCTTAAGAATGGCGATCTTCTTATCAGCTGGGACATCTTCTAGAATCACGTCAAACTCAGTTTGCTCTTCTACTTCTTCAACTGGTGCGGCAGCGGCACCACCAGGTGCAGCAAGACCAGGCATCATCATCATGCCACCCCCTACGGAAGCGGAAGCATCGACTCCGAAAGCCTCTTCAATTTGCTTCACCAATTCAGAGGCTTCCAGCAAGCTCAGAGATTTCAACTGGTCGAGAATTTCATCAGTCTTAGCAGACATGGATATACTCCTATGAACAATGAATGAATGAATGATGTTGGATGAATTAGGAATTACGCTTTGGCCTACTACGCGGCTTCAGAGTCTTCCTTTTCGGATACGGCCTTAATAGCGCGTACCAGGGACGCGGGTACTTCTTTGATCCCCACCGCCAGTTGTGTTGGCACAGCATTGAGACTCACTGCCAGCTTAGTAGAAACGGCCTTGAGACCTCCTGCCAAGCGAGCCATGAGTTCTTCTTTCGAGGGCAGCTCAGTGAGTGCCTTGACATCCGCTTCAGTCAAGGCACGTCCTTCCATCACGCCACCACGAAGTTCCGTTTTCTTGGTAGCTCTCTGGAATTCCTGGTAAGCCTTAATCGCACCCTTCATATCGTCCTGGACGAGCAGGAAGACAGAAGAACCTTTAAGAAACTCCGTCATCGGCTGCCAGTTGCGATCGCCTTCAACGGCGATTCCCATTAGCGTGTTCTTGGTTACCTTGCAAAGGGTGCCAGTCGGACGCATGCGTCGCCGCAAATCTGTTATTTCAGCAACAGATAGCCCCTGGTATTCAATTACCATCGCCAGCTGAGACTCACTCAAAGTTTGCTTAAGTTCAGCCACTATCGATTGTTTGTCTTCCAGCGTTCTACCCATCTCTATTTCACCTCCTTAAACGTTATGCACTTTTGCCAAACCTGACCAAACCAAAACAAAAACCCCAGCTATTGAGCCAGGGTTACGCAGTTTTACTCCTCATGCCATAATCCGAGCGAAATCGCTGGTAATTCAGGCACTCAGGGCGCAAACCTCGGCAGGATATTAAGCCATTGGCTCCTGCTGTCTCTGGCGATCGCCTATTCAATTACGAGATCAAAACTCTAAAATCCTTTCCTGATACATTTATGCGATACAAAACGTCCTAAGACGCACTATACCTGCAATAGCATTCTGAGTATTCCTACTCAAAAAGGAGGTATCCCTCAAAGTCAAGCCAAAGACTTGACACATTTTTCTCGGTTTGTTGAACAGAAAAGGAAACCAACCCAACCCGTCTTCTACAGTTTCCTATAGCAACTAGGCAACAAATCAGCCTGAGTTAACGACGGCACCGCAAGCGGATCTTCTCTAGAATAGCGCAATCTACCTTATTGCTGCATGAAATCCGGATTAAGTCGATACTCCCTCAGTCCTCGGTGCTGATTTTAGGCTGTTTCATTCAGTTTCAAATCACGCAAGGCGTTGACATCGACTTGAATTGATGGCCCCATCGTAGCAGAGACATACATCGTCCTCCAGTAGCGGCCTTTAGCTCCCGAAGGGCGGTTGCGTTCAATTGTGTCTTGCAATGCTTTCAGGTTCACCAGCAAATCTTCAGGTGAAAACGTCGCCTTACCAAACATAACATGAACAATCCCTGTGCGATCGGCTCGGAATTCGAGTTTACCGGCTTTGAATTCTCCGATCGCCTGCCCCAAGTCAAATGTCACCGTACCACCCTTGGGCGATGGCATCAGACCGCGGGGCCCCAACAAGCGCCCCAGCTTCGCCACTTGGGTCATCATATCTGGCGTGGCAATTAGCCGGTCAAAGTCCATCCTGCCTTTTTGGATTTCGTCAATCAGCTCTTCTGAGCCAACCAGGTCAGCACCGGCATTTGTTGCCTCCGTTACTTTTTCTCCCCTGGCAATCACCGCCACGCGCACGGCTTGACCCGTCCCTTTTGGCAAAGCCACAGTTGTCCGTAGCTGTTGATCTGTGTACTTAGGGTCAATTCCCAGACGAATATGGGCTTCAGCTGTTTCGGAAAATTTGGCAGTCGCCGTTTCTTTTAACAGGTTAAGAGCCTCTATTGGTTCGTATACCCTGTCTTCTACTTTCTTTTGCAGTTCTTGCAACCGACGGGATAATTTTTTCGCCATCTTTCTCTCCTGGGGTCAATTACGAAGCGTCGCTTCTCCCCCGATAATGTTCTTCTTAACCCGATCTTTCTAATCCGCGATCGCCACGCCCATATTTCGGGCTGTTCCTTCTACAATCTTCATTGCCGCCTCAATATCATTGGCATTGAGATCCGGCAACTTCGTTTGGGCAATTTCTTGTAGTTGCCCCCGTGTGATCGACCCTACCCGCTTTTTGTTCGGTTCATTTGAACCTCTTTCCACCCCAGCTGCCTTGCGAATTAGCACCGAAGCGGGTGGAGTCTTCAGAACAAACGTAAAACTGCGGTCTTCAAACACTGAAATTTCTACCGGCACCACCATTCCGGCTTGGTCTGCTGTTCTGCCGTTGTATTCCTTGCAGAACATCATGATGTTAACGCCGTGCTGACCTAACGCCGGTCCCACTGGCGGAGCTGGGTTGGCTTTCCCAGCGTTCAGTGCCAGTTTAATCACCGCAACCACTTTTTTTGCCATTTCTCTATTAGCTCTGTTTCTGAACCTGATTAAACTCTAATTCCACCGGCGTATCGCGTCCAAAGATCGAGAGTAGAGCTTTAAGCTTGCTCCGCTCTGGACTGACTTCAACCACCTCGCCTTCAAAGTCTTTAAACGGACCTGAAAGTACCAGGATTTTGTCGCCAGCAGCCATGTCAATTTTTACAACCGGCTCTTGCTCGCTGGTTTGTTTAAAGATCCGTTCCACTTCTGAAGCACTTAGCGGCAGGGGCTTAACATGACCGCGGCCCCATCCCGTGCCACGTCTTTGTTCGGAGCCCACAAAATTAATCACATGAGACGTATTTTTGACCACCTGCCAGGTGTCATCGTCCATCACCATGTGGACTAGCACATAGCCGGGGAAAACCTTTTCTTCCGTGTGCTGCCTGCTACCGTCTTTGCGGATTTTGACTGCTGGTGTTTGAGGAATTTCCACATGAAAAACACGGTCAGCGACATCGAACGTTTGGATGCGCTGCTCCAAGTTTGTCTTCACACGCTTTTCACAGCCAGAGGCAACCTGAACGGCATACCAACGCGCTTCTTCAGGGGAGGGATTAACTTCTGTCTGTCCCCTTTCCTCTTGCTTCGTCGAATGGAGTGGTTCGTCTGTAGTAAAAGTCATCAGAACACCTGTGCTGCTACCCAAGCAAAGAAGCCATCGACCAGATAAACTAGAGCTGCGGAGGCAGTGACCATCAACAGGACAGCGGCGGATTCGCTGACCAGCTGCTGCCGACTAGGCCATACCACTTTGTCTAGCTCTTCTTTTGTTCCCTGAAAAAATTTGGTGATGCTAAACCCAGCTGTTGATTGTTGTATTTCGGCTTCGTTTTTCTTAGTCATGATCGCTCATTTCCCCAATTTACTTTGCCGCTCTGACAGTCAATCCCTGGTTTCCCAGACTCTTCCCATCGCTGCGTGAGCCGCTCCGAGGCCAGCTAGGATAACTTCTATCCCAAAATTTTACCCGAAATTAGTAGTCTTTGGCGCTGGTTGACCAACGTTTAGCAGGGCTTTCGGGTGGGGTATTTTTAGTAGCGAGCGCGCCCTGGAGGACTTGAACCCCCGACATCAGGTTTTGGAGACCTGCGTTCTACCAACTGAACTAAGAGCGCACAAGTTGTTTTCCGTCTACCTATATTATACTCTAACGCAATTATGGGTTAAGTTTCAGCAAACTTTAATTCAGACCACAAAGGAAGCGCATGCTTGTTTAACCACACATGAGCGCAGTACAGACGTTGCAAGCAACTTCTGTACTTAATCCCGATTACAAAGAGCGGTCAAACCGTTGTTTGACGCGGGTGGCTTTACCAAACCGAGCGCGCAAGTAGTAGAGCTTTGCACGACGCACCTTCCCACGACGCAGGATTTTGATGCTTTCAATGCGGGGGGAATGCAGGAGGAACACCCGCTCTACGCCAACGCCTTGAAAGATGCGACGAACCGTAATAGTTTCATTAATGCCGCCATTACGCATGGCAATCACCACCCCTTCGTAAGGTTGGGTTCGTTCTTTGCCGCCTTCCTGAATTTTCACCCCAACCCGGACAGTATCTCCCACATAAATTGCTGGGAGATTCGATTTCAGTTGCTCCGCCTCAATCGAGCGGATGATTTCTTGAGCATTCATAGTCTTTTAAAAACTCACAATCATCCATTATAAATCGAACACTGCCTCCGAGTCTAGTGTTTTTTTTAACATTATTCCCACAGGTGAGGAGAGAGGCTTTGCCTACTCCCTCACTCTTGAATTCACTGCTTCAATAATGGTTGCCTACTTTGGGGTGGTGGATAGCAGTAACGCCGTTGGGATCTAGCACTTTGCCTTTTTCAACGCTCGCATAGACCACCCAGTGATCACCACATTCCATGCGAGTGTTGACTGAGCATTCCAGATAGGCGAGAGCATCGCTGAGGATGGGTGAGCCGTTACTGGCAGTTTCGGTGGGGATCCCGGCTAATCGGTCTTCAGCTGGAGCAAAGGGTTTGAGGAAGTGCTTCATCACGCTCAACTGGTTGCCCTCCCCTAGGATATTGATTACAAACTGATTGCTTGGGTACATCAGCGATTCAATTGCTCGGTCTTTAGCTATAGAAACAGTTAAACCAGGGGGGTTAAAAGTAGCTTGAGAAACCCAACCGGCCAACATGGCACTGGAGACGTCTCCAAGCTTTGCTGTAACGACGCAAAGTGAACCAATTACACGCCCCATGGCTTGTTCAGCAGTGGTCGCCTGTTGTGGTTGTGAACGTACTTTTTTGGCTTTTTTCAGGGCTTGGGCAAAGTCAGTTCCGGCTTCTTCAAAGAGTTTGAGGGTGACATCAGTGGGTTTAAACTTCACCCGCAGGGTCTCAAACCCAAAGCGATATCCAGCGTCCCGGAGTTTGCCTTCAATTAAGTCAATCGCTTCTCCACTCCAGCCAAAAGAACCAAACACCCCGGCGAGTTTATTGTGGGTAGCAGTGGACAGCACAATACCTAGGGCTGTTTTAATTGTAACCGTTCACGGGGGGGTACATCATGCGCATAAACGTCAAAGCCTTGCTAAGCAAAAGCTTTGGGTTTTATGCGCATCAAAATATCGTACCTAAAATGTCTAAAAGACAATTTGCAGACCAGTATAGCACTTTTGACTACTCACAATTATCCGGTATAAATCCAATCTAGACTGGTTTTCGTACTGATTACGTGTGATTTCATATTGGACGTTTTTTTGATCCCCCCCTGAACGGTTACTTTTAATTAGGGTGGGAGCATGACCGCCAAGTGTAGGCGAGCCGATGATAAAACCAGCTGATTTTTCGATGGCGGCTTGAATCTCAGCGGGCTCAGCAACTTCGCAGTTAATCGCTTCTACACCAACCCCAGCTTTGATGATGCCACGGGCGAGCGCTTGGGCCAAAGTTGCCGTACTTCCATAAGCAGAGGCATAAAGTAGCGCTACGGTCGTATCCTGAGCCTTTTGCTGCTGGCTCCATTGGCGATAAGCTTGGGTAAGTTCGATTAAGCCGTCGCGTACCAAAGGACCGTGACCAGTCGCATAGAGCCTAACTGGCAACTCAGACAGTTTATCCAGCGCTTTTTCCACTTGACGAGCATGGGGAGCCATCAGGCAGTCGTAATAGTAACGCCGGTCATCGATTTCCCAGCCTTCATCAAAGACTTGATCGCCACAGATATTCGCCCCGAATAGCTTGTCGGTGTAAAGAACTTGGGTTTGCGGGTCGTAGGTACAAAGCTGATCTGGCCAGCGCGGACTCGGAATGGGGATGAATTTCAAGTTGTGACCCTTGCCTAACTCAAGGGTTTCTTCTGCGCGAATCACGCTAATTTTCAAATCATGCTCTGGTAAGGCACCACGCAAATTGATCGCGCCGGGGTTAGAACAGACAAAGGTAATCTGAGGAGCAAACTCCAGCAGAGCTTTTAGGGTTACCACCCGGTTGAAATTGACGTGACCCAGAATGACGTAATCCAACTGGGTAGGATCCAGGTGTTGCTGCAACGATTCCAAGTAAATTTGGGTGAAAGTTTCGCCTGGAGGGTCAATCAGAGCAATTTTATCTGCTGTAATCAAATACGAATTTGCGGTTGTACCCTTAGCAAGGGCGTATTCAATTTCAAACCGCAGACGTGTCCAACTGCGCGATCGCAGCACTGTAGTATCCGCAGCAATCGGGAGAACCTGTACATCGCGGGGTTTGGAGTCTGTCATAGGTGAGGTGAAGAGGTGGGCTTCAGGAGCAGAGGTCAATTTTCTAATAATAAGTGCCGACTTTGCGATGGTGAACAGCGGTGAGGGCGTCCGGTTTAGAGACTCGCCCTTCATTGACTGTGCCGTAGACGAGCCAATGATCGCTCAGTTCTAACCTGCTGACAACTTGGCACTCTATGAACGAAAGGGCTTCTTGAAGGATGGGGCTACCGTTTTGAGCTGGCTGGGTTTTGACTCCGGCAAATCGGTCGGCACCGGGGGGAAAGCGCTTGAGGAAGTGCTTCATTAGCCCTTTGTAATTTCCTTCTTCGAGGACGTTCAAAACAAAGTAATCGCCATCTTGCATCAGGGACTCGATCGCGCGTTCTTTAGCAACAGCAATGGTTAATCCCAAGGGTTGGAAACTGGCTTGATTCACCCAAGAAGCGACCATGGCACCAGTGACTTCACCTTTTTTGGCAGTGATAATGTATAATCCTGTGCTGATCCTCCCTAGGGCTTTTTCCAGATCTGCATCCAGGGAATTGAGCTGTTTAATGTGGCGATCGCGCGTCAGCCGTTGCCCCAAGTCTGTACCAGCTTCTTCACACAGCTTATATGTGGTTTCGCCGGGAGTATCTTTGATCCGAATCGCTGGGAATGCTTCCTTGAGTTCCAGGTTTCTAAATTTAATTCGGAGTGGATCAACCGGTTCGTCATCTCCTCCGTAAGATTCAAATAGACCGACCGCTTGCTTATCCTTGGCAGCAGCAAGGATTGTACTGATAGCAGAGTGGGCGGCAACGGCACTTGCTGGGGGCATCCCAATCACGAGTCCAGCTGCCCTACTGACGAGTTCTCCGACCTCCGGCCCTTCTGCTGACTTAAGATCCATCATCTCGGCTGCCACCCCAGTTTTGGTGATGCCGCTGGCAATTGCCTGGGAAATGCGATCGCTATACCCGTAATCCGAGACATAAAACACCGCCACAGTCGTTTCTGCCTTTGCCTTTGTTTGGCTCCACGTCCGGTAGCACTTGGTGAGCTCGGGAAGGTTATGACGTAGCAGGGGACCGTGACCATTGGCGATGGTGGCGATTTCTCCCAGTTCATCCATCCGCTTGAGGGCAGACAGTACAGAGCGGGCATTGGGAGCCATCAGGCAGTCGTAGTAATTCCGGAACTCCGCTGCGAGCGCTTCTAAGTCTTCGTCAAAAGTGTAATCAGAGCAATAGTGCGACCCAAAGGCATCGCAGGTGTAGAGGATTTTTGTGTTGTGGTCGAAGCTGAACATTGTATCAGGCCAGTGCAGATTCGGCGCGTTCACAAATTCCAGTTCGTGTCCGTTGCCTAAATCCAGCCGTGCGCCATTTTTCACTACTCGGCTTGAAAAAGGCTGATTTACCATATCCTCAAGAAACTCGATCCCCAATTTTGATGCCACAACGGTAACATCAGGAGCCAGTTGGAGGACATCTTTTACCAGGCCGCTGTGGTCTGGCTCGGTGTGGCTGACAATTAGGTAATCTAGCGACTTCAGGTCAATTAGCTGATTCAGGGTGTCTAAATACAGGTGGCGAAACTTTTCGTGCGAGGTATCAACTAGAGCGGTCTGCTCACCCCGAATCACATATGAGTTGTAGGTGGTACCATTTTCCAGACCGAATTCGATGTCAAATCGATGGCGATCCCAGTCTAGAGAGCGAATTGCCGTCGTGTTAGGAGCAATTTCGACAGTCTGCATGGTCAGCCGGTTTTGGGTTCTATCTGTTACATTTACCATCAATTTTCTCCTAAGCAACTGATCAAATTCGCGGCAGGATACCCGATCTTAATAACCGATTCAGGCGCGCAGGAATGCCGCGACTGGCTCTCTCCATTTGGACTATGCATAGCTTGATCTCCATCAACTATAAGTAACTTCTTTTCCGTCTCTTGGTAACGCATTTTGAGTTAGGCGCTTCAAGAGTTGCTATCGGTCTAGCGGTCTCCGCCAGAAACTATGTTGTGTGATTAGAAACAGCTTATTTTTCTATGGAATTGACTCTAAGAGAATGAAAGTTATTACAGATGTTTATTTTCCGTTTAAAAAGACTAATATTGGCGGCATTAATGGCTTTTGCTCTAAATCAAATAATAGTACCAAGACTAATAAACACTTTGCTGTGCATGGAACCTAGTTTGCTGAAATTATTGGAGAGGGTGAATTTCCGCAACGGTGGACTACGCCATAATCTAGTTTGATACTTTTACCTTTATTTTTAAACTTAGCTTTTCTAAAAGCTAACCTAGCCATAACAACTTTAGCAATCGGTAAAAATCATCTTAAAATCATCAAAAAGTTGGATAAAAGTCATAAGTCCTCAAAAGTAAATTTCTAGTCGGAAACGAGAAATTATCATCAACTGCTGCCAGGATGGCAAACGTAAAACTTCACAGGCATTCCTTGTAACTTACGTCCGGCGTTGCTGCTCGCTCAGCAGCAACAGATGGGTATGCCCGACATGCTTGACAAAACTTTGATTCTTGTCGTTATATTAAAATGCATACGAAGCTAAATTAAGAAAAGTAACAGAGGCTTGCTTTTATTGCCCATTGCCTCTATGTTCATCCCACTTAGCATAAGGATCGCTACCAGTGACATCACGGCTAAAACTTGTCAAAACAGCTGAGGAATCCCTGATTGCAGAATTTTTCCAATTTTCGTTGGGTCAGTGGCGCTCCCAACGGCGCTACTACACGTTGCCGGATGGCGAAACCAAGGAAATGGTTAGTCTAATTACGATCCGATTTTTGCAGCAGGGATGCGCTGAATTAGAACAACTGGCGAACTTGCACGAGCTAAATGACACAGATGTCATGAGGTGTGGCGCTTTCGTAAGCTGGGAAAGTACTGAGTCGGTGTCAGCTCGGAAGCAGTCTAAAGGTTCAACGCTGTTTGGAGTACGAGGAACGACTCTGTACCGCGATCGCGGTTTTGCTACTTCCAAGCCGGTCACAGCTGAGTATTACTTTACAAATCCCAAAACTTTGTGTTTGCGGACTGAGTACAACGGCTCAGCGTTTGAAGAAGAATTTAAACTTATTGGCAGCAACTACCGGACGCGGCAGACGATCATCTCACACGCTGGAGAGCAACAGATGATTGGTCAGTATTTAGAAAAGAGGATTCATTGACATCCTCCCCCTCTAAATGGTTGTGTCGCTTTCAACAGAATTAGGGTTCTGCCGCTCCCCTTATGCTATTTTTGCAGGGAGATAAGCTAAAAACCTTTACTTCACATGGCTTTTAGGCTTAAAACTTCACGGAAACTCTTCAATAGACTAGTTTATACGCGCAAATTGAAGCACAGCAAGGGTTGTAGTTGCTGGAAATGGTTTGTTTAGCATAAAGTGAGCGGTAGAATCATCATTAGTCACTTGCAATGCGACGTAGGTGAGGGGTTTAATTAAGGCGATTTTCCCTCTAATATCTTACAGATGCCAGAACAGGGGTAGACATGACGCTTGCACTACAATCGAGTGGTGTACATTGTTCGAGAAGATGCTCACTGCATACCAACCAGAGGATCGAGTGTGAATACTGAACAATTGCTGCTTGGAAAATGGCGCTCGCTCCCTGCAGATAAGCAACAAGAAGTCATTGATTTTGTGGAGTTTCTGGAATTAAAGAACGCATCGGCATCTTCGGATAAAGCAGAACTAAAGTCTAAGCCAATACTTGGCGAACGGTTGCGGAAACTCCGTGAGGAAATTGTTTTTTCTGGTGTGCCTTTACTCGATTGGAAAGAAGTAGAGCTTGAAAAAGCTGAGCGTAGAGGAGGCTCTCAAAAAGACGTTCACGCCAGTAGCCTTTAAATTTATTAATAATGGTTGCCTGATTTCCGATAATGTACAGCAGTCACGCGATTGGGATCTAGCAGTTTGCCGTTTTCAATAATTGCATAGACGATCCAGTGATCGCCAGATTCCATCCGACTGTTTACGGAACATTCGAGATAGGCCAGAGCATCGCTGAGAATTGGTGAGCCATTACTAGCAGTTTGTGTGGCGATCCCGGCAAATCGGTCTTCAGCTGGGGAAAAGGGTTTGAGAAAGTGCTTCATCAAGCTCAGGTGGTTGCCCTCAGCTAGGATATTGAGCACAAACTGAGTGCTTGGGTACATCAGTGATTCAATCGCTCGGTCTTTGGCTACGGCAACGGTTAGACCAGGGGGGTTAAAGGTTGCTTGAGAAACCCAATCGGCTAACATGGCACTGGAGACGTCTCCAAGCTTTGCTGTAACAACGCAAAGTGAACCAACGATCCGTCCCACGGCTTGTTCAACGGTGGTTGAAGGTTCTTGTGGTGAACGTACTTTTTTAGCTTTTTTCAAAGCTTGCGCAAAGTCGGTACCAGCTTCTTCACAGAGTTTGATGGTAACATCAGTGGGTTTAAACTTCACCCGCAGGGTCTCAAACCCAAAGCGATATCCAGCGTCGCGGAGTTTGCCTTCAATTAAGTCAATCGCTTCCCCACTCCAGCCAAAAGAACCAAACACTCCCGCGAGTTGGTTTTTAGTAGCAGTGGATAGCACAATACCCAGAGCTGTTTGAATTGGGGTGGGAGCATGACCGCCAAGTGTGGGCGAGCCGATGATAAAACCAGCTGATTTTTCGATGGCGGCTTGAATCTCAGCGGGCTCGGCAACTTCGCAGTTAATCGCTTCTACACCAACCCCAGCTTTGGTGATGCCACGGGCGAGCGCTTGCGCCAAAGTTGCCGTATTTCCATAAGCCGAAGCATAAAGCAGCGCTACGGTCGTATCCTGAGCCTTTTGCTGCTGGCTCCATTGGCGATAAGCTTGAGTAAGTTCGATTAAGCCGTAGCGTACCAAGGGACCGTGACCAGTGGCATAGAACCTAACTGGCAACTCAGACAGTTTATCCAGCACTGTTGCGACTTGACGAGCATAGGGAGCCATCAGGCAGTCGTAATAGTAGCGTCGGTCTTCGTTGAAGATTTCCCAGCCTTCATCAAAGACTTGATCGCCACAGATATGCGCCCCGAATAGCTTGTCGGTGTACAAAACTTGGGTGAGCGGGTCGTAGGTACAAAGCTGATCTGGCCAGCGCGGACTCGGAGTAGGGATGAATTTCAAGTTGTGACCCTTGCCTAACTCGAGGGTTTCTTCTCCCCGAATCACGCTAATTTTCAAATCATGGTCTGGCAACGCACTACGTAAATTGATCGCGCCGGGGTTAGAACAGACAAAGGTAATCTGAGGAGCAACCTCCAGCAGAGCTTTTAGGGTTGCCGCCCGGTTGGGATTGATGTGACCCAGAATCACATAATCCAACCGGGTAAGATCCAGGCGTTGCTGCAACGATTCCAGGTAAATTTGGGTGAAGGTCTCGCCTGGAGGGTCAATCAGAGCAATTTTATCTGCTGTAATCAAATACGAATTTGCGGTTGTACCCCTAGCAAGGGCGTATTCAATTTCAAACCGTAGACGAGTCCAGCTGCGCGATCGCAGCACTGTAGTATCCGCAGCAACCGGGAGAACCTGTACATCGCGAGGTTTGGGGTCTGTCATAGGTGAGGAGTCTCCGAGTCAGGAGTTCAGGAGGGCAACTTGTTTCTTCCTTTTAGATTCTTGATTCTGGCTGCTGAATTTTCTAATAATAATTGCCAACTTTGCGATGGTGAACAGCGGTGAGGGCGTCAGGTTTAGAGACTCGCCCGGCATCAACTGTGCTGTAGACGAGCCAATGATCGCTCAGTTCTAACCTGCTGGCAACTTTGCACTCCATGTACGCAAGAGCTTCTTGAAGGATGGGGCTACCGTTTTGAGCTACCTGGGTTTTGACTCCGGCAAATCGGTCGGCACCGGGGGAGAAGCGCTTGAGGAAGTGCTTCATTAGCCCTTGGTAATTGCCCTCCTCTAAGACGTTCAAAACAAAGTAATCGCCCACTTGCATCAGGGACTCGATCGCGCGGTCTTTAGCAACAGCAATGGTTAATCCCAGCGGTTGGAAACTGGCTTGATTCACCCAGGAAGCGACCATGGCACCAGTGACTTCACCTTTTTTGGCGGTGATAATGTACAATCCGGTGCTGATCCTTCCTAGGGCTTTTTCCAGATCCGCATCCAGAGATTTCAGTTGTTTAATGCTCCGATCGCGCGTCAGCCATTGCCCTAAGTCTGTACCGGCTTCTTCACACAGCTTGTATGTAGTTTCGCCGGGAGTATCTTTGATCCGAATTGCTGGGAATGCTTCCTTCACTTCCAGATTGGTGAATTTACTCAGGAGCGGATCAATCGGTTCGTCATCTCCTCCGTAAGATTCAAATAAGCCGACAGCTTGCTTATCCTTGGCGGCAACCAGGATTGTACTGATAGCCGTTTGGGCAGCGACGGCACTAGTTGGAGGCATTCCGATCACGAGTCCCGCTGCCCTACTGACGAGTTCTTGTACATCCTGCGCTTCTGCTGCCTTGAGATCCATCATCTCGACCCCCACCCCAGTTTTGGTGATGCCGCTGGCAATTGCCTGGGAAATGCGATCGCTATACCCGTAATCTGAGACATAAAACACCGCCACAGTCGCTTCTGCTTTTGCCTTTGTTTGGCTCCAAGTCCGGTAGCGCCCTGTGAGTTCGGCGACGTTGTGAAGCAGCAGGGGACCGTGACCAGTGGCCACTGTGGCGATTTCTCCCAATTCATCCATCCGCTTGAGGGCAGACATTACGGAGCGGGCATTAGGAGCCATCAGGCAGTCGTAATAGTACCGGAAATCAGCGGAGATCGCTCCTAAGTCTTCGTCAAAGGTGTAATCAGAGCAATAGTGCAAGCCAAAGGCATCGCAGGTGTAGAGGATTTTTGTTTTGTGGTCGAAGCTGAACATTGTATCAGGCCAGTGCAGATTCGGCGCGATTACAAATTCCAGTTCGTGTCCGTTGCCCAAATCCAGGCGATCGCCATTTTTCACTATTCGCCTTGAAAAAGGCTGATGCACCATATCCTCAAGAAACTGGATCGCCACTTTTGAGCCCACGACGGTGGCATTCGGAGCCAGTTGGAGGATATCTTTTACCAGGCCGCTGTGGTCTGGCTCGGTGTGGCTGATAATTAGGTAATCTATCGACTCTGGATCAATTAGCTGATTCAGGGTGTCTAGATACAGCTGGCGAAACTTTTCGTGGGAGGTATCAACTAAAGCGGTCTGATCACCTCGAATTATAAATGAGTTGTAGGTGGTACCATTTTGCAGACCGAATTCGATGTCAAAGCGATCGCGATCCCAGTCTAGAGAGCGAATTGCCGTCGTTTGAGGAGCAATTTCGCCAGTCTGAATGGTCAGCCGCTTTTGGGTTCTATCAGTGAGCACTACCATCAGTCGTCTCCTGAGCAACTCATTATTCTATATATCCGCCTTCATTCTTACATGACAGACCTCAAGGAAACGAGTCCTCAGTCATATGCTCCCAGCTGGCTGGGGTTAATGATTGGGAATTCGCGGCTGCATTGGGCGTGGTTTATGGGGGAAACGCTTTGCCATGCTTGGGATACTGAGTATCTGCCTGAATCTGCTTCACAACTGATTCAAAGCTGGGATGCGCTTGAGTGGGGGGCTGAATTTTTTCCACCTGATTTAATTTCCCAGTACAACGATCACTTACTGCCCCTGTATGTAGCTTCTGTAGTTCCCAAGCAAACAGCCCTTTGGCAAAACTACCCAGATATTCACATGATTACCTTAGACCAGGTGCCGCTTCAGGGCGTCTATCCTACACTGGGAATTGATCGCGCCTTAGCTTTATGGGGGGCTGGGGAAAGTTGGGGTTGGCCTATGCTGGTGATTGATGCCGGAACGGCGCTGACTTTTACAGGTGCGGATGCCAATCGCCGTTTGGTTGGGGGAGCGATTTTACCCGGACTGGGCTTTCAACTCCAGTCTCTGGCTCAAAGAACTGCTGGCTTACCGCTCGTAGAAACGCGAGATCTCGCGTCTTTACCACCACGCTGGGGTTTGAAAACACCAGAGGCGATTCACAGTGGTGTTATCTACACGATTATTGCAGGGATACGGGACTTTGTTGAGGCGTGGTGGCAGGAATTTCCAGAGAGTTGCATTACTCTGACAGGGGGCGATCGCGCTGCATTGCTTTCCTATCTCCAATTCCAGTATCCAAGGATAGCAGCTGGGTTAATTAGCGACCCCCACTTAATCTCTTGCGGAATACGGTTGTGCCGAGACTAAATTATGAAATGAGATGCGGCAATTGTTAAACTTTGTGTGCTGATTGAGAGCCATTTATTTTTGTTCCTGCTTTTGAGGATCGAATCTGGCAGGATCAATGTTAATCAATGGCAAAGTACCACTCCCACCCATCACCGTGGGGAAACGACCATCCCATTTCTCTATCGCTTGCTTTTGCAGCAATACTGGCGTTAAAGTTTGCCGTTGTAATCTTTGAGCCTCCGCTTGACCTTTGGCTCGATTCACATCTGCGAGCGCTTCTTTAGTCGCTTTCAGAGCCACGAAATCTGCCTGCTTTGCCTCTTGCTCGGCTATCTGTTTCGCCTCAATGGCCTTACTAAACTCTGGGGAAAAATTAAAATTGACTAGGGAAACATCATCCACAATAACACCATAAGCCGCTAGACGGTTTTTAAGATTGTTGTCAATTTCTTGTTTTAACTCCGTTCTCTTGGTAATAATTTCTTCAGCCGTTTTTTTGGATGTCGCTGCCTTCAAAATCTCAGATACAGCGGGAGTGATAATTCCATTAACGATTTGCTCTTCATCGCCAACCCGTTGATAAACTTTATTCACTTGTGCCGGGTCGATGTGCCAGTTGATGGCGAGTTCTGTTGAGACCTTCTGTAGGTCTTTAGAAGCAGCATCTGCGCTGAAACCGTTTTTTTGAACGCGAACGCTGAGTCTTTTAACTGATGTAACAATCGGCGTGATTGGGTGTATCCCCTCGTCCAAAATCGTATCCTGAACTTTGCCAAATCGCATCACAACACCCCGTTCTCCAGCATTCACAATCGCAAAAGGCCGGAAGAAAATCGCCCCAACTAATAGAGCTATACCCCCTGTGAGGTAAAAACCGGTCTTAAGATTATTATTTTCTCTGGTTCTGAAGATTTCCATAGCTAGATGGTTTGATAGTGTACTTTACTAAATTAAAACACTGCCGCAAGTGACAATTCCGGTGATCGCCAACCGTTAGAAAAAAATTTTAAGGAGACATACCCTAGGATATTAAAGGCATTGATGTACGAATAAATAACTATCTGTGGCTAAATCAGAAGAATTAAAACCAGAAATAGCACTGCCCCTGGCTCAGACACCTCTGTTTCAGCTGGCTGTAGAACTAAAGGCGCGGTTGACGAGCTTTGGCGGCTGGGAGATGCCGGTGCAGTTCAGCGGCATTGGGCGTGAACATGAAGCTGTAAGGACTTCAGCCGGTATGTTCGATATTTCCCACATGGGCAAATTTACTTTGCGGGGGAAACAGCTAATTTCGCAACTCCAGGCGTTAGTACCCTCAGACTTGAGCCGGTTGCAACTTGGTCAAGCACAGTACACCGTGTTGTTAAACCCCCAGGCTGGGATTATCGACGACATAATTTTCTACTACCAAGGTCAGGACAACACTGGTGAGCAGCGGGGGGTGCTGATTGTTAATGCCGCTAACACTGGCAAAGACAAAGCGTGGCTGCAGTCACATCTTGATCTCGAGCAGGTGGAATTCCAGGATCTCTCGCCAGAAAAAGTCCTGATTGCCGTGCAGGGGCCTTCATCAGCTGATTGCCTACAACCCTTCGTTCAGGAAGACCTAACCCAGGTGAAGCCGTTTGGTCATCTAGAGGCAACCGTACTTGGTCAACCGGGTTTCATTGCTCGGACGGGTTACACCGGGGAAGATGGATTTGAGGTAATGGTGGAGCCAGACGCGGGGGTTAAACTGTGGCGATCGCTCTTTGAGTCCGGTGTCATTCCTTGCGGATTGGGTGCCAGAGATACTCTGCGGCTAGAAGCAGCAATGGCGCTCCACGGACAAGATATCGACGAAATCACTACGCCTCTGGAAGCGGGGCTGAGTTGGTTAGTCCATCTGGATAGCAAAGGCGACTTTATTGGTCGTGACGTTCTAGAACAGCAAAAATTCTCAGGAGTGGCGCGCCGACTGGTGGGCCTGAAAATGCAAGGTCGTAACATTGCCCGTCATGGTTACCAAGTTCTATCAACAGGTCAAGTGGTAGGAGAAATTACCAGTGGGACGCTATCTCCCACACTCGGTTATCCAGTCGCCCTTGCCTACGTTCCGATTGAGCTGAGTCAGTTGGGTCAACAGCTGGAGGTGGAAATTCGCGGCAAGGCTTACCCATCTGTTGTGGTTAAACGTCCGTTTTATCGGTCAAAAAGTCGCGTGGAAAACTAGATAACATCGAGGTTTTTAGGGAATAATTTGTTGGGGATTAACTGAAGAGTGGTTCCACCACCATATCGGTGATGGAGCAAGTCTATGGTAAATAGTTGTTTGATATCGTTGAGGAAGTGATATGTCCCTGGAATACCCGAATGACTTGAAGTACCTGGACTCCCATGAGTATGTGCGGATGGATGGCGAGATCGCAACGATTGGGATCAGTGCCTTTGCCGTTAACCAACTGGGTGACATTGTGTTTCTGGAACTACCAGAAATCGGTGAGGCAGTGGAAAAGGGAAAAAGCTTCGGTACAGTTGAATCGGTGAAAGCAGTTGAGGAGCTTAACTCAGCAGTTACAGGTACAGTCGTCGAGCGCAATGAGGCAGTGGTGGAGGCGCCGGAGCAGGTGGCAGAAGACCCCTATGGCGAGGGCTGGTTGCTCAAGGTGCGCGTCAACGACCCCAGTGAAGTAGATGATGCTCTGTCTGTGGATGAGTATAGAGCACAGGTAGAAGGGGAGTAGAGTTTTGAGTTATGAGTTTTAAATTAACTCATAACTTAGCATTCATTAATACATAAGTTTTACAACATAACTGCTGACGGCTGAAAGAAAATTGTTGCAAAATATGAACTAGTCATGTCTGGAGAGCAACCTGTGGTAGTTATTAGCCCTTATACCGAGCCTAGGCGTCAGCAGCTGCTGGGAGAAATAGCACAGGAGCCGATTCCTTTTGTAAAACGGCACATTGGCCCTAGCCCAGATGATATCCAGCAAATGCTAGAGGTAATGGGGCTAGCGACCCTTGATGTCCTCGTCGACCAAACGGTTCCCAAGGCGATCCGGCTTACCCGACCGCTAAAGCTTGGAGCAGAGCGGAGTGAGCACGCAGCCCTAGCTGCATTGAAAGAAATTGCCTCCAAGAATCAAGTGTTCCGGTCGTTCATTGGGATGGGCTATCACGACTGCATTACCCCGCCAGTGATCCTACGCAACATCCTAGAGAACCCCGGCTGGTACACCGCCTATACCCCCTATCAGCCAGAGATTGCCCAGGGACGTCTGGAGGCACTGCTTAATTTTCAGACCATGATCATTGAACTGACAGGACTGGAGATTGCCAATGCTTCTTTACTAGATGAGGCAACAGCAGCAGCAGAAGCCATGACCATGAGCTATGGTCTGTGTAAAAGTAAGGCAAAAGCTTTTTTTGTCTCTCAAGCCTGCCATCCCCAGACCATCGAAGTGGTGCAAACACGTGCTAGACCGCTGGGCATTGATGTGATTGTGGGGGATCATCAAGCATTTGTGTTTGAGCAAGCAGTTTTTGGGGTACTCCTGCAATACCCAGCAAGTGATGGCACAATTTATGACTACCGGGCTTTTGTGGAACAAGCTCATGCAGTTGGTGCCCTAGTCACAGTGGCGGCAGACCCCTTGAGCCTGACTCTGCTCACACCACCAGGCGAATTTGGAGCTGATATTGCCGTGGGAAGTACCCAGCGCTTTGGGGTTCCCCTGGGGTATGGTGGCCCTCATGCAGCCTACTTTGCTACGCGGGAAGAATACAAGCGACTGGTTCCAGGGCGTATTGTTGGTGTATCCAAGGACGTCCACGGTAAACCGGCGCTGCGTTTAGCCCTCCAGACCCGTGAACAGCATATCCGTCGCGATAAAGCCACTAGCAATATCTGTACAGCCCAGGTTCTACTGGCTGTGATCGCTTCTATGTATGCGGTCTACCACGGCTCAGCTGGGATTAAAAGAATTGCCCAGAAAATACACGGATTGACCGCTATCCTGGCGTCAGGATTGAAGAGGCTGGGGTACGGCATTGGTTCAGAACAGTTCTTTGATACTTTGCGTGTAGAGATGCGCCATGGCACGTCTGTACAAGAAGTCATAGAAGCTTCTGAGTCGCGTCGCATTAATCTGCGGATATTAGATGCAAGTACAGTAGGGATTTCCCTGGACGAAACAACTACAGTGCAGGACTTGCTAGACCTGTTTTCAATTTTTGCGGGAGCGGATGAGCTAGCATTTACTGTGGAAGAGTTGGCGGATCGGGTTGTAGCTGATTTTGAAGCACCCTTTGCCCGTACCAGCAGCTATCTGACCCATAGTGTGTTTAACCGCTATCACTCGGAAACAGAGCTGTTGCGCTATCTGCACCGTCTAGAGGCTAAGGATCTGTCGCTAACTACATCAATGATTCCGTTGGGGTCGTGCACGATGAAGCTGAATGCGACCGCCGAAATGATGCCAGTGACTTGGGCGGAATTTGGCAAGATTCATCCTTTTGCCCCGCAGTCTCAAACGCAGGGTTACCAAGTTTTGTTCCAGCAGCTTGAGGAATGGTTAGGTGAAATCACAGGCTTTGCAGGGATTTCTCTCCAGCCCAATGCTGGCTCCCAGGGGGAATATACGGGATTACTAGTGATTCGTCAGTACCACGAACACCGGGGTGAAGGTCACCGGAACGTCTGTCTGATTCCCCAGTCAGCTCACGGGACGAATCCTGCCAGTGCAGTTATGTGCGGTATGAAGGTAGTAGCGATCGCCTGTGACGCGATGGGCAATGTTGACCTGAATGATTTAAAGACTAAGGCTGAGACTCATAGCAATGAACTCGCCGCCCTGATGGTCACCTATCCGTCTACCCACGGTGTATTCGAGGAGCAGATCAAGGACATCTGTGCCGTTGTCCATGCCCACGGAGGGCAAGTTTACATGGACGGGGCGAATATGAACGCGCAGGTTGGGCTGTGCCGTCCAGGAGATATCGGCGCGGATGTCTGTCACTTAAACTTGCATAAGACCTTCTGTATCCCCCATGGCGGCGGTGGCCCTGGTATGGGACCCATCGGCGTAATGGCTCATCTGGTGCCGTTCCTGCCTGGGAATTGTGTAATTCCGGTGGGGGGTGAGCAAGGCATTGGTGCTGTTTCCGCCGCGCCCTGGGGTAGCGCGAGTATTCTAACAATTTCCTGGATGTACATTGCGATGATGGGTGGAGTGGGCTTGACGCAAGCAACCAAAGTCGCGATCCTCAACGCCAACTACATCGCCCGCAGGCTGAAGCCTTACTATCCCGTTGTTTATAAGGGGAAGACAGGTCTGGTGGCTCATGAGTGTATTCTGGATCTGCGATCGCTCAAAAAAACTGCGCTGATCGAAGTGGATGACATCGCCAAGCGCCTGATGGACTATGGCTTCCACGCCCCGACTGTTTCCTGGCCGGTGGCGGGTACGATCATGGTGGAACCCACAGAAAGTGAATCCAAGGAAGAGCTGGATCGTTTTTGTGATGCGATGATCGCGATTCGCAGGGAAATAGAGGAAATTGAATTGGGTCAGGTGGGCGCTCAAGATAATGTCTTGAAGAATGCACCCCACACGGCAGAAAGCCTGATTGCTACGGAATGGAAGCATTCCTATTCTCGTGAGCAGGCTGCCTACCCCGCACCGTGGACTCGTGAACACAAGTTCTGGCCTGCAGTCGGGCGGATTGACAATGCCTTTGGAGACCGTAATTTTGTCTGCTCTTGTTTACCGATGGAGGCTTATACGCAGGGGTAGTTCGTCCCGACAAAGGACGCAATCTTTGGGCGGGGGACGATGTCCGGGTCGTTGGGGCGCTGCTTAATTGTCCGCGCAGCGTTCCCCTCCACCGCATTAGATGCGTTTGCCTAAAATCACTTGCATGGGTTGCATCAAGATTCCCAAAAGCTTTTCGACTTGGTTGATATAGTACTCAATTGAATCGATAAAAACATTATTTCTCTTAAGAGTGATAAATCGCCAGTTGGTTCCACTGGTAACCGCTCCATAAATCATCTCAAACTCATTCCCGGCTCTTTCGTTAAATATCTGGGCAGCAACCATAGCGGCAATGCATTGACCCACCCCGCCTGTAAGGTTTTCTTTTTTAGCCTCAATAATCGTGAACACAGGCGCGGTGATCTCTATCTGCTCTTGAGAAGCGCTCAAGATAAAATCACAGTAGCCGCTAAGTCCTTTTGTCTGATCTACGTTGAACTCTGAGCCAGAAAATAAGCTGACTCGATTATGAGCCTGCCTTCTTACTTCGCCTAGGATCGGAGCGATAATAAACTCAGACCGGGCTTTCTCAGTGTTAATCGCCGTTGCCAGGGGTAGGTAATAGTCTAGGGACTGTTTTAAGAAGTCGGAGGGAGCAATCGCCTCTACTTCACTAAATAAGTTTTGGGTTTCATCTACGGTCAGCTCAAAATCTTTCTTGACTTTCGAGAGGGTGAAATTGTTGTAAGCCATACTTTAATGCCGCGATTACCAGTTTCTCTGGTGCCCAGATGAGTACGTGCTCCAGTGCTTTAAGGTTCGCATCAGCCATCGCTCACTATCTAGAAGAGATCACACTGACTACAGCCAGTACAGTCAATAGTCCTATAAAAATCAATCCCAGGATTAAAAGCCAGTACTGGAGGACATAAAGTTTCCTCAATTCCCCAAGGGCACCGATCAGATTTGCCATGTCGTTGCCCTGGGTATTCACAATTAGCTGGAAAGAAGATGCTGCCTTACCAGTCCAAATGCCGATGATGATTTGAATAATTCCCTGGATAATGCTACCGAAACCGCCTGCTCTCAAACCGACTATCCCTGCTACAACGAGAAGCACTCCCAAGCCGATCAGAAAGTAGCTGACAAAGCGCATTTTGTTAGACAATTCCCGAATCAGCTGGTTCTGGGTGTTGTTAAATTCGTAAGGTTGGAACTGCACTTGATGTCCCTCCTGCTGATCAATACACCCAAATTTTAGAACATCGTTGGTTGGTGGAGAGGTTTCCTCCCAACTAACCGATGAGAGCCTGTGCTGAAAAATCCGGTAGATGTGGCAAATACAGAGTAAAGCAACTCCCGATCCCTAGTTCTGAAGTGACTGTAATGTCTCCTCCATGGAGGTGCGCTAGCTTGCGCGTCAGTGCTAACCCAAGACCTGTACCCTCATATTTGCGGTTTAGACCACTATCCAGTTGCCGGAACGGTTGAAACAAAGCCGCTTGATCGGCTTCGGCAATGCCAATCCCGGTGTCAATTACCGAAAACTTGATTGTGCCTTCGGTTTTATCGACTTTTAATGTGACTGCTCCCGAATCCGTAAACTTGACAGCGTTAGACAAGAGGTTAAACAAAATCTGCGTCAGTCGGCGTTTATCGGCAATACAGGTGGTCACGTCGGTCGCAATCAACAGTGAAATTTGCAAACCACAACTGTTTGCACGTTCCTGAATCAGCGTCATGCACTCACTTGCTAATTCCTCTACCAAAATTGTTTCTTTGGTCAATTCTTCTTGACCGGCTTCAATCTTACTTAAATCCAGTAGATCGTTAATCAGTGCCAACAGGTGCTTTCCAGAGGTAGAGATAAGTTTTATATATTGTTGTTGTTTAGCATTCAGTGGACCATAAATTTGTTTAAGGAGTGTACTAGAAAAGCCCAAGATTCCCGTCAGTGGTGTTCGCAGTTCGTGGCTCATGTTGCTCAAAAAATCGCTTTTAGCACGATTCGCAGCTTCTGAAAGCACTTTTTCCTGCTCTAATTCTTGGGTGCGTTCTTTAACTAATTGGTCAAGCTGTTCGTAGCTTTGGGCATTGTAGAGGGCGATCGCGGCTTGGTCAGCAATCCGCTCTAGCAAGCGAATTTCGTCTTCTGAAAATGTTCTGTAGGCGGCGGCTGTGTGCAATAATAAGCCACCAAAAAACTGGTCGCGAATAAAAATGGGCACACATAGGATAGAAAGGATCTGCATCTGATGGATGAAGGCCAATCGGTTTGGAGGATGTAAAATTTCTGGGTAATTTGGAGCATGGAAAGCCTGCTTACGCGCAATATCAGAGTTAGAGCTTAAATGATATAGCCACTCAGATAAAGGAAGTTTGAAGCCTATGATGGAAATAACTTGCTCACAGGATCGCCATTCTTTGAGTACCTGAATATGTTCTGTTTCTAAGCGATAAATAAGCACTCGATCAACGCCGAAGCATTCCCCAGTTAGCTTCACGATTTCCTGCAAAATGTAGTTTGGATCGAGACGAGTATTCAGGGATCGACTAATCTGATTGAGCAATTTTTCGCGATCATGAGAAAGGCGAAGTGCTGCTTCCGCCCGCTTGCGGTCAGTGATGTCTCTGAACACAACGACTGCACCAACTAACTCGCCTCGTTCTCGAATTGGGGTGCTGACATAATCAACTGGGAAACTTGTGCCGTCCTTTCGCCAAAATAATTCGTCATCTACATGATGGACAACCCCATCCTTAAAAGCTGCATAGATTTGACACTCATGCGCGGGGTAGTGAGTTCCATCGGGTTTCGAATGGTGCACCATTGCGTGCTGCAGCTTACCAATAAGTTCCTCGGTCTGCCACCCAGTCATTCTTGTCGCAGCTGGATTAACGAATGTGGTATTGCCCTGTAGATCGATGCCATAAATCCCCTCACCCGCTGAGTTCAAAATCAGTTCATTTTGCCGCCTGAGTCGTTCAAGCGCCTCAAGATCCTGCTGGCGCTGGGTTATATCGCGGGAATTAATCACCAAACCCTTCACACTCGCATCGCTTAGGAGATTATTACTGACAGACTCTAAACAAACCCAAGAAAAATTTGAATGTCTAAAATTATACTTTACGGCCACAGGCATTCCCGGTTGTCTAATGGCGTTATAGCGGTTTGCGTTCGGATGAAGTACAGCATCAGCAGGACAATGTCATATAGGGCTTGACTTGCGGTGTATCGCACTCAAATGCAAACCGCTATAGCAAAGGCAGCTCGTACAGCTACAACATCTTCTGGGTAAATGTAATCAAATTTATTTTTGCCAATCAAATCTTCAGGTTTATAACCCAAGATGCGCTCGATAGAGGGGCTTAAATAGCGTATGGTTCCATCAGTGTCGAGAACTGTGATCATGTCTGATGAGTTTTGAACAAGGGAACGGAAACGCTCTTCACTCTGACGCAGTGCCTCTACTCTTTTTATGGCTTCAGCACTGAGGCGCTGGTCAGCCAAGGAATTCAAAAGCCTGAATTTTAGGATGATTAGCGTCCCAACTCCAATGACTATCCCTAACCAAGTGTTGTCAAAAGCGTGAAATGTGCTGGGACTGACCATATTGAGCTATGTACGTGCGGCAGTAGTCATTCTAAGCCATTAACTTATGAAAGCTTAATAAAGATATTCGTAACCGTTCAGGGGGGGATCAAAAAAACGTCCAATATGAAATCACACGTAATCAGTACGAAAACCAGTCTAGATTGGATTTATACCGGATAATTGTGAGTAGTCAAAAGTGCTATACTGGTCTGCAAATTGTCTTTTAGACATTTTAGGTACGATATTTTGATGCGCATAAAACCCAAAGCTTTTGCTTAGCAAGGCTTTGACGTTTATGCGCATGATGTACCCCCCCGTGAACGGTTACAGATATTCATGGCAACCGTAAATATCTCGATTACCTAAAGTGCTTGCAAAATTAGATTCGGTAGTTTTACTGAAAAAGTCTCGCAAATTACATGATAAAATCTAATGATTTTGATTATTGGCCCTGAATCCACTACCGAGAGACCCTACTCTTCGGGGAACGACAACACCTGGGCAGTCCGCTGAAGTCTCTGCTCGTATTTATCAGTGTTAATAGAAACACATAGGCACAATCACCTAGTCAAAAATAAGATTTTAAGTCCCTTAAGCCCTTTTTTATCCTACTCTACATTCACTATAGTAATATTGCGTAACGGTAATATTATCCGTAAAAACTCCATTAAAAAAAAATCAGTAAAATTTCGCTTGTCCTCTGAGCAGAACCAAGATTAAAGTTATTTTGTAGAACGTAATATTGCTGAATTGCTTAGGTTTGCAAGTTAGAAAAATCATAAAATTTTCTATAGCAAAATCTATTCTACACACATACTTAATTACAGGAAAAAGTAGCAATGGCAAATATCGCATGTACAGTTGCAGATGTTTACGAAACCGTAGATCGTGCTGAAATGAACAAGATACAAATTAAGCACTCATGGATTACGGAGCCAATTTTCCAAGCAAGTTCGATTGTGAGAGAAATGCCCTTTTTCGATTGGGTAAGCCAGCTAAAATCTCCATCAGAATTTAAACCTGCTGCGGTACAGCTATTCCACCACTCTGCTACTTTCCCAAAGGTGATGGGTCTAATGCTGAGCAACACGCCGATGGAAGAAAATCACATGATGTCGTTCTATGCCAAACATGCTTATGGGGAGGCTGAACATCATGAACTGCTGATGCTTTGGCTGCTTAAGCACAAGCTGTTGTCAAAGCGCTCAGACATTGAATATGTAATCCCAACACCAGAGACTAATGCCTGTATTAATCTGGCGTACCAGCTTGCTATGGAGCGCGATCGCGCTAAGTGGTTGGTTACGATCAACAGTGGAATTGAACGTTGCTCAAATGACTTTTTCAAAGTCGTAGCGCCAAAAATGCATGAACTTGGTGTAGGCAATGCCTATTTTGATATCCATGTGGAGGCAGATGAACACCACAGCATTATGGGACTAGATTATATTGAACCGATTGATCCTGAATCAGTTCGAGGTCGCCATCTGATTGCCAAAGCCTTAGAAGGCATTTCCCTTTGGGCAGCAATGCTGCACTCTTGGATTGGCATGGAAATATTTCCCCACTTTGACTTAGATGGTAGCCTCAAAAAGCGTAGCTGTTGTAATTCCTGAATTTTGACTGCTCACAGCAACAAACAGGGCTTGTTGAGAACGGGGTAAATCCCTTGCCCATTGTCTTAAGTAGATTGGCAACCAAGAGGACTCCGACTGGCTAAAGACGAGAGTTCAAACAGTTGCTCTGTTCATAAAATTTCGACAATTCCAGCCTGACCGTCGATTCGCACCCGCGTTCCCTCTGGCAACAGCGCTGTGGCATTATGGATATCCATCACCGCTGGGATGCCATATTCACGAGCCACGATCGCACCGTGAGACAGCCGTCCCCCCACCTCAGCAATCAACCCCCCAGCCCTAGCTAATAGTGGTGCCCAGCCAGAGTCCGTGTAAGGCACTACCAGAATTGTATCCCGGTCAATCTCTGGGACTGCTTGCCAACTCAGCAACACCTTCACCCGCCCCTCAACTTGCCCTGGACTGGCACCAATTCCCTGCAACAGCTGGTTAGGTGAGAGGGGGAGAGAGGGAGAGAGGGAGAGGGGGAGAGGGGGAGCATTGCCGTAGACTAATGCTGGCACTGTGTCCACGCTGTTTTGTTCAAGTTGCGATCGCCGACTTTGTACCAGCTGCCCTACCTGATTCAGCAACGCCGAGTCAGAATTTGCGACAAGCTGCCGAACTTCATCAAACTCCAAAAAAAAGATATCGCCAGGCTCCGATAACAGCCCCGACTGCAACCAGATTTTCTCCAACGCCACAAAACACCAGCGCAACTGAGCCAACAGTTGACTATAGACTGCCGTCACTCGTCCCTTAAGATCGACCCGACCCTGCACCAACCCTATCTTCCTCTTGTCTGTGCGCTCTGTGTGCCTTGAGCGTTCTTCCCCCAAACTCTCATCTGTAGCAATACGGACAAACAGTTCCCGCAGCGGCTGCGGGTCTTCCTTCCAAGTCGGCACCGCAATATCAGTTCCCACCTGACTCAAGTAGCCGTAGTCCTCAAGCAGCTGGTCAAATTGCTCCAGGATTTTCTTTCCCTCTGGAATTGCAGCCAGCTGGTCAAAGACTGAAAGCTGAGATGTTTCTCCAGCTAGCTGGGGTAATAACTGATGGGCGGCAGCTGCTAGGGAGGCAAGTAATCGCAACGAAGCTACCTCCGGTGTCTGAGAGTGATCAATTTCCGTATCCAACACTTGCAGCACCGCCTGCCGCAGCGAAGCACTCAAAGGAGCCAGAATGCTATAGTATGTCGCTTGCTTTAGCTTTTCCAGAATCGAGTCTACCCGTTCCAGCAGCGCCGGTGGCCCAAGGGATGCTATTCGTTGTTGATCTTCGGTTAGGGCAGGGGCAAAGCGTTGCTGCTCATCCCGCAAAAAGTCCCTTTCCAGAGTCAATTCACGACCTAGCAACCGCAGTAACCCTGGCACATTCCGCAAGGTCTTTAGCAGGGGTGGCTTACCTACCTTGCCGCTCATAGTTAAAAACTCTAGACTCTGAGGCGGTAGACCCATGCGCAGAAATATCTGTCCCAACAGGGAAGCATTGAAATAAGCGCGAGAGTAGTGCAGCGTTGCCGTTTCGTTGAAATTCAACCCACGGGCGCGATCTCCCAAAACCACAGTAAAAATCTCCCCCCAAACCCCACAGGTCAAAGGTCGATTAATTGACCAAGTTAACGGGCGAATCAGTCCCGGAATCACCTCTGCCGCAATCTTGCGCGTCCAGATCGGCAACAGCGTAGTGATCGGGCGCGATTGCAACAGCCACAATGTCTGACCGTCGTAGCTCCACTCGATATCCTGTGGGATGCCGTGATACCGGCTCTCCAACTGTCGCGCTAAGAAGGCGACTTGCCGGATTAATACTGGCGGCAGGTTTCCCTCTCCCTCAACTTTTAGCTTTAGACCTTCTGGGAGAACCCAGCTAGTTTGCTCACAAGCAACCCAAGGCTGCGTTTCTACAAAAAAAACGCGATACTGTTCTGGCGTCACTTGCCCTGAAACCACTTGAGTGGCGTCTCCGGGCAACGCCTCAATTATGACACTAGGTGAGAACTGGTTGATCGGGTCACGGCTGAAGGCAACTCCTGAAAATACGCCTCGGACTTGTGTTTGAACTAGCACCGCCATTGCGTCTTCTGGCAGTCCAAGTGTACGCCGGTACTGCACAGCAGCAGTCGCTAAGTAAGAAGCCAAAACCTTAGCGATCGCTTGCTGCAACGACTCTCGGCTGGTGACGTTCAAAACCGTTTCGTACTGCCCAGCCGCCGAGGCTTGCTCTGAGTCTTCCCCCACTGCCGAGGAGCGCACTACTAAGGGCGCTTCATTTGAGGGCTGGAGAAATTTAATTAGGCGTGCCGGGTCATCGCCAGGGGGAAGAAGCCAGCCCATAGGCACTGGGTAGCCCCACCGCTTCAGCTCAGATAAAGTAGCTGCCTTTTGACCGACTTTACTGGCATCGAGCTGATCATCCAGACAGACGATGGTTTTACGCCCTTGAAAAAAGCGAAACATAGATTGAGACCCTGCAAGTCCAGCCTCAGATGAGAGATCTAGGTCATCGGGAATTTTCTGGTAAATCCAGCCAAGCAAAAGAGCCAGGGCGATCGCGGCTCCAATTCGTGCTGAGTCTTGGGCATGTAACAGTGCCGTGATTAGGGGGAACAGAATCAAAACCCCGACACGTCCTAGCTGTCTTGAGCGCACAATCGTAAAGCTGATGCCCGCAATCAAAAACACCAAGCCTGCCACACGCCAATCATGAATCACAAAGCCCCAGACGACATTCGTGGTTCCGGCTCCTTTACCCACCAAATACCGTCCCATAACCAGAGTAATCAGGGCCATCACCTCCCAAGCGGGGTTGCCTGGAAAGAACGTACGAGCTAGTAATACTGAGGCAATTCCCTTAAAAGCCTCTGACAGTACTGCCAGAATCCCAGCTATTTTGCCGCCGTGGTAAAAGGCAGCTGATACACTGATATTTCCAGTGCCAATTTTGGCCAGCTGTATCCCTGTGAGCGCGTAGGTGATCCAGGCAATCAGCGGCAGTCCACCTAGAAGGGGGCAGACTATTATAAGAAAAATTATACCCCAAACTTGCAGCAAAGTCATGACAAATTCTGAAATCAGAGGGATGAATTAATTTTGCCTTCATCCTTCTGATTTCATCCGTTGATAATTTTGCTCAGTTTATAGCATATGCCACTTGAAGCGCCCAAAAAATCAGAGCGGCAATCGAGCCCAAGAGCAAAACAGTAGAGATGGCAACTGCTTTCGGGCTATCCGCGCCCTTAAATTTCATGATTCCACGGTTTAGGTCTGACATGGGGCTGTAAGCTTCCTCCGTTAGAGTACTGCTTTAATTTTAGTCCACTTAACTAATTGCCTCCAATTTACTAGCTGAATTAAACCGTGACCATTGGAAAACTTGGATAAGTAGACTCCCGGTCTGGTGGGTTCCAAGCTTGACCATCCAGAGCCATTTGCTCAATTAAACTTGCCAATCGCAGAGCTTTGAGCGCCTGTTCGCCGCCTACAGACGGTTGATTACCACCTCGCACACAATTGACAAAGTGTTCCAACTCCGCACAGAGTTTGTCAATGTTACTGGTGTAAACCTTTTCAATCAAACCATCTTGACGGTAAAGTACCTGACCGTATTCAGTTATACAGTTAGCGGTTGTCTGGCGGTGAATTAGGATTTCATTGTTGAGGAAATCTGCCTCCGTTAAGGAGTTCTTGCAATGGGCGGCAATGCGGCGGATTTTGCGGTGGGTGACTTTGCTTGCGGTTAGGGTGGCGACAATGCCATTGGCAAAGCCTAGAGTGGCGGTGACGTAATCTAGATAGGGGCGATCGGGCGGGTTCCCCGTCCAAGCGCGACTGCCGCTAGCCGTCAATTTGACCACTGGTGCAGCTGCTAATTCCAAGAGCAGGTCAATGTCGTGGATCATCAGATCCAGGACGACCGATACATCATTAGCTCGCTCCGAATAAGGACTCATGCGGTGGGCTTCTATGGCCAGCAATTCTTCAGTCTTCAGCACTTTGCTCAGTTCCTGAAAGGCTGGGTTGAAACGCTCGATGTGACCCACTTGCAGGATAGACTGAGAGTCTGCTGCCGCATTTACCAGGGACTCCGCCTCAGCAATACTGGCAGCAATCGGCTTTTCAATCAAAACATGAATTCCTGCCTGCAGACAGGCCAGCCCGACAGCGTGATGCAGGCGGGTAGGAACGGCAATGCACACGGCCTCCACATGAGGGAGGAGGTCGCGGTAATGCTCAAAAAAATGCACCCGGTATTTGCTGGCGATGTCCAGTCCGCGCTCGACATTGATATCTGCAACACCGACGAGTTCAACGTCTTTGAGTAAACTCAGTACACGGGTATGATGTTGTCCCATATTGCCCACCCCGATCACCCCAATGCGGATCGGTTGAGGATGGTTACGCTGTAGATGAGGGTTCGGTTGTCCCACTGACATGCTATCTTGCACTCCTGTCTTCTCCTCCACCACCAAAATGTACAGACTGAGTATGTATCACATCTGTACTCAATAGCCAGCTCTGGGCCGTCTCAAATCATCCAGATAGTAACATGGTGGTTCTCTCGATGAAGAATTTCAAAGTTTGTTCCAGTTTCCTGTAATCTGTCTTGTTTTTGACACGGTCAGGGCTTAATCCATTTTGGTTTGGCAGTTTCCACTGCGGGCAGCCTGATGTGTCACTTTTTCGCCCGTCCATTAGAAGAGGGCTCCAGGGGTTGTTCTCCCTATAAGCGGTGGATCTGGATTTGGTGCAGGCGCGGCCCTTCAACCGATACGACGGTGAAATCGAGATTTTGATAGCGCCAGGTTTCGCCGGGAGGCGGAATTTTTTGCAGCTGGTACAGCAGAAAACCCCCCAGAGTCTGATATTCATTCGTCAGAGGCAAGTTCAAATCCAACAACTCGTTGAGATCTTCCAAGTTCATCTGCGCCTGCACTAGAAATGTCTGCTCATCCAAAATCTGGAGCATCAATTCGTTGGTGCTTTCTGGTGTACCCGTATTGCCGATGATTTCAGCAATCAAATCCTGGATGGTGACGAGGCCAACTATACCGCCAAATTCATCCACCACCATCACCATTGCTTGAGTAGATCGCCGCATCATTGGCAATAGTTCACTCAAAGGCGTGTATTCCGGTACAAACAGCGCGGGGCGAATCCAGGGGTGGAGCTCAGTCTCTAAAGACAGCTTTCCCAGAAACAGAGGCTCCGCCAACTCTTTAAAGTAAACAATACCGCGAATGTCGTCTAAAGATTTGCCAATGATAGGATAGCGGGAGTAACCCGTGGCAACCATTTCCTTGAGCAGTGTCTGGAAAGTGGCGGTAATTGGAAGGGCGACAATGCTGGTGCGCTTAACCATGACTTCTTCCGCTGTCACGTCGCCGAACTCAAAGACATTGTTAAGCAGTTCTCGCTCCTCGGCCTCCAAGCCCGTCGATTCGCGCTCAGTGGAGATAATCAGTTGCAACTCCTGAGAGGTTACCGGTGGTCGCCAGCCTTGACCGATGTATTGTATGCCTACCAATCGCAATAACCAACGAGTAGATTGGTTAAGAATCCAGATAAATGGGTTGAAAAGACGTGCGATCGCTCTTACCGGTGGTCCTAAAAACCGGGCTAGCTGTTCCGAGTAAAGCAGGGCAACAGACTTGGGGCATAGCTCGCCCAGAACAATTTGCAGATAGGCAATCAGCACAAAGGCGACCGGAATCGATAGAGAATGTGCCAGCAGCTGGCTCATTCTTGGTGGCAGAAACCACGCTTTCATCCAGGACGACACTAAGACGCCCATGGTACTTTCGCCAATCCAGCCCAACGCCAGACTAGAAAGGGTAATACCCATCTGGGTTGTAGATAGTAGCTTGTCAATAGTGCGTTGCAGAGTCTGAACTGTTACTGCCTGGGCATCACCAGCCTCAACAAGCTGGTGGATACGCGATCGCCGCACCGAAACCATCGAAAACTCAGCCGTCACAAAAAAGGCATTGATCGCAATCAACAGTAACACCGACAACAATCGCAGCAAAATGTCTGACCGTGTGAGTGAAGGGGAAGCACTCACCCCCAAGACATTTAACAAGTCGGCAACCATCAGTAAGGAGGGTATTAGGTCTTGGATTTTGGATTTATCTTCCAATTCCATTATGTGACGCACCTAACCTAACCTTCGGTATATAGTGGGCTTTTTTGTCTGCTCTAGCTTTTTACAGGAATGTCAGACAGTTGCAGTCGCAGTTGTTGTTCAGGATAATCGGTCAGGCTAAGTGAGAGCTTCTTAACGTCGTCAAGCACAGCCGTGGGAATGCTCACTATGCCAGAAATGCTCTGTCCATTGGCGGGCAATTCCGTTGGCAAACCCTCTGTATTGGCACTTAGCATCCGCCCTTGGTCATCCGTTACATTCAAAAAACTATAGAGGAACTGCACAGCCTTACTTCCCTGATTCTTGAAGTTCAGCTTCAGCAGCAAAGAGCCGCCAGAGTAGCGAGCAGATCGCACCTCCAGCGTCACTCCCTGATTTTGGGTGCTAATTGGAAAACCTGGCTGTAAAGCGTCTCCCGCTGCCAGGGTGTTTGGCGCTGATGTCTGCTTGCTACTGGTGCTTTTATTTTCATTCTGTGGCTTATCCGGCTTAGCGTGCTTCCCCTTGCCCTGAATCCACACATTTACACTGGTCAAAATATCTTCTTCTTTCAACATCGCCTCCGCTCCCGCCTGTAGCGATGTCCCCTTACGCCCCTTCATCCTACTCCTAGGGTGGACATCCGGCTGAGTAACGCCTTTGAGCGCTTGATGCCCCACATTAAACGCCCATATCCCACTCATACAACCGGCCCCCAACATCAGGGTCAACAAAATCAAAGTGAAAACCACGGTTAAATTCAATTTCATTGCCTCTGCAACTGAGTAACCTAAGGCAGCGTACTTGTGATGATAGTATAGTTTAATTAAGGTTAAGTGAGCGGCTCAGGTAATCCACTATACGCTATACTACCTTTCATACTATACGGCAGTTGGCCGAGCGGTTGAGGCAGCGAACTCATAATTCGCCCTAGGCAGGTTCAACTCCTGCACTGCCGATTTTTATCAAAACAAAAACCAAATCCCCCTGCAGACAGTCTGTAGCTTTTAACGAAGTTCCAGCGTCGACTCAAGGCTTTTGGGATACAAAGCGGGAGACTGTACAAGGGAGGTGTTGTAAGGATTCGCTATGTCTGGAGTGGGAATAAGTTCAGGTCTGGAAACTTGCTCTTTAAGGACACTTTGATAGACAAAGTCAACCAACTCGGCATCTCGCCTAATTTCATCCTCAGGGAAGGAGTTCCGGAAACCGAAAATGGCATCAAGTTGACGCCCACCGGATTGATTACGGAAAAAGTTGGGATCGTTTTTAAAATAAGCCCGGTTAAATACCTGAGCAGGCGTTCCATAACCGCTCTCTTGGGTGCTTGAGGCTGGTTGAGCTGTTACAGCAGATGGGACTCCGGCAGCGGAGGCAACGAGAACCAATACACCAGTCAGGCTTCTGAACCTTAGATTCATAATGGTCACACTCAAGGTTTAGAAAAATCTTAACTTATGCTTGAGGTTAGAACCATGTTTGCTTAATTTTTTGTTTGCCACAACGCATGGAATGTGCTAGAGATGACTTATGAAACTGAATCCCAGCTGAGGTCAGATCTATGGGCAGCTGCTGCTGATTTGACTACACTGCGCCAGCACCTGCTGGACTTATTTTGCCAACTGGCTTATCAAGAAGGTGACTTCGTTCTCTCTTCTGGACAACGCAGTTCTTACTACATTAACGGCAAGCAGGTTACACTGCATCCCGAAGGGGCTTTGGCAATTGGTCGCATTCTTTTATCCCAGCTGGCAATGGATACTCAAGCAGTAGCTGGGTTGACGCTGGGAGCCGACCCGATTGTGACGGCAGTGAGTGTAGTTTCTGCCTATCAGAATAGACCGATACCTGGGCTGATTGTCCGTAAAGAACCCAAGGGGCATGGGACAAAGGCATATATTGAAGGTCCCAGCTTGCCATCCGGTAGCTTAGTGGTGGTTTTGGAAGATGTCGTCACCACTGGGCAATCAGCAATGAGCGCGGTTGAACGTCTCAAGCAGGCGGGTTACAGTGTCAATCAAGTGATGGCACTGGTAGACCGCCTGCAGGGTGGCTCTGAGTTGTATCAGTCAGCTGGGTTGAAGTTTCAGTCTGTGTTTTCGATTCAAGAGATTCAAGAGCGCTTTCGACATCTGTAAATTTAAGGCTGATTTGAAGTCACAGCTTCCTTGGCTAGGAACTTCTCTAGTTCTGTCAGTGCATCTGCGTCCACCTTGGTCTGCATCGGGCAGAATTTGGGGCCGCACATCGAGCAGAACTCAGCTGTTTTGTAGATGTCCGCTGGCAACGTTTCGTCGTGGTATTCCCTAGCGCGTTCTGGGTCGAGGGAGAGTTCAAACTGGCGGTTCCAGTCGAAGTTGTAGCGGGCGCTGGAGAGTTCATCATCGCGATCGCGCGCTCCGGGACGATGTCGAGCAATATCCGCCGCATGAGCCGCAATCTTATAGGCAATTAGACCATTGCGCACATCCTCCGCATCCGGCAGCCCCAGGTGTTCCTTGGGCGTCACGTAGCAGAGCATCGCTGTACCATACCAACCAGCCAATGCTGCCCCAATCGCTGATGTGATGTGGTCATAACCGGGTGCAATGTCCGTTACCAGCGGCCCTAGCACATAAAACGGCGCTTCGGAACACTCTTCCATCTGCTTGCGAACATTGAACTCAATCTGATCCATCGGCACGTGTCCTGGCCCTTCCACCATTACCTGCACATCATCTGCCCAGGCACGGCGAGTCAACTGCCCCAAGGTTTTCAGTTCCGCCAGCTGAGCTGCATCAGAGGCGTCGTGGGTGCAGCCAGGACGAAGGGAATCTCCCAAACTGAAGGACACGTCGTACTTTTTGAAAATCTCGATAATGTCTTTGAAGTGGGTGTAGAGGGGATTTTGTTTGTGGTGATAAAGCATCCACCGCGCCAGGATGCCGCCGCCGCGAGAGACAATCCCAGTAAGGCGGTCTTTCACCAAGGGCAAATGCTCAATCAGAATCCCGGCATGGATGGTTTGATAGTCTACCCCCTGCTGGGCGTGTTTCTCAATCACATGGAGAAAGTCATCCGGGGTCAGCTTTTCAATCGTGCCGTGAACACTTTCTAGGGCTTGGTACACCGGCACCGTTCCAATTGGCACTGGGGAGGCGTTGATAATGGCGGCGCGAATCTCATCCAGGTTGCCGCCGCCGGTGGAAAGATCCATTACGGTATCAGCTCCATATTTTACGGCGAGATTCAGCTTCGCGACTTCTTCGTCAAGATTGGAAGAATTGGGAGAGGCTCCGATATTGGCGTTGACCTTACACTTAGAAGCAATGCCGATGCACATCGGCTCCAAATTGGTGTGATTGATGTTGGCAGGGATAATCATCCGCCCCCGCGCCACTTCTTCTCTAATCAGCTCAGCCGGGAGATTTTCCCGCTGGGCGACGTAGTTCATTTCTTCGGTAATGACACCCTGACGAGCATAGTGCATCTGAGAGACATTGCTCTGCCCACGACGCTTGGCGATCCATTCAGTCCGCATTATTGATTTCCTCTATTAACAGCTTCCCTCCGCCGGTATTACCCGGACTCAGGTTCTAAGGGTCTGTTCTCAGCCTGGTTTCCCAGACACCCCTAGCTTGGTTGATAATTGTAGCACTCAGGCTTGGGAGTGAGTAAGGAAATTTTAATGCATAGTGTCAGAACTGGGATCTCGAGCTGGCATCCAGGGGCTATTTCGGGCAATTAGGGCAGGGCCAACGCCTCTCAATTACTCTTGACAAAAAGACAGATTCGTGAATAAATCAAAAATCAGGATTTAGCGCTCAAATTGTTCGTCTGTAGAGCGCGTCAATAAGCAAGAGTTAACGCAATTTAACTCTCAATCGCCAGAAGTCCCGCAATATAACACTCTTAGTAATCCCTACATGTAGGCTGGTTGAAACTGAAGTAGGTTTATTGATAAGATGTATTTGCTATGCTAATAATCTGAATGATTTCCTGCTTAAATTCTGCCTTTGGAATGGCGAGGCTATAGTTAACTGCTATTGAAGCAGCAGCCGGATTGATTGTAACAGCTTGTACGCCAGCCAAAGATTGAATTCGTGAACGCAGATGCTCAGCATAGGAATCATCTTGGCGTATCCGAGGAATGTGTAATCGGACTCGACCTTTAATATCGTGAACGAATTCAGGTTCAGTGTTGGATTGGCTGATGCTGCTGCTTCCTAATGAGGCTTTCTGGCGTAACCTATTAGAAACAGAAAAGCCTTCTTGTTCTTCTAGATAAGTGAGGAGTTCGACCAAATAATTCTGTACTGCTACCAGACGCTCTCGTCCTTCTAGCTCGTCTGCATGATTAGCGCGATCAATTGCATTGATAGTTTTACGAATATTTTGATACAAGGGGCTGCATTTATTAATATCGCTGGTAAAATCCTCGGCAAATTTATACAACGAGTCGGTTTCAAATTCGGGATGAATCGAGTCTACGCCTCCTAAAGGTCGAACAAAAGTCTGACCAAGTGATCTCTGTTCTGAGAAAGAGAAGTAGAAAGCTTGCCTACTAAAATCCTTGGTATTTGAAAAAGTATTGGAAATCTTTCTGTTAAGCTCGATGGCTTGGCGATCGTTGGTGTAGGGACCATAGCGATACACATACCGCGCCCAACCAAAGTAGATTACCATGACATACAAGAGTTCTATTGCTTCTGGAGAACCCAGATCATATACTTCAGGGCTCTCCTGTTTAAAGAATTCTAGTTCGTCGTCGTTAAGAATGCTGTAGAGTCGGCTTTGCAATTCCTCGCAGGCCATTAGGAAAGGATTCACGTACAATGCAGCAGCCTGGTCGCGCCGATGCTCTTTTTCAGCTTCTTGCTGTTCACTCCAGGTCCAAACAGTCCAGACTGCTGTAGCGCTGGCTGAGAGTATTGATAAGACTATGCCCATTGTTCCTGGTTCCATAACAATTTCCCTAACGAAGACTCTCTAATAGAGATGGCAACAAAGTTTTACACCCCATCCATTGTAGGCCCACGCCGTGTATTGAATATCACGGCGCGTCAGGTCACACAGACCGTTTAGAAGGACTCTACGGAAGCGGGTTTCCGCCGGTTACTCCATACACCTCGCCGGTCACATATAGCGTTTTCTAGTCTGCTGAGGTACAGTAACAGCAATGTGTAAACCAACTTCGGATATTATCTAGAGACACCTTACCAAAAGCCTCTTCAATCGCTTTAGCTAAGTCAGGATAATTTCTGGCGCCGATTGAACGC
>JAABUX010000549.1_pt1 | contig 63657 bp, 52 predicted proteins | sample 5561851 | NCBI WGS metagenome assembly JAABUX01 (sample SAMN10711883, study PRJNA513361) | rock metagenome | isolation source: Antarctica rocks | place: Antarctica: Victoria Land, Richard Nunatak red sandstone | collected 2016-01-03
TGGATCGGGATCGTCCGCCCGCGTCTCCGGCGCTTCGGCGCCTACATCCACGTGGCGGTGATAGGCGCTCTGCCAGTGGTTGTGCGCCAGGTGTCGGGCAATGGTGTAGAGCCAGGGCCTGAACGGCTGCGGATAGCGGTAGGTGTGTCCGTCGCGGACCAGCCGCACGAACGTCTCCTGCGTCAGGTCCTCCGCCAGGTGCGGCTCGGCGACAAGGCGCGTGAGGTGGCCCAGCAGCGGCGCATGGTAGCGTTGCACCAGCGCCTCCAGCGCGCCCGCGCTTCCCCGTTGCCACTCCCGACATAGTTCCTCGTCCGTCGTCATCGGTCCCTCTGCCCTGGTGTTCGCACGGCCGCGACCATTCCCCGCCCGCGCCTACGTACGCGACCTCTACCATGGATACAAGATAGGGAGCATCCAGGTTCAGATGTGACGCGCGTCCCTATGGCATATATAACGAATGGACTATCCGCGGGGTGCACCTCAAAAAAGTGGACTGCGGCCGGAACGGGCCTGCGACGGCGGTCGCATGGCAGCGGACGACGACTGCGGTCGGGTGTGGGTCGCTGCCACGCTGCCCCCGGCCCCGTTCTGACACCGCAGTGTCCGTGCGCTGCCATGCGACCGCAGTCGCAGGTCGAATCCCACAATTTTAAGGTGCACCCCTATCCGCGTACGCTGTTGCAAAGCTGTCTCTGTCCTGCGACAATGAGCGCATGAGCGAAGCGCGTGCCCTTCGACCGGACTCACTGGCTCCCTGGGCGGAGATCGTCGCCGGCGTCGGCCCCGTGCGGGTCGAGGCATTGCTCACCATGCCCGACGACGGATGGCGCTACGAAGTAGTGGAGGGGGTACTGGTTCGAGTGGCGGGCAGTGGAGACCTGGCGACGATTATCGCGGGCGTCATCCTCACCGCACTCAACGTCTTCGTGCGCCCGCGCCGCCTAGGCCGGGTGACCGGCGCCGACGGCGTGTATAAGTTTCGCGGCGCCGAAACGGGCTTACTCCCCGACGTCGGCTTCTACGGCGCTTCATCGTTCTCACTGGTCACGGACAGGCGAAAGCCCGTCCCCTTCGCGCCCGAACTCGCGGTTGAGGTAGCCTCACCGGACCAAAACGTCCTGGAGATGGCGGCGAAAGCTCAACGCTATCTGCGCGGCGGTACGCGCCTGGTCTGGGTCGTCTGGCCCGACGCGCACACGATCAACGTCTGGCATCCCAACGATCTCCGTCTGAGGCATGAGGACATGCGTCCCTCCATGACGAAGCGCCTGGACGATGGCGACGCGCTCGACGGCGAGGATGTCATCCCCGGCTTCTCGCAGCCACTCGCCGACGTGTTCGATGTCTAGCGGAGCGGTCCGCGTCACAACAGCCGGGCGGCTACCGCTCCGGCCGCGGCCGCCAGCAGGCCCGCCGCGACCGAGCCCGCGAGGTTGGCCAGCGCCAGCAACGCTTTGCCATCGGTCCAGAGGACGACGCCCTCCAGCGCATAGGTGCTGAAGGTGGTGTAGCCGCCCAGGAAACCCGTGGCCAGCAGCGCGGTGGGGAGAGCGATGTCGTGGTATGTCCGCGCCAGCAGCGTCAGCAGCAGGCCAATGGCGAAGCAACCAGTGACGTTGATCGCGACCGTGGCCCATGGAAAAGCGCCATGGTAGCCCCGTCCGACCAGGCGACCGATGCCGTAGCGGCAGGCGGCGCCAGTTCCTCCGCCGACAAACACGAGCAGCAACGTCAACGCGGTCACGCCGTCCACCATCCCACGCTCATTATCCTTCCAGAAACCGCGACGCATGCTATATGCTAATCCTAACAAGTAGACGCGTCGCCCGGCGGATGCCCACATGATCGGAGCGGCGCCGCGCCAGCGGACGGCCACGGGTCAGTTGTCCGTGGCCATTGACATCAGTATCACGGGATGCGAGACATGCAACGCGGGATACCCGGAGAAGGAGAGCGGCATGGCGGTGCTTGAGCGCGAGCGCATAGACATCGACGAGTTCCTGGAACGCAACGGCCTCGGAGAGCCGTGGAACGCCCCGGCGCCATCGTCGGATGGGACGCCACCTGGCTCCCCGCCTCCATTCGACGAGGACGACCGCGACGACGGCAACCATGACGACGGCTATGGTTACGGTTATGGTGTCTGGGGCCGCCGCGTCTTCGCCCTCATTGGCATCGTGGTGCTCCTCTGCATGATCATCAGCCCCATCGCCGCCGTGTTCGCCGGCCACCACTGAGTGACTAGTGGTTAGTGATTAGTGACGAGTGAGGTAAGACTATGGCATCGTCGTGGATAGATACGTGTACTCGCCATGCGGTAGTACCCGACAATGGCTTTGGACCCAGCCACTCGTCACTCGCTCGACCTATCCCACTAGCCACTAGCCACTAGCCACTAGCCACTCGTCACTCACCGGTGAACGCCGGCTTCCGTTTTTGCGCGAAGGACTGCATCGCCTCGGCCACGTCCTGGGTCAGGAGAGTCTGCTTGATCGAGGAGAGCTCGGCACGCAACTGGGCGCCGAGGTCGGCGTCCAACGAGGCGGCCAGCAGACGCTTGGTGAGGGTCAGCGCGATGGGCGGCCCGGCGGCCAGCAGCGAGGCATAGGCGCGCGCCTCGTCCTCGAACGTCGCGGCTGGCAGGACGCGGCTGACCAGCCCGATGCGCTCGGCCTCCGCCGCGTCGACGTCGCGCGCCGTCAGGATGAGGTCCGTCGCCCGCGAGGCGCCCACCAGACGCGGCAGGAAGTAGGTCACGCCGGCGTCGGGCGAGAGCGCGCGCCGCGCGTAGCCCGCGGTGACCACGGCGTCGGCGCGCATCAAGCGGATGTCGGCGCCAAGGGCAAGGCCGAGTCCCGCTCCCGCGGCCGCGCCGTTGATGGCCGCGATGACCGGCTTGTCGCAGCCAACCAGGGCCAGCGCCCACCGCCCGACCCAGCCCAGGTCGTCGAGCCTCTCCGCGCGGTTGCCCTGTTGCGCCGACATCATTGCAGTGATATTGGCGGGGTCGAGGTCCAGACCGGCGCAGAAGCCGCGCCCGGCGCCGGTGATGACGACCACGCGCACCGCATCGTCGTGGGACGCGGCGTCGAGGGCGCGCGGCAACTCGTCCGCCAACTCCATATTCACCGCGTTGAGTCGCGCGGGGCGATTGAGCGTTAGCGTGCGCACGCCATCCGGCGTATCGCCCACCAGGATGTGCCTGTACTCGGGCTGCCGCTGATCCATCGGTCCTCCCTATCCGCTCATCCGCTCGCGCGTCTCCGCACTGTATGTAGCATTTTGCTATTATACCAACGCGCTACCCCAGGTGATCCTCTCCCAGCACCCCAGGGTCATTTAGTAGGGGCGTAGTGCATACGCCGCTCTGACCGTCCTATCGCGAGAACTAAATGGTCCTACCAACACCCTGCCGTACTGGCGCCGAACCCTGCGGTTTGTTAGTGTGGCCGGCTAGACACCTCTACAAGGGGTGGAAAGAACGAAAATCCTGCTGGCGAATTCTCCGAGGCTGTCACGCGGCGAGTGCAACGACATGAGGGCATCTTGAGTGACTATAATCAATGTATGGCGCCTGCGCGGCGAGCGGCGCTTCCCGCTGGAGATCCTGGCCCTCCCCGGCCCACAGCGCCTCCCCGACCTGGCCGAGATCGCGCGCTCGCCCGCGGTGTCCCTCTTCGTGGAGCGCGCCCAGGCTCAGATGCCCGGCTTCGCGCTCACCGCCCCGAACGCGCCACTCTGGGGGAGGATCGCTTCGCGGGACTCTGGGCAACGGGTCTGGCGCTCTCGCCGGAGCGGGCCATCGGCGAGGCGCTTGGTGGGTAGCCGACGGCTACCCGCATGTAGCGCGCGCCTCGTCCCTAACGGGGGGCAACTGTGGCGTGAGATCCAGGCTAAGGGCTACATTCGATCCCACCGTAGCCGGTGACGGGCTGGGGCAGCAGCCTCTAGCAAGTAGGTACCGACGGCCCTGCCGACTTCTTGCGGGGCCTTCTTGTCGATCCCGAAGTGGTCGAGCTTCGGGAATACCCGCATGTCACATCGCGGGAGAACCGCCGCCGGCCGCCGCATCGTCTCCCCTGTCTTCAAGGCGTGCCCTTTCCCGCCATACATGAGCAGGACGCTCGCGGATATCTCTCGATAGGCGGTATAGGTATTGTCGAGGCGAGCTACCTCCTGATGTTCGCGCAAGTTCTGCTCGAGGAGGCTCAAGAGCTGCGTGCGCTCAGCGGAACCCAGGAACAGCGAGAGGAACCGTTTCATGAGCCAGGGCGGCGTCTTGCCCGCCGACTCAGGGTTCATCCCTCTGATAAACTCCCGACATAGACATGCACTATTTCGCACATCAATCCACGTTTCGGCGCTTCCCAAGCTACCACGGATGCCGCCGCACGCTATAAGCAACGGACGTTTTTGCGGTTCCTATCGCGGCGCTCGATGCACGCCTTCGGGGCGGGGATCGTGTGTCGTGAGCCCAAGGCTTACACCGGCTATAGGCCACCCGATGAGAGCGGCGACGGAGTCGAATGACGCCTGATTGGCGCCTGGACCCGCATCATCAAATGTGTGCATGACCCCCCTTTCAAACGCCGAACATACAGGCGACTGAGTTAAGGCTACCCCAAACCGTTGGAGGAAGGGAGGACAGCAGCGATGCCAGAGAAACACCCTGATAGTTCGTCTAGTTCGTCACGACCGCTGACCGATGAGCAGATCATGCAGACGACCGTCGGAGAGCCGGTGATCCATAACGGCCCCATCACACTTGTGGCGTATGACTCGGCCTGGCCACAGCACTTCGCGCGCGAGGCCCGGCGCATTCGGGACGCGTTGGGCGCACGCGCCATGCGGATTGAACACGTTGGCTCGACCTCGGTTCCTGGCTTGGCCGCGAAGCCTATCATCGACCTCCTACTCGTCGTCATCGATTCCGCGGACGAGCCGTCCTACGTCCCCGCGCTCGAAGGGGCGGGCTACGTGCTGCGCATCCGGGAGCCGGAGTGGCGCCAACATCGCCTATTCAAAGGTCCCGATGTCAACATCAACCTGCACGTGTTTACCGTCGGCTCAGGGGAGATCGAGCGGCTCCTGATCTTCCGGGACTGGCTGCGTGCCCATCCCGCCGATCGAGACCTCTACGCCCGGACCAAACGCGCGCTCGCGCGGCGAGAGTGGCGCTACGTGCAGAACTATGCCGACGCCAAGTCGGAGGTCGTCGAGGACATCATCGCGCGAGCACGGACGGCGCGAGAGATCCGAACGCGGTGAAGAACGCTACAGGGCGAGGGGCAACAGGGTGAGGGTAACGCTCCAGGGCGATGCGTGCGCCGGGCGCATCGACATGATAGGAGTGGCAGTACGATGGCAACCCTGGACGAGTTGGAGCGGACCTTCCGTGCCGACCCCGCGCTGGCCGATCTGCTCGCCGCGCTGGACCGGTCCGCCGCGAGCGTTTCTAAAAGCGGCCGTGCGGTCATCGCGACACCGGTTGTCTGACGCGTGAGCAGACGCACAGTCGCTTCAGGTCAGCATGACACCGGAGAGGTCGCGGCAATAATCGAGCAGGCGATCCTGCAGCGAGAGATCGCGCGCGGCGGGGCTGACGCGGCCGGGCTGCTTGTGGTAGACGTAGCCGCCGGTCACCCGCGCGTCCGGGTCGTCGCTCACCGCCAGCCAGGCTTGGGTCAAGTGGGCCTGGTCGAGGTCGTCGGACGCGCCGGGGCCGCCCATCCGCGTCGGTACCCAGCCCGGCGAGACCGCGTTCGACCGGACGTCCGGCCAGCGCCGCGCCACGGCGAAGGCGAGCAGCACGTCGTGCAGTTTGGTGTCCGCATAGGCCTGGCTGCCGTTCCAGCGACGCCGGGACCACTGCGGGTCGTCGAGGCGCGGGTCGCCATCAAGGTGCATGCCCGAGCTGAGGTACACCAGCCGGTCGGGCCTCGGCAGCAGGGCGGTGAGCATATAAGGCGCGAGCACGTTCACGGCCCACAGCTCAGACAGACCGTCGGCGGTGTCGACGCGGCGCGGCTCACGATAGCCGATGCCGACGTTGTGGATCACCGCGTCGAAGCGGCCCAACTCGTTGGCCTGATCGGCGACATCGCGCACGGCCGCGAGCGTCGCCACATCGCCGACCAGCACCGCCTCGGCGCGCGGCAGCGCGGCGCGCGCGTCCCTCGCGCGCGCGTCGTTGCGGGCGTGGAGCACGACTGCGTGCCCCTGCGCGGCCAGGAGCTGGCCCGTCATCAGGCCAAGCCCTTGCGACGATCCGGTAATGAAGACTTTCGCCATGTCGTCCTCCGTTGTTTCAGTTCTCACAGCGGCGGCGACGGTGACATCGCCGCCGCCGTCAAGGGAAATCGGCCGGATGTCCAGGGCAGCGGTTCCGGGCCTGGACTCGGACCGAGTTCGGAGAGCGTCTTGCCCGCGGACTCCGGGGCGCGGCAGCCGGCGAAGACCGTCCATCCCTACCGCCCCGCGCCGGCGGGCGGTCGCGGCGCCCGGACCGCGAGACGCCCGGTGATGAGCGCGGGAGTCACGATGACCGAGGCCCCTTCAGTCGTTGAAGTAGTGGCCCTGGTCGAGGTCGTCGATGAGCCCGGGGTGCGTGGGCTGCCAGTCCAGCAGCGCGCGGGTCAGGGCGCTCGAAGCCGGACTGTCGACCCCGAGGAAGTTGGCCAGGAACCCGAAGTGCGCGCCTGCGTCCTCCGCTGAGATGGAGACCACCGGCACGTTCAGATGCCGCCCGATGACCTCGGCGATGGCGCGCACCGGCACGCCCTCGTCCGCGACCGCGTGCAGCGTCGATCCCGCCGGGGCCTTCTCCAGCGCCAGGCGGAAGAGATGGGCCGCATCGAGCCGATGCACGGCGGGCCAGCGGCTGGACCCGTCGCCGATGTAGCCGGAGACGCCCTTGTCGCGGGCGATGCCGACCAGGATGGCCATGAAGCCGTTGTCTCCGTCGCCGTGCACCGTGGGAGGAAGGCGCATCACGGACGAGCGGACGCCGCGGGAGGCGAGGGCGAGCGTCAGTTGCGCCGTGCCCTGCCGGGGCGACGGACTGCTGCCTGGAGCGGCCATCGCCGGGTCGGGACTCTGCCCGTCCCGTTCGGTCGCCACGCGCCCCGGCGCGATCCCGAGCGTTACGCGCCCCGGCGCGATCCCGAGCGTTCCGGAGGCGATGACGAACGGTCGATCAGACCCGGCAAGCGCCTCACCGAACGTCTCGACGGCACGGCGGTCCGCGTCGGCCGCGCCCTGGTAGTCCCCCGAGAAGGCGATGTCGTGCTTGAACGCGAGGTGGATCACGCCATCCGAGGCGGCCGCTACAGTGCGCAGGCTGTCGAGATCGTCAAGAGTACCGCGCTGCACCTCTACCCCGGCGGATGCCAGGGCATCAGCCGAGGCATCCGAGCGAGCTAATCCAACGACCTGATGACCCGCGCCGATGAGCTCGGGAACGACGGCGGAGCCGATCCAGCCGGACGCTCCGGTAACAAAGACACGCATATTAGAGTCCCTCCGTGAATAGGATGGTGGTGATGGTGACGCGCCGTGCCGTAAGCGCGACGACGGTGTGATAGACTCTGGGCATGACGTTCCCCTTTCCGTCTCGGCGTATACAGCCGATCCGGGTTCGTGCAGATAGGCCGCTGTCAGACACTGACATCACTACTATACCACGCGATGACAGTCACTGACAACAGCTAGAGTGAGAAGGACGGCATGAGTCGCTGGGAGCCGGACGGTCGCGGCAGGCTGGAGCAGGCGGCCCTCGCGCTCTACGGCGAGCGCGGGTTCGACCACACCACGGTCGCGGAGATCGCCGAGCGAGCGGGCGTCACGGAGCGCACGTTCTTCCGGCACTTCGCCGACAAACGCGAGGTCCTGTTCCCGCCCGAGGGCGCACGGCGCCTGCAGGAGCTCCTCGTGCGCACCGTCGCCGACGCGCCCGCTTCCCTGGCGCCCATCGACGCGGTCGCCGCGGGCCTCGAGGCCGCTGGCGCTCCACTCCAGGAGCGCCGCGCAACCGCGCGACAGCGCGCGGCCATCATCGCCGCGAACCCAGAGCTCCGCGAACGCGAGCTGATCAAGCTCGCCGCATGGTCGGCGGCACTCGCCGACACGTTGCAACGGCGCGGTCTCAGCGATGCGGCCGCGCGCCTCACGGCCGAGGTCGCGATCGCCGTCTTCAGAATCGCGTTCGACCGCTGGATCGAGGACACCAACGACCGCGACTTTCCGCGGCTCGTCCGCGAGTCGCTTGACCATCTGAAAGCCTTTACAGCGGGCGAATGACCACTGATAGACGGCGGTGTCGCGCTCAATGGCGGCCTCCAGATCGGCAAAGGCGCGGATCTCACGCGTCCTCCCGTCGTGGCGGCTACTCGCCGGGCTGACGAACGCCCCACGCGGCAAGACAGTTGCACCCCTCCCGTCATGTGCTGGATCGGGATCGACCAGACGTTCCAATGCGCCACGTCGACCTACGAGACATTCCTTCCTGCCCCCCGACCAGCGCATTCAGCGCGGTGAGCGATGCGTGCCTCGCGTCGCCTGTTTGGGTTGCACGAACTTAGCAACACTTACTTAGGCCATCGTTTCGGGCGGCGACATCGGGGGTGACGAACAGGTCTCGCTGTCGCATCCGCCGCTGGTACCCCGGCTGGCATCCAATCAGAGGTCTACCGCGGATATCTCTTCGTTCAGCCGCGCCGGCGCGTCCAGGAACGCGGCGATCTCTCGCCGGCTGAGGCCGGCTCGCTCGGGCGATGGATGACTGTCAGGTCGCGGCACTGGCGGGCGCCCCGGAATCGCGTCGTGGGTGACCGTCGCGGTCGGGCTGGCCAGGGAGGCAAGGAGAGCCATCTTCTCGGCGCTCCTGGCGCCGGCTTGGGCGTGGTAGACAACGAGCAGTTGGCCCGCGGCGCCGCCGATGGCGAGCTTCTCGCGGCTGAGCGTGAGGTCCCCGACGTGCGGGTGGTGCATGCGGGTCGGCATCCCCTCGCGCGGCTGCACGTCGTGCCGGGCCCAGAGCCGTCGGAATCGTTCGCTGGACAGTGACAGTTCGCCGACGAGCTGGACGACACGGGGGTCGTCGGCATCGCTGCCCACGGACGCGCGGAAGCCGGCGACCTGCCGGGCCGTGGCGTCGTCCCAGTCCGGGTACAGCGCTTGCTCGGCCGGGTCGAGGAACACCGCGCGGAGCCGGTTCTGGCCGACCCGCAGGGTGGGCGACAGGGCGCGGGCGAGGCTGTTGGCGGCGAGGACGTCGAAGTACCGGCCCTCGACGAAGGCTGGTAGGCCCAAGACGTCGAGCAAGTGCAGGATACTGGGTGGGACGGTTTCGCGCTTGGGACGGCGTGGCCGCTGACGGGTCCGTGGCGCGGCCAGGCCGAGCAGGTACGCGATCGCCGCTTGGTCGAGGCCCAGGACGCGGGCAATAGCCTCGAGGACCTCCATCGAGGGATGACGGTCGCGGCCCTGCTCCAGGCGTAGGTAGTAGTCGGAGCTGACACCGGCGAGCAGGGCGACCTCTTCACGCCGCAATCCGGCGACGCGTCGCACCCCGTAGACGGGCAGGCCGACGCTGTCGGGCCGGACGAGCGCGCGGCGGGCCCGTAAGTAGTCACCGAGCAGATTGTTCTCGCTCATATCTATCATGATACCCGCCTGGATCGTAGTCTGCCTGTCCCTGCCGCTCCTAGGATCGGTGGGGCTCTTCCTGTTCCACGTCGTTTGAGGGAGTATAGAGTCAGCACGCGCTGACGCCGTCGCGGGTCTGCCGCGGCGGCGAGAGGCTCGTGGAGGTGAGACAATGAGGAGGACATTTTCATGGCAGCGACGACACGTCCAGTAGCAGCGACGACACTTCCAGGCGGGACGTTCACCATGGCCGAGGATCTGACGGTCACGCGCATGGGGTATGGCGCGATGCAACTGGCCGGCCCACGGGTGTTCGGCCCACCCGCCGACCGCGACGCGGCCGTGGCCGTGCTGCGCGAGGCGATGGGGCTGGGTATCACGCACATCGACACCGCCGACTTCTACGGTCCGCACGTCACCAATGAGCTCATTCGAGAGGCGCTCGCGCCGTACTCGGGCGCGCTGCACATCGTGACCAAGGTCGGATCGGTCCGAGACGCCGAGGGTGGCTGGCCCCACGCCCGCTCCCCCGAGCAGCTACGCCCCCAGGTTCACGACAACCTGCGCACCCTCGGGCTGGACGCGCTCGACATCGTCAACCTGCGCGTCGGCGGCGGCCCCGACGGTCACTCGCCCGTGCCCGGCTCGATCGCCGAGCCGTTCACCGCTCTCGCGCGGATGCGGCAGGAAGGCCTGGTCAAGCATCTTGGCATCAGCGTGGTCAACGCCGCGCAGGTCGCCGAGGCACAGTCCATCGCGCCGGTCGTGTGCGTGCAGAACTGGTACAACGTCGCCAAGCGAGACGATGACGACCTGATCGACTCCCTGGCCACGCAGGGCATCGCCTACGTACCCTTCTGGCCGCTCGGCGGGTTCTCGCCGCTCCAGTCCGCCACGCTGGAATCGGTCGCCGCCCGTCTCGACGCCACACCGATGGCCGTTGCGCTGGCATGGCTGCTCCAGCGATCCCCGAACATCCTGCTCATCCCGGGCACCTCATCCGTCGCGCACCTGCGCGAGAACGTCGCCGGCGCTGCGCTGACCCTTCCCGAGGATGCGCTGGCCGAGCTGAACAGGATCGCCTCATGAGCACGACCACCGCACAGCCCGCGGTCGGGTTCATCGGCCTGGGCGACCAGGGGCTACCGATGGCGACCGCCATCGCCGACGCGGGCTACCCCTTGCATGTGTGGGCCCGCCGACCTGGCTCCCTCGATGCGTTGGGCAACGTCGCGCACGTCCGCCACGACGACATCAAAGACCTGGCCGCCGCGTGCGACATCGTCGCGTTGTGCGTCAGCACCGACGACGATGTCCTGCGGATCGTGACCGGCGGGCTGCTCGACGGAATGCGTTCCGGGTCCGTCGTCGTCAATCACGGTACCGGCACGCCCCGCAACGCCGTCCGGCTCACCGAGACGTGCGCGCGCGCCGGCGTCGACGTCCTCGACGCCCCCGTCAGCGGAGGACGGCCTGCCGCCCAAGCGCGCACGTTGACCACGATGGTCGGCGGGCCGCGGCCCATCGCGCAACGCTGCGAACCGCTCTTCGGCTCGTTCTCTCGCCATGTCGTCTACCTGGGCGGCCCGGGATCGGGACAAACCGCGAAGCTGTTCAATAACGCGCTGCTGATGATGAACCAGGCCAACATCGCCGACATCGTCGATCTGGCCGCCACATTGGGGATGGACCCCTCGTCGCTCGTTGACGTGCTGAAGCTGGGCAGCGCTTCCAGCAACGCCCTCACCTTGCTGAACAGCATGGTGACCCCCAACAACGTCGATCATCTGTCGAAGGTCGAGGCGCTCGACATGCGCCTGTTCGACACGGCCATGACGGAAGGTGGCGTCAACGCCGACTCCGTCACGGCACGCGGTCTCGCGGGCGCCAGCAGGCTGCCCGCTCTGGTGCGCCGGCTGAACCCATGACACCCAATCCGATACATCTCGTGCGAGATCCGCGGCCCGAAGGAAGACTCGACATGAGCACACCGATCAATAAGGAAGACTCGACATGAGCACACCGATCAATGACGTCACCCAGTTGGTGCTGCGTGAACGGCAATGCCGCGACCGAGGCTGGTGGGACCAAATGGCCGCCTGTTTCGCGGACGACTCGATCGTCGACATGAGTTGGTTCACCGGGAGCGGGACCGACTTCGTCCGCGAAACCAGCCGCATGTCCGGGCGCGGCGACCACGCCGTGCACCGGCTGTCCCCGCCAGCGATCCGCGTCAACGGGGACCGAGCCCTGGCCGAACTGCCCCTCACCGTCGAGTTCCGCGTCACTATCGGCGGTATCGAGGCGGATCTCGCCTCCTATTGTCGATCGCAGTACCGAGCCCAACGAACCGACGGGGCGTGGCGCATCGCGCGGATCACCTCGATCTACGAACGAGACACCCTCATCCCGTCGGCGCCCGGAACCCGACTCGCCATCGACCCGCGGGAGCTCGCCATCTACCGGCCCTCCTACCGTTGCCTCGCGTGGTACCTGAGCCAGCAGGGCTATCACGTCGGAGCCGACCTCCTTGGAGACGACCAGCCCGACGCTGTCGCACGCCAGTACGCGGCCGAAGCCACCTGGCTCGCTGAGCCTACGTCCATCTCCGTCAGTTCTTGAACGAACCCATCGTCGACAGCGCGCCGAGCCCACGTCGTTCGGGCGCACGTCCGACGTGAGCGGCCGGGCGATCGTGTTGGACCTGATCACATCACAGGGGCTCTCCCGATGGTTTGCTGCAATGTTTTCATTGCTCCTTGCTGTAACGGAACCGGGGCGGAAAGTGGTCTTAAGCGCGTCCGTGGCGCGGACCGTGCCAGTCAAGGTCACGCTGTTCGCGGCCGGCAGCCTGCTGGCGCTGAGCCAGGACGGCGCGAACTGCCACCTGCTGCTCAACGGCGGCGCCGAGCGGGACCAGCGACCCCGGCGTGCTGCTCTACTCCGCGCGGGGGCACGCGCAGGTCAACGGCGGCGGCGACCTCTCGCGGCTACGGGCTATGACGAGCGGACCGTATGCCGGGCTGCTCTACTGGCAGGCGGACAGTGACGGCGTGAGCGTGGGCGTCGCGGGAGGCGCCTGGTACGAGCCGAAGGGCGCGCTGACCCTGAACGGCGGCGCGCGTCTGACGCCGCCGTACGTGGCGGCGGCCGCGATCACGGTCAACGGCGGGGCCGCTCTGACCGTGACGGGGTCCTGACCGGCGGCGGGGCGCGGGAGGGGCGCGGCGCACATGACATGCGCCACGCCTCTCCTTTGCTACAAAGCCTGTCCCACACGCATTATGAAGAGGCCGGACAGCCGGGGCGTATTGCAGGCAGATCTCCCTCTGTGACGCCCTGTACCGCCCGCGCGATCATCTGTTGGATAGACGCGAACAGTTCGCCGACCACGGGCAGGAACGCCGGACTGCGCGGGCCGCGCGGAGCGGGGACGACCTCCGCGATGTAGACGATGGGCATCGGTGTGCTCATTGTTCCCCTACGAAGCGTCCCAGCGCCTCGACCGCCACCGCCACATCCTCGACCGTGACCGATTCCGCCGGGTGGTGGCTGATCCCGCCGCGGCACCGTACGAACAACATGGCCATGGGGCACAGCGCCGCCAGCACAACCGCGTCGTGTCCCGCGCCGCTTGGCAAGTGGCGCACGGGAAGGCCCAGGGAGGCGACGGCCCGGTCCAGCGCGCCGCTGAGCGCGGGATCGCAGGGCGTCGCGTTGTCCTCCTGCACCACGTCCCACTGCCCCACGACCCTCCGGTCAACCGCGATGCGCCCGACGGTCGCGCGCAACTGGTCGCGGGACCGCAGGCGCGTGGCGTCGTCCTGGTGGCGCACATCGAGGCTCAGGACGGCACGGCCGGGAATCACGTTGCTCGCGCCGGGCTCGACGGCCAACTGGCCGACCGTGGCCACCAGACCCGGCGTCTCGCGGGCCAGCGCCTCCACGGCCAGCGCGAACTCGGCGGCGGCGCACAACGCGTCGCGGCGCAACGCCATGGGTACCGTGCCCGCGTGGCCGGCCGTGCCCTCGAACGTCACCGTGACGCGGCTCTGGCCGGCGATAGCCGAGACGACGCCGACCGGCAGCCCCTCCGCCTCCAGCACCGGCCCTTGCTCGATGTGCGCCTCGCAGTACCCCACCAGGTCGTCTCGCGACCGCGCGTCGGCCGGGATGGCGGCGGGATCGCCCCCGGCGGCGCGGATAGCCTCATCCATGCGCACACCGTCGTCGTCGACGCGCTGAAGCAGGGTCGGATCGAACGCGCCGGCCAGCGCCTTGCTCCCCAGGTAGCTCGTGCCGTAGCGCAGCCCCTCCTCGTCGGCGAAGGCCACGACCTCGATAGCGAGCGGCAGACGCCGAGCCTGTGCGTGCAGACCCTCGATCACGGCAAGCGCGACTAGCACGCCCAGCGGTCCGTCGTACCGCCCAGCGTCGCGCACCGAGTCCAGATGCGAGCCCAGCAGCAACGTCCGGGCCTGAGTAGGCTCGCCATCGATCGTCGTGGCCGCCTCGTAGCGCCCAATCAGGTTGCCTACGTTGTCGCGCCGCACGCTCATCCCGGCGGCGCGCATCCAGGCGGCCACCTCGTCGACGGCGGCCCCGAGAGCGGGCGTGGCAAAGCGGCGCGTCAGCCGGCCCTGTTCCTCGCTGTGGACGGCCAGCGCCTCGCAACGCTCCATCACCCGCCGGACATCGGCTAGGTCAATCATCGGTTCAGCTTCCACGATAGGTGCTATACGCCCAGGGCGAGACTAGCAGCGGCACGTGGTAGGCCGCCTCAGGGTCGTCAATACCGAAACGGATCGGGACCGTGCCAAGAAACGGTAGCCCGTTCAACAGCGCCGCGGACGACTCCTCCCCCGCACTGTACGCGGCGAAATAGGGGCCGACCGCAAAGACGATTTCATACACCCCGCGCCGCACGGCGTCGCCGACGAGCAACGGTTCATCGGTGCGCCCCTCGGCGTTGGTATGCGCGGTCTTGAGCAAGACACGACCATCGTGCGAGGTAGGCGAGGGGTCTAGCCGATATAGGTCGAGGCGCAGACCGGCGGCGGGCCGCCCTCGCGTCGTATCCAGCACATGAGTAGAGAGGCGGCCAGGCACCCTTTACGCCTCTCCGTTCGGGGCCTCGGTATCGCCTCCGCCCACCCGCGCTTCTCCATCCGTGTCGCGGCTCATGGTCAGGGTGATCAGCCCATAGGCAACAAAAGCGTCGGTATAGACCCGCACCCTGGGATCGTCGGAGGACCGCGCCACCGGGTCCCACGTATGGTTCTGCGCCGCGAATCCGACCGTCGCCAACTGCGGGAAACGCTCCAGCAGGCGGGTACCCATCTCATGGACGAGGTGCTGGATCGACTCGCTGACGAAGGAGTGGAACACGGCGCCGATGAGGTCGCGCACCTGCTCGGCGGGGACGTAGGCCGCGTGGTCACGGTCGAGCAGGGTGGCGGGGTCGGCGTAGGTCCAGGAGAGGTCAAGGTAGATATAGAGCGGGCGATCGGTGCGCTCGGGCAGCGTGGTATGCTCGTCGCGCACGAAGCGCGTGAACGAACTGCCGGTGATCTTGACCAGCCGCAAGCCCGCGAGGCCACAGCGATGCCCCGCCAGCACCGGCGCCAGGCCATCGGCGCCGCCGCGCCGGTAGTCCAGCTCGCCAAAGGCATGATCGCCATGGGTGTGGTCGAACAACACCGCACTGGCCTCGAACGCCGCGCCACTGCCCATGTCCGTATCCGCGGCGGCCGGCATGGCGACGGTGACGGCGGTAAACGGTTGTTCGCGGCCGGTCAGGCGCAGCGCGTGCATCTGTGGATACGCCGACAGGAAGCCATGGCCCAGCATGTCCAGGAATCCCTCCAGCGTGGCGCCATCATAGGCCAGCGCCTGCGACAGGATGAAGTTTTTCATGCTGTCGGTGGCCACGACGCCGCTGTTATCGCCCCGCGTGTAGGACGGCAGGAAGTTGTCGCCAAAGACCTCGACATCGACCTCCAGCGCCATCAACTCGTTGGAGCGGCCAGTAAACGGGGACTCGGGGATGGCGGGCGGCCCCACCAGCGGCCGCGCGTAGACGCGGTAGACGGGCACGGATACCTTGCCATAACTAATGTTGTAGTGGTATGCGCTATCATTCATTACGTTTATCCGGCGCCACGATGTCCTCCAGGCGTAGCAAGCTGATCTTGGCGATCTCCCCCAGGGCGGCGCCGATTTCCTCGTCGCGCGTGTTCGCCACCCGGCTCCGCAGCCCGTTCACAATGGCCTCCTTCTTGTTGAGGCGCGCGCAGATCACGAACGGAAACCCGAAGCGCGCGCGGTAGTCCTCATTGAGTCGCGCAAACAGGTCGACCTCCGCGGACGTGAGGTGATCGAGCCCGGCCGACGATTGCTCATGCGCCGACCGCGGCGTGAGCGTCCCCGCCAGCGCCGCCTTGCCCACCAGATCCGGGTGCGCCTGGATCAAGGCGACCTGTTCCGCGCGCGGGGCCGCGTCCATCGTCGCGCACAGCGCCTCGTGCAACGCGGCGCGGCCGGCGAAGGGCCGCGCCGGCCACGCGCGGTCCGCTATCCACGGTGAGCCCTCGAACAGGCCGCCCAGCAGGGCCACGAATCCGTCGCGATCGAGCGCGTTAACCGCGTCGATTGTCGGCCGCGGGTCGTGTTCATGAGTACTTGTCATAGATTCTATCGAGCATTGTACTACGCGACGCGGCCAGGCGGCGAGGTCCGCGTCGACGACGGGTGTGCCCCGAGATGGTGAGAGCCTGCCTGCGACTGCGGTCGCATGGCAAAGCGCCGGCCGACTGCGGTCGGAGGAGGGCCGACGCGACGTGGCCTGTGGTCCCCGTTGGACACCGCAGTGTCCCGTGCGCTGCCATGCGACCGCAGTCGCAGGCGTGCAGATCCGACATCACAATCTCGGGGCGCACCCCCGGGAAAGTCGACGATGACCTATTCGCCGCGGACGGCGCGTTTGCCATCCAACCCGCTTCCGTCATGGTCCCACGTCTCTAACCAGCGCTCCAGCTCGCCCGTCGGGAGCGGACGGCTCATATGGTAGCCCTGCGCCAGATCGCAGCCCAGGGCGCGGAGAGTGTCCCAGGTCTCGCGCCGCTCCACGCCCTCCGCCACGACCGTGAGCCCCAGGGCATGCGCCATGGCGATGATCGAGCGCACAATGGCCTGGTCTTTCAGGTTGGTGGTTGTACCCAGACCCAGCACGAACGATTTGTCGATCTTTACCTCGTGGACCGGCAGGCGCTTGAGGTAGCCCAGGCTGGAATACCCGGCGCCGAAGTCGTCGATCGAGATACGCGCGCCGAGACGGTCGAGCTGACCAAGCACCTTGAGCGCCTGGTCCGGATCAACCATCAGCGCGCTCTCCGTGATCTCCAACGTCAGGCGCTCTGGCGCGACATCGTGGCGCCGAAGCAACCCCTGCACGATCTCGGGCAGGTGGGCATTGTGCATCACGCGCGCCGAGAGGTTGACGGACACGCCAAGCTCGACGCCGCTGTCGCGCCACTCCCGGCACTGGCGGATCGCCGTCTCAAGCACCCAGCGCGTCAGAGGGACGATGATGTCGGTGTGCTCCGCCAGGGGGATAAACTCGTCGGGGGGCACGAAGCCTCGCTCGGGATGGGGCCAGCGCAGCAGCGCCTCGACCGCTGTCCCGCGGTTCCGGGCCAGGTCGACCAGTGGCTGATAATGCAGTTGCAACACCTCTTCGTCGAGGCGTTGGCGCAACTCCCTCATCAGCGTGAGGCGCCGCGGGCTGTGGACATCCTGCTCCTCGCGATACACGGCAAAGCCGCTGCGCGAGCGCTTGGCCACGTACATGGCCACGTCGGCCCGGCGCAGCAGCGTGGCCGTATCGGCGCCATGGGCAGGATAGAGGGCCACCCCGATACTTGCGCCGATGTCCAACCCATGGTCGTCGACGGTGACCGGCGGTTCCAGCGCGGCCAGGATATGCTCCACCGCCGTGAGGGCGCCCGCTTCATCGGTCGACGGCAAGACGACCGCGAACTCATCGCCGCCGAGCCGCGCCGCGGTATCGGACGCCCGGACCACCGTCCGCAGCCGATCGCCAACGTCGCGCAGCAGCACATCGCCGTAGTGGTGCCCCAGGGTATCGTTGACCTCCTTGAACCGATCCAGGTCCATCAGCAGCAGGGCCAGGGGGGTGTGCTCGCGTTGGGCCAGCGCCAGGGCCTGCGTCAGCCGGTCGTGGAGCAACATGCGGTTGGGCAGGCCGGTCAGCGCGTCCGTCATGGCCAGGGACTGCATCTCCTCGTAGAGGCGCGCCTGCTCGACGGCGACGACGCAATGGTCCGCAAAGAGCTCCAACGCCTGGATACGCGCGAGCTCGGGATAGCCGCGATCGTGCGGCTGGTCCACCGAGATGAGACCGATGTCGTGCCCGTCGCGGTTCTCCAGCGGGACCGTCAGCGCGTCCTCCGGATGCCACTGCCCTTCCCGCCAATCGGGCGGCAACGCGGGGGTGCTGAGGGCCTCGTCCAGCTCCTGGGTCGCCACGTGCCGGCGGTGGTCGAACACGTAGGAGCGGCTGACGCGCATCTCCGGCTGCATGATCTGCCTGAACACGGCGAGCGGGACCGGCGTGGCGCGCAGGCGCGCGTCCTCCTCCGCGCTCAATCCCACGATGGCGCGCGCGTGTAGGTTATCTTCCGCATCGCGCAGGTAGATCACCGCGATGGCGAACTCCGCCGCGCCGGTCATGGCGACGGCGATCTGCTGGAGCACGTCGTCGAGCTGCAACGAGCCACGCACGCTGGCGCTGGCCTGCAGCAGGCCTTCCAGTTGGCGCCGCTGCGCCTCGACGCCGCGCGCCCGTTCCCGCTCGGCCGCGCGCCCACGGACGACGTGGAGCGCGGTCACCGCCTGGTGCGCGAAGGCTTCCAGGACCTCGATCTGCCCGCGCGCGGGCAAGACGCCGTCGAGCGGATCGTCCGGATTGAGGAACCCCATGATCTCGCCGTCCAGGCCGAGCAGGGGGATGAACAGCAGCGCGCCCGTCCGCCACTCGCCGCCCGCTAAAGACGCTTCCGTCTCGATAAAAGACGAGCGCAGCAAGGGATGCGCGCGAATACTGTGCCCGGGGGGGACGTATAACACGGAGTCCAGGGGCGTCGCGGCGGCGCGCAGGATCTCGAACGCCTCGGACGACATGGAGAGCGTGCGCAGCTGGCGGTCGGTCTCGGGCGAGCAGCCGGCCGTGGCGCGATACCAGAACACACCGTGCTCATCGCACACCGAGATAGTGCAGGCGCGGTAGCGCAAACAGCGGCAGGCCGAGGCGACGATCAACTGGAGTAAGTCGTCCTCGTCGTCCAGCGAGTTCAGGGCGCGCGAGACATCAAGGACCGCGTGCAACCGATCGACCGCGTCCGCGAGCGACGCGCTGCGTAGGTCCGCCCGTTGCGGTCTCCCGGGGCGTCGTCGGATAGAGAGCCGACGCCGACCCATTCCCACGGGACGAACCACGCCCTCTCCATCGACGATGGTTGCCTGCATGCCCTATATCCGCCCATCACGGTGATATCTGCCCATCATGGCCTCTTTCCGCCTCACTTGTTCCGAGCCACGCTACGAGCTACCGCGTGACACAGCGATCCCAACACGCGGCGATGGTGGGACAAGGCCAACACGTCTACCGGCGGAGGGGGCATACTGCCCACTATTACTACAATCTACCTACCGTCTTATAGAGTCAAGAGGACTTTTGGATAGATCGAGATCGGCCTGGCGCACTCCCCACACCGGGGTGCACCTTAAAATTGTGGGATTCGACCTGCGACGGCGGTCGCATGGCAGCGCACGGACACTGCGGTGTCAGAACGGGGCCGGGGGCAGCGTGGCGGCGACCCCCACCCGACCGCGGTCGGCGTTGGTTTGCCATGCGACCGCAGTCGCAGGCTCCTTCCCCACACCGCGGGCGTCTGGCGCGCGGCGTCGGGCTGTGGTACGCTATGGCGCGGCGTGCTATTGATGCGAGGTAGGGATAGAGATGACACAGGGCCAGGGGTATACAGCAGATCGAGACGAACCGCCCGGCACGAGCATCACAACGGATGATGTCCAGGTAGTGGCGCGCCTGGCCGGACTTCCTCTGACCGCGCGGCGCGCGGCCCTCCTGGTCGACCCACTGAGACGAGAGTTGCACTCCATACAGCGCATCCGCGCCGTGGTCGTCGACGATGGGACGCCTCCGGCAACCTTTCTGCCCGACGCCTCGGATGTCGCGGATGTCGCGGGCGCCTCGACGGCGGACACGTCCCCGCCCACGATGGGCGCCAGCGCGACCGTGGCCGCGCCTGGACAGGCGACAATCGAGGAGACGACCAATGGCGCTCGATGACGTCTGCTACCTCACGGCGACCGAAGCGGCGCGGCAGGTCCGCGCGCGAGAGATATCGCCCGTCGCGCTCGTCGCGGCCGTCCTGGACCGCATCGCGCGCTACGACGACGTGCTCCGAGCGTTCGTGACCGTCACGGCCGACGCGGCCTCGGCGCACGCTCACGCGGCCGAACGCGCCATCGCAACGGGCGCTGAACTGGGACCGCTGCACGGCGTGCCCATCGCCATCAAGGACATCGTCGACGTGGCCGGCGTCCCGACGTTGGCCGGCTCGCGCGTGCTGGCCGGCAACGTGGCCGCGCGCGACGCGGCGCTGGTGACGGCGTTGCGCGCGGCCGGCGCCATCATCATCGGCAAGACCACGACGCACGAGTTCGCCTACGGCGTGATCACCGCGCCCACGCGCAACCCCTGGGACGTGGCCTACTTGCCCGGCGGCTCCAGCGGCGGCTCGGCCGCGGCGGTGGCGGCGGGGATGGCCTTTGGCGCGGTCGGGACGGATACGGCGGGCTCGATCCGCCTTCCCGCCGCGTTGTGCGGCGCCGTCGGACTCAAGCCCACCTATGGCCGCGTCAGCTGCAACGGCGTCATCCCGCTCAGCTGGTCGCTCGACCATGCCGGCCCCATCGCGCGTGACGTCGCCGACGCTGCCCTGCTGCTGGACGTGATGACCGCCGGGACGGAGCGGGCAACGCGGACCCGGGACGCGCTGGACGAGGGCATCGGCGGGCCGCGCGCCGGCGTGGCGCGCCCCTACTTCTTCGATGGGCTCGAGCCGGCCGTGGCCAGGGCCATGGAGGGCGCGCTGGACGTGCTGAAGATCCTGGGTGTGACGCTCGCCGAGGTCGCCCTGCCCGACGCGGACCTGACCTTCCCGGTAGGGCGCGCGGTACAGCGTCCCGAGGCCAGCGTCTACCACAGCCGCTGGCTGCGCCGCGCGCCTCACCTCTACACCGAGGAGGTGCGCCGCAACCTGGAGATCGGCGAACTGTTCGGGGCCGTCGACTACGTCCACGCCCAGCGCGTGCGCGCCGACCTGCGGCGGCGCTGGCTGGCCGCCATGGACGCCGCGCGCGTCGACGTGCTGCTGTCCCCCACGGTCATCGTCGCCGCGCCGCCGGCCACGCCCGAGAACACCAACGCGGCCCTGGGCGGGACGCTGCTGCACAACACCTATCCCTTCAACCTGTGCGGCTTCCCCGCCCTTTCCGTGCCCTGCGGCTTCTCGCCCGACGGCTTGCCCATCGGCCTGCAGATCATCGGCCGGCCCGACGACGAGGCCGCCGTGCTGCGCCTGGGCCACGCCTATGAAGAGGCCACGCCCTGGCACAACGTGCGCCCGCCGGTCGGGCATTCGTCGCAATAGTATAGCGCCATGGCCGGTCGCCCTACAGGCGCGCCGTGTCGAGCATGCTCACCGTGTTGTTGCTCCCGTTGGCGATGAAGAGGCGGCCCGTTCGCCCGTCCACGGCCATGGCCACACTCTCGACCCCGGAGAGTGGGATGGCGGCGTAGGGCAGCGTCACGCGGCGCAGCAGCTTGCCGGTGCGCGCGTCGAGCACGTCGAGGATGGTGTGGGACGACCGCGCCGTGGCGAAAGGCGACGGCGTGGCGGCAACGTAGAAATACGTCCCGTTCATGTCTGCCGCGACCCCGACCGGGGAGGCTTCGCCGCGGGGTATGTTTGGGATGCTGTCGCCGCCCACGACATCCCCGTTGCGCGCGTTGACCACGCTGACCGAGGCCGCCGGTGAGGGCGGGGAGCCGGTCGCAAGCGCGTAATTATCCGGCGTGGTCACAACGGCGACGCGGCCCACCCGCTCGTCGACGGCGATCAGTCCGAACGACCCGCCCGCCCCCACGACCGGGGTGCGACGGGCGCCCGTCCGTGTGTCGAGCGCGCCGACGTTGGCGTCGCCGCGCCCGTCGCCGTAGAGCACGAACGCGCGGCCCGCCCGTGTGTCCACCGCCACGGCCGTCACCACCTGCGTAAATCCCTCCTCGCCGCCGAAGTCGACCGTCTTGAGCAGCCGCCCCGTCACCGCGTCGCGCGTGTCCGCGCAGGCGTCGGCGGTCGACGCGTCGCCCCCACACTGTTGCGGCAGGATGATGCGGCGCGCGACGCCGTCCACCGCCAGGAGATCGCCGTATGCATAGATGGTGCGCCGGGTCTGGCCGGTGGCCGCGTCGAGCACGGCGATGCTCTCCGGGCCGCTCCCCGCCGGCCCATGATCGACACCGCGCACGGCCACGAACACCTCGCCATGCCGCGCATCGACCGCGAGCCCGCCCGTCGGGCCGCCGCCCCCGACGGAGCGCGCGCGCAGGACCGCGCCGCTGCGCGCGTCGAGCACAAAGACGCGGCCGGGGTCGGTGACGAAGGCGCGTCCCGTCGCCTCGTCCACGGCCACCGCCTGGGCGCCGCGGCCCACGGCGACGCTGCGCAGGGGCGCGCCGGTCGTGGCGTCGAGCGTGGTCACGCTGCCAGCGGCGCCGAGGACGAAGACGCGGCCGGTGCGCGCGTCCACCGCCAGCGCGACCGGGTCGCGGCCGACGGGGACGCTGCGCAGTAGTGGTGATGCGGCAGCCCCTGCTCCTTGACTATTGCGCGGCGACGACGGCATGAATACGGCAGGTAATGTGAGCGTGCATGCCATGGCGGCCGCGATGCGGAACGGGCGGAAGAGTATCTGCCCCTCGCCGCCCGTCATAACCGCGTCGTGTCGAGCACGCTCACCGTGTTATTGGTCCCGTCGGCGATGAAGAGCCGTCCTGTCTGGTCATCCACCGCCATCGGGATCTCTAATAAACCGGATGGGATAATAGCATGCGGTAGCGCCAGACGATGCAGGACACGGCCCCCGCGCACGTCGAGCACGACCAGAGTGCTCTTCGGAGGGCTGACCGCGCTGGCGCCATTTGGCGTCGCGACGACGAAGGCATAGCCGCGCTTCGTATCGACCGCTACCCCAACCGGCGCGGACGAACTGTAGGAGACATTGTTGGGTATCATGACGGAGGCCAGGTCGTTCTCGGTATGCGTATCGAGCACGGTCGCGATCGCCGCCACCGCCGGCCCTGGACCGCTCCCGGCCGCGTAGTTGTCCGGCGTGGTCGCGATGATGGCACGGCCTGCCTGCTCGTCGACGACGATGGTCCCGGAGGAGCCAGCCGCATCACCGACGAGCCCCTGCCCGACGCCCGTGCGTGTGGCGAGTGCGCCGATGTTGGCGTCGCCGCGTCCGTCGCCGTAGAGCACGAACGCGCGGCCCGCCCGCGCGTCTACCGCCACGGCGCTCGGCCCTTGCGGATAGCCGTTCTGGCTGCTCAGGTCAGCCGTCTTGATCCGCCGTCCCGTCACCGCGTCAAGGGTATCCACGCACAGGTCGGCGACCCCCGGAGTATCCCCGCACGCGTACGGCAGGATCAGGCGCCGCGCCGCGCCGTCCAGCGCGAACGGGTCGCCGTATTGGCGGAGGCGACGCCGCAGGCGCCCCGTCGCCGCGTCGAGCACGGCGAAGCCCCCCGGCCCGAAGCCCCCCCCGTTCTACGGGCCGCGGCGCCCCATTCGCGGGCACGAACACCTCGCCGTGCCGCGCGTCGACCGCGAGCTCGCCGGTCGGGCCGCCGCCAAGGGGGAGCGCGCGCAGGGTGGCGCCGCTGCGCGCGTCGAGCACGAAGACGCGGCCGGGGTCGGTCACGAAGGCGCGTCCCGTCGCCTCGTCCACGGCCACCGCCTGGGCGCCGCGGCCCACGGCGACGGTGCGGATGACGCTCCCGGTCGTCGCGTCGAGCGTGGTCACGCTGCCGGCGGCGCCGAGGACGAAGACGCGGCCGGTGCGCGCGTCCACCGCCAACGCGACGGGGTCGCGGCCCACGCCCACGGTGCGCAACACCGGCGCCGAGAGGGGTGGCAGACGTTCCGGCCCCCGATAGGCGCCCGCGCCACTGGCGGCCACAAGCCCGACGGTTAGGGATGCCGCGAATCCAGCGCGACCGGCGGTTGGCCGCATCGTATCTCGTCCTCCATTTCCCCTTCACCCCCACGGTCTGCCAGGCGTGGGGAGGCAGCAGGTTGGGGTGGGCGTAGGCTTGTCGGCACAACCGAGCCGGATAGAAGCTCAGATTCCCCACCGTGCCCGTCGAGAGCGTCGTCACCGTCCCCTGCACACAGTATCACGGCTCATTATAGATGAGCGGTATCAAGAACGCTCACCGTGTTGTTGTTCCCGTTGGTGATGAAGAGGTGTCTTGTCCGCTCGTCCACGGCCAGCGCCGGCCCGATCGGCGCGTTGATCTGGCCTACGGGCGTGGGGAGAGTCAGCGTGCGCAGGAGGCGCCCGCTCGACGCGGCGAACACGTCGAGGATGCTGCGCGGGAGGAGCGCGGCCGCGCTGGTGTACAGCGTGGCGACGACGTAGAAACGGCCCCGCTGCGGGTCCGTCGCCGTGCCTGGCATGAAGGCGTAGGCCTGCGTCGCAGTGGGGATCGTGGTCGTTGCTAGGGCGCGCCCGCTGCGCGTGTCGAGCACGCTCACGACGGCGGTCCCCATCGGTTCGACGTTGCTGGCGACCCCAGAGTTGTTCGGCACCGTCGCGATGGCGATGCGGCCGGCCTGCTCGTCAACGGCCATGGTACCGGCCTCGCTGGCCGCCCCGCCGACGGTCCCTTGCCCGGCGCCCGTCCGTGTGTCGAGCGCGCCGACGTTGGCGTCGCCGCGCCCGTCGCCGTAGAGCACGAACGCGCGGCCCGCCCGTGTGTCCACCGCCACGGCGGTCGTCTGCTGCGTAAATCCCTCCTCGCCGCCGAAGTCGACCGTCTTGAGCCGGCGTCCCGTGGCCGCATCGAGCGTGTCCGCGCAGGCGTCGGCGGTCGACGCGTCGCCCCCACACTGTTGCGGCAGGATGATGCGGTGCGCGACGCCGTCCACCGCCAGGAGATCGCCGTATGCATAGATGGTGCGCCGGGTCTGGCCGGTGGCCGCGTCGAGCACGGCGATGCTCCCGGGACCGCTCCCTGCCGGCCCATGATCGACGCCGCGCACGGCTACGAAGACCTCCCCGTGCCGCGCATCGACCGCGAGCCCGCCCGTCGGGCCACCGCCCCCGACGGAGCGCGCACGCAAGACCGCGCCGCTGCGTGCGTCGAGCACAAAGACGCGGCCGGGGTCGGTGACGAAGGCGCGTCCCGTCGCCTCGTCCACGGCCACCGCCTGGGCGCCGCGGCCCACGGCGACGCTGCGCAGGGGCGCGCCGGTCGTGGCGTCGAGCGTGGTCACGCTGCCAGCGGCGCCGAGGACGAAGACGCGGCCGGTGCGCGCGTCCACCGCCAGCGCGACCGGGTCGCGGCCCACGCCCACGGTGCGCAGCACCGGCGTTGAGAGGAGTGGCAGACGTTCCGGCCCCTGATAGGCGCCCGGACCACCGGCGGCCACAAGCCAGACGATTAGGGATACCGTGAATCCGGCGCGACCGGTGATCAGACACATACGATGCAACGTCATACCCATCTCCTCTGTCTCCTTCCTCAAACTCCACCTCTCCTTGATCGCCACGGCCAGGGGAGCATTAATGGGGGTGAGCGACGTATCCTACGTCGCCCACCCCACCCGCATGCCTATCGCAGCGCGCCGTTCCCGCTGTCTCCGCTTCGTATCCGCTGTAGTGCCTCCCCCTCTACTAACGGTCTACGACCCATTGCCCTGCTGGCGTGCATAGCAAGTCCCGTTGCGCAGCCAGTAGTAGTCGTGGGGCATATTCTTGAACCCGATAACCTGGCTATTGTAGCAGGTGTTGATGGGGTTTTTGGTCTTATGGCTGGAGTACGTGGCGTAGACCGAATAGGCCTTCGCCACCCCATGAATATCATACAGCCCGATCCGGTCGCCAACGTAGAAATCGTCGACCCCCCGGTAGAAGAGGAAGCGCACGGGCGTCGTGTCAGGGTTGATGACGAGCTTCCCCTTCGCGTTGCGCGTGCTGTACTTGTCGAACAGGTAGCTGAAGAGATCAACGAGATAGTTCCCTGCACAACCATACGAATTGTTACAGTCGTTGGGCGATGTTGGCCCCGTGCTCCAGTTGCCCTCCGTTGAGAAGATGGGCAGATGGTACCGGTTGAACTTCGAGTTCGTCCACGTCGCCAGCATATACCCGAGGTCCCTGCAGACGCCGCCCCATCCCCTATATATGCCCGTCTTTGCCCCCGGGTATTCGTTGTAGTAGTTGCGCCAGAGTCCCTCGCCCGGCTTAGTGTCGTAGCCGTAGGTATGCACGGCCAGAGCGAGGTTGTTGGACGCTACCCCGTTCGCCACCGCGTCCCTGATCGCGTCGCGCGCTATCAGGATGTTGCTATCCGTCGCGTGCCCGTCGCTGCCCAGGTCGTTGTTGTCCCAGTTGATCTCCTTGCACCCCCCGTTCTTTACTTTATTGGTGCTTGGGTCCGGCTTCGAGGTCGGGTTGAACATCCCCCCGATCATCACACGGAAGTTGTTGACCTTATCCAGGGTGGCCAGCGTGTTGAGGCCTTGCGCGGCGGCGCCGAACACCTCCGGGTAGTAGAAGGGCTTGCCGCTCGCGGTCCCCTGGTAGATCAATCTGGAGTGCGGCCCCGGGGGTAACAGGTTCCCATTCTTATCCTTTTGGAAGCCGTCGTTCCCGTTGTTCAGGTCTTCCTCGTTGCCGATCTCGAAGTAAATGCGGCGCGACGGGTAGCCCTTGAGGGCAGCGCTGTACACGTACGAGGCCAAATCTTGCATATCCTGCTGCCACTGCGCCGGCGAAGGCTGCGACGGCAGGAGCTGCGATGGGACGCCAGCCGTGTCGTACGGTCTGCCGGTGCACAGGTCAGCGGTGACGTTGACGACCGGGATTAGCCCATTGGTATAGGCGGCCTGGATGATCCGCGCCGTCGTGCTGCCAAGAGCATTATTCCGGTCCGCCGTATCCCAATACGTAGGCCCAGGCTTGTAAGCGTTGATGTTCGACTGGTTATTGGGGCAGGGGACGTTGACGCCGAAGCGGATGTACTGTCCGCCGAACGAGCTATTCGTCTGCACCCCTGGATGCGCGGTGGTCGACACCGCGGCCACCTTGATATTGTTGCCACCGCATGTGATGTCCTTGTTGACCGCGGTGCTGTTCGGGGGGCAGGACCCCGGAGTGTTCGGGGCGTTCGCGTCGTAGGTGCTCGCCTCGCCGTAGATGAAGGGCTGACCGTCGTGGTAGGTGGGCGCCGCGGACGCGGCATTTGTCGTGACTCCCGCCGTCGATGGGGCGGCCATCGTGGCCGCGCCCCCGCCCGATGCGGTACCATAACCGATCGTCAGATAGGGGGCGAGGGTTGGGCTGTCGTTCGCCAGTCCGCCGGGGAAGGCGAAGCGGACGGGAGTCCCGGCGCCTGTGAGCGTGAGGCCGCCGTTGGTCGAGCCGTCCTGGGACCACTGCTGCGCCAGGCTCGTGATGGTCCAGCTTTGCCAGTGTCCGGCGTTCCCGCTTTGCGCGATGGGGGCTGCTGGCGTGACCACCGCGGGCGCGCCGTTCCAGCTCGCCAACGTCACCACGGGGCTGTCACTGGACGGGGGCGCGTTCTGCAAGACCTGGACGCCCGTGGGGCCGGTCTGATTCGGGGTGTACATGTTGAGCGTCGCCGAGACGATCGACGCGCCGGCCGGCAGCGACGAGAGGTCGAAGGAGACCTGCCCATTGTAAGTGCAGCCATTTTCCGCTCCCACGACGACGGCTTGCGGGATCGTCGCGTTCGGCGCGCAACTGCTCGCCGTGCCGAAGACATCGGTATTCGCGGCCGCGTCGGCGGTCATGATGGGGAGATCCAGGGTCACGGGGAAGACGCGGTGCGGGTCGTTGAGCCACTTTGGATCGACGTTGAGCGTCACGTACTGCGTGATCCCCGTCGTCGAGATGAGCGTTGGGGTCACGGGGCCGCCGTTCACAAGTGTCGCGGGATCGGCGTTGCTGTCGGTCGCGCTCGGCGGCTGCACGGTGTACTCGGTCTGCGTGATCGCCACGGGGGCCACGCGGTCGTCGCCGTACGTGGTGATTGGCTGCACGGCCGCGATCGAGCCATCCGCGCCCTGCACGAGTTGCGTGTTCGTGCTGGGGTCCGGCGCCAGGGCCAGGGTGAACGGCCCGGCGGATGTGGCGTTCTGCAGGACCACGCGCACATCCAGGCCCGCGGGAATCGCCTGGAGCGACAGGTCGCCGACGGGCGGCGGCGACCAGGTCACGGTCACCGGGGTGGCGGTGACGACGCCGCCCGAGGCGTTCGTCAGCGAGGCGGTGATCGTGTCCGTCCCGGCCACGGTGCTGGTATAGGTGAAGGTCGCATGGCCCTGGCTATCGGTGAACGCCTGCCCGGTCAGCCCGGCGTTGGGGCCGCTTGCGACGCCGAAATTGACCGCGACGTTGGGCTGGGGCTGATTCGAGGCGTCGGTCAGCGTGGCGATCTCGGCGTAGGGTAACCCGGCGATCTGCGGAGCGGTCTGCGCGGCGAGCGTGAGGTGGCCCGAAGCCTGCGCCACACCGGTTGTCCCGAGCGCGCGCCATTGTAGCGACTCGTTGCCGCCCGGACAGGTGACCGTGTCGTACCCGCCCGTATCCAGGACGTGCGCCGTGTCGGTGATCGTCGCCTGCGAGTTGTCGCCAAAGGTCAGCGTGATGTGCGGCGGATTGGTGGTGGGGCCGGCCGAGCTGGTGCAGGACGTGCCCGCGAGCGGGAAGTCACTCGTGTCGAAGTTGTCGCCGGGACCGGTCGCGGCCAGGATGAGCGAGCCATTGGGGGCGATAGTGTTGGAGCCCCACAGGTCGAAGGTCTGCCCCGACGCGGGGCCGCCCGTGCCGTCATTGTTGACCGTGTGCAGGATGATGGTGGCATCCTTGATCGTGACCGTGGCGGCGGTGGTGTTGTCCAGGCGGATGGCCCCCGAGTCGTAGACTCCCCCGCTGTCGGCGTGGCCGACGAAGCCGGTGTTGGGCGCGCCCTGCCAGGGGACGGGCAGGTTGGGGTTGGGCCGCAGGCTGTCGGCGTAGCCGACGTAGACGTTCACGCCGCCGGCGGAGTTGACGGGAGTGCTCGTAGGCGGGGGCGTTGCCGTGATCGTCGCGGTTGCGGTCGGCGGCGCGACGACGGGAAAGGTCAGCGACGGGTAGGTGACGGCGTTCAGGTTCACCCGGCCCGTCACCGGCGTCGGTGTCGCTGCCCCGGACGCCAGCCCGAGGCCGACCGTGATGCCGTCCTCGGTGGTGAGGGACGCCAACGTCGGGCCGCCGCTCGCCTGAGCGATTTGCAAGCCGAACGGGACTTGCGCCGGCGCGAGCATCCCCGTCCCCGTCACCGGACTCAGGGTCGTGTTGCGCGGCGTCCAGGCGCCGCCGGCCAGCGAGCCGACCGGGCCGTTGAAGAGTTGGAGGTTGGCGGAGGTGGATGAGAGGCCGACGGTCTGCGTGTAGTGGGCCGTATCGGTGTCAAGCTGTGTCAGGTCGGCGCTGCCCGCCAGGCTTACATTGTCGAAGGTCGCCTGGCTGGTGGTCGCGCTGTTCTGCGAGCACACCGCCAGCCCGACGAGGGCCGTGTTCGGCATGTTCGGCAAGCTGACGGCCGAGTTGGGGATCGGCGTCCAGGTCACGCCGTCGCTCGACGTGTAGGCCGTGAACGTGCTGCCCGTCCGCGTCGCCTTGAGGTAGACCGGCAGGGCGGTGAGCGTGTCGTTGGCCGTCGTGGTGGTCGTGCTTACCGCGCTCCGCGCGTTGACCTGGACGCTCGACGTGCTGAAGTGGCAGTCCGGGAGCATGACCACGCTGTAGTTGACGTCGGCCGGGTCGGTGCTGGCCCGGTACATGATCCCGGCCTTGGTGCAGATGCTGGTGTTCTGCTGCGACGTCAGCCGCGCCACGATGCTGCTGTCGCCGCTGACGCCCTGCCACACGAAGTGGAACTGGTCGGAGGCGTTCCAGATATCCGCGCCGGAGCCGTGGATCGTCCACGTCCCATTGGTCAGCGTCTGGTCGCCCGTTAGTGGTGGGTTCCCGATGTCGGCGCACAGCCAGGGCGACGGGCAGGTCGAGGCGGGCGCGCCGTAGCTGGCCACGAAGGCGTTATAGGTCCCGGCGTTGGCCGCTTGCAGCGGGTTCACCGTGGGGAAGTTGGTCGAGGAGGTCAAGCCCGCCACGTCTACGCTGTCGTCGGGAGCCACCGCGATCCCGAAGGCGGCGTCGTCGCCACTCCCACCGAGATAGGTGGAGAAGGCCAGCGCGCCCCCGGCGGCCGTCAGTTCGCTCACGAAGGCGTTGTAGGTACCGCCCCCATAGGTGGCCTGCGTCGCGTTGACCGTGGGGAAGTCGGTCGCGGAGGTTTCGCCCACGATATAGACGTTGTTGGCGCTGTCCACGGCGAGGCCATAGCTCCCGTTGTCGCCGCTCCCGCCCAAGTAGGTCGCATAGGGCAGGGCGCTCCCGTCGGCGGTGAGTTCGGCGACGAAGACGGCGTAGGGGTTACCCCTATTACTCTTCTGGACCGCGTTACCGGTCGTGGGGAAGTTGGTCGAGTCGGTGTCACCGGTGACCCAGGCGTTGCCGGCGCCGTCCACGGCGATGGCCTCGGCCTCGTCGCCACCGTTGCCCAGGTAGGTCGAGTAGAACAGGCCCGTTCCGCCCGCGGCGATCTTCGCCACGAACGCGTTGTACGCTCAGGTACCCCCGCTGCACACGCCCGTATACCGGCGTTGGTAGGCGGTCGCGCTGACCGGGAAGTTGGGTGATGTCGTGGCCCCGGTCACGTAGGCGCTCCCGGCCCCATCGATCGCGATCCCGTAGGCGTCGTCATCGCCGCTCCCGCCCAGGTAGGTCGAGTAGAGTAGGGCGCCGTTCGGGTCGAACTCCGTCACGAAAGCGTCGTAGCCGCCGCTGAAGGTCCCCTGGAGCGCGTTCTTGAGGGGGAAGTTGGTCGAACTGGTCAGTCCGGCGACGTAGGCGTCCCCGGCGCTGTCCACGGCCAGACTGTACGCTTCGTCGTCGCCGTTCCCGCCCAGGTACGTGGAATAGACCAGCGCGCTCCCGTCGGCCGAGAGCTTGCTCGCGAAGGCGTTATAGACGCCGCCGCCGTACGCCCCCTGCGTCGCGTTGATGGTCGGATAATTGGTCGAATCGGTGTACCCGACGATCTCCGCCTCGCCGGCGCCGTCCACCGCGATGTGCGACACGTCCTCGTCGCCGCTCCCGCCCAGGTAGGTCGAGTAGAGCAGCGTGCTCCCGTCGGCCGAGAGCTTGCTCACGAAGGCGTCGCCCGTGGATGTCCCCCCGGCGAAGGTGGTCGAGTACGCGCCGGTCGTGGTCGGGAAGTTCGTCGAGGTGGTGTTACCGGCCACGTAGATGTTGCCGGAGCCATCGACGGCGATGCCCGTTGCTTGGTCGACGCCGCTCCCGCCCAGGTAGGTGGCATAGGACAGCACGGGGTCGATCACCAGTGGTTTGCCATGATCGTAGGCGGCCAGGTCGAGTCCCACGTGCCACTGACTGAGGAGGACGTACCGCGCCGCGACCGTCCGCCGCGTCCCATTGATCTCCTGATAGGCCACAGGGGCATCCTGGCGCACCGTGCCGCCCTGCGTCCCGATGACCAGGGCGCCCTGACTATCCAGGCGCAGCCCGGCCGCCCCGTGCACGGCCAGTTGGATGTGTCGCACCGCGGCATGGGGGGCGAGGCGCCAATCGTACTCAAGGTGTCCCTGCCGGCCGTGGTACACCAGGTCGATGCCGGGATACACCCCCTGGTAAGCTATCCGCGCGTAGGTGGGCACGCGGGTGCGCCACTGTGCGCGCTGGCGGCCGAGTAGGTAGTTATCTATGCCTGGAAGGGCATCGATCCCGACGATGTGGGGCTGAGCATTGGCGCCCACGAAGGCGAGCTGGACCACCGCCGCCACCGCGGGCGGCGCATGGCGTTTCTTGCCCTTGTGCGCGTGGGCATGGTGCAGGCGATGCCGCGTCTGTGCCAACGCCGTCCCCGTGAGGGGCGTCGTCGCCGTGATCGGCGGCGCGGGTGTGAAAGGCGCGGCCGTGGGTATCACCACTGCGGTCCCCGAGGGCGAGGGGATTGGTGTGCTCGTGCCTTGAGGTCCGACAGTATCCATGGGCATGACACGGGAAACCGGCGCGCGCATCGGGGCGCCTATCGCCCGGGTTACGAGATGCGGACGGAGAGAGGCGCGCGGTTCCCGGATCGCGGAGGGCGGGAGATTGCGCGTGACCTGTGACGGAGAGGCCAGCGTTAGCGTGGCGCCATGCGCCGTCAGAGAGAGCGTGTAGCCCGCCCCCCGCGCCAAAAAGCGTACCTGATGCGGGGCCTGCCCCTGGTTGACCTCGAAGCTCAGGGGGAGTTGGGCATAGCGCGCCAGGAGGCGTGCCTGCTGCGCCAGGGTGGCCGGGGCAGGACTGCTCACATGCGGCGACCGTCGCGGTCTAGCCGGCGTGTGTACGGCGGTCGGCACCGTGGTCATTGTCGCGCGTGCGGCGACAGGGGCGATCATGCCCAGGAGCAAGAGACTCGACAGGACGGCTCGAATGGACTGGCGTTGACGTATCATCGGGCGGGACCTTTCTACCAACTTGTGACGCGCCCCTCGCACCGGTTATAAGGTGTCGCGCGTCGAGGGGCCAGGTAACATGCGCCAAGTTGCGGCAAGACCGCCAGGACACCTCCTGGCTACCGCAACTCTATCATGGCACACAGGTGGGAGGAGCTGTCTATTATCCCGCGGGATGATTTTTGTTCGCCCCGACTACCCGGAGGGAGGGTCATGTCATCCCCTCTTATCCTTTTCCTCGCTGAGTGCGTCTCCTCCCGGCCTCATCCCATCTCATCCCCGGCCCCAAATCTTGCGATAATTTGCGCGCGCGTGAGCCCGAGCTTATGCATGGTTTCCCGCACGTGACTCTTGACCGTGGTCTTGGCTATGCTCAGGCGATCACTGATCGTGTGGTTGTCGAGACCTTGGACCATCAACTCGAGCACTTCCCGTTCGCGTGGAGGGAGCGGCGGCCGCTGCTCCCTTTCCATCGTCTGCTCAGCGGCCACTGCGACCTGGGCTTTTGCGACCTGGGCTTTGAGCGCATAGAGCTTGGCGAGAAGGACCTCGGGGGAGAAGTCAGCCGGGAGCCAGACGAGCGACCGGCTCACCGCGCCCTCGATCACGCGAAAAATCTCCTCGCTGGGGTGGATGATGTGGACCGGGAGTGGCGTGTGCGTGGCTACCGCCACGCAACGGTCCACACCGGACGGGCTCCCTACCGCGCAGTCCACGATAAGGAAAGATAATCGCTGGCGTGTCGAGACCGCATGCCTGCCGCAAATAATTCGTCAAGGGTGGATACCACATCCAGGGGGATGTCGGCCGCGTCGAAAACAACCGTCAAAACGGCGCGCCGCAGCGCACTCGTCTCGTCGCTACCTTGCAAGAGTGTCGCGCGCATATGAGGCTCTTTCCAATGTATGAGGCAGACACACATGCATTGATACCAGGCATGAGAGCTGCCAAGGAGTTGGCCATTATCATCAATTATATACTCTATCGGTTCTATTGCTCATCATTGACTCGCGCGCGTCGATGTGCTGCTCACCCCCACGGTCATCGTCGCCGCGCCGCCGGCCACGCCCGAGAACACCAACGCGGCCCTGGGCGGGACGCTGCTGCACAACACCTATCCCTTCAACCTGTGCGGCTTTCCCGCTCTCTCCGTCCCCTGCGGCTTCTCGCCCGACGGCCTGCCCATCGGCCTGCAGATCATCGGCCGGCCCGACGACGAGGCCGCCGTGCTGCGCCTGGGCCATGCCTATGAAGAGGCCACGCCCTTGAAGAGGCCACGCCCTGGCACAACGTGCGCCCGCCGGTCGGGCACTCATCACGGTGAGGGTTGCTCTCGTCACGCGTCCTCAACGCGCAGACTCTCTCGCCGCATGTGATGCGCCGCGCGCAGTTGCCAATGCACCGCGAAGGCGGCCCGCGAGGAGCGCCGCGCGTTGACGGCGACAAAGACCTGGTGCAACTCCAGGCGCTCGCTCCAACGTAGCTTGGCGCGGTCCGGGCCGGACGAGAGGTTGACCAGGCGGTCCCCGCGCTCCACGGCCTGGCGCAGGCAGGCGCCCGTGAGCACCGTGGCCACGTTGTAGGACCACCACCGTGGGTCGAACCCTGATAGCGACAGGAAGGTCGACCCGTTGCCGTGCAGCAGCAGCCGGCCCGCCACGGCCGTTCCCTCTACCCGCAGCAAGCACACCCGCAACTGGCCGGCGGCGTGCATGCGGCGGGCGGCATCGTGCAGGAAGTCGCGGTCGCGCGCGTGGGCGACATAATTGGCGTGCCGCGCCTTGCCGCGCAACGCCGCGCGAGCGCCGTGGAGCCTGATCACCTCGCCGAGCCCACGCGTGACGTCGGACATGGTCTCGCTCGTCGCGACGTCCCAGCAGGCGCTCTCGCGGGCGAGACGATTGACGCCGCGGCGCAGATTCTCTTTGACGTTGCGCTTGAGGTCGGCGCGAAGCTCGTCCCACGAGGGCCGCAGCGGCAGCACGACGCAGGGCCGCGTCGTCTTGTGCAACACGAAGCCGCTGCTCTCCGATCCATCCCGCTGCAGCCACTCCGGCTCGAACCAGCCTTGCTCCGGGGTCAGCGCCAACTCGATCCAATCCCACTCGACCGGTTGCGTACGCAGATAGCACAGCAGCGCGCGCAAGACGGCGCGCTCCTGGCCGGGCAGGATGACGACCTGGGGCAACTCGGTCAACTCGGTATGCTGGCCGGCGCCGAGCAGGTGCAGTTGCGTCGCGTGGAGGGCCGGCCCGACGGTGACGCGCTGACGATAGAACGGGGCCACCCCGACGAGCCGGCCGTCGTCGTCGCGCACCGCGACCGTATAGAGGTCCGACGGCGGCACGAAGTGGCTGGCCCACGTCACCATCCAGAGCGGGTGGGCGAAGGGGTTGGACGATCCGCTCGCGTGATAGAGGGCCGTCCACGCGGGGACAAGTTCCTCCAGCTCACGGAGCGTGGTGACGGGCGAGAAAGAGTAAGCCGATGCTGCCATGAGTCTCCTTGTTCAGCATGAGGCAGGACGACCGTAGGGTAGCAAGGCTCTGGCCCACCCGCTATAGGAGGAATGGGCTACGGGCTACGGGCTATGCGCCGCGGGCCATGCGCCACGCCGCGGGAGGAACGGGCTACGGGCTATGCGCCGCGCCGCGGGAGGAACGGGCTGTTCACCACCAGCACGGGACTATTGTCCTATGGCGGCGCGGACGGCAGCGGCGTTCCCTGCAGTGGTAGCGTGTCGCGGGGCTGCCGACCGCGACATGCCGGCCGGATGAAGGATTAAAGGATACATGTATGGCCCTTGCGACCCATGACGGCGCTTACCGTGGCTTGGTCGTCGTCCCTGCTGGGCGACGCCGTTTGCGCGTGCTGCAGGTCAGCGATTCACTCTCCGTCGGCGGGGCGGAGAAACTGCTGGTCACCCTCGCCAGCCACATCGACAGAGATCGCTACGACCTGCGCGTGTCCAGCCTCGCCCCACTCGAGGACACCGCCATCGTGACCGATCTGCGCGCCCTGGACATCCCGATCGAGACGCTGGGCGGGGTCCTGTTGCGCGACCCTCGCGGCCCCGCGCGGCTGGCCGCGCTGGCGCGGCGCCTCAACGTCGACGTCTTGCACACGCATCTGAGCACGTCCACCATGATCGGCGCCCTGGCGGGCGCGCTGGCTCGCCGCCCGGTCGTCGCCACGCTGCATAGCCTGCGCGACGAGTATACCCGCCATGCCGGGTTGAAACACCAACTGCACGCGCGGGCGTTGCGGCACGGCGTACGCACCGTGATCGCCTGCGCGCCCGAGGTGCGCGCCATGGCCATCGACGACTTCGGCCTGTCTCCGTACCGGGTCATCGACGTGCCCAACGGCATCGACACGTCCGCTAGCGACGCCGTCTCCCCCGCCGAGGCCGCTGCTCGCCGCGCCGAACTGCTTGATGGCGCCACTGGCCCGCTCGTGCTCGCCGTCGGCAATCTCCTCCCTCCCAAGGGGCACACCGTGCTGGTCGAGGCCGCCGCCGTGCTGCGAGAGCGATTTCCCGGCCTGCGCGTGGCCATCGTCGGGCGCGAGGACGAGAGCGCTCCGGAGGTGCGGGCGCGCATCGCCGCGTTGGGACTAGAGCGCCACGTGGCGTTGGTGGGGCAGCGGCGCGACGTGCCCGCCTTGCTGGCGGCGGCCGATGTCTTCGCGCAGCCATCGCTGTGGGAAGGACTACCGCTGGCGCTGCTGGAGGCGATGGCGGCGGGCGTGCCAGCGGTGGCCAGCGCGGTGGGAGGGGTACCGCGCGTGTTGGAGGATGGGGTGACGGGGCGGCTGGCGCCGCCGGGGGACGCGGCGGCGCTGGCGGGGGCGCTGGGCGACCTGCTGGCTGATCCCGCCGCTGCCCACCTGCTGGCGGCGGCCGGTCAGGCTCATGTCCGCGCCACCTATGGCGCTCCCGCCTGGGCGCGCACGCTGGAACGGATATATTCCGATGTGGCGGCTGGTGGTCCCCCACGCTCATAGCCATAGAATCCTATAACGCCGCGTGGCGCGGTTAGCCTATGCTAGCGTTCGGGCGCCGGGAACGCGGCGCCGACCGGAGGCGGCGTGTCAACCTGACAGCGGACCTCCGACGCACGAGCACCAGTAAAGCCGTTCGACGAGAGGAATTGAGACGCATGTTGGCGCGCCGTTCGCACTGTCCCACCCGCTACGCGCCAAGCGGCGCTATTCTCCTGGTAACGTCGATCCTGCTCGGGCTCGCCATGCCCGGTCAGGTCAGCGCCTCGTCGCGCCCGGGGACGAGCCGCCCGCTCGCCGTGTCCGTCACCAGGGCGGACGGACAAGCTCACCACGCGGCGCAAGCCGGATCGCACCGGGCGCATCAGCGGGGACAGATCGCGACGCGCCAACCGGCGCGCGCCCGGCGACTCCGCCGCGCCGCGCCGCATCGAGTGACCAGGCACGCGGCCCCGCACCCGGTGCGACGACAACTTCACTCATCCATCCGCATAACGCCCGGCACGCCCGCGCTCGGAGGCCCACCCGCGGGGGTACCGTCCTCGACCACGCCCCCCAAAACCACGCTCATGCCCGCGGCGACAGTCACGCCCGCGGGCGCGGCCGCGCGTGCGACGACGTCATCCGGCGCCTCGGCCTCTCCCGCCCCGGCCTCTCCCGCCTCGGCCTCTCCCGCCTCGGCCTCTCCCGCCCCAGCGGCGGCAAACGTCGCCGCCACCACGGCCTCTGCTACGGCGAAGACGGCGCCCGCGCTATCGACAGATACACCCTCCGCGACGACGACGATGATGGCACTCCCGACATCGTCGCCCGCATCCGTTGCAACGAACACGCCCGCTGTTGCAACGAACACGCTGACCCCACCGGCCACCGCGACAGGCACGCCGACCTCGCCGGCGGCTAGTGCCCCGACGGATACACCATCCGCTGGCGCGACGGCAACTTCGCCAAACGGAGCGGCGTCTGGGGGTGGCGCGGATACGGGCGCATATCCTCGCATCGCAAGCCTGTACGCGTTCAAGGACCCTTCCCAGTCCGCCACCTTCGCCCGCTACGGACTGGTCGTCGCCCCCCTCTCCGCGGCCGCCGCGGGGGGCGTTGCCGCGCTCAAAGCGCGGCATACCGGAACCCATATCCTGGCCTACCTCGACTCCCGCTCCGTTCCTCTGCCCGACTTCGGCGGGCTCACCATCTACCCCGGCTGGTGGCTGACCCTCGCCGGCACGACCCTCACCGCCCCCATCGACAGCGCCACGACCACGATCCCCGTGGCTGACGCGGGGCGCATCGCCGGCACGCTGGCCACCAACCCCGACGTGGTCGTCGACGGCGAATCGATGCGCGTCACCGCGGTGGACGCGGCCGCGGGCTCGCTCACGGTACAGCGCGGCTACCTCTCCGCCGCCGCGCCGCACGCCGCCGGGACGCGCATCGCCGCCCATGCCACGAACTGGCCCGGCGCCTGGATGCTCAACGTCAGCCCCGCCTGTCCCGTCGACCCCGCCAGCGGCCAGACCTGGTCGGACTACCTCGCCGCTTACGCCGCCAGGGCTCTGGCCGCCGCCCCCTGGGATGGCATCTTCTATGACGACGCCGACAACTCGATCAGCACGCTCAGCGGCGGCGCGGTCGATGCCAACAATGACAACAAGCCGGACGGCGGCGACGCGCCCTCCGGGACGGGCTGGGCCGACGGCGAGCGTGCTCTCTTCGAGCACACCCGCGCGCTTGCGCCGGGCGCGATGGTCGTCGGCAACGGCGCTACCTACGCGGGAGCCGACAACGGGCGCGAGTTCGAGCTCTTCAATCACGATCCGGCCGCCTGGGCCGGCAGCCTCACGGCGTATCTGCAGGCGGGCGCGTCGAGCATCGTAAACCCGGACACCAGAGACACGGGCGCGCAGGACCGGCGGGCGATGCGCTTCGGGCTGGGCACGGCGCTGCTGGGCGATGGCTACTACAGTTACGACTACGGCGCCACCGCGCACGGGCAGACCTGGTGGTACGACGAGTACGACGGGGGAGCGGGCAGCAGCCTGGCGGCCGCGGTGGACGCGGGCGCGACGACGCTGACGGTGGCGCCGGGGACGGGGGGGCGCTTCCAGGTGGGCAACGTGGTGCGGGTTCCGAGCGACACGTACACCGGCGCCGGGCTGAGCCTGGACGACGAGCGGGTGCGGGTGCTGGGGGTGACGGGAGACACGCTGACGGTGCGGCGGGGAGTGGAGGGCAGCCTGCCGGCGCCGCACGCGACGGGGGACAAGGTGGCAACGGACGCGCAGTTGGCAGGGGGCCAGGGTTGGCTGGGGACGCCAACGGGGCCGGCGCGGGCGCGGGACCTGACGACGCCCAACACTCTGGCCAACGGCGACTTCCAGGGCGCCGCGGGCGCGGGAACCGGCGCCACTCCGCTCGACCCCTGGACGCTCTGCGCCTGCGACGGCGCGGCCGCGGCTACGGTCAGCCAGGATGGCGGGTCGGCGCGGACGGGCGCGGCCTCGGCCCGCATCGACGTGACGCGGGCCACGCCGGCGATGCCCTGGAACGTCGAGTTCTACCAGGCGGGCCTCGACGTCATGGCGGGCACGACCTACACGTTGTCCTTCTGGGCCAGGGCGTCGGCCGACCGCGCCATCAACGCCGTCATCCAACAAACCAGCGGGAACTGGGCGGTGCGCGCGGGCCAGGATGTCACGCTCGACACGTCGTGGCGGCACTATACCCTGACCTTCACCCCGTCGGCGACGGAGAGCGGCCTGAGAGTACAGTTTAACCTGGCCCAGGCGGTCGGCTCGGTCTGGCTCGGCGGCGTCCGGTTCCAACAGGGCGACCCCAACGTGTGGGAGCGCGACTTCACGCATGGGGCCGTGCTGGTCAACGGGACCGATAGCCCGCAAACGGTCGACATCGGGCCGGGCTACCGCCGTATCGCCGGCACGCAGGACCCGACCGTCAACAACGGGGCCGTCGCGACGAGCGTAACACTGGCTCCGCGCGACGCCATCGTGCTTACCAAGACATCCTGACTGCACGGGAACGGCGGCGCCTCCGGTTCCACTATCAATACGGCCCTGCTCCTCCTGACCGCGCTGCTGGCGCTGCTGGTGGCTGGCTATGTCCGGTCCCGTCGCGTCTAGCGTTGGGTGCGCCTTGACAGTGTGGAATCCGACCTGACCGGGCCTGCGACTGCGGTCGCATGGCAGCACACGGACACTGCGGTGTCAGACCGGGGCCAGGAACATCGTCGCGACGGACCACACCCGACCGCAGGCGGCGGCGGTTTGCCATGCGACACATGCTTGACCCGCCCCCGACCGGCTGCGGCCGGTCCCGGTCCAGCCGGGCAGTCGCAGGCCCGATCAGGCCGCATTCCACTATTTTAACGCGCAACCCTAGCGTTCGGGTGTGCCCCATGATTGGATACTGTTGGCGAATTCGTTTCCGGGCCACGTCCAGGCATGAAGCAAGGGGGCATGGTAAGCGTGAGCGCGGCGTGAAAATGGCGCCAGTGGCAATTCGCCAACAGTATCTGATTGTGATGGTGGGTGCGATCGAGCCTGCGACTGCGGTCGCATGGCAAACCACCAGCCGACCGCGGTCGGGTGTGGTCCGCCGGCACGCTGCTTCTGACCCCGGTCTGACACCGCAGTGTCCGTCGTGTGCCCTGCGACCGCGGTCGCAGGCCCTGTCTCACAATCGTGAGGTGCACCCGTCCCTCGGCCACTGCAAAGACGACGTAATCGGCGGTAGGTCATACTAGAGGAGAGAGACGAGGACATCCCCCAACGAGTAGTAGGGTGTGGAGGTGCGCCTTGTCGTAGTAACGAAACAGAAATACTTTATGCCGTTAGAGGAGATCGACAGAGGCATGGATGACGCCCTCGCGATGCCCCCCATTGCTGCCCCGATCGATGCCGTGGTCGACGTGCCTGGCTCGAAGAGCATCACCAATCGCGCCCTGCTTGTCGCGGCGCTCGCCCCAGGTGACTCGATCATTTCGGGCGCCCTGTTCAGCGACGACACGCATTGGTTCGCGACCGGCTTGCGTGCTCTCGGCATACCGGTCACGGACAACCAGGAGCACGTCCTGTTCCGAGTGAGCGGCCTGGGCGGCGCGATCCCCGCCTCGGCGGCCGACCTCTTCGTCGGGAACGCGGGGACGGCGGCGCGCTTCCTGACTGCACTGGCCGCACTTGGCGAGGGTACATACCGGCTGGACGGCATCCCACGCATGCGTGAGCGGCCGATGGCGGATTTGCTGACCGCGCTGGAGCAGTTGGGCGCCGAGATAACCCCCGAAGGGCAGCCCGGCCACATGCCTATCGTCCTGCGTGGCCGCGGCTTAGAGGGCGGCGACGTGCGACTGCGGGCTGCACAGCCAAAACCTTTCCTGACTTCTTTACGCGATTCCTGTGCATGGCTAAGACCGCCTGACTGGTAACGTGTGTCGGGCTAGCGCAGGTTGAATGGCACAATTGGCGCAATTGTATGGAACCTTCACCTAAACGTTGTTTTCTTTCCATTACGACGACAAGACGGGGTATGGGAGTGAACGTGACGACCGGCACATCGAACAAAGCGGCGGCGGAGACGGTCGCCGCGGTGTTGACGCTACCACGCCCGGCCGTGGCGCGGACGATCGAGCTGCTGGATGGCGGCAACACCATCCCCTTCATCGCGCGCTACCGTAAAGAGGCCACCGGAGGCATGGACGAGGTGGCGGTCGCCGCCATCGCGGAGCGCCTGGCCGCCTGGCGCGCCCTGGAAGAGCGCCGCGCCGACGTACGGCGGCTGATCGAGGAGGTCGGCGCGCTGACGCCGGAGTTGGACGCGGCCATCGCCGCCGCCTCCACGGTGACCGCGCTGGACGACCTCTACCTGCCCTACCGCCCCAGACGCCGCACGCGCGCCACCATCGCCCGCGAGCGCGGGCTGGAGCCGCTGGCCCACCTGATACGGGAGCAGAAAGGCGACGCGCGGCCGCGCGAAGAGATCGCCGCGCCGTTCGTCGACCCGCAGCGCGAGGTCACAACGCCCGAGGAGGCGCTGGCCGGGGCGCGCGACATCGTGGCCGAGGCCGTCGCCGAGCACGCCGACGTACGCTCCGCCCTGCGCGCCCTCTACCTACGCGCCGGCACGGTCACGGTCAGCGCGCCCGAGGCCGCCGAGCAGGACAAGGCCGGCGCCTACGCCACCTACTACAACTTCAGCGGGCGCGTGGCCACGCTGGCGCCGCACCAGACGCTGGCCCTCAACCGGGGCGAGAAGGCCGGGGTCCTGCGTGTCACCCTGGAGATTCCCGAGGGCAACGCGCTGACCCTCATCGCGCGGCAGTTTGCCCCACACCCGCGCTCGCCCCTGGCGGAAGACCTGCGCGACGCCTGCGCCGACGCCCTGAAGCGCCTGCTGACGCCGTCGCTGGAGCGCGAGACGCGCGCCGGCCTGACCGAGCGCGCGGAGGAGCACGCCATCGGCGTGTTCGCCCGCAACCTGCGCCCGCTGCTGCTGCAGCCGCCGCTGCGCGGGCAGACCGTGCTGGGCATCGACCCCGGCTTCCGCACGGGCTGCAAGGTCGCGGTGGTTGACCCCACGGGCAAGCCGCTGGCCCTGGACACCGTCTATCCGCACCCGCCGCAACGTCGCGCCGAGGAGGCGCTGGCCGCGCTGGAGCGGCTGGTGACGGCGCACGGCGTCGGCGTGGTGGCCATCGGCAATGGCACGGCCTCGCGCGAGACCGAGCACCTCGTCGCCCAACTGATCGAGCGCGTGGAGTCCAGAGGGATCACCCTGGCCTACGTGATGGTCAGCGAGGCCGGCGCCTCGGTCTACTCGGCCTCGGCGCTGGCCCGCGCCGAGTTCCCCGACCTGGACCTGACCGCGCGCGGGACCATCAGCATCGCGCGGCGGCTGCAGGACCCGCTGGCCGAGCTGGTCAAGGTCCCGCCGCAGTCGGTCGGCGTGGGGCTCTACCAGCACGATGTCGACGAGAAGCGCCTGACCGCCGCGCTGGATCGCGCGGTGGAGTCCGCGGTCACCTACGCCGGGGCCGACCTCAACACGGCCTCGGCGGCGTTGCTAGGGCACGTAGCCGGCGTCAAGGCGCGCGTGGCCGCCAACATCGTGGCCTATCGCAACGCCAACGGGCCGTTCCGCGCGCGTCGTGAGCTGCTCAAGGTGCCCGCGCTGGGCCCCGCGACCTTCACCCAGGCGGCCGGCTTCCTGCGGGTGCCCGGCGGCGTCGAGCCGCTGGACGACACCTTTATCCACCCCGAGAGCTACGAGGCCACCCGGCGGCTGATCCCGCTGTTGCCGGGCGAGGCCGGACAACGCCTCTCCGAGCGCGCAGCCCCGTTCCGAAGACGCCTGGCGGAGGACGCGGCGCGGCGGCGCGAGGTCGCGGCGGCGGTGGGGCTGGGCGAGCCGACGCTGCTCGACGTGCTGGAAAACCTGGCCAGACCGGGCGTCGACCCGCGCAGCGAGTTGCCGCCGCCGCTGCTGCGCCGCGACGTGCTGACGCTGGACGACCTGCGCGACGGCATGGTACTGCAAGGGACGGTGCGCAACGTGGTCGACTTCGGCGCGTTCGTGGACATCGGCCTCAAGAACGACGGGCTGGCGCATCGCAGCGAGTTGGGGTCACGTCCCGTGCGCGACCCACTGGAGGCGGTCTCCGTCGGCGACGTGGTGACCGTGCGCGTGCTCTCGGTCGACCGTGAGCGTGGCCGCATCGCCCTCTCCATGCGCGACACCGGTCCCGCGTGACCCCGCATTCTTGTGGGTTGTCAAACTTCTGGGTCGCGTTATCGCACGTGACAAGCAGCGCACCCGTTCCTCGCGCATGCATGGGGGTCTCCACGCCGACCTATACCTGATCCTGACCGGCGCATCGGCGTCATGCCTGCCGCTTAGACTTCCTCCTCCGGGTCATCGGGAGCCTCGGGGACCTCGGTGCGCCGGTAGAGAGCGGTGACGGGGATGGTGACGCCAATGCTCTCAAGCTCCACCGTGTCGTCCGGCCCATAGGCCCTGAAAGCTGTCCAGCCCTCGGGGGTGCGACGGAACACCTCGACGGCCCGGTACGCCGTGGCGATCAGGACATACTCCTGCACGGCCGGGCACGCGCGGTAGAAGCCGAACTTCGCGCCTCGGTCGTAGGCCTCCGTGGACTCCGAGAGCACTTCCACGATCACGCGCGGGGACTGCACCTCGGCGCCGGGTCCCCGATCGCGCTCATCGCAGGTCGCGGTTGCATCGGGATAGGTATAGCGCCGGGAGGAGAGGCGCGCGGCTGCATCGGAATTGTAGACGCGACACGGACCGTCGCCCAGCACGTCCTCGATAGCCCTGATCGCATTGATGGCGATGCGCGAATGGTCGAGCGTCCCTCCCGCCATGGCGTACGCATGGCCGTCAACATACTCGTGCTTGATGTCATGACTGGTCCGCTCCAACGCGCGCCACTCGTCGACGCTCATGGCTCGCGCATCGTCCTTCTGGGCCACCATTGGCTCCCCTCCTCTCCATCCCGTGGCGGGTGGGCATGCTCGGACGATGATCTAGTCCTGACGATGCACGCCCTGACCCGACTATAATACCTCACCGTGCCGCTCCGGTACTATCGCGGGGACGGTTGTCAGCCGATACAGGGCACTCAACGACAACGTCACGCCGATGCTCTCCAGTTCTATCTCGTCTCCTGGGCCATAAGGGCGATACGTCCATACCTCAGGAGTGCGGCGGAACACCTCGACGGTCTGACGCCTGGTTGCAATCAGAACATACTCCTGGACGGTTGGACACGCGCGATAGTAGCCGAATTTCTCACCTCTGTCGTACGCTTCGGTCGAGTCGGACAGCACTTCGACAATCACGCGCGGAGCCTGTATCTCGGTGACGGTTCCCTGGTCGCGCTCGTCACACGTCACCGTCGCATCCGGTAAGGTGCCGCGCGAGGGACTGAGGCGCGCGTGCAGATCGGAATTATAGACGCGACATGGACCGTCTTGCAGGGCCGCGTCGAGGATGCCACAGACCGTGAGGCCGATACGGGCGTGGTTGGCGCTCCCTCCCGACATGAGACGGACCTGCCCGTCGATGTACTCGTACTTGGCATCGGGATTCGCCCGCTCCAGGGCGCGGAACTCCTCCCAGCTAACATAGACTTTCTCAGCAACCATGCGTCACCTCACTCCTCAATATCGCTTATCACGGGTGGGCGATCTGGCCATAGCGATCCAGGCGCTGGCGAAGGTCCGCGGCAACTCGTCAAACGTACAGCAGTAGACGAGCCTGGAATCGACGACCACATGAAGGCAATCCGATCATAGGTGAGGCTATTGTGGACATCACCCGTACGGTTATTCTAGGCTTGTCCTTTTCAGCTTCAACCTTGTTTGCTTATCCTTCAGCAACTCCACAATGTCATCGCTGCTCGTGATGACTTCCATTTCTCGTCTGGTAACGACAATGATCTCGCGCCCGTCGCGCAACGCATCCGCTATCACATGATTAGCGCTCGTCAATAGATTGGCAACACCGGTGATACCATTGGCCGCAACCAAGATTCCGAAATCGATGTGCCGATCGTGTAGCTTTCGGTCAAACCAAGCGACCTCTTGGCTACCTACTGGTCGGGACCAATTTTTGCACTCGACCAGGATAAAGCGCGGATTAAGAAACCACAATCCATCAGGATTATGGTCATTGGTTACCATCAAGTCTATCTCTTCGGACTCGAACAAGTCCACTTCATCACGGCCTACCACGCGTAAGCCTGGAACGGACCCCAATAAATAGCAGCAGAGGATTTCAAAGGCTCGGCCACGCGTATCTCCAACGCTTGTCGTATCCGCTATGCGTAGTAGTTTTTGTACGCGCAACTGGTTTATAGGCTTCACACTTGTCCATGGGCGTGAACCGCGCTATTACGCAAAACGCGTATTATGGATCCAAAATTGGAGTGGATAAGTTGCGAGAGCAACTCATGAACGCTCAAGAAAAGAACTTGAGGAGAAGAATGCCCTCCAAGGCTTCGCGTGGAGGGTCCAACGAGATATAGAACTAACCCTAATCGCGAATTACTATCACTCAAATACTGTGCAACGTGGATGCGTGCTTGGTCTATGTCTTGCCGCGACTTCAACTCTTTCTTAACCTCTATTATTATGGGGCTTCCCCCCCAGGCTATGAGCTCATCAGCCCAAACAGCGATGTCGGCTCGTTGACTAGACCCGTTTGTTTCACCGGATGTCGTGTGGTCAGCCACGACATGCGTCTCGCCGCTGGCTCTTAGCGCTTGGACCACGATATCTACAATTGCAGACTCCGTCGCTTGGTTGCCTAAGTGGGTTAGTTCGTCAAGGTACTTGTTCGCCATCTGTCCAAGCGGTTTGGAGGTGCTAACCAAGTCGCGGACAACATGCCGGGTTGGTACAGGAGCAATAAGGACTTGATCGATAGCAAACCTAATAGCGTCCCGGTCTTCGACTGATGCCTTGAATAGCAGCAAGTCACTGATGTCTGCTGGCACGGCTGCTTTGGGTGGCGCTAATACCAGGACGCTTTTTTGAAGAGCGCGCGCATAACCGATTTCGAAATAAATATTCGCATTTGACTCCCTCGGGTCAAGAACGGCGACAACAAAGTCGGCGTGCTCGATGGCGCTGGCAACCTGTTCAAAAATCGACGCGCGTTTCGCCGGAAGTTCACGTAGGATGACGGGTTCGATGCCGCGCTCACCTAGCAGATCCTTTACGTTATGCAACCGAGTAGTATCTGATGCGGCAATATAGCAGGAATGCCATTTGTGCAGTTCCTCCGCGGTTTGGATGGTAGGGTTCGCTATTAAGGTGCGCATTTATATGTACTCCCGCTACTCGTGTTCGGTACAAGGCTTTAGATGTAGGATAGCAACCTAGCAGTGAGTTTGAGAAGTACCCGTGTGAAAGCAAATAGTGGTTTATTGGCCCCCTTCCGCGCGCATGGCCGCCACCATCGCCACGATGTCCTCCACGGTCGATGTCTGTCCTTGTTCCCAGACCGCGGCGAAGATGTCCCGTCCCGCGGCGTTGTGCGCGCTCAGGGCGACGCGCGCGTTGGCCAGCACGGGATCGTGGTCGCGGCGATCGGCCGGCGCCATGGGCGTGTTGGTGGCGTCGCGCAGCGTTGCCGCCGCCCCATAAAGGAGCACCGTGCGTCGCGGTTGCCCCCGCGCAAACAGGGTGGCCGCCATGCCTTCCAGGCATTGAGCCAGACCCAACCTGTTGCCGACGGCCTGGCAGAACGACATGGCCTCCTCGTAGAGGGCCAGCGCGCGCGCGCCATCGCCCTGGTGGCGCGCGACGTGGGCCAGATCGGCGAGGGCCATGCCCAGGCCCCGCTTGTCGCCCAACTCCCGCTGCAAGGCGACGCTCTCTTCCGATAACGCCGCCGCGCGCGCGAAGTCGCCCAGCAGACGCGCCATCTCTCCCAGGTTGTTGAGACCCGCGGCGAGATCGTGCTTGCCCCCGAGGTCCCGAAACAAGGCCACGCTCTCCTCGTAGAGCGCGGAGGCGCGCGCGAAGTTGCCCTGCTCGCGCTCCAGCCGGGCCAGGTTGACCTGCGACACGGCGATACCGCGCAGGTCGCCCGCGTCGCGCTGCACGGTCAGGCTCCGCTCGTACAGGACGGCGGCCCCCGCGTAGTCACCCTGCTCCGCCGCGATAATCCCCAGGTTACTGAGGACGGTACCGGCCCACGCCGCGTTGCCAATGCGCTGAAACAGCGCCAGGCTCTCCTCTGTCAGCGCGACCGCGCGCTCATACTGGCCCTGATCCATGGCGATGATCCCCAGCAGGCTGAGGGCTGCCGCGCTCCCACTCGCGCTCCCCGCCGCGCGGGACAGCGCCAGGCTCTGGTCGGCCAGGATGGCCGCCGGCGCGTAGTCGCCCTGACCATAGGCCAACCGGGCCGCGCCGTGCAGCGCCCTGGCGCGCGCCGCGTCCGGCGGCGCGGCAGCGGTGGCCTCTAACAGCGCGGTCAACCAGCGCCGGCCCTCGCTCAGATAGCCGCGCTGCCACCAGAAGCGCCACAACGCCCCTGCCAGACGCAGGCCGATGTCCGGCTCGCCCTCTCCTTCCGCCACGGACCACCGCAGCGCCGCGCGCAGGTTTCCGTGCTCCGTCTCCAGGCGATCCTGCCAGGCCCGTTGGTCGGCGCGGTACAGTTGCGGCTCGGCTTGCTCGGCCAGCGCCAGGTAGTAGGCCGCGTGCCGGCGACGCACGGTCTCCCGCTCGCCGCTGGCCTCCAGACGCTCGCGCGCATACTCCTGAACCGTGCGCAGCAGCGCAAAGCGCGCGTCTCCCATGATAGACGGGTCGCCCGCTTCCTCTTCCTGGCGCAGCAGGCTGTTGTCGACCAACGAGGCCAATCCGGGCAGGACATCGGACGCGTCTGGCGCGTCCGGCGCGTCCGGCGTGGCCAGCGCTGTCTCGTCGCCGTCGAGGCGCGCGACACAGACCGCGTCGGCCGCGTCGGCCGTGCAGCCGCCCACGAAGACGCCCAGCCGCCGAAAGAGCGTCTGTTCCGGGGGCGACAGCAGGTCATAGCTCCAGGCCATCGCCGCGCGCAGCGTCTGCTGTCGCGCGGGCAGGTCGCGCGGCCCGTCCGCCAGGAGCTGTAGCGTCGATCCCGTTGCCCGCGCGGGGTCCTCGCCCGTCCCGTCCGTCCCATCCGTCCCGGTGAGCCGGGCGTGCAAGGCGCGCGGGGACAGCACCTTGACGCGCGCCGCCGCAAGCTCGATGGCCAGCGGCAATCCGTCCAGACGCCGGCAGATGTCCGCCACGACGGGCGCGTCCGCCTCGGCAAGCTCAAAGCGGGGCTTGACCGCGCGGGCGCGCTGCACGAAGAGGTCCACCGCTGCGTAGTCGAGCCACGCCCGCGCGCCGGGGACACCGGAGTGTGGCGCGGAGGGGGGCACGGCCAGCGGGGCCAGCGCGTAGTCATACTCCGCGCGCACCCGCAGCGCGGCGCGGCTGGTCACCAGCGCCATGAGACGCGGGCACGCCGCCAGCAACGCCGCCACCAATGGGGCCGCCGCCACGACCTGCTCGAAGTTGTCCAGCAGCAGCAGATCGTCCCGGTCGGCCAGATACGCCGTCAGGGCCTCCGTCGTCGGCTGTCCGGCCGCGTCGCTCAACCCGATGGCGCGGGCGATGGCCGGGGCGACCAAGCCCGGCTCGCCGACGGACGCGAGCGCGACCAGGCGCACCCGGACGGCGAGATGGTCCCGCAACTCCTGCGCCACCCGCAGCGCCAGGCGCGTCTTGCCCACGCCGCCGGGCCCGGTCAGCGTGACCAGACGCACTCCCGGCCGCGCAAACAACGCGCACACGGCCGCGACATCCTGGGCGCGTCCGAGCAAGGGCGTCGGCTCGGACGGCAGCATGGGGGCCGGTGTCTCGGCGGGGGACGACGGGGCTGTCCGGGGCCGACGGCGATGCGTCACTGCCGCCTCGAGCGTGGCGCGGCTCTGCGGCGACAGCTCCAGGGCCTCGGCCAGCAGGTCGATGGTGCCGTGGTGCGGCCGGAGGTTGACGCCGCGCTCCAGGTCACTGATCGAGCGCGCGCTCAGGCCGGCCCGTTCCGCCAGCGCCTCTTGCGACTGGCCGGACACGACCCGATAGCGCCGCAGGAGGTCCCCCAGGGGTGGGAGTTGCGTCATGTCTCTGCCTATCTTCCTGCCTGCACGGCGGATGGCGCCGGAAGCGCGGCGCGCCTCGTGGGCGTCGCGCCCTGCCCGATCCGCCGCGTCGCTAATTCCGCGCGTTAATTCTGTGAGTTTTTCATGGTGGGCGGCCCCGACGCGCGGTAGGATAGGACGTGGAGTGACACGTGACGGTACCCCGACTCGACAACACGGACGGCCCGATACTATTGTAGCGGCTCCGGTCGGGCGTGCATACGGTGTGCCCGAGGAACAACAACGCCGTGCGTGGGGATGGCCGCGAGCGGCCTTATCACCCGTTAGTGAGGATCACAAGATGACATTATTCGTCCCGAACGTTGGCCGCGTTCTGCTCCAGGCCATGCTGCTACTGGGAGCAATCGCCACTGTCGTCCCCGGACGCGTACAGGCGCGGACGACGGGCGCCACCTTGCGCTACACCAGCGCCGCCTACGGCTACGCGCTGCGCGCCCCCGCGTCCTGGGAGCGCATCCCCGGCGTGCGCTGGACGCCCGCGGGACCACCGGCCGACCTGACCGTCATGACGCCCGACCACCAGGCGGCGTTCGGCGTGATGGTGGCCCCGACGGGCGACAGAGTTTACTCCGACCTCGAGATCCAGGACGTCGCCCTCCGGTTGCTCGCTCAGGAAAACCAGATCTCGCCAGTGGTGAAGATCGAGACGAAACGGGTCGTCGTCAACGGCGTCGCCTACCAGGCGGCCGGGGGCTACCTTATCTCCGGTTCCCCCCTGATGGCCTCCGTCGCCGCCGTCGCCGTGACCCAGCGCCACCATCGTCTCTATGCCATCGCCAACCTCGCGTACCTGCAAGTGTATACGGCGCCACCGGCGGGCCCGGGATTCTCCCCGACGGACACGCCCGTCGGGAACGCCGCGCCCCCGCAGCGCGTGCAGCCCGCCGCCGTGTCAACCGTCGTCGCCGCGCGGGCTGATGCGGCGCCGGGAGGCGCCCAAGCCCGAGGGTCTGTGAATGGTCGGCCTGGGGGCGCGGGCGTCCCGCCCGTCCCCGCGTTGAACCCGAGACGGGCGAGCAGCGCAGTGAGCGCCACGCGCCCCCAGAGATACCCCTCCCATCACCGCATTGGCGACTTTTCACAGGCCCTAGCCCAAGGCCGACAGATCTTCCGGCAGCGGCCCCTGGCCCCCCCCGCGCCGCTGCCCACCGACCGGTTGCGCGGCAACCGATGCCATACTTCCCAGGACGCGGGCCTCGCCGTCGTCGACCGCAATTGCGCGTTCAACGCGGACCGACAGGCATTGGTGACGATCTTCTCCTCGTTCACGATCGATCCGGCCGCGGCGGACGACGGCCGCCCCGCCGCCGCGGTCGGCGTCGATGGCTTCAGGTCGGTCTCCGATGCGGCGCGGGGCTACCGGATCGCGTACCCCGCGCAGTGGGCGCGTGTCCCCGCGCCCGGGACGCTTGCGTTCGCCCGCTCGGCGGATCAGAACGCGGGCGTCGGGGTCACCGTCGCGCCGATCGACGCCGCCTCGCTGTCCGAGGCCGACCTGAGCGCCGCCGCCGACCACCAGCTCGCGACGGTGGCCACGTATTCGGGCGCCCTGGTTCACCGGACGGTGCACGCCGGCGGCGCCACGTACGTTATCGCGTTCGCGAGCGGGGCCGGCGTGACCACGTCGGGCGGCGGCCTCGGTCAGGCCCAGGTCGTCGTCGTCGCCACGGCCTCTCGCCACCGGTTGTACACCACGACCGGCATCGGCCTCACCGTGCGCGGCGCGGGCGAGGACAGCACCCCGATCCTGTACCCGTACTTTGCCCCGTTCTCCACGTTGGCGCGCCGGTACCAGAGTATCCCGGATACCCACGCCCAGGAGGCCGCGCTGGCGTTCCAGGCAGCGCTGACCCTGGTCGTCGATCCCCGCGCGTAGTTGGCAAGCGCCTCCAGGGTCTCCGGCACTTTATAGCGCCCCTGCCAACAAACCCTGCCTCGCATTCCCTGGCCGCTCAGCAGGGATGGGCTCATCCCTGCTACTATGTGGGTTAGCGCCTAACGTTGTTGTTCTCGAAGCGGATGCAATAGGATGGCCAGAACAGATGACTGAATCCTCTATCGCCGACCACGCCGTGATCAAAGTGGTCGGCGTCGGCGGCGCCGGCTGCAATGCCGTTAACCGCATGATCGACACGCGCATGCACGACGTTGACTTCATCGCCATCAACACCGACCACCAGGCGCTGCGGGGCTCGTTGGCCCCCACCCGCATCCCTATCGGCGGTAAGCTCACCCGGGGACTCGGCGCCGGTGGCCACCCCGAGGTCGGCCAGAAGTCGGCCGAGGAGAGCAACGAGGCCCTGCGCGAGGCTCTCTACGGCGCGGACATGGTCTTTATCGCCGCCGGTATGGGCGGCGGGACGGGCACGGGCGCCGCGCCGGTCATCGCCGAGATCGCGCGGGAGATGGGCGCGCTGACCGTCGGCGTCATCACCAAGCCCTTCTCCTTCGAGGGCAACCGCCGCCGCCGCAACGCCGAGGAAGGCATCGTCGCGCTGCAGCAGCACGTCGACACGCTGATCACCGTACCCAACGACCGCGTGCTACAGTTGGCCGATAAGAAAACGACCATGAACCAGGCCTTTGCCCTGGCCGATGACGTGCTGCGCCAGGGCATCCAGGGCATCTCCGACACCATCACCGTGCCCGGCGTGGTCAACCTCGACTTCGCCGACGTGCGCGCGGTGATGACCGACGGCGGGGCCGCGTCGATGGCCATCGGGCGCGCCTCGGGCGACAACCGCGCCATCGAGGCCGCGCGGCGCGCCGTGGCCTCCCCTCTGCTCGAAGTCTCCGTCGAGGGCGCCAAGGGCGTGCTCTTCTGCATCGTGGGCAGCGACTACACGCTGTTCGAGGTCAACGAGGCCGCGCAAATCATCCAGGAGGCGGTCGACCCCGACGCCACCATCATCTTTGGCGCGATCATCGACGAGGCGATGCAGGGGACCATCCAGGTCACGGTCATCGCCACCGGCTGCGGCGACCGCCGCAACCGTCCCGGACAGGCCGGCCCCGCGCAGGCCGCCGCGACGCAGGCGTACGCGCCCGAGACGCGCTCGCGCCAGCCTCAGCCCCAACCGCAGGCGCAGCCTCAGCAGCAGCCCGAGCAGCCGCAGCGCGGCGGACGCCAGCCGCAGCCAGAGCGCGGCAACGACCGCGACCAACTGGACATCCCCTCATTCCTGCGCAAGCGCTGGTAACGCGACATCGGAGCGCGGCAGTCGCCGCGCTCCGATGCTACCCGGTAGGGTCCTCGCGCAGGCGCCGCAACTCATCCTCCAGGTCGCGTATGCGCCGTTCCAGCGTGTCCGCCTCGTGCGCGCGTTCCCATGCGCGACGAGGCGGGTCAATGGGCTCCCCCATCCAATCACGCATGTTGAGAAGCGGTTGAGTGGACTCGATGGTCACGCCAAGCACGCTACTATGCCAGAGACCATCCTGCTCGGCATGCCAGGGGACGAACGCCTCGTCTTCCAGCCGCCAGGCGCGGAGTGGCGTCGAGAGGAGCGATCCATCAGGGTCATAGACAATATACTCCTGAACTCCAATCGCCTCGTAGACCCGCCGTTTCTCGCCTATATCCTCGCTCACGGTACCGCGGCTCGCGACTTCGGCAATGAAGAGGGGCACGCCCGCGTCGGTTAGAGCGATAGAGCTGCTTGCCCCCGACGGCAGTGGCCGCGCAAGAATCATGACGTCCGGACGCGGGTCGTAGGGGCGATCATCCGTGCGACGGAGCCCCATGAGCGCGATCTGGTCACAGGCGTCCCACGATGCTCCCTGCCGCCGCGCCGCTTCGCGCAGCATGCCCGTCAATGCGGAGATCGCCTCCTGATGCCACTCCGTCCCCACAACGCTCTCCTCCGTGTCGTCAGGCAACGTGTCGGGCACGCGGTACTCCGTCCAGCGATGCGGCGCCTGTACCATCGTCTTGCCCTCCTATTTCATCAATTCGACCGTCACAGGCCCATAGCCGGGCACGACCTCGGCCCATGGCGCGATGGATTGCGGTGGGATAGTGCGTATAGCTGTCATGTCTCCATTATCCCCTATTCACTAGTGCAAAATCAGAGAGTAATGTTTGATGCGGTACGTTCCTCAACCGACCGCAGTCGGCGTGGTTTGCCATGCGACCGCAGTCGCAGGCCTGGCGTTGATCAAACTAACGTGCCTGAAACAGCACTAGCCAGGGGCAAAACCGAGACAGGATCAGCCGCCGGAGACCTGACGGAAGAGGTCGGCGTAGCGCTGGCCCACGCGCGGCCAGGCCATCTCGAGCCCGTAGGACAGGGCGCGCTCTTCGGTCGCCTTACGGAACGATGGATCGTCGAGGTAGATCAGCATGCAGCGGGCAAAGCTCTCGGGATTGTCGAAGTCGGCCAGCAGTCCGCGCCCCTCGGAGAGCGCCTCGGCGGCGTAGACGTACGGCGTGCTGATGATGGCGCAGCCGCAGCCCAGCGCGTAGGAGAGCGTGCCGCTGGTGATCTGGTTGCGGTCGCGGTACGGCGTGATGTAGATATCGCTGGCCTGCAGATACTGCACGATGCCGTCCTGGTTGAGGTACTGGTTGACGAAGCGGACCTGCCGGCTGACCCCCAGCTCACGCGCCAGTCCGATCAACTCCTCACGGTAGGACTCGCCCTCGCGCCGCCGCACCTGTGGGTGGGTGGCCCCGACGATGAGGTAGATAGTGTCGGGGTAGCGCGCCAGCACGTCCGGCAAGGCGCGGATCACGTTCTCGATGGCCTTGCCGCGGCCCAGCAGCCCAAAGGTGCAGATGACGGTGTGGTTGACCAGGCGCAGCGCCTGTTTGGCCTCGGCCCGGTCGATGGGGCGCACGGCGGGGACGCCATGCGGGATATTGACCAGGCGCTCGGGGTCCACCTCGTAATCCTCGACCAGGATCTTGGCGCCGACCCTGGCCATCACCACCGTGGCGGCGCTCTTATCACAGATGCGCCGGACAGAGTCCCGAATGTCAGGCGATGGCTGCGGGAGCACCGTATGCAGGGTCGTCACCAGCGGCACGGTGAGCGTGTCCAGCAAGCCGGGCGTGTAGTCCGTGATGGGCGTGCCCCAGACACCGTAGAGCCCGAACTCGTGCTGCAGCGAGACCGCCGCGGCGCCGCTCCGGCTGAGGGCGCGGCCAATCTCGGCGTAGCTCTCGGGGTCGGCCTGGTCGATCTCCCAGCGCACCTGGCGCGGATAGGCGTAGTAGGCGTCGGGGTCGGTGATGGCCGCGACCTGCGCGGCGATGGCGGACTCCTCGGTGCAGACCGCGTCGAGCAGATCGCGCGTGAAGGTGGCAATGCCGTCTTCGCGCGGCGGGTAGGTGCTGACCACGCCGAGCGCGAGTGGGTCCCGGCGCCCTGATGGGGTCATTGTTGCGACCGCGACGCCGACTGGCGCTTGACGTACGTGGCCAGGGTCCAGCCATAGAGGCCGTGAGCCGCGATCATCAGCGGAGGCCGTCGCGGCTCGTCCCGCGACGGAGGGGGCAGCAGGCCCAGCGCCGGTATCCACCCGGCGTAACTGACGGCCCAGATCAGCGCCCCATAGAGCGCGCCCAGGACGTCAGGTGGGACGGGCAGGCGCAGCCGGCGCGTCGCCACCGCGAAAATAGCGCCCGCGACGCCGCCGAAGGTAAAATGCACCAGCGCCGCCAGCGCGTCCTGTAGCAGGCGCGGACGCTGCTTAACGTCCAGCGCGTCGAGCGCGGCCGCCGTGATACGCTCGGGAGGCAATTCGCTCACCAGTCCGGCGCGGCGCGCGGCCAGCATCAACAGGCTCATCGTCGCCGTGCCGATCACTCCGCCGACCACCCCGTCGAGGGCCGCCGTGAGGGCGCCGCGCCGCGCGTGCCCATCCAACGGCTGGATAGGCGCGTTCCTGTCCATCGCCGTCGGGGGCAGCGCCAACGTTGCCCCGCCCATTCCGGCCGCGTCGTCGGTCGCCGCGTCGCTCCGCTCAGTCATCATCCCACCTATCGCCTTGATTGTCCGGCTAGCCGCCCGCGTCAACTCTACGGCACTGTCGCGTGGGCGGACAACAACCGTATGATAGCAGAGCCCGTCATAGGCTACCAGGCCTGACCATGACAAACTTGCCCACGTCCTGCCTATGTGCGGTACTTCCAGGGGATTGTTGCGACGCCGTGGACTGGCGCTATCATCGTCCGAGATGATAAGAAAGCCCACGCCCACGCCCACGCCGCCAATCAGAGAAGAAGGTTTCCTGTGAAGAAGTCCGCCATCGTCTTCCTCGCCGCAATAGCACTCTCAATTGGACCTGTCGGACCCATGTCCGCAGTTGCAGCAAAGTCGGTTCCGGTGCCGGGGAACACCGTCCGCAACCCGTCGTTCGCGTCGGGAGGCAGCGGCCACGGGCTGTTCGCTCCATGGCGACTCCCGTTGAAGAACGGCTTGGCGGGTCAGTTCCTGCCGGCGTCCCCCGCAGTGTCCGCTGCGTATTTCCGCGGTCTCGACCTCAAGGGCGGCGACCAAGGCCTATGTTGCGGAGCGGACGCCTTCGCTCCGCCCGCGACGTTGGACTGGGCCAAGAGCAAGGGGTTCAACGTCTTCCGGGTTCCATTCGCCTGGGCTCACCTGCAACCGACCACCGGAGGCCCGCTCGACCCAGCATACCTGGGCGCGATGGACGCGCTCGTCGCCGCCGCTCGTGCCCGTGGACAGCGTGTCGCCTTCGTACCCATGGACCGCCGCGAGTCGCCGGTCACCGACTTCGTCGACCTGTGGACGAGGCTGGCGGGGCATTATAAGGATGAGCCCGCGATCTGGGGCTACGACTTGATGAATGAGCCCGACCAGGATGCCTGGAACACGGCGTACCTGCCCCAGATCATCGCCGCTATCCGCTCGGTCGACATGACCCACACCATTGTCATCCCCACCTCGACTGGCGGGTACGGGCAGAATTGGAGCTCTCATACAGCCGGTTTGCCGGTGCAAGACCCCGCCGATAACGTGCTCTACGAAGCCCATTTTTACTTCGACACCCCCGCCAACGGCCAATATCCCCAGGGCGCGGCCTTCGCGGTCCCGAATGACGACCTGAATATCGGGGTGGAGCGAGCTACTGACTTCGCCAATTGGTGCAACGCGAACAATGTGCGCTGCTATGCCGGGGAGTACGGCATCCCCGGCGGCTGGACGGACGGCAATGCTACCTGCACCAATGGCACGCCATCCACCGATCCGCGCTGGCTGACGGTCCTGGACCGCTTCCTGACCTACCTCGACCAGAACCACATCTCCGGCACGTACTGGGAGGCCGGCCCGTTCGGCGACGTCAACGACCTCGGGCCGACTTGCTCCAACCAGGATCGGCCACAACTGTCCATCCTCCAGAAACACCCGGGGGCGGGAGACGATCTGTCGCCTATCGACACGACCGCGCCGCCTACCGCGACCAACACGCCCGCGCCACCCACTACAACTAACACGCCCGCGCCGCCAACAGCCACTGCTACCCCGATAGCACTCACGGCGACTAACACACCCGTGCCGCCGACAGTCACCGCGACTAACACACCCGTGCCGCCGACCGCCACCGCAACGCCTACCTCTACGAATACCGCCACGCCTACCTCTATCCTTATCTTGCCGACAGCGACGACGGCTGCGGCAACAGCGATAGGTACGAGCGTGCCGTCCGCACTCACAAACACCTCCGCGCCGCCCACAAGCACCAACACGCCCGTTCGACCAGTGACGACGCGCGTCCCTGTCTCGCCTTCACCGATGGCGCCGTCGGGTGGCTCTCCGACCATCCTGTTCTCAACCGGGTTCGAGGCCGGCGATCCACAGCCCTCCTGGACCGACGCGGTCGAATCGGCGTGGAACGTCGGCGGCATCTGCTGCGGGCTCGGCCACATGGAGACCGGCGTCCGTCCCGAGCTCGCCCATACGGGCGCCTACGCCCTCAGATACTCCGGCTTCGCCACCGCACCCGGTGCCTATTCCTACAACAAGGCCTTCGACCTGAGCGGACAGCACCTCAAGGTCGGCCCCGCGACGGTCCTCTCCTACTACATATTCCCGCAGGACGGCGTCAGAGGCGCCGTCGGAAGGAACAGCGCCCACGTCGCGGTCGACATCGACTTCTCCGACGGGTCGACCCTCGACGCCTCTGGCGTCGTCGATGGGTACGGCGACCCTCTCAGCCCATGGTGGCAGGGCAGCCACCTGCGCGCCAACGCCTGGAACCTCGTCTCCTCGCACATCGGCGACAAGGTGGCCGGCAAAACGATCAGCCGCATCCTGGTCGGGTACCAGTCGGACCTCGCCGGCGCCTACCGGGGTTACATCGACGACATCCGCCTTGGCAACATCACGCTGGCGCCGCGGATTGTGCTATCCAAGGCACGAACAGCGCGGCCTCACGTGGCAAGACGGAAATAATGAGGTCATGGCCTTCGGCGTCAACCTTCACCCGTTGATCCAGGCGAGGTTGGCGGCCGCGTTGTACGCGCCAATACCAGGTGCGCCAGGACAGGCCGATGGTCGGACACGGCGTCCCATGGCCCGATGCGCGCCCAGCAGACGCGCCAGTCCCGCGAGCAAAACACGTAGTCGATGCGCAATAACCACTTCGGCACGGCGATACCGTGGATGACAGGGCGCGAACTGCCCGGGGACAAGGCTCCGGGGAAGGTGTGGCCCAAGCCCCGTCCCGCCGCCCGCCACGCGTCGCCAAGTTCCCGCGTCACGATCGCGTAGGGAGTGCTCTGGTCGCCCACGTTGAAATCCGTGGTGACGATCAACGGCGCAGGGCACGCGCGCGCGTAGCGCACGAGTGCGTGAGCGGCGCGCGCCCGCTCGCGCGATTGGCGCGGGGTCATGGCCGCGTCGGCCGTCGACGAGAACGGGTGCAGGTTCAGCACCGCGATCTGCTGGCCCTGCCAGTCGAGGGACAACACCTGCGGCGTACCGAGCCACTCACCCGGCAGAGCATCCGCTGTCGAATGGAGGGGGTAATTGCTGATCGTGCCCATCCCAGCCGAGCTATCGCCGTGGGGGGCGAGGACCTGATACGGGTAGTCTCGCGCGAGGTCCCGCGCGATAGCGCGCGCGATCGCCGGGTTGAGTTCCTGGATGCCGATCACGTCCGCGCCCGAGGCGCGGATGGCCGCGACAACCCGCTCCGGGCGCTGGTTATGGAACAGGACGTTCATCGTCATCACCGTGAGCCCGCGCTCGTCGCGGTCACGCGCGCGTTCTCTCGGCCCGAACAAACCAGCGTAGCGCTCGGCCCAGAGGGCCAGGGCCGCGGCAGCGAGGACGCCACCGGGGCGGCTGCGCGCGAGCAGCACCGCGAGCATGACGGCGGGGAGTGGCACGAACAGGTAGAGCGCGAACGCGTTGAGGAGGAACGTCCACCAATAGCGATCCCCTACCATGGCGCGTAAAGCGGCCCATAGGAGAAGACTAACGACGTAGACGTACGCCACCAGCAACACAACCGTGCGTACCAGCCTCGTCGTAATCCCTTTCCTTTTCCCCTCGAGCCTATCCTGGTAACTTGTCTCGCTCTCATGCAGCAGGCCTATCGGACCATCGCTCGCTCAGGGTAGCGTTGTCCGTGCGGATGTCGGCGCCGTGAGCACCGTCGGCTTCCTGTACGGCAGCCCTATCCTTGCCGAGTTGCAACGCGCACGCGCCGGCGGAGCGCTCGGGCAACCCGCGCGCCATCGTCGCGCGGCGTCACCCCTCCGGCAACGTAGATATCCCAGATACGCGGCAGTTCGCGATGCACAGCCCGTACCAACTCCTCCCGCGATGCGCCGCGCGCCCGCAGGTTGAGCTGTTCATCCGTCACGTAGAGACATCCGTCGTCGCCGTCCTGGAGCGCCAGGGTCAGGGGAGGATCGATGATGAACTGACGGTCCCCATCGTCAACGACATCCACCACCAAGGGCGGCGCGTCCTCCTGTTCTCCACCGGATGTCCGGCGCCGAGCACGCCATAAGGGTAGGAGCGACGCCAGACCGGCAACGGCGCCGGCCCCAAGGGCAAGGTTCCGGACCTTCATACACGTGTGCTCCCTGTAGCTACGAGCGTCGGGAGATACGACGCCCCTATTACTTTACTATACGTGGACCGCGTCACCGCCGCGCGATGAACGGAAATCGCAAGTGATCCGGCGGCACGCCTCATACGTATTAAATAGCGATCTGCTAGTAGCAAGCAATAGGAATTAGGAATAGTAACGCGACCCGCGTGAAGCGGGATAGCAGTCCTGGCGTCTCAGCGGCTCGGTCTCGATCGAGTGCTCCCCCGCAACGGACCAAAGGCTGGTGGCTAAGCATACGCGGCCACCGAGGAAGGAAGCGGGGTATGACATGGCAATCCTCCTTGTAATGAGGGGTGGCATCGACGCGCGCGTCACCGCCGGGCTGCTCTCGCAGGTCGATGAGCGCATCGAGACGGTGGGAAACATAGCTAGCGTCCATCGCTGCCTCGTTGAACGCTCCTGGTCGGCCGTGGTACTCGACGCGGCGTTGCCTGACGGCGGCGTTGGCGAGATGGTCTCCATGCTGGGCGCTGCCCGCTTCGCCGGCGCCATTGCGGTCCTCGGAGCGGCCACGGACATCGCGGAGCGGGTGGCCCTGCTCGAACGCGGGGTAGACGAGTATCTTGCGCTGCCCTACGACCCGCGCGAACTCGTGGCGCGGATCAGGGCGCTGGTTCGTCGGGTACAGCATTGCGCCGGAGGTCCAACCGATGGGATTGTCCGCGTGGGCACGCTTGAACTCGATGTCGCCCATCTCACCATTCAAATAGCGGGGGCTCGTGCTGAACACCTGACTCCCACCGAGGCGCGCCTGTTGCGCTACCTAATAACACAACCAGGGCGGGTGGTGAGCCATCAGGAAATCTGGACCCATCTGCTGGGCGTGGAGGCGGCGCAGGTCTCCTCCAATCTGGTCGGCGTGTATATGAATCGCCTGCGCCATAAAATCGAGCCTCGTCCGGAGCGTCCGCGCTTTATCGTGACGGTGCGTGGTCGGGGCTATCGCTTCGACGTGCCAAACGAGCCCGAGCGTTTTCTCACGGTCGCGGCGCGCGGTAGCGCATAATGCGCGACGGCGAGGAGAGGACGGCCACCCAGCATACAACGCCTGTCACCATGCTCGTCGCGGATGATCCGACCGACCGCGCGCTGGTGCGACTGGTGCTCGAAGAAGATGGCTGGCGATCCGTCGAGACGCCGCTTGATAGCGCGACAGTGCTGCGCGCGCTCCGCCAGGAGCGCGGTGCGACCTGCCTGGTCCTTATCCTGGACGTGGGGGAGCCGGAAGGGGCGCGCGGCCTGGGGCTGCTGGACGCGATGCGGCGGGGCGGCCTTTATCTGCCGGTCGTGGTGCTGGGCCGTCGTGTGGACGCGGCGCTACGGCGGCGCGCGACCGCTCAGGGCGTGCTCGACGTCATCGACCTTCCCGTGATGCCGCAGGCCCTGCAGCAGCGCCTGCGATTCGCGCTGGGCGACATGCGACATCGCCCGCGCATGGGAACGGACGAGATGGTGCGCGCTGGGGGCCTGACCCTGCGAATGACGACCGGGGAGATCGGCGACGGCGGCGGTTGGACGACGCGTGTGACGCAGCGCGAGGCGGACGTCCTGGCCGCGCTGATGCGGACGCCGGGACATCCGGTCAGTCGGGACGACCTGCTCAATGACATCTGGGGCCAAGAGTACAATGGCGCCGGCAACGTGCTCGAGGTGTACATTCGCCGCCTGCGCGAGAAGCTCTCCACCGCTGTGTCTCCTAGGGCTATCGTCACCGTGCGTAACCACGGTTATGTGTTCGACGCTCGCCAGATCCCTCGCAGGCCGCTTCCGAAGACGCCACTGCCTAGAGGGGTGGTGGTCATCGGTGGGCGCCACGGCGCTGGCACGGATGTCGGGCCGGTCCTGGCAGCCGCCAACTATCAAGTGGAGCACACCTTCGATGGTGAGCAACTGGATCGCATTGGCTGGCAACGCCCGGCGCTTATCCTGCTGGATACGCCTACCTTCGTCGATGGAGGCCGGGATATGCTGGCACGCCTACGCGCCGTCCCCGGCGCGGCGCTCATCCCGATCATCGCCATCCTGGAGCGGGGCCAGGCGTCTCTGAGGCCACACGATCTCGACGTCGACGACTACCTGATGACGCCCCTCGACCCCGACGAGGCGCTGTGGCGCGTGGCAGCGCGCGCACGACCTGACGCGCCAAGGGGCGCGCCGCATGGCAAAGAGTAGGCGTGTTCCACGACGACCGACTCGAATGCAAAGGACCTCGGTGCCCGCATGAAGAAATCTGTTATCACCTTTATCGCTACGACGGTGTCCTCCATCCTGATGGGCGTGAGCCCGCCCGCACAGCCCAAGGGCGTATCTCCCGCCGTAGTCACGCCCGGCCCAGCACTTGCACCGACGCCAACGCCGTCGGCCACGCCAGCGCCGGTCACAGTGATCTTGGGGAACGTCGTCCGCAACCCGTTGTTCGTGCCGGTGGGCAGCGACGGCCAGAGACTGTTCGCGCCCTGGTGGCTCCAGATACAAAGCGGCGCGGCGGCGACACCGCGCGCGGATACCAGCGCGGCGGTTCCAGGAACGACCGCCGCCCGCGTCGATATCGCCCGGACGAACGGGCACGACTGGGGCGTGCAACTGGAGCAGCATATCCCCACCGCTGTGGGCACCTACGCCATCTCCTTCTGGGCGCGGGCCTCGTCCTTGCGGCCACTTCCCGTGGCGCTGCAGCAGGCCACCGCTCCGTACACACCCTACTCCATATCCGACGTTAACCTCACGACCACGTGGCAGCCCTACACCCTGCGCTACAACGCGACCATCACGGACGACGACACCTTCTTCGCCTTCAATCTTGGCGGAGGCGTCGGCTCCGTCTGGCTCGGGGATGTCACCGTGACCGACGTCAACGCGGCAGGGCAGCCCTTGCCGACGCCCACCCCAGTCCCAACCTCCTATGTCCGCGGCCTCAATCTGGACGGCGGGATGCGTCGCGGCGCGCAGGACGCCTTTGCCTCACCCGCGATGCTGGACTGGGCCAGGAGCAGAGGGTTCAACATCTTCCGAGTCCCGTTCACCTGGGCGCATCTGCAGCCCGCTCTCGGCGGCCCGTTCGACAACGCGTATCTGGGCACGATGGACAGGCTCGTCGCCGCAGCCCGCTCCCGCGGGCTGCGCATCGCCTTCGTGCCCATGGACCGCCGCGAGGCACCGGTCGCTGACTTTATTAGCCTATGGACGCGTCTGGCGTGGCACTACCGGCACGAGCCCGCGATCTGGGGCTACGATTTGATGAATGAGCCCGACCGCGACGCGTGGAATACGGCCTATCTGCCCCGCATCATCGCCGCCGTCCGGTCGGTCGACATGACCCACACCATCCTGGTCGAGTCGTCGACGGGTGGATGGGGGCAACGATGGGTCTCCCACACGGTCGGTTTGCCGGTACGGGACCCCGCTAACAACGTGCTTTACGAAGCCCATTTCTACTTCGACACCCCCGCCAACGGCCGCTACCTGCGTGGCGGCGCGTTCGATGTACCCAAGGACGACCTGAACATCGGGGTGGAGCGGGTGGCCGACTTCGTCAACTGGTGCAACGCCAACAGCGTGCGCTGCTACGTCGGCGAGTTCGGCATCCCCGGCGGCTGGACAGGCGGCAACCGTGACTGCACCAACGGCGCGCCGGCCACCGACCCACGCTGGCTGACCGTCCTGGACCGCTTCCTGACCTACCTCGACCGCAACCACATCTCTAGCGCGTACTGGGAGGCCGGTCCCTTCGGCGACGTCAACGACCTCGGACCGACCTGCTCGGGGCGCGACCGGCCGCAACTGGCCATTCTCCAGAGACACCCCGGCAATCGCTCATTTAACGCCCAGCCCTAATCCACGTTAATCCGTCAAACGGAGGGTGATGCGTCGTATGGCGGACGTGGCGCCGATGTCGGCTGGCGACGCAAAGCCGTTATCCTTCTGTAATCTTCGTCACGACCACGTAAGACCTCGCCGCTATGATCAAAGGCAGGCGCACGTACCTGCCGCCGACTCTGTCCGTCTCCAACCCGCCCTTCACCAAGGGATAGCAAAATGTAGGAGTTCTCGATGTAAGGATACCTCAACCTTAAATGCATGGTTGCCGCGAGGACAGCGGCTTGCCCTAGTCACGCCACTGGTCCTGGGAGGTCATAGCCAAGCGATTTCTGGCGCGACCTACGTGCCCTCATAAGGGCGACATCGGCC
>JAABUX010000550.1_pt1 | contig 63648 bp, 55 predicted proteins | sample 5561851 | NCBI WGS metagenome assembly JAABUX01 (sample SAMN10711883, study PRJNA513361) | rock metagenome | isolation source: Antarctica rocks | place: Antarctica: Victoria Land, Richard Nunatak red sandstone | collected 2016-01-03
GCTCTTGCCGCTTCCCTCACCCCGGCCCTCTCCCGGAGGGAGAGGGAGCAGAACGCCCCTGGCACGGTTGGTGCACGGAGGACACCATGAGGAAGCAGTCCGTCCCTGCCATGGAAGCGGCCCAACGCTGGCTCGTGCGCCTGCTGGCCGGCACCGGTTTTGCCGTCATCTTCGTCCCGCTGCTTTTGACCCTCTACCTCAGCGTGTTCGACGAGACCCTGATCGCCTTTCCCCCGCACGGCTATACCCTGCGCTGGTATGCCCGCATCCTGCCGGAGTTCGGCCCGGCACTCCGCACCAGCTTGCTGACGGCGCTCGCGGCGGTGACGGTCAGCGTCGCCGTGGGCGTGCCGGCCAGCATCGGCCTGTCCCGCCTCCGCCACGGCCGCGGCGCGATGTCCACCCTGCTGCTGGCGCCGCTGACGGTGCCGGGCATCGCCATCGGCCTGGGCATCTACGTGCTGGCCGTCATGATCGAGGAACGCACGGAGTGGCCGCTCAGCGGCTCCATCCTCGTCATGGTCGCAGCCCATGCGCTGATCGCGTTGCCCTGGGTGGTGCGGCTGTGCCTGGCTGCGCTCGCCAACGCGGACCCGGCGGCTGAGGAGGCGGCGGCCAGTCTCGGCGCCCCGCCCTGGCAGGTGGTGCGGCGCGTCACACTGCCGGCCATGCGCGGCGGCATCGTCGCCGGGGCGCTGTTCGCCTTCATCGTGTCGTTCGAGAACCTGGAGATGACCCTGTTCCTGACCGCACCGGGCACCACGACGCTGCCGATCTCCGTGCTGCAATACCTGCAATACCACATCGATCCGCTGGTCGCGGCCGTGGCGGTGGCGCAGGTGGCGCTGATCGGCGCTGCGCTGCTGCTGCTGGACAGCCAGGTGCGGATCGCGCGGGTGGTGGCTTGAGCCGGCTGACCCTGGATCGGCTGGGCAAGCGGTACGGCCGCGCCATGGCGGTGGACGAGGTCAGCCTGGACATCGCCCAGGGCGAGATGGTGGTGCTGCTCGGCCCTTCCGGCTGCGGCAAGACGACGACGCTGCGGATGGTCGCCGGCTTCGTTCCGGCCAGCACGGGGGACGTGCGGCTGGACGGCGCGAGCATCCTCGGTTTGCCGCCGCACCGACGGGACATGGGGCTGGTGTTCCAGGGCTATGCGCTGTTCCCGCACATGACCGTGGCGCGCAATGTCGCCTTCGGGCTGGAGATGCGCGGCGTGGCCGGGCCTGCGCGCGACGCCCGCGTGGCGGAGATGCTGCGGCTGACCCGCATCGAGGCCCTGGCCGACCGCCTGCCCCGGCAGTTGTCGGGCGGGCAGCAGCAGCGGGTGGCGCTGGCCCGGGCGCTGGCGATCCGGCCGCGCGTGCTGCTGCTGGACGAGCCGCTGTCCAACCTGGACGCCGCGCTGCGGGCCGAGGTCGGGCGCGACATCCGGCTGCTGCAGCGTGGGTCCGGCCTTACGACGGTGATGGTGACGCACGATCAGGACGAGGCGATGGCGATGGCTGACCGCCTGGTGGTGATGCAGGACGGCCGGGTGCAGCAATGCGGCACGCAGGAGGACCTGTACGAGCGTCCGGCCACGCCCTTCGTCGCCGGGTTCATCGGGCGCAGCAACATGGTGCCGGGGGCGTTGAAGGAGAGCGGGGCGGTGCTGGCGGAGGGTGCGGTGCTTCGGCTGGCTGGGCGCTATGCCGGGGCCGGGGGATGCACGCTGGCGCTGCGGCCCGAGCGGCTGACGCTGGCGCCTGCCGGGTTGGACGGACCCGGCACCGCTGCTGGGACCGTGGAGTTGGCGAGCTACTTGGGAGCCGTCCGGGAACACCTGGTCCGCCTCGCGCCCAACCTGCGCGTCGTGCTGCGGGACGCGACCACCGGCGCGGGACGGCTGCACGCGGTGGGCGAGGCTGTTACGCTGCGCTGGGACACCGGGGCGGAGCGGCTGTTCGACGCTGCCGGCACCCCGCTGCCGTGCCTGCACACCGAGGCCAACATAGGGATGATCCGACATGCGTGACACGACCCGCCGCGCCGTGCTTGCCGCCGCCGCCAGTGCCGCCGCCGTGTCTGCGACCCGCACGGCGGCGGCGGCCGAGCAGATCGTGGTCGCCACCTGGGGCGGCGACTACGCCAACCTGCTGCGCGCCAACGTGGACGATCCCCTGATGACGCCGCAGGGCATCACCGTCGTGCAGGACACGGGGGACGAGGATCCGCGCGTGGCCAAGCTGTTTGCCCAGCGCCGCCTGCCGCGCGGTGCCGCGGACGTGGTATGCCTGTAGGCGGTGCGCGCGCACGAGGTGGACCAGGCCGGCCTGCTGGAGCCGCTGGATGCCACGAAGGTGCCCAACCTGGCGCACGTCCTGCCCAACCTGCGGACGGCGTTCTACGGCCCGCACATCTACAGCCCGCAGGTCATCATCTACAATCCCGACAAGGTGCCGGACCCGCCGCGCACCTTCACCGACCTGCTGGACCCCAAGTGGCACGGGCGCGTCGGCGTGGCTGACATCAACTACTTCTACATCATGATGGCCGCCGCCATGGCGACCTCCGGCAACCCCGAGACGGTGGACGCCGACGCCGCGCACGACTTGGTGCTGCGGCTGAACGCCAACGGGCTGCGGCTGTATCCGTCCACCGACAGCATCGGCGCCGGGGTGAAGTCGGGGGAGATCGACGTCGGCCTGATGTGGCTGGCCCGTGTCATCATGTGGCAGAACGCCGGCATCCCCGTGAAGGCGCAGTTCCCCACCGAGGGGTCGGTGCTGTACCTGTCCGGCATGGTGGTGCCGAAGAACGCTGCGAACAAGCCGGCCGCCTACCGGTATCTGGACGCCATGATGGAGCCCTCGGCGCAGCATGGCTTTGCCGAGCGCATGGGCTACTTGCCGACGGTGGATGACGCGCCGCTGACTGGGGCGCTTGGCGAGCGCCTGGCCCTGCCGGACCCGGCGCCGCGCATGCTGCTGCCGGATTACGGCGTCGTCGGCAAGCTGCAAGGCCCGGCGTCCGACTGGTGGAAGCGCAACGTGGCGCATGCCTGAGTGAGCCTTCGTCGCCGCTCCTGCCTGTCATCGCCCGTGCGATCATCGCGGGGAGCGCAGCGACGTGGCGATCCAGGGGCGGCAAGGGCCGTGCTGGCCGTCCTGGATTGCCGCGCCGAAGCCGGCTCGCAATGACCGGGGCCAGCAACGCACGGGCCGGAGCGTTCCTGGCGCCGGCCACACTGGTCATCGTGGTGATGCTGCTGTGCCCGCTGCTGTTGCTGCTGCGGTTCAGCCTGAACCAGTATGACCCCACCGAGCTGATGATCGAGGCGTTTACCGGCACGAACTACCTGCGCTTCCTGTCCGACCCGTTCTACCTGGCGGTCCTGCGGACCACGTTGGCCGTCGCGCTGCTGTCCACCCTGCTGTGCCTGGGGCTGGGCCTGCCCATCGCCTACCGGCTGGCGCGGATGCGCGGGCGGTGGAAGGGCGTGCTGATGCTGGCCGTCGTGCTGCCGCTGTTCGTCGGCAACACCGTACGGATGGTGGGCTGGATGATCCTGTTCGCCCATGGCGGCATGGTGGACGGCGCCGTGCGCTGGCTGGGCGGCAGCGGGCTGGAGCTGATGTACACGACGTTCGCCGTGGTGTCCGGCATCGTCTCCATCAACCTGCCCTTCGTGATCCTGACGATCCAGAGCACCATCGAGACCATCGACCCGGCCGTCGAGGAGGCCGCGCAGAGCCTGGGTGCCCCGCCGGCGCGCAGGTTCTGGCGCGTGGTGTGGCCCTTGGCGCTGCCGGGCACGCTGACGGCGGGTATCCTGTGCTTCATCCTGGCGATGAACGCCTATGCGACGCCCTACCTGCTGGGCGGGCCGCGGTTCCAGATGATGGCGCCGCTGCTGTACTGGGAGTTCAGCACGAACAACAACTGGCCGTTCGCCTCGGCGATGGCGCTGCTGCTGATGGCGACGACGCTGGTGCTGACGGCGTGCAGCGGGGTGCTGATCCCGCGGCGGCTGCGGGGGTGATAGCGGGCCAAGCCGAGACGACGCCTATGGGCCGCTGCTGGGCCGCAAGGGGATCAACGCCGTCTTCAAGCACTTGGGTGAACGCCGTAGTTCCCGGGAGAGGGAGCAGCCGGTGCGCTCCTCTCGTTAATCGCCGCCGTGCACGCCTGACAGCATGTCGTGCAAGTTGAATGTCATGATGCCCAGCAGCGCCGCCAGACCGAGGTAGAGCACGGCGTACTCGAACTTGGTCTGGCCGGGGATGCCGTAGTAGGCCCGGTTCTCCGGCAGGGACGGGTCGTAGCGCCAGGCCGCCATGACATGCGGGGCGGCGACGAGCGCGATGACGAACAGCATCGGGCTGGGCCGGTAGAGCAGCAGCCCGATCATCAGCGGCACCCCGAGCAGCCAGATGCGCGGGCCGAGCACGGCGGTGATCCGCCCGCCGTCCAAGGGCGAGATCGGCAGCAGGTTGAACAGGTTGAGGAAGAACCCCGAGTAGGCCACCGCCAATCCCAGGTTGCTGTCGGCCGACCGCGCCCAGAAATAGACGGCGAACGTCGCCAGCGTGCCGATGAACGGGCCGCCATAGGCCACGTAGGCCTCGGTCTCCACGTCCGGCGGGGCCTGCTTCATGGTGATGAAGGCGCCCATGAACGGGATGAAGGCCGGGGCGCTGACCGGCAGGCCGCGGATCACGGCGGCGCCCACATGGCCCATCTCATGCGCGAACAGCAGCGCCACGAAGCCGGCCGCGAACGCCCAGCCCCAGATCGACGCATAGACCGCCAGCGACAGCACCATGCTGCCGGCAGTCAGGCCAATCTTGCTGAATTTCAGCCCGGCCAGCGCTAGGAGCAGCAGCCGCATGTCAGGCCCGAGGCGTCCGCCGGAACATCCTGCGGGCGGCGGCACCCAGGCCCAGCACCGCCACCAGGCCGACCTTGGCGAACTTCGCCAGGAACAGCCCGGCCAGGGCGATCAGGCCGATCTTCTTGGCCACCACCACGCCGAGCAGCGCCGCCAGGCCGTATTCGGCGACGTGGTCGGTCGAGGCGTTGAAGTCCGTGTAACGCTTGCCGTCCCGGTAATCCAAGCCGGACAGCAATCCCGCCGACACCTGGCGGTCGGCACCGATGTGGTCCGGGCTGGTCAGCAGGTTGACGCTGAAGTAGCCGTCCCGCCCGAGGGCGCGGGTGTTGAAGTTGAGCGTGGCGTCGGCCTCGTCCGCGGACTTGACGCGCAGGGACCAGGTCAGGCGGTGGGTGGCCGCGTCGTAGGCGGGCGGCTCGGTCCAGCCGAGCAGCTCCAGCTCCGGGAAGCCGCGCTGCACGCGGTCCTTGTTGCCCTCGGCGGCGGCCTCGCGCAGGCTGGCGAGGATGGCGTCGGGGTCGAGCTTCGCCGCCTCGTCGTCCTTCACGTAGCCGTCGGGGACCCAGTTGATGATCACCCACCATGGGGTTTCCTCCTGCGGGAGGGCGATCATGCCGACCAGGCTGTCGCCGGGGCGGTTACCGTAGGCGCTCAGCAGGCGGGATGCGGCGGGCCCGGGGATGAAGGCCATGCCGTTCGGCAACGCCAGGTGGGCCTGGTCCAGCAAGGGGATTTCGGCCGGGCCGCGCGTGGCGGCGGTCATGGCCGCCCGCCATGCCGACTGCTTTTCGGCCTGGCGCACTTCCGGGGTGATGGGGCCGGGCTGATTCAGGCTTGGCGGTGCGGCGTCCGGCGACGGCTGGCTTTGCGCCTGCGCCGGCAGGATGATGCCTAGGAGGGCTGCCAACAGCAGGGCCGGGCGCCACCGGGTCATGGATGGGCGTGGCGCTTCGCCTCCTCCCATAGGGCGCGGTAGTCGTAGGTCGGATAGAATTCGGTGCGGTAGCCGCCCCATGCCGTTCCCTCGATGATGCGGTTGATCTCGCGCAACCGGTCCGCGGGAACGCGCAAGGTCACGACCTGGCCGATGCCCATCATAACATACCAGGACACGATCTCGACACCAGCGCCGGGGAACTTGTCGTACCAGCCGGTCTGCCGCAGGTGCTCGTTGATCTCATCGACGGTCTTGCTCTGGTCGTGGCGGAGGAAGACGGTCAGCAGGAAGGTGCCCGGAACGGCCTCCGCCGCTGCTGGAGCGGAGGGTTGCGCCGGCTGCGCCAGGCCCGGCGCGGCATACCCGACCGCCAGCGCCACCAACAGGATCATGTGCCGCATTGCATCCGCTTTCTCAATTTCCGGCAGCCTAGCCGCGCCGGGTGGAAACCTGCTAGGAGCGCCGCGACGTCAGGAGATCGCCCCCTATGGCCGCCCCGAAAATGACCAGCATCGAGCTTGACCCGACGGAGGTGGCCCTGGTCATCGGCGAGGACCAAGGCGCCATGACCATCCGCGTCGTCGCCGCCACCGACGTGCCGGACGGTGCGACCGACGTTCCGGAGCCGCACGAGATCGCCATCGCGCTGGCAATGCGGTTGCTGAAGGACCCGGAGTTCCACGATTCCGTGCTCGACTGGTACGACGAGCAGGACGAGGAAGAAGACGACGACGACGAGATGCCGGAGGAGATCGGCGAGAAGCCGAAGTCCTGATGCTGGCGCTGCGGCCCGGTTGCGAGTGCTGCGACTGCGATCTGCCGGCGGACAGCCTGATGGCGCGAATTTGCTCGTTCGAGTGCACCTTCTGCCGCGACTGCGCGGAGGGCGTGCTGGGCGGGATGTGCCCGAACTGCGGGGGCGAGCTGGTCCGCCGCCCCGTGCGGCCCGCGGCTAAGCTGGCCCGCTTCCCGGTGGCGCAAGTCCGGACGTTCAAGCCGCAAGGCTGCTCGGACCGTATCCAGCGGCCCTGACTATCCGGTGATGCCTGGGTTCTCCGGCCAGTCGTGCCGGGGGTAGCGGCCGCGCATGTCCTTGCGGGCGTCGGCCCAGGCGCCGCGCCAGAAGCCGGCGAGGTCGGCCGTGATGGCGACCGGGCGCCCGGCCGGGGACAGCAGCGCCAGTTGCAGCGGCACCCGCCCGCCCGCCAGCAATGGCGAGGCAGCCAAGCCGTAGAACGCTTGTGCCCGGGCCGATGCTAAGGGCACCGGCTGGGTGTAATCGACGGCTGCACGTCCGCCGGGCAGCGGCAGGTGTGTGGGCAAATCGCGGTCCAGCCTTGCCGCGCGCTCCCACCCCAGCATGCCGCGCAGGATGGCGTGCAGGTCAAGCGCCGCCACGTCCGCCAGGCGGGAGGTTCCGTGCAGATGCGGGGCGAGCCAGTCCGCCACGCTGGCAGCCAGGGCGGCATCCGACAGGTCCGCCGTTTCGGCGTCGATGCCGCGCAGCAGGGCGGCGCGCGCCTGCAGTTGCCGGGCGGCCTCGGTCCAGGGCAGGGAGTCCATGCGGCGCCCCACGGCGTCGGCCAGGACACGGGCGGTCTCGGCGGGGTCGGCGGGGACGTTGCGGTCCTCCAGCACCAGGGCGCCCAGCCGGCGGCGGCGGCGGGACAGCACGGTGCCGGTGACGGGGTCGAAGCCGCTCTCGACGGTCTCGGTCACCTGCCGGGCGACGCTGGGCGGCAGGTGGGCGGGGTCGAGCGGCGCGGCGAGACGGATGCGCGCCGACGCCTTCAGGTCCAGGCTGGCGACGGCCAGCAGGGCGGCGTTGGCCAGCGGGTCGGTCCGCGGCAGCTTGGCGCCGCCGCCGCCGGACAGGCGGAACGACCCCGGTTCGCCGCGGCGCTGCGCGATGCGGTCGGGGAAGGCGGCGGCCAGCAACAGGCCCGGGTCGCCCGACGCCGCGGCGCCCACCCGCAACCGGCGCTGGTAGGCCGCAGCCTGGCGGCGGATGCGGCTGATGGCGCCGCGGTCCACGTCGCCACCGCCGCCGGCCAGGGCGTCCAGGCGGAGCTGCACGTCGGCGGGGGCGTCCCGGCCGCGCAGGGGGTCGCGCTCCTCCAGCAGCGCCGCAAGCTCCGCCGCGCGGGCTGCCTGTTCCGGACCCTCGGCGGCCAGCATCATCGCGGCTAGGCGCGGGTGGGCGCCCAGGGCCGCCATGCGGTTGCCGTGCGGAGTGATGCGGCCGTTGGCGTCGATGGCGCCCAGGCCGCGCAGCAGCTCGGCGGCCGCAGCCAGCGCGCCGGCGGGCGGCGGGTCGGGAAAGGGCAGGGCGGCGGGTGGCGTGCCCCAGGCGGCGCAGTCCAGCAGCAGGCCGGACAGCTCGGCCTCCAGGATATCCGGGCGGTCATAGGGCGCCAGGCCGCGGTGCAGCGCCGGGGTCCATAGCCGGATGGCGACGCCTGGCGCCTCGCGGCGGGCACGTCCGCTGCGCTGGTCGGCGGCGGCGCGGCTGACGCGCAGGGTGGCGAGGCGGGTCAGCCCGGTCGCCTGGTCCAGCCTTGGCGAGCGCCGCCAGCCGCCATCGACGACGATGCGGACGCCGGGGACGGTCAGCGAGGTCTCGGCGATGCTGGTGGCCAGGACGACGCGGCGGCCCTCTGCGGGGCGTAGGGCGCGGTCCTGGTCGGCGGGCGGCAGGTCGCCGTGTAGCGGCAGCACTAGGGCGCCGCACCCCGTTAAGGCGGCTTCGGCACGGCGGATCTCGCCCATGCCGGGCAGGAAGGCCAGGATGTCGCCCTTGTGGGCCGCAAGGGCAGAGCGGACGGCGCGGGCCAGGGCCTCCGGCAGGTCGCGCACGTCGGCGATATCGCGGGCAGCGTGCTGGACCTCGACGGGGAACATGTGGCCGGCGCTCTCGATCACCGGGGCGTCGAGCAGGGCGGACAGGCGGGCGCCGTCGAGGGTGGCGGACATCGCCAGCAGGCGAAGCTCCGGGCGCAGCACCCGTTGCAGGTCCAGGCATAGCGCCAGGGCTAGGTCGGCCTCTAGGGCGCGCTCGTGCACCTCGTCCAGCAGCACGGCGGCGACGCCGTCCAGGGTGGGGTCGCCGTGCAGGCGGCGGACCAGCAGGCCCTCGGTCACGACCTCGATGCGGGTGTAGTCGGACACGGCGCTGTCCAGGCGGGTGCGGTAGCCGACGCGCTCGCCGACCTGTTCGCCGAGCAGGTGGGCCATGCGGGTCGCGGCGGCGCGGGCGGCGAGGCGGCGGGGTTCCAGCACCAGGATGCGGCCGTCGCCGCGCCAGGGGGCGTCCAGCAGGGCCAGCGGCACGAGCGTGGTCTTGCCGGCGCCGGGCGGGGCGACCAGCACGGCATTGCCGCCGCGATGCAGCGCCGCCAGCAGGGCGGGCAGGGCTTCGGCAACGGGGAGGTCAGGGAGCATAGGTGGAGGGGGTAAACCGGCCGGGGCCGGATGCCCAGGGGGCGGGGCAAGCACGCCAGCCATTGATGGCAGCCGCAGCCGGAGGGGGAGGCTCAGGCCATTAAGGCAGCAGCTTCCACGTCCCGTCCTGCACCGTCACCATCACCCGGGCACGCTGGTCGAAGCCGTTGTGGTCCTGCGCCGTCATGTCGGCGATCCCATGCGTCAGCACCAACTCATGCGCGCCCTCCAGCGCAGTCCGCAGGGCCGAGCGGAACTCGGGCGTGCCGGGCTTGGCGGATTGCAGCGCGACCGGGATGGCGTATTGCAGCAGGGTCGCCGCGTCGTAGGCATGGGCACCGAAGGTGGCGACGCTGCCCACGCCGTTCGCGGCCTCGTAGCGGCGCACGTACTCGCCGGCCTGCGCCTTGATCGGGTTGCTGTCCGGCAGTTGCGACGCGACCAGGACGGGGCCGGCGGGCAGGATCGTGCCCTCCACGTCCTTTCCGCCCACGCGGAGGAAGTCCATGTTGGCGACGCCATGGGTCTGGTAGTACTTCCCGGCGTATCCCCGCTCATGCAGCGCCTTCTGCGGCAGCGCGGCGGGCGTCCCGGCGCCGGCGATCAGCACCGCATCGGGGTGGGCGGCGGCCAGCTTCAGCACCTGCCCGGTTACGCTGGTGTCGTTGCGGGCGAACCGCTCGACGGCGACCAGCTTGATCCCCTTTGCCTGCAGGGCGCGCGTCGCCTCGGTCAGCCAGCCGTCGCCATAGGCGTCGTTGAAGCCGATGAACCCCACCGTCTTCACCCCGGCCTTTGCCATGTGGTCGGCGATGGCGTCGGCCATCAGGCTGTCGTTCTGCGGCGTCTTGAAGACCCAGGTGCGCTGGGTGTCCATCGGCTCGATCAGCCGGGCGGAGGCGGCGAGCGAGATCATCGGCACCTTCTTCTCCGCCGCCACGTCGATCATCGCCAGCGACGCCGGCGTGGTCGAGGAGCCGATCACCGCATCGACGCCGCTCTCGTCGATCAGCTTGCGGGTGTTGGCGACGGCCCGGGTGCTGTCGCCGCCGTCGTCCAGCACGATGTACTCGACGGTCTGCCCGGCGATGTCGTGCGGCATGAGCGCGATGCTGTTGCGCTGCGGCACGCCCAGGCTGGCGGCGGGTCCGGTGGTGGAGATGGTGACGCCGATGCGGACCTGGGCGGCGCCTGGCCGGGCCAGCACGAGGGCCGCGACAAGCAGTGCTGCAAAGCGGCGCATGGCCGGTATCCCCCAGGACGCGCCCGCTGGTGCAGGCTTACGTTCCGCGAGTGGTATGGCCCGTCCCGGAACGTGTCAAGAATACGGGACACACGGTGGGAGCAGCACGATGCAGCGGATGACGACGGCGGCGGCAGTGGTGGAGAGCCTGGCCGCCCATGGCATCGACACCGTCTATGGCGTGCCCGGCGTCCATAACGATCCACTGTTCGACGCGCTGCATGGCGCCCAGAACCGCAACCAGAACCGCGTCCGGATGCTGCATGCGCGGCACGAGCAGACCGGCGCCTACATGGCCCTCGGCGCGGCGCTGGCCACCGGCCGCCCGCAGGCCTATGCCGCGGTGCCCGGCCCCGGCGTCCTGAACACCACGGCGGCGCTGCTGACCGCCTGGGGCATGGAGGCGCCGGTGCTGGCGCTGGCCGGGCAGATCCCGTCCTATGCCATCGACCGCGGCTATGGCCACCTGCATGAAATCCCCGACCAGCTCGGCCTGCTGCGGCACCTGACCAAGCACGCCGCCCGCATCACCGGCCCGCATGAAGCGTCGGCCCGGGTCGCCAACGCGGTCTGCCTCGCCCTGTCGGGCCGCCGCCGCCCGGTCGCGCTGGAGTGCGCCATCGACACCTGGGGGCGCAGCGGCCCGGCGCCGATGGTCCCACCCATTCCGCCCGTGGTCCCGCCCGTCGATCCCGAGGCGGTCGAGCAGGTGGCCCGCATCCTGGGTGCGGCCCGGCGCCCGCTGATCGTGGTCGGCGGCGGCGCGCAGGATGCGCCGGAGGAGCTGCGGCGCGTGGCGGAGCTGCTGGAGGCGCCTGTGGCGTCCTACCGCCGGGGCCGCGGCGTGCTGCCGACCTGGCACCGCCTGGCGGTCAACCTCCCCATCGGCCGCCGCCTTTGGGCCGACGCCGACGCCGTGCTGGCGGTGGGCACACGGCTGTATGCGCAGCAGAGTCAGTGGGGCGTCGATCCCGGCCTGCCCATCGTGCGGCTGGACATCGACCCGGAGGAGCCGGGCCGATACCAGCCGCCCGCCTGCGCCATCGTCGCGGATGCCGCCGCCGGGCTGTCCGCCCTGCTGGACCGCCTGCCTGCCTACAGCCCGGTCCGCCCGTCGCGGGAGGACGAGCTGGCCGGGCACCGCGCCTGGCTGGCGGAGCGGCTGAGCCGGCTGGAGCCGCAGATGGGCTTCCTGCGTGCGATGCGGGCGGCGCTGCCGGAGGACGGCATCCTGGTGGACGAGGTGACGCAAATGGGCTTTGCCGCCCGCATGGCGTTTCCGGTGCATCGGCCGCGCAGCTTCTTTTCGGGCTACCAGGACAACCTTGGTTATGGCTACGGCACTGCGCTGGGCGCCAAGGCCGCCTGCCCGGACCGCGCCGTGCTGAGCATCGCGGGGGATGGTGGCTTCGGCTATCAGGCCATGGAGCTGGCGACGGCGGTGCTGCACAACCTGGCGGTGGTGGTCGTGGTGTTCGACGACGGGGCCTTCGGCAACGTGCGCCGCATCCAGCAGCAGGCGTATGGCGGCCGGGAGATCGCCAGCAGCCTGCACAACCCGGATTTCGTCCAGTTCGCCGAAAGCTTTGGCTGCGCTGCATTCCGCGCCCATACCGCGGCGGAATTGGAGGCGCGGCTGCGGGAGGCGTTCGCGTTGAAGGCCCCGGCGCTGGTGCATGTGCCGGTGGGGGAGATGCCGTCGATCTGGGACCTGATCCTGATGCCGCAGGTGCGCGGGGCGCCAGTCCGGCCAATGGCGCCGTAGCTGCAATGGCGTGCGATGATGGACGGCCCGGCGCGCAATCCCCGGCGCGCAATCAAGGGCTGGTTTTGACGCACATTGGGGTTCTTGGACATTTTCGATACCGTTGGCGAATTCGCCTGGCCCACCGCAGTACCGATTCAGTAGCTGCGGCGGGCCATCTGCAACTCAGGCAGAGCGGGGCCGCCAGGATGCCAGGTGGCGTGAACAAATGGCCAATCCTGAATTCGCCACCAGCATCGATGTTGGGTCAGGCCCAAGGAGCGAGGACGGTGCAGTGATGCCAGCGAACCTCCAAATTCGGCCTTCATTGCCAGTCGTGTGAAAATCGGAACAAATAAGCACAGCACGGGAGAGCAGGCATGAGCGGATCAGTCACTGGGACGCAGGATGCGGTCACCGCTGCCTACGTGAACGAGCTTGGCCGCCTGCCGGACCCGGGCGGGCTGGCGACGTACTCCGCCCTGCTCCTGTCCGGCGTGCCACTGGCCCAGGTCCAGGCCGCCCTCGCGCAATCGGCCGAGGCACAAGCGGACATCCAGAACCTCTATGTGGCGACCCTGGGCCGCGCTGCCGACCCGACCGGCATCGCCCTGGACACGCAGGCGCTCGCCACAGGGGCGTCGTTGGCGTAACTGCGTGCGGGCATCGTGCAGTCGCGGGAAGAGCAGTCTGTGATCCAGGGCCTCTACAGGGGTGTGCTGGGCCGCCCGGCTGACGCCGGGGGCATCGCCAGCATAACGCAGGCACTCCTCGGCGGTGCCACGCTCGCGCAACTGCGTTCGGGCCTTGCGGCGTCACCCGAGGCCGCACGGGCCGTCACGGCTGTGTTCCAGAACGATCTCGGGCGTGCGCCGGCTGCGCCGGAGGTGGCACTCTACACATCGGCGCTTGCGGCCGGCACGACATTGGCCACGATCACATCGAGCATCATCCTCTCGGGGGAAAGCACCCGGAACGTCCAGAGCCTCTATCAGCAGTACTTGGGCCGGCCGGCGTCAGACACCGAGGTCCAGGCTGTTCAGCGGTCGCTGTTCGGTGGCGGCACCCTGACGGCGGTGCGGCTCGGCCTCGATGCGCAGCACCGGCTGCAGGTGTCCACGGTGCCTGACCAAACGGCGGCGCTGACGGCAGCCTACGAAAGCGTATTCGGTCACACACCGGCTGAGGCGCCAAATTCCAGCGCCCCCACGCTATCCACCCTGCAAACGGAGCTGTCACTGGGCCGGCCCATCGCTGACGTGGAACAGGTCATCGACTACCGCACTCAGGCGTTCAACGGCAGCTACACCGACAGCTACGGCTATGCCGTACCCGCGCATTACTCGCCCAACGGCTTCTCCATGTACCTTGAACAGGCGAGCAGCAACCTCAGCCCGGCAACGACCAGTCTCGCCTCGGAGGTGCCGCTTCAGGTCACAGGAGGGTCCGGCGCAGCGGGGCCTGACACGATCACCCTTGATGTCGCCCAATTCAGCATGGCGCCGCTGACGTTCATCGCGTCGCTGGATGGGCAGTCCTTGGGACAGGCCACCCTTGCGGGATCAAGCATCATCGGCACGCCATCAACGGGGCAGATCACCTTCACCGGCAATTTTAGTGCCGGGCGGGAGCTGGACCTCAACTTCGGCTCGATCCCGCTGCACTCCCTCTATGTCGTGTCAGGCACGCTGGACGGACAGGGATTCCTGCTCGATGGCGCGGTCAACGGCACTGGCGGGAGCGTCGCCCTGTTCCCCCATGCCAACAGCTCCAGCGTGGTGACAACGTACAGCTCGCCCTATTCGTAGCGGCCTGCTCCTGTCCGTCCCGGCGCACGCTCGCAGGGGCCGGTGTGCGCCATTGGCCAGAAAGCCATACCCAGGAGCCCGGTAGCAGCGAATACCGCACGCCGTGCTCATCTCATATGCATCAGCCCGGATCGCCCCTCAACGCGATCCGGGGTTGCGGCCCCGCCCGGCTTCGGCTTTAGCCCTGCGCATGCCCGCATCCCCGCAGCCTACTCCCCGCCGGTCCGTGTTGAGCCGGATCGTCCTTGCCGCCGCCCGTCGTCCACTCCTGGTGCTGTTGCTGGGCCTGCTGGTGGCCGCCGGGTCCGCCTGGCTTGCCACGGCCAGGCTGGGCGTGACCACCGATGTGGACGGGCTGTTCGCCGCCAGCCTCCCCTGGAAGCAACGGGAGGCCGAGCAGAAGCGGCTGTTCCCCCAGTTCAACGACCTCCTGGTCGCCGTCGTGGAGGCGGACGAGCCGGAGATGGCCGACGCAACCGCCGCCGGGCTGGCCGCCGCGCTGCAGGCCGACCCCGCGCACTTCCACACCGTCCGCCGGCCGGACGCCGCCCCGTTCTTCAGTCAAGAGGGCTTCCTGTTCCTCGACCGCCCCGTGCTGTCCACCCTGCTGGACCAGACCATCGACGCGCAGCCGTTCCTGGGCCAGCTCGTCGCCGACCCCAGCGCCCGCGGCCTGTTCTCCGCGCTGTCCCTGGTCGGCATGGGCGTGGAGCATGGCGAGAGCCTGGCTGCGTTCGAGGCGCCGTTGCGCGGCTTCCACAAGGCCTTAGCCGCCGCCGCCGACGGTCACCCGGTGCCGCTGTCTTGGCAGCGCCTGCTGGCCGGGCCGGTGGCGGACCTGGGCGGACCCTACCGCTTCGTGCTGGCCCAGCCGGTGCAGGACTACGGCGCCCTGCAGCCCGGCGGCGCCGCCACCACCGCCCTGCGCGCCGCCGCCGCCCGGCAGGAGTTCGTGCAGTCGGGGCAGGCGCGAGTGCGCGTCACCGGCTCGGTGGCGCTGGCCGACGAGGAGTTCGCAACCGTCGCCCAGGGCGCGGTGGCCGGGCTGGCCGGCAGCATGGCCCTGGTGGTGGTGTGGCTGGCGTTCGCGGTGCGGAGCTGGCGGATGATCGTGCCGATCCTGCTGACGCTGGTGCTGGGCCTGCTGCTGACGACGGCGTTCGCCACGCTGACCAGCAGCCCGCTCAACCTGATCTCGGTCGCGTTCGCCATCCTGTTCGTCGGCATTGCGGTGGATTTCGCCATCCAGTTCTGCGTGCGGGTGCGGGCGGCGCAGTTGAAGGCGCCGGACCTGCAGACGGCGCTGGAGGAGACGGCGGCGCGGGCGGGGCGGCAGATCATGGTGGCGGCGCTGGCGACGGCGGCGGGGTTCCTGGCCTTCGTGCCGACCGACTTCAGCGGCGTGGCGGAGCTGGGCAAGATCGCCGGCGCTGGCATGCTGATCGCCTTCGCCTGCACGATGGTGTTCCTGCCGGCCGCCCTGATGCTGTTCCGCCCGCGCCCGGCCGAGGGCGAGGTCGGCTTCACCTCGCTGCGCCCGGTGGACCAAGCCATCATTCGGGGCCGCCGGGGCGTGCTGGGGGTGTTCGCGCTGCTGGCCGTGCTGGGCGTTGGCTCGCTGACGCGGCTGCAGTTCGACAGCGACCCGCTGCACACCAAGAACCCGAACACGGAGGCGATGCGGACCCTGGCAGACCTGGCGGCGAACCCGCTGACCAATCCCTACACCATCGACATCCTGGCCCCGGATGCCGCCGCGGCGGACGCCATCGCCGCGCGGGTGGCGACGCTGCCGCTGGTGGGGCAGGTGATCACCCTGGGCAGCTTCGTGCCGGCGGACCAGCCGGAGAAGCTGGCGCTGATCGCCGACGCGGCCGGGCTGCTCGGCCCGACGCTGGCGCCGCGCATCCCGGCTGCGCCCGTGACCCCGGCCGACCTGCGCCTGGCGGCCCATGCCGCCCTGTCCCAACTGGACCGCGCCGTGCCGCGCCTGCCGGCCGGGCATCCGCTGGCGCTGGTCGCGGCCGACCTGCATGCGCTGGAGGGCGCGACGGACGACGTGCTGATGGCCGCCAACGCCGCGCTGACCCGCTTCCTGCCGGACCAGATCGCCCGGCTGCGGCTGGCGCTCAGCGCCGTTCCCGTCACGATTGCGACCATCCCGCCCGACGTATCGCGCGACTGGCTGCTACCGGACGGGCGCGTGCGCGTGCAGGTGGCGGCGAAGCGGGAGTTGGAGGCCGAAGGCAGCGCCGGGCTGCGCCGGTTCGTGACCGAGGTGCAGGGCGTGGCGCCCGATGCAGGCGGGGCTGCCGTTGGGATCTCCGCCACGGCGCAGACCATCATCTCCGCGTTCGAGCAGGCGGCGGGCGGCGCGTTGCTGGCGATCACGGTGATCCTGTTCGCGGCGCTGCGCCGGCTGCGGGCCGTGCTGCTGGTGCTGGCGCCGCTGCTGCTGTCGGCGCTACTGACGGCCTTGCTCGCGGTGCTGCTGCCGCTGCCGCTCAACTTCGCCAACATCATCGCCTTGCCGCTGCTGCTGGGGGTGGGAGTGTCGTTCAATATTTATTTCGTGATGAACTGGGAGTTGGGGCTGCGGTCACCCCTGACGACGGCGACGGCGCGGGCGGTGATGTTCTCCGCGCTGACTACCGGCACCGCCTTCGGATCGCTGGCGTTGTCGCAGCATCCGGGGACCGCCAGCATGGGGGCGCTGCTGCTGCTCAGCCTGGGGTGCACCTTGCTGGCCAGCCTGGTGTTCGTGCCGGCGTTGCTTGCCACGCTGCCGCCACAAGATGCGCCTACAATGTCGTAGTGCCTGGGCCTGGCGGCCTGGGATTTGGGGATCGTGTTATGGCGTTCGTGCGGACTTTGATGGTGATCGTGGCGCTGTTGCTGGGCTGGACGGCGATCCGGTCGCAGCCGTCGGCGCATGTGCTGCCAGTGGCCAGTCAGGTCGAGCAGTAGGCCGCAAGCTGGGCGCCGGCGCTGAGCAGCGCGGCGCGGACGGCGGGATCGCATAGGGCGGCGAACTCGGCCGCGTGCTCGTAGCCCGGCATCAGGCGGCGGAGCAGCGGGTTTCGTTGCGTGGCCGGGTGGAAGTAGATCTCGGACAGGCCCGGCGGTAGATGCGGGGCTAGGCGCAGCAGGTGCGCAGAGGTCATGTGGCCGCTCCAGGCGATGCCAAAGGCATGGTCGTTGGTTTGCAGCCCTGCCCGCCGTGCCTGCCGGCGGAGCAGGCGGGTCCAGGCGAACAAGACCCGTGCGCCCGGTCCTTGCGGCACGTTGCAGGCTGCCATGACCCGGGGCGGCTCGGCGGGGATACGGATGGCGGGCAGGCCGTAGTCCCGGCCGATGTCGATCAGCAGGCGACCGACGGTGGGATGCAGGTGCATGTGCTTGTGCGCGTTGGCGTGATCCAGGCGCAGGCCGGTTGCGGCAAAGGCGCGATATTGCGCGCGGATTTCTGCCGCAAGCTGGCGGCGGATGGCGGGGCGGAAGCGGTAAGCCACGCCGAGGCGGAGCTGGTCGGACGGGAACTGGCCGGAGGCGTCCACGAGATCCGGCGTAGCGGCGGGATCTGCAGCCGGACCTTCGATGACGACCAGGTGCAAGCCGACCCGCAGGTTCGGCAGGGTTTTGGCACGGCGGACGGCATCGGCCGCGGCTGGGCCGGCTACCATCAGGCTGGCGGTGCTGAGGATGCCCTTGCGGTGCGCCTGTTCGACGGCTTCGTTGACGCCTTCGGATAGGCCGAAGTCGTCAGCGGAAATGATGACGCGACAGGCGCTCAGGGTCCGGCACTTTCGGAAGACGGCTGCTGCCTCCTCCCCGCCCTGAAGCGGGAGAGGGAGCCGACGCCGTGCTCACGTCATATTTCCTACTCCGGACAGGGGAGCAGGAAAGTCACGCCGCCTTGTTGCGCTCGCGCAGGAATTGGAAGAACTCAACGCCCTCACGCAGCCGGCGCTTCATCATCTGCGGGCTGCGGACCATCTCTCCCACGATGGAGGCGATCTTCGGCGCACGGAAGTAGAACCGCTTGTAGAACGACTCCACGCTGTCGAAGATCTCGGTGTGGGTCAGGATGCCCGGATAGTGCAACGGGGCAATCTGCACGCCGCGCTCGTCGATCAGTTCGGCGTTCGCAGCGTCCAGCCAGCCGTTCTGCACCGCCTGGTCATACAGATAGGTGCCGGGATACGGCGCCGCCAGCGAGACCTGCATGGTGTGCGGGTTGATCTCGACGGCGTAGCGGATGGTCTCCTCGATGGTCTCCTTGGTCTCGCCGGGCAGGCCGAGGATGAAGGTGCCGTGGATCTTGATGCCCAGCTCGTGGCAGTCCTTGGTGAACTGCTTGGCTACATCGACCAGCAGGCCCTTCTTGATGTTGTGCAGGATTTGCTGGTTGCCGCTCTCGTAGCCGACCAGCAGCAGGCGCAACCCGTTTGCCTTCAGCACCTCCAGCGTCTTGCGCGGCACGTTCGCCTTGGCGTTGCAGGACCAGGTCACGCCGAGCTTGCCCAGCTCCTTCGCGATGGCCTCGGCGCGGGGCAGGTTGTCGGTGAAGGTGTCGTCGTCGAAGAAGAACTCGCGCACCTGCGGGAAGTCGTGCATGGCCTGCTTGATCTCGGCCGCGACGTGCCCGGGGCTGCGGACGCGGTAGCGGTGGCCGCCGACCGTCTGCGGCCACAGGCAGAAGGTGCAGCGGCTTTTGCAGCCGCGCCCGGTGTAGATCGACAGGTACGGGTGCAGCAGGTAGCCTATGAAGTAGTCTTCGATATGCAGGTCACGCTTATAGACACCGCTGACGAACGGAAGCTGGTCCATGTCCTCCAGGATCTCGCGGTCGCGGTTGTGCACAACTTCGCCCCGGCTGTCGCGGAACGAGATGCCGTCGATGTCCTTGAACTCGCGGCCCTCGGCGACCTCCAGACAGGTGAAGTCGAACTCGTTGCGGGCGACGAAGTCGATCACCGGCGCGGCGGCCAGGCTGTCGCCGGGCTGCACGGCCACCTTGGCGCCGACGAAGCCAATCTTCAGCGCCGGGTTGGCGTCCTTCAGCTTCTGCGCCACCTTCACGTCGGAGGCGAAGCTGGGCGTGCTGGTGTGGATCACGCACAGCTCGTGCTCACGCGCGGCGGCCAGCACGGGCTCGATGCCGATTCCGGCCGGCGGCGCGTCGATCAACTTGCTGCCTGGCACCAGGGCCGCCGGCTGCGCCAGCCACGTGGGATACCAGAATGACTTGATCTCCCGCTTCGCCTGGTAACGCGACCCGGCGCCGCCATCGAACCCGCCGAACGAGGGCGGCTGCAGGAACAAGGTCTTCATCATGGCGAGGCTATCCCTTTCCGGGTGCAAGGCTGCCGGAGGCCAGGCTGGGCACCCTCGCCAGCCGAGGGCGGGTGGCGCGGAGCGTCTGCCCGCGCCAGGCAACCCGGTCCGTCCGGTAGCTGGCGAGCATGACCGTGACCGACAATAGGTCACGGAACGGCAGACACCAGATCGGCAGGCGCGATGCAAGGCCCAGCCGCCGGTCGATTCCCCATGCCGCGGCCCCACGCAGCACCCAGGCTGACGCAAAGGCCAGCCAAGCCCAGGTCACGCCGCCCGAGGCGCCGACCATGAGCGCAGACCAGAACAGCGGGAACTGCACGGCCGCGAGGGCGAACTCGACGGGGACCAGGGACTGCACGGTGCGCGCCCAGCGCAGCTCATGCTGAAACAGCGCGGGCATCTGCGTCTCCGGCACGGTGGTCGCAGGCACGGTGTCGGCCAGGGCGATGGTCAGCCCTTGCGCCAGGACCAGCCGGCCCAGCACGGCATCGTCGGCCAGGTGATCGACCATCGCCTCGAACCCGCCGGCGGCGTCCAGCGTCGCCCGGGTCAGCGCCATCGTCGCGCCCATGCAGTCCTGGCGGCCCATGGCGCGGGCCAGCAAGGCGCCGGGTAGGAACGCGTGGTTGATCTGCTCGGCCCCGAGCAGCCCGACCATGCCGCCCTTGCCGGACGGCAGCCCAGCATACAGCGTCGTCACTAGCCCGACGCCGGGGGCGGCCAGGCTGGACGCCAGGCTGTCCAGGTAGTCCGGCGCCGCGTGGATGTCGCTGTCCGAGACCACCAGCAGGTCGTGCCGGGCCTGCGGCAGCATGTTGATCAGGTTGCCGACCTTGCGGTTGGCGCCGTGCTGGGTCGGGTCCACCACGACCGCCATGTCCACGCCCGGGAACCGAGCACGCAGGCGGCGCAGCACGCGCAGGGCGGGATCGGCCGGATCCTGCAATCCGAAGACGATTTGGAAGGCCGGGTAGTCCTGGGCGCAGAAGCTGGCCAGCGCGTCCTCCAGCAATGGCTCGTTGCCATGCAGGGGCTTGAGCATCGTGATGGGCGGGTGGTCGCCGGGGGCAGCAGGGCGCCGCCGGCTGAACCGGTTGACGGCCATCCAGCCGGCCAGGGATTGCGCCATGCCGGCGGTGGTGATGCCGGCCAGGACGGCCGATATGGCGTCGATCAAGCGAGGCTCCGGTTCAGTGGGCGGTCAGGACACGGCGCCATGCGACAGGTCGGCGACCTTACGCTGCAGGCTGGCGACCAATGGGCCAGCGTCCCCGGTGCTGATCAGCGACCGGAAGTCCGACCGCTGCACCGCGACCTGGCTGATGGTGCCATTCAGGTAGATATCCACGGCACGCCACCCAGCGGACCCGCGCCGCATCACGTAGTCGATCCGTGTCGGCGTGCCGGACGACGGGACGATCTGCGTCGCCACCACCTGGTCGGCGCCGATGCTGCGGCTGTCCGGCAGGGTATCCAGCCGCTCGCCGCCGTAGCTGCTGAAGTTGGCGACGTAGGTGGCCACGGTGTACTTGCGGAACACGTCGAGCAACTGGGCCTGCTGCGCCGCGGGCAGCCCGGACCAGCGCGGACCCACGACGGCCTTCAGGATGGCGCCGAGATCGAAGGCTTGGTCCACCACCGGCAGCAGCGCCGCATAGCGCTGCTGGAACGGCGACGCCTTGCCCGACCGCATCGCCGCGACCAGCCCGGCGTTCAGCGCCGTGATCGGCGCTGCGGCGTCCGGGTCGGCCGCCTGCGCCGCGAACGGCAGCAGGAGCCCAAGCAACGCCGCCCTGCGGGACAACCGGGTCATCGTGCGTCCGCCTCACGGCCGATGCCCTCTCGGCCGAGCGCGGCCATTGCCGTCGCCACGATGTCCTTGGCGCCCAGCCCGGCCTCGATGATCTGCGCCGCCGGGGTGTTGTGGTCGATGAAGCGGTCCGGCAGGGTCATGCTGCGGACCCGCACCCCGCCGTCCAGCAGGCCGCGCCCGGCCAGGTGCTGCAGGACCGCCGCACCGAAGCCGCCGACCGAGCCTTCCTCCACGATCACCAGCACCGCGTGGTGCCGGGCCAGTTGCTCGATCATGGCGGCGTCGAACGGCTTGGCGAAGCGGGCGTCGGCGACGGTGGTGGACAGGCCGCGCGCCGCCAGCTCGTCCGCTGCGCGCAGGCTGTCGGCCAGGCGGGTGCCCAGGCTCAGGATGGCGACGGATGACCCCTCGCGCAGGATGCGGCCGCGGCCGATGGCGAGGGGAGTGCCGCGCTTCGGCAGTTCAAGGCCGGTGCCCTCGCCGCGCGGGTAGCGGACGGCGCTGGGCCGGTCGTCGATCCCGGCGGTGGTGGCGACCATGTGCATCAGCTCCACCTCGTCGGACGGCGCCATCAGCACGATGCCGGGCAGGCAACCGAGGTAGGCCAGGTCGAAGCTGCCGGCGTGCGTCGCGCCGTCCGCGCCCACCAGGCCAGCGCGGTCGATGCCGAACCGGACGGGCAGGCCCTGGATGGCGACGTCGTGCACCACCTGGTCGTACGCGCGCTGCAGGAAGGTGCTGTAGATGGCGCAGTACGGCTTCATCCCCTCGGTCGCCAGCCCAGCGGCGAAGGTGACGGCGTGCTGCTCGGCGATACCCACGTCGAAGGTGCGGTCGGGGAAGCGCTTGGCGAAGCGATCCAGCCCGGTGCCGGCCGGCATGGCGGCGGTGATGGCGACGATGCGCGAGTCGGCCTCGGCCTCGGCGATCAGGGCGTCGGCGAACACCCTTGTGTATTGCGGCGGCCCTGGCGGCGCCTTCGCCTGCTCACCGGTGATGACGTTGAACTTGCTGACGCCGTGGTACTTGTCCGGCGACGCCTCGGCGGGGGCGTAGCCGTGGCCCTTCTTGGTGATCACGTGCAGCAGGATCGGCCCGGGCTCCTCGGCGTCCCGCAGGTTGCGCAGCACCGGCAGCAGATGGTCCAGGTTGTGGCCGTCGATGGGGCCGACGTAGTAGAAGCCCAGCTCCTCGAACAGCGTGCCGCCGGTCAGGATGCCGCGGGCGTACTCCTCCGCCCGCCGCGCTGTGCGCTCCAGGCCGCGCGGGAAGTGCTTGGCCATGCGGGCGGCCAGGTCGCGCAGACTCAGGAACGAGCGGCTGCTGATCAGGCGCGACAGGTAGGCGCTCATGGCGCCGACCGGCGGCGCGATGCTCATGTCGTTGTCGTTCAAGATCACCAGCAGCCGGCCCTTGCGGGCGCCGGCGTTGTTCATGGCCTCATATGCCATGCCCGCGCTCATCGCGCCGTCGCCGATCACCGAGACGACGTGCCGCCCCTCCTGGCCCAGCAGGTCGTGCGCCACCGCCATGCCTAGCCCGGCGCTGATGCTGGTGCTGCTGTGCGCGGCACCGAACGGGTCGTATTCGCTCTCGCTGCGGCGGGTGAAGCCGGACAGGCCGCCGGGCTGGCGCAGGGTGCGGATGCGGTCGCGCCGCCCGGTCAGGATCTTGTGCGGGTAGGCCTGGTGCCCGACGTCCCACAACAGCCGGTCGTGCGGCGTGTCGAACACCGCATGCAGCGCCACGGTCAGCTCCACGACTCCCAGCGACGCGCCCAGGTGCCCGCCCGTGGTGCTGACGACGTCCACCGTCTCCGCCCGCAACTCGTCGGCAACCTGGCGCAGTTGCTCGTTCGAGAAGTTGCGCAGGTCGGACGGCACGCGGACGCGATCAAGCATCGGAGTCGCGGGACGGGATGGGAGCGGGAGGCTCGCGTTCATAGGATCGTTTAGCTCCCCGCGCTTGGCATGCCGGTCGGCATCGGCCTGCGCGGCATCAATGGTTCTGCATCGTTAAAGCCTGGACGCCGCGCCTGATGCACGGCGTGGCGCCCTTGGTTGGCGGCAACAACCACGTCCCCCCTTTTGAGGCAACACCGCACGTCATGGCACCTCTCCGGGTCAGCCGGGCTAGGTGACAGCCTACAACACTACCGAAGCGGACGGGCCTGTGCCATACCGCCGCGCCTAAGTCGCCAGATTGCAGCATATTTGCCACAGTCATGAGCCATTGGGGACACAACGCAAGCGGACCTGTCTATATGGGATAGAGTGGGCGCTGCTGCGTGCGCTGGACGCCTGCGGGTTCGCAGGCCAAGCCGGCCGGCGGGACGAGGAGATGAGTTGGATGATGCGTGTCGTCTTAGCCCAGCCCAGGGGGTTTTGCGCCGGCGTGGAGCGAGCTATCGAGATCGTCGAGCGGGCGCTCGCCAAGTTTGGGCCACCCATCTACGTCCGCCATGAGATCGTCCATAACCGCCACGTCGTGGAGGACCTGCGAACCCGCGGCGCCGTGTTCGTGGATGAACTGGACGAAATTCCGCCGGGCGGAATGACGGTGTTCAGTGCTCATGGAGTCGCCAAGCGTGTTGAGGAGATGGCCGCCGCGCGACATCTTCCTGTGTTCGACGCCACTTGCCCCTTGGTCGCCAAGGTCCATGCCGAGGGACGCCGCTATGCCGCCCAGGGGCGTGAGATCGTGCTGGTCGGCCATGCCGGACACGCAGAGGTGGAGGGCACGATTGGTCAGATTTCCGGTCCGGTCCACCTGGTCCAAACCGTCGAGGACGTCGCAACGCTTCACGTTGGAACCCCGGATCGGCTGGCCTACGTGACGCAGACCACGCTGTCCGTCGATGACACCCGGGGCATCATCACCGCATTGACGGCGCGTTTTCCGTCCATCATCGGGCCGGACGTGCGCGACATCTGTTACGCGACGCAAAACCGGCAGCAGGCCGTTCACGATTTGGCGAAGCAGGTGGACCTGATCCTGGTCGTGGGATCGAAGAACAGCAGCAACTCGAACCGGCTGCGTGAGATCGGCCAGGAGCTTGGCAAGCCGAGCTACTTGATCGATGACGCAAGCGCGTTGCAACCAGAGTGGTTCGCTGGTGTGCAATCCGTTGGGTTGACCGCCGGCGCCAGTGCGCCGGAGATGCTGGTGCAGGGCGTGCTGGAGGGGTTGCGGCAGTTCCGCGACCTGGATGTGTCGGCCCTGTCCGGCGCAGCAGAAGACGTGAAGTTCAAATTTCCGGCCGAACTCAGCTAGGCCGAAGGAGCACAAGCATGTCCGTTCCCATGAGGCAGGTGGCGCGCGTCGGCGCCTATGTCGTGAAGCAGCACGTCCTGGGCCGCAAGCGCTATCCGCTGGTGTTGATGCTGGAGCCGCTGTTCCGCTGCAACCTGGCGTGCTCGGGCTGCGGCAAGATCGACTATCCCGGGGAGATCCTGAACCAGCGGCTGTCGGTTGCCGATGCCCTGGCCGCCGCCGACGAGTGCGGCGCCCCGGTGGTGAGCATCGCCGGCGGCGAGCCGCTGCTGCACAAGGAGATGCCGGAGATCGTCCGCGGCCTGCTGGCACGCAAGAAGTTCATCTATCTCTGTACCAACGCGCTGCTGCTCGAGAAGAAGATGGACGACTACACGCCGCATCCGGACTTCTCCTGGGACGTGCACCTGGATGGCGACCGCGAGATGCACGACCGCGCCGTGAGCCAGGCCGGCACCTACGACCGCGCCGTGTCGGCGATTCGCGAGGCCAAGCGCCGGGGCTTCCGCGTCAGCATCAACTGCACGCTGTTCGACGGCGCGGAGCCGGAGCGGGTGGGTAAGTTCTTTGACGACGTGATGGCGATGGGCGTGGACGGGATCATGACCTCGCCGGGCTATGCGTATGAGCGGGCGCCGGACCAGGCGCACTTCCTGTCGCGGCAGAAGACCAAGCAGCTGTTCCGCGACATCCTGACCTACGGCAAGGGCCGGGGTTGGAAGTTCACCCAGTCGCCGCTGTTCATGAGCTTCCTGGCGGGGAACGAGAACTACACCTGCACGCCATGGGGCAAGCCGACGCGCAACGTGTTCGGCTGGCAGCGGCCCTGCTACCTGCTCGGGGAAGGCTATACCAAGACCTACCAGGAGCTGATGGACAGCACCGACTGGGACAAGTACGGCACGGGCAACTACGAGAAGTGCGCCGACTGCATGGTGCACTCGGGGTATGAGAGCACGGCGGTCATGGACGCGGTGAAGTCCCCGGTGAAGACCATGATGACGGCGCTGCGCGGGCCGAGGCTGACGGGGCCGATGGCGCCGGAGATCGATTTGGCGAAGCAGCGGCCGGCGGATTACGTGTTCAGCCGGCATGTGCAGGACAAGATGGCGGAGCTGAAGCATACGCCGCGCAAGCCGAAGGCGCAGGTGGCGGACGCGGCGGACTAACCTGGGGGCATGACCGGGGCGCGGCCGGACAGCTCGTCCCCCGCGTCCCGCGCGAGCCGTGTGCATGTGGGCGAGGCCAGGAACGACACCGCTGCCACAACCAGGAACGCCGCGCTGTAATCAGCAAGCTGCGGCTGCACGTGGTCTGTCACCAAGATGGACCCGGCCAGCGCCCCCGCCGCTACGCAGATGCCCAGCGTCAGGTTCAACTGCTGGAACGTGGTGTAGAAGCTGGTCGCGGCGCTCATCCGCTCCCGTGCGATGTCGGCGTAGGCGATGGTGTTGTAGGCGGTGAACTGCAGCGACTGGAAGAAGCCGCCCAGCAGCAGCAGCCCGTAGATCGCCGCCAACGGCCAGGATGGGCGCATGGCGGCGATGCCCGCCAGCAATCCCGACGCGATCAGCCCGTTCCAGATCATCACCGTGCGGAACCCCCACCGGTGCAGCACCGGCCGCGCCACGAAGCGCATCAGCATCGACCCGGCGCTGCCCGCGAACGTGATCAGCCCGCTCGACGCCGCCGACATGCCGAAGCCCAGTTGCAGCATCATCGGCAGCAGGAACGGCACCGCGCCGGCCGAGATGCGGCTCAGCCCGCCGCCGATCACTGACAGGGCGAAGGTCGGCACCCGCATCAGCCGCAGGTCCAGCACCGGGGTTGGGTGCCGGCCGGCGTGGCGGACATACAGCGCGCCGGCCGCCAGCCCGACCGCCAGCATGCCGCCTGCGACCGTCCATGCGGCTGCGCCCCGGCTGACCGTCTCCAGCCCGAACATCAGGCAGGCCAGGGACAGCCCGGACAGCACCAGGCCCGGCAGATCGAAGCTGATCCGGCCGGGCTCCCGCACGTCGACGATGTAGCGCAGCGCCAGCGCGATGCCGAGCAGCCCGATGGGCACGTTGATGTAGAAGATCCAGTGCCAGGACAGGTAGGTGACCAGGAAGCCGCCGACCGGCGGGCCGACGAGCGGGCCTAACTGCGCCGGGACCATCAGCCAGGTCATGGCGACCACCATCTCCGCCTTCGTCACCGAGCGCAGCAGCACCAGCCGGCCTACCGGGACCATCATGGCGCCGCCGATCCCCTGCACGATGCGGGCGCCGACCAGGAAGGTCAGGCTCCCGGCCTGCGCGCATAGGATTGATCCCACGGTGAATAGCGCGATGGCAGCGCAGAACACCGTGCGGGAGCCGAAGCGGTCCGCGACCTTGCCGCTGGCCGGGATGAACACGGCCAGGCTGAGCAGGTAGCTGGTCAGGGCCACGTTCATCCGCACCGGCTCGGTGCCGAAGGACCGGGCCATGTCGGGCAGGGCGGTGGCGAGCACGGTGCCGTCCAACTGCTCCATGAACAGCGCGCTGGCGACGATCAGGGCGGTGGTGCGGGGGCTGAGGGCGGGGGCGTTGCGGCGGTCGTAGCGTGCGCGGGCGCGGCGGCGGATGCGGCGGCGGATAACGGCGTTGAGGGCGGCGGTCGCGGACTGGCGCAGGGGCATCGTGCAAGGTTGCGCAATCCGGCGGGAACGGGAAGCGCCAAGGCTGCATGGCGGAGGGCCGGTTGCACCGTTTTCCGGAGGGAGAGGGGGTCAGGGTTGTGCTGCTGTCGCTGTGGTGCTGGGCTATGGGAAATTGCAGGAGGCCGCCCTTGCTGACCCATAGCGCCCGTGGCGTTTATCCCATTGCTCCTACCCCGTTCCACCCTGACGGCCGCCTCGACCTGCACTCCATCGACCGCCTGGCCAGCTTCTACGGCGGCTGCGGCGTGCAGGGCGCGACCGTGCTGGGCATCATGGGCGAGGCGCCGAAGCTGACTGCCGAGGAGGCGCTGGAGGTCGCCGGCCGTTTCATCCGCGGCATGCCGGCCGCACAGGTGATCGTCGGCGTTTCGTCGCCGGGCTTTGCGGCCATGCGGGCGCTGGCGCGGTCCTGCATGGACATGGGCGCGGCCGGGGTGATGATCGCGCCGCCGCCGCACCTGCGCACGGATGACGAGATCACGGCCTACTTCGCTGGCGCGGCAGAGGCCATCGGGTCCGACGTGCCCTGGGTACTGCAGGACTATCCGCTGACCCTGACCGTCGTGATGACCCCGGCCGTCATCCGCCGCATCGTGCAGGACAATCCCGGCTGCGTCATGCTCAAGCATGAGGACTGGCCCGGCCTGGAGAAGATCACCGCCCTGCGCGCCTTCCAAAAGGACGGCAGCCTGCGCCCCCTGAGCATCCTAACCGGCAATGGCGGCCTGTTCCTGGATTTCGAGATGGAGCGCGGCGCCGATGGCGCGATGACCGGTTACGCCTTCCCCGAGCTGTTGCAAGATGTGGTGCGCCTGCAATCGACGGGTGAGCGGGACGCCGCGCACGACCTGTTCGACGCGCACCTGCCGCTGCTGCGCTACGAGCAGCAGGCGCGGATCGGCTTGGCGGTGCGGAAGTGGGTGCTGATGCGCCGCGGCCTGCTGGCCAGCGACGCACAGCGCAAGCCGGCGCCGGGCCTGTCGGCGCGGGGCAAGGCGGAGGTGGACTACATGCTGGCCCGGCTGGCGCGGGTGGACGGCCGTGCGGCGATGGCGCTGCCCGAGGCCCGCGCGTCCTGAAGGCAGGTTGGACACAGGAGACGCGAGGGTGCAAGGCGGCGCTCCCCGGCTGAGCTGGACCGGCCTTCGGGGCTGCGGCCCGATGCCGGCCGGCTTGCCGGCGGACCGGATGCCCGGACCATCCAACGACGCTTCAGGGTGAGGCCAACCCTGCTGCAAGCGCATCGAACACCGTCCGGCATCGCGCATCGGTCTTCAAGTCTTCATGCATGACGATCCAGAGGCCAAGGTCCACACCGAAGGCGTCGGCGAGGACGCGCACGAGATGCGGATCGCGGCGGGCCACCTGCACCTGGCAGACTCCGATGCCAAATCCGGCGCGAATGGCCGCGAGCTGTGCGAGGTCGCTGTCGGTGCGCAAGGCGAATGCCGGGCGGTCGAGTGTGGGGAAGCGGGTCACGAAGGCTCGGATTGCCGGCGTGCCGTGGTCGAAGCCGATCAGGTCGTGGCTTCGGAGTTCGTCCATCGAGGCCGGCGCCCCGCGGCGCTCAAGGTAGCTGCGGTGGGCATGCAGCCCCACGGTGACTGGCTGGAGGCGCCGGGCAACCAGGGCGTCCTGGGTTGGCTCCACCATGCGCACGGCGATGTCGGCCTCATGCTGCAGCAGGTCGTCGAGGGCGTTGGACAGGACGAGTTCGATGGCCAGGCCGGGGTGGCGCCGGCGCAGGGCCGACAGGATCGGCGGCAGGTGCTCGGCGCCGACCACTTCGCTGGCGCTGACACGAACGCTGCCGCGCACCTCGCCGGAGCGGCCGGTGGCGGCCCGCATCAGGGCTGCTGCGGTGGACGCCAGCGTTTCGGCATAGGGTTTCAGGTTCAGCGCCGTCTCGGTCGGCACCAGGCCACGTTGCGAGCGCAGGAACAGGTCTGCGCCTATCGCCTTTTCCAGCGCATCGACGTGGCGTGCGACCGTCGGCTGCGTCAGCCCGAGCCGGCGTGCCGCGCCCGACAGCGACCCTTCCTGGATGACGGCGAGGAAGGTGCGGTGCAGGTCCCAGTCTGGCTCCCTATTCATCTGTTTCCGTATAGCACCCCAAGCCTTTCCAACAATTATTTCCGAGCCTGCCCCCGATCATGTTCATCCAGACGGATCGACCGATCCGGCAATCAGCAAGGGACAGCTCGGCCATGAGTGGATCAACCATCGTTCTAGGCTTTGGCGCCGTGGGGCGCGCGACGACGCAGGCGCTCCTGGCTCGTGGCGAGCCCGTATGCGTCGCGCAGCGCAGCCGACCCGCGGACTTGCCGGCGCAAGCGGGCTTCAGGCCCTGCAACGTGCTGGACGCCGATGCTGTCCGCGGCGCCATCGACGGGGCGAGCAGGGTCGTTCTGGCCGTGGGCTTCGCCTACGATGCCCGCGTGTGGCGCACAGCTTGGCCAAGGGCGATGACCAATGTCGTCGAGGCCTGCGCAGCGACCGGCGCGCGCATGGTTTTTGTGGACGGCCTCTATATGCTCGGGCCGCAGCGGGAGCCGCTACGGGAGGACATGCCGCTTACGACACGCGGTGCCAAGCCGGCGATCCGTTCGGACATCACACGCATTTGGATGGCGGCGACTGGGCGTGTTCGCGTCGCGGCGCTGCGGTGCCCGGACTTCTACGGTCCGCATGTGCCCGTCTCCCATCTGGGGTCCAGCGCCTTCGGCGCCCTTGCACGCGGCAAGCCGGCCCTGCTTCTCGCACCGCCCGACACGCCGCATGATTTTGCCTACGTGCCCGACGTCGCCCGCGCCGTGGTCACGCTGCTCGATGCGCCTGATGACGCCTACGGCCAGGTTTGGAACATGCCCTGCGCGCCGACCCGCACGCCGCGCGATATCCTGCGCCTAGGCGCCGAGGCGCTTGGCATCAAGCTGCGGATCAGGTCTGTCCCCCTCAAGCTTCTGCCGTTGCTGGGCCTTGTTATGCCCCTCCTGCGTGAGATGGCGGACGTGGGCTTCACGTGGGACCGGCCGTACGAGGTCGATGCGACGAAATTCATGCGGCGCTTCTGGGCCGACGTCACGCCAGTCGAGGTTGGCGCCCCGGCGACGGCCCGCTCCTTCGTGCCTGCGCCGGGCTAACCGTAACCCGTGGTGCCTTCCTGGCCAAAACGTCGGCTATCCTGGCGCACGCCGATCTTCCCTAGATGAGGCGGTCATTGCGGTGTCGGAGCTGACCGGCGACGCCCATGGCTGCGATCGAGCGTCAAGCCGTGCGCGCCGCCCTGGCTCCGCTGGCCCGCAGCGCCAAGTTGGCGACGGCCGCCACGGCGATGTTGGCGATCACCGCCAGCAGCCCGACATAGACCGTGTAGCTGGCCCCGCCGATCATGACGGTATGCAGCGGCTTCAGTCCGTCCGAGTAGGCGATCCAGCTTCCGCCTAGGAAGCCCACCGCCCAGCCCATCAGCAGCGCCGGCGCGCGGAACCAGTTGAAGAACAGCCCGAACACCACGGCCGGGAAGGTCTGCAGGATCCAGAGGCCGCCCAGCAACTGCAGGTCCAGCGCGTACTGCACCGGCGCGAACAGGATGAACAGCAGCGCGCCGCCCTTCACCGCCAGGCTGGTCAGCTTGGCCACTTGCGCCTCGCCGGCCGGGGTCACGTCCGGCTGCACATAGGCCTTCCAGATGTTGCGGGTGAACAGGTTGGCCGCGCCGATGGACATCACCGCCGCCGGCACCAGCGCCCCGATGGCGACGGCGGCGAACGCGAACCCGGTGAACCAGCTTGGGAACAGCGCATGGAACAGCGCGGGGACGGTGTCGTTCGGCGTCGCCGGCTTTACCCCCGCCGCGTGCGCCATGTAGCCCAGCAGCGCGATCAGCCCGAGGAGCAGGGTGTAGGCCGGCAGCAGGATGGCGTTCTTGCGGATGGTGTCGGCCGAGCGCGACGCGAAGATGCCGGTCAGCGTATGCGGATACATGAACGCCGCCAGCGCCGAGCCGAGCGCCAGCGTCGCATACGGCCAGTACTGCGACGCCCGCAGCACCAGCCCCGAGGCCGGTCCCCCCGGCGGCTTGGCCGCGAACGCCTGCCCGGCCGATTCGAACACCGCACCGTAGCCGCCGAGCTTGTAAGGGATGAACGCCACTGCCACGAGCACCACGACGTAGATCATAATGTCCTTCACGAAGGCGATCAGCGCCGGCGCCCGCAGCCCGGCCGAGTAGGTGTACAGCGCCAGGATGGCGAACGCCGCGATCAGCGGCAGCTCTCCCGTCAGGCCCAGCGCCTTGATGACGACCTCCATGCCCACAAGCTGCAGCGCGATGTAGGGCATGGTCGCCAGCAGCCCTGTCGCCGCCACCGCCAGCTCCAGCCCGCGGGAGCCGTAGCGGCCGTACACGACATCGGCCGCCGTGACGTGGCCGTGCGCCTGCGCGAAGGTCCATAGGCGGGGCATGATTGCGAACACGATGGGATAGACGACGATGGTGTAGGGCAGGGCGAAGAACCCTTGCGCGCCGATGGCGAACACCTGCGCCGGCACCGCGATCACGGTGTAGGCGGTGTAGAAGTCCCCGCCGACCAGGAACCAGGTGACCCAGGTGCCGAAGTTGCGCCCGCCCAGGCCCCACTCGTCCAGATGCGCCGGGTCCGCCGGGCCGCGGTTCCAACGGGTGGCGGCGAAGCCCATGACGGTCACGAGGGCGAAGAAGAAGATGCAGACGGACAGCGCCGTCCAGTCCAGGCCGCCCGGTGCGATCACGGAGGTCACTGCTGGCCGCCGCCCTGATGGTCGCTGCGCTGATGGTCGCCGCGCTGGGCGCGATACACCACCCAGGTCAGCAATGCCGTGGCCGGCACCCAGGCCAACTGATACCAGTAGAAGAACGGGAAACCGAATAATGCCGGCTCGGCATGGTTATAGAACGGGACCCACAGCAGGCCGATGAACGGCAAAAGCAGCAAGACCCACATCTGGACGCCCCCAACCCTTGGGAGCGAGCTGCGCCCCAGCCAACTTATGTCGGCGTGGGACGCAGGTTGCAAGCCGATGATGTGTGCGAGGGCACTGATGGGATGCCGCTAGGCGACGTAGCGCTTCTGCTGCGCGGCATGCTGGTCGCCATAGCCTTTGACGCCGACCATAGCGGATACACGCTGGGACAGCACGGGCGTTCGCCGCCGCGGTGAGGTTGGCGGGGGACTGCCGGCTGGGGGGGCGCGGTCGCCTATGCGAGATTGCACGCCTATGTCGGCAACATGACCGGCGCCATGGTGCTGTTGGGGCTTGCGGGCGCGGAACTGGACCTGCCCGGCCTGGCGCTGGCGGCGGGCCTCGCCGTTGTCCTCGCGCGGCCGCGGGCGGCTTGACCCGCTACTTCGCCAGTTGCGTGTTTGCTCGCCATAGGAAGTCGCGCGCCCACTCCGGCGGCCTTGGCTGACCCAGCAGGGCGCCCTGCAACCCGCCGCAGCCTAGCATGCGGAGCATCTCGCGCTGGGTGTTCTCCGCCACGCCGTCGGCCACGACCTCCGCCCCCATGCCTGCGGCGTCTTCCAGCACGTCCTTCACCGCCTGCAGCGCAAGCGGGTCGGACATCATCGCGCCGATCAGCGCGGCGTCGATCTTCACCTGCCGGAACAGGGCCACGTCTGGCCCCACCCGGGTTGGTGTCTGGCCGGCCTCGGTCAGGATCAGGCCGACCCCATCGTCACGCAGGGCCGTCAGGGTCGCGCGCACGGTCCGCGGCATGCCAGCGCCGAAGTAGCTGACCGGAAGCTCCAGCGTCAGCCGGTCCGCATCCAGGCCGGTCAGGTGCAGGACCTCCCTGATATGCTCCACCAGCCCGGAGTCGGCCATGCTGCCGCGCGATAGCGGCACCGACAGGTGGATGGGCATCGCCCAGGTCGCGGCCTCACGGCATGCCGTCTCCAGCACCCAGTTGTCGAGGCTGCGGTCCAGCGTCACGGCTTCGTCCGGCACCGCGCCGCCGGGCGCCGGACGCAGCAGCCGCGCCACGAGGCTGCGCAACGCGCCGGTCTCGGTATCCAGGACCGGCTGGTAGCCCAGCGTGATCCCGTCCGACCAGGGGATGGGAGCCAAGATGTCGGAGTGCCGCTGAGGACTGCGGGCGGCCGGACCAACGGCGGCCTGCGAGCACAGGCGGAGGCTGCGACCCCCGGGCAGGGCGATGTTGCGGATGTCGATGGTCCCACCGTCGCGGCGGCGGTAAACGTGCATCCTGGCCTCTAGGCCGACGGCGGCGTTGTCGTTCCAACCTGGTTGCGGGGCGCCGTCAGGGTCGTCGTGATGGTCCTGATCGATCAGGATATCGGCCAGGTCGGGCTGGATCCGCATCAGGTCCGCGGTCAGTTCCAGCAAAGCCATCGCCTGCGGATTGTACAGTTCCACGCGGTGCCCTGGGGAGACGAGCATCACACCCTCCTCCATGTGCGCCAGCAGCGCGTCCGACGTTTGGCAGGCCAGGGCCAGCGCCGCCTGATCCTGCCGCCTCCTTGCCCGATGCGACAGGGATTGTGCGCCGAGAAGCAGGAGCAGGAGCAGGATCACCACGGATGGCGCCGTGACCACCGGGTCGTTCGTCCAGGCATGCCAGACTGACGCGACCGCCGAGAGCAGCGTGACCGTCGCCAGGACCGCCACCAGGCGGCCGAGTCCCTTGTTCGCCATGCTGAACTGCTTGAACCAGTCCGAGGCGGACATCATGCCGGCGCCCTCCGGCGCAACCATACCGAGTAACGTTGTCTTGACCATGGATTAACTATGCCAGAAGACGTTCAGGGATTGCGGATGTATCCGTCTTAAAATTGTTGGCGAGCGTCAGGGTTCGTTGAAGGCGAAGTTCTTTGGACGTGGCGGATGAGCCTATAGGCGCCGAACTAACCGGTCGAACTCGGCCACGGTCAGCGTTTCGGCCCGGCGCTCCGGCGCGATGCCTGCCTGTTCCAGCAATGCCTCTCCGCCCAGGCCGCGCAATGCGCCGCGCAGCATCTTGCGCCGTTGGCCGAATGCGGCAGCCGTCAGACGCTCCATCGCGGCGAACAGGTCGGCCGGCGGCTGGACGGGGTGCGGCACAAGGCCGACCACGGCGGACCACACCTTCGGCGCTGGGGTGAATGCGGCCGGCGGCAGGCGGAGCAGCAGGGCCGCCGTGCAGGTCCAGCCCGCCAACACGCCCAGCCGGCCATAGGCGCCGGTCCCCGGGGCGGCAGTGATGCGCTCGGCTACCTCCAACTGGAACATCAGCGTCATGCGCTCCCAATCCGCCGCCTGGCGGAGCCAGCCGATCAGCAGGGGGGTGGCAACGTTATAGGGCAGGTTGGCGGCGACCTGCCGCGGCGCCGGCACCAGCGTGGCCAAGTCCAGCCGGGTGGCGTCGCCGTCCAGCACCCGCAGCCGGCCCGGATAGGCGGCGGCCAGTTCCTCGATGGCCAGGAGGGCGCGTTGGTCCACCTCCACCGCCAGCACCTCCGCCGCCGCGGTCTCCAGCAGCGCGCGGGTCAGGCCGCCGGGGCCAGGGCCGACCTCCACGACGTGCCGGCCCTGCAGGTCCCCGGCCAGCCGGGCGATGCGCCCGGTCAGGTTGGCGTCCAGCAGGAAATGCTGGCCCAGCTTGCGGCGGGCGTCCAGGCCGTGCCGGGCAATGACCTCGCGGAGCGGAGGAAGGCTGGGCGCGGGAAGACTGGGCGCGGGAAGGCTGGGCGTGCTGGCTGCGATCAGGAGCGCTCGTCCATCACCGCCCGGCGGCGCAGGTCGCGCTGCAACTGGCGTGACACCAGCTCGACCCGTTCGCCCAGCAGCCGGTTGCTGATCTCCTCCTTCGTCGGCTCCGCGGCGGTCTTGGTCTCCTTCGAGCAGACCATGAGCACCGCCACGCCCTCGTTCGCGACGACGGGCTTGCTGGCCTGGTTCGGCGTCATACCGCCCAGCAGGTTGCGCAGCGGGACGGAGCCTACGCCCTCCAGCCGGACATCGCCGGGGTCGGAGGGACGGACGGTGCCGGCCTTGGTGTTGGCGGCCTCCATGTCGGTGCAGGTCTTGGCGCTGGCCGATACCTTGCCGGCCTGATCGACTGCGGCCCGCTGCGCCGGGGTCGGGGCGGCGGGGTTCAGCGGGGTAGGGAAGGCGAAGAACACCTGGCGGATATGCAGGATCGTCGATTGGTCGCGGCCGATGTCGCGCTTGCCGGCGAGCGACACGATGCTGATGCCGCCGGGCACCTTGATCGGGTTGCTGACGGCGCCTTGCGGCATCTGCGTCACGATGGCCGCCACCTCGGGATCGAGCTGGTTGGCGCGCACCCAGCCGAGGTCGCCACCCTGCAGCGCGGTCTGGCTCTGGCTGAACTGCGCGGCCACCACGGGGAATGGGGCGCCGGCGCGCAACTGCGCGATGACGGTATCGGCAAAGTGGCTGGCATCGGCGGCGCGGGCCGGGTCCTCGATGGGGATGAAGATCTCGGCGACGCGGAACTCGGGCTTGCCGATCTGCGCCTTGAAGAGCTTGAGCTGCTCGGCCACGTCGGCGTCGCTGACCTGCGCCCGCGCGCCCAGCTCCTCGCGCAGCACGCGGGTCCAGCCGAGCTGCACGCGGACTTGGTCGATCAGCGTCCGCACCGCCACGCCTTGGCCGGACAGGCTGCTGCCGAGCGCGCCCTTCGGCATGTTGTTGCGGGTCTCGATGTCGCCGATGGCGGCGGCGATCTCGCGGTCGCTGACGGCGATCTTGCGGCGCTGCACCTCTTGCAGGCGCAGGCGCTCGTCGATCAGTTGCCGGGCCACCTGCGGGCGCAGCCGCTCCAGCACCTCCGGGGTGACCGGCAGGCCGGTGCTCAGCGCGAACAGCCGGCCGCGGTTGACCACGTCGCCGGTTGTAATCACGTCGCCGTTTACGACGGCGATGATGCGCTCCTGCCCGGCGGTGGACGCGCTGGGAGCGGCAGGGGCGTCGTTGGCTGCCATGGTCGCTGGCGCGGCCGGACGGTGCGGCTGCGCCTGGGCCGGCGGGACCAGCGCCGAGCCTGCGAGCAGGGCGGCCATGAGGAAGGCGGGTGCAATAGGGCGAGGGAAGGTCATGCGACTCCTGCTTGCAATCGGCGCCGGGTCGGCCCGGCCAGGTCGGCTCGGTCAGGTCAGCTCGGTCAGGTCAGCTCGGTCAGGTCAGCTCGGATGGAAACCGAGCTGGCCCACGGTCTTGAAGGTGACCTGGATCAGGAACTGGCTCGCGCCGTTGTCACCGTTAAGGGATGTATAACGCCGGTAGAAGCTGGCGTCGAATATGAAGCACTCATCCTCATAGGTCCCGCGCAGCCCGGCGCTGACCATGGTGTTGAGGTTCAGGTCGCGCCGGGCGGTGGCCGACAGCTTGTAGTTGCCGTACTGCGTCGCGACCCCCGCCTGCGCCTCGTTGCGGTGCTGGAAGTAGCTCGCGGGTGGCTGCGGCGTGTCGTAGAAGAAGTAGGGGTTCACGACGCTGTAGATATAGCCACCCGAAAGCCGCAGCAGCGGCGTGCCGGCGCTGGCAATGCCGTCGGCGAAGCGGATGTTCCCGGTGATGTGGTCCACCCGCGTGCGGCCGGTGAGGTCCAGCCAGGGCGCCGGGGTGATGGTGGTGCGGGTGACGATGTCCGACGCCCGCCGTTCCAGGCCCGATCCCACGGGGAAGCTGTTGTCCAGGTGGCTGCGGTAGCTCTGCCCCACCAGCGCATCGACCGAGGCGTCGCCAATCGACCAGTTCAGGTGCAGCCCGACATTGGCCCGCAGCCCGCCCTCCAACCGGTCGATCCCTGGGAATTTGTTGAGGGAGAACAGGTTCTGGTCGGTGAACTCGAAGTCCAGGCTATCCTCGTTCGGGATGCGCTGGGTCCGCAGGCCGCCAGTGTTGGGGGCGGCGATCACCTGGGCGATGGGCTCGATCAGTTGCGTGCCCAGCCTGCCGCCGTCCCGCACCAAGGGCCAGTGCACGTCGATGGCGACCTGCGGGTGGTCGCGCGCCGTCTCAGCACTGTTGACCGGGGCGTAGTTGGGGTTCTGGTTCAGGCTGGTGGCGGTGTAGCCGGCGGCGACGTTCTGCAGGGTCAGGCCATAGACCTCGCCGAAGCTGCCGGCGAACGGGCGCTGCCAATTCAAGGTCGCGGCGGCGCGCTGCGTGTTGGTGCCGATCTCGCGCACGACGTTGAAGTCCTGGGTCTGGAAGCTCAGCCGGCCGCCGAGCGCATCGGGTTCGCCGAAGAAGCTGTACTGGTAGCGCGGCAGCACGTAGGGCAGGCGGCTTTGGGTGATGCTGCTCACCAGGCCCTGGTAGGCGATGCTGTCCAGCCGGGTGTAGGCGCCGGTGCCGAAGCCCTCGACGTAAAGATTGCTGGTCAGCACGTCGCCGCGGCCGGAGATGGAGTAGTCGCGCAGGTACTTGGCGGTGGTGGACCGGTCGATGTTGAAGCCGTAGCGCCAGGTGTCGTCCAGCGCGAAGCGGCCGCTGGCGAAGATGTCGGCCTGGATGCGGTGCTGGTCAATGCCGATGCCGCCGTCCACCCGCAGGGTGCCGTCGTTGAAGCGGCGGCGGTACTCGGTGTTGAGGTTGAGGAACTGCTGGGTGCTGAACGTCGGCGTGAACGTGGCGTCCGACTGGTCGTCCAGCACCGCGTAGTAGGGCACCCGGGCGAAGCCGCCCAAGTACTTGCTGCTGCCGAAGTCGGGCACCAGGAAGCCGCTGGCCCGGCGCACCGAGGGGTCGGCGTGCCAGATGTACGGGAAGTAGGCGACTGGCACGCCCAGGAAATCGACCACGGCGTCCTGGTACTCGATCCGCTTGTTCTCGGTGTCCTGCACGGCGCTGCGGGCGCGGATCTGCCACAGCGGCGGCTTGGTCGGGTCCTTGGCGCACAGGTTGCAGGTCGAATAGACGGCGCGGGACAACTCGTTGATCTTGCCGTCGGTGCGGCGGGCGCCGTTGGCGACCAGCTTGCCGTTCTCGGCCAGGATGGCGCGCATGCCGCGTAGCACGCCGTCGCGCAGGCCCTGGGTCAGCTCGGCGTAGTCGCTGAACAGCACCTGGCCGTCGGGCTGCACCATGACGACGTGGCCGGAGGCGGCGGCGACGTTGGTGTTGCGGTCGAAGGTGATCTTGTCGGCGCGCAGCACGTTGTCGTTCTGCCAGGCCTCGACGTTGCCGGTGGCGGTGACGACGGCGTTGTCGCGGTCGTACTGCACGTCGTCGGCGGTGAAGGCGACCGGCTCGGTGCGGGACAGCGGCTGCGGCGGTGGGGCACCTGGGGGGCGGTGGCCGACGGCGAACTGGGCATGAGCGGGGACAGCCAGGAGCAGCAGGAGCGCTGCAACGACCGGCAGGCGGCGCTGGGCCTGGCGGGCAGGGGAGAGGGGGAGCGGGCCGGCCATTTCTCCTTCTAGCCGGACCTGCCACGCAACAAAAGGTCCGTCTCCCAAAGTGAGGGCAGCAAGAGGCTATCCGTCCTCCTGGTGCAGCAGCAGCGACACCGCCAGCATCAGCCCGGCCCCGGCCGGCGCCCAGGCGGCCAGCGCGGGCGGCAGGGTGCCCGACTGGCCGTACTCCGCCGCGACCTTGCTGACGACGAACAGCGCGAAGCCCGCCGCGACGCCGCTGCCGATCATCCGGCCCACGCCGCCGCGCCGGGTCGCCCGCATCGAGAACCCCGCCGCCACCAGCGCCATCGTCCCCGCCAGCAGCGGCAGCGCCAGCAGCTCCTGGAAGTGCAGGCGGTGCCGGATGGCGGAGAAGCCCGACCGCTCCAGCAGCCCGATAAAGTCCGGCAGGGTCCAGACGGACAGGGTGTCCGGGCTGGCGAAGCTTTCCTGCACGCGGCCTACGGTCAGGTCGGTGGGGAGTTGCACGGTGCCCACCGGCTCCGGCAGGTGGTCGGCGGTCATGCGGCGGGCGTCCTGCAGCACCCACTGGCCGCCGCGACCGCCTTTGCTCTCGACCAGCGTGGCGCGCTTGCTCTCGATGCGGGACAACTGGCGGTCCTGGCCGTCCAGGCGGAACACGCTGACGTCGTTGGCCACCAGCGACTTGCCGCGCAGGGTGACAGACTGGCCGTGCAGGAACGCCACGCCCTGCGGGTCCAGCTCGCGGTCGGACTGCCTGAGCCAAAGCTGCCCACCCGTCAGCGCCGCCGGGCCGCCTGCGGTGCGCAGGTAGGCGTTGTCCAGCGCCTCCGCCCGGCCCAGCATCGCCGAGGATAGCGGGCTGATCCCCGCCGTCGCCACCGCCCCCAGCAGCATGGCGCACCCGAGCGGCGCCGCGAGGAACCCCCAGGCCGACACGCCGGACGCGCGGGCGACGATCAGCTCGCTGCTGCGCGTCAGCCGCCAGAACGCCAGGATGCCGCCGAGCAGCACCGCGAACGGCAGGATCTGCATGGCGATGAAGGGCAGCCGCAGCCCGGCGATCTCCCCGACCAGGGCGAACGTCGCATCGGGCTTGGTGGCCGACCGGCGCAGCAGCTCGATGAAGTCGAACAGGCCGACCAGCCCGGACAGCGCCGCCAGCATGGCCAGCACCGCCACGCTGAACCGCCGGGCGATGTAGGCGGACAGTGTGAAGGCCATGCGCCTACGCCTGCTGCACGGCGGCGCGGCGGCCCTGTAGTTGCGGGCCCAGCAGCAGCCAGGCGCACACCAGGCCGGGCAGGGTGGCGTGCAGCCAGACCAGCGGGATCAGCAGCGGCTGCCGGGCCGCCAGGTTGGCCACCGCCAGGCCTAGCGCCAGCAGCGCCACCACCGCCGCCACCGCCGCCAGCGGGCGGGCGACGCCGCCATGCCGCTGGAACGCGCCGGTCAGCACCGACAGCAGCGCCACGAGGGCGAAGCTCGCGGCCGTCAAGGGCGCGGTCAGCCGCCGGTGGGCCTCCACGCGGAACTTGCCGATGTCGCGCTGGCTGACGCCGCTGATCTCCGGGGCCAGCAGCTCGCCCAGGGACATCTCGGTCGAGTCGCGGTAGCGCTGGTCGCCGGTCTTGCCGGAGTTGGTGGCGAGGTCGATCGTGGTCTCGGTGAAGGTCAGCACGTCGAGGCGGCCGTTGCTCTTGTCGATCTCCTGCCGGCTGCCGGATTGCAGCAGCAGGCGGGGGCTGGCGCCGCCATCGACCAGCCGCCCGCGCTCGGCGAGGATGGTGGCGCGGCTGTTCCGCTGGCGCTCGTCCTCGACCATGATGCCGCGCAGGGTGCCGTCGGGGTCGCGGCGGCGGACATAGACGGTCAGGTCGTCGCTGATCTGGGTGAACACGCCCTCCTGCAGCAGGAAGGCGGCGAGGCGGTTGCGGATTTCGAACTGGTACTCGCGGAAGGCGGTGTAGCTGACCGGGACGATCCAGATGTTGAGCATGTAGCATGCCGCCACGACCAGCATGGCCAAGCCGAGCGCCGGCCGCGCCAGCGCGCCCTGTGAGAGCCCGGCGGCGCGCATCACCGTCAGCTCGCGGTCCCCGGCCAGGCGCTGATAGACGAACTGCACGACGACGAAGGTGGTGATGGGCAGGATGACGGCGATGAAGTTGGGGATCAGCAGGCCGGTCAGGCGGAGGAACACGCCGAAGGACAGGCCGCGGTTCACGACCAGCTCGACGAAGCGGAGGCTCTGGGTGAGCCAGATCAGCGCGACCAGGCCGCCGGTGGTGGCGAGGAGCGCGACGAGGAGCTGGCGGAAGATGTAGCGGTCGAGCTGGGTGGGGCGCATTGCGGAGGCTCTAGCACGGTGCTGAGGGTACGCGAATGCCGGGCGAGGCCGCTGTGCTCCGGGTCCGCGCTTCGGTCTGGTTTATTGGAGCCTTGAACATCGTATCAGGGACTGCGAGGTTGCTCCGCTACTTTGCCTCGGCAGTGCTCACTGCACGTCGGGCCGGCATCTCCAATCATGCGATCAGTTGCTTGCCTACACTGACCATAGGCTGCTCGATCATGCGGTGGGACAGCCAAGCTGCGGCGTAGGTCAGCAGCGAAGCCAGGGCGAAACCATATATGTAGGCGAGAATGGCAGCGTAGCCCGTAGCTTTGGTATGCAGTGCTTCTGGGAATTTTTGGAACAAGGTTAGAATCGCAAAATGCAGCAGATATGCGCTGAAACTGACTTGGCCAAAGGATGCAATGGTGCGATTGACGTAAAAAGTGCGGCCGCCGGATAAAGCAAATAGGAAGCCCATCAGCGGCAAGCAGACGGCAAGGCCACTTGGGATGATCGGCGTATCGCCGAGGTAATGGCCAAGTGGGACATACGCCAGCAAGCAGAATGCGGCAATCGACGCCGTTGCCAGCAGCCCGCCGTGACGCATGCGGTGGCCGGCGTGGCCCTGCACGGCAAAGAATAGCACTCCCCCAAGCGCGAAAACACTGGCCTGGTTCGGAAACCAATAGAACAGGAAGATGCTGGCCACTTGAGATGAGTATGCTCCAGCGATCGGACCGGCCGCAGCCAAGTTGATCAGCAATCCGACAGCGACGCTGGCAGCAAACAGGATGAGTGCGCGTCGCAGGCTTGTAACAAAAGCGGCAAAGAGAGGGAAGCAGGCGTAGAAGGTAAATTCGACGCTGATGCTCCAGCCGCCGGGCACCACAGGCCAGGCATCAGCCACCGCCGGCGCTGTTACCAGGTGCCAGGCATTGACGAATGCTGCATAGGAAGCGGCCTGCAGGATGTCGAAACCACCTGATGGAGGCGACACGAAGAAGTAGAACAGCCCAGCGGCATAGTAGGCCGGCGCGATGCGGAAAAACCGTCGCATAAAGAATGCGCGTCGGTTGACTCTGCCTGTTCGCCTAACCTCGGATTGCCAGGACATCAGCAAAGTCAGGCAACTTGCCAGAAAGAAGAGCTGCACGCCGAACCAGCCCGTGGTGGTCAAGCGTTTGATAGGGTAGGGTAAGTTGGCAAATTGATAGGTCAGGTGCGACGCGAGCACCATCAGCACCGCATAGCCCCGTGCACAGTCGATGTAAGCAAGATGGTGGGTGGCCGGCTGACCGTTGCCCAGTCCTGGGTCTAGATGGGTGTCCTGCATTCCACTTTTTCGCGCATGAATCGTTGATAATGTCAATGTCAGCTCGTGGTCCCCGCTCAGGCGCTGATAGACGAACTGCACGACGACGAAGGTGGTGATCGGCAGGATGATCGCGACGAAGTCGGGGATCACCGGACCGGTCAGGCGCAGGAACACGCCGAAGGACAGGCCGCGGTTCACGACCAGCTTGACGAAGCGGAGGCTTTGGATGAGCCAAATCAGCGCGACCAGGCCGCCGGTGGTGGCGAGCAGGGCGATGAGGAGCTGGCGAAAGATGTAGCGGCCGAGCTTGGAAGGGGCGGGGCGGCATGCTAGCGCAAGGGCCGCTCAGGCGGAAACGGAGGTTACTTTCTCCCGATCAGCATAACCCCGGCCAAGTTGCGGACGGGCCCGATCTGCGTCAAGCGTGTCCGCAGGGCGTGGGGGAGCCGTAACAGCACCTGTTCGACCAGGCTGACCGCTGCAACGGGCAGGGTCGTCCGTCTGCCTTTTACGGTGATGTGTGCCCGGGCCGATCGGAACCCGGCGCCGCGGAACATCGCAGCAAGCGAGGCATGGTCATACTCGCGCAGGTGGAAGCCTGTGGGTTCGTGCCCGAAGTAGCACGAGATGTCATGCGGCCCGGTGATACGGTTGGGGGTTGAGCAGATGTAAGCGCCACCAGGCTTCAGGACTCGGCAGACCTCCTGCAGTTGCCGCTCGGCATCGTCAGGATGCAGGTGCTCCATCAACTGGTTGGAATATACCAGGTCGGCGCAGTCCGTGTCCAAGGCCAGGTCGGTCCCGTTCGTTTGCACGAAACGGAAGTTGGCTGGCGCGCTCGCCTGGCCGATCAGGACCGGTGTGACATCGACACCGATCGCAGCTTGCACGAACGGCGCGAGTGCCTGGGTGACGGCAGCATCGCCGCAGCCGATTTCGATGTAGGTGTCGCCTGCGCGCAGTTGGCTGCGTAGGAAGGCGACCTGGTTGGCGGTGTTCTGTTGCCGTTTTGCTGGGTCGATCCGGTGTTGCGGGTGATCGGGCAGGCATGCGAACAGCTCGGAATACAGTTTGGTGTAGAGCGAGCCACGCTCTTCCGATTGCGAGTTCCGCAAACGGGAGGCCAGGGTGGCCTCAATTTCGTAATGCGCGTGCAGCCGCTCGGGAGAGCGCACTTCGTTGTTGACCGACCGCAGCCGCTCAATATCACGCCGGAACGGGGTGGTTGAGGTCACGATGCCATCCACTGCTATACACAGCAAAAGCTAACATAACCCAACGAGATGTAACAATGAGGTTTGGGAAGGATTGGCGTGGCCAGGAAGGAGGTCACTGCGATTGCGGCAGCACTTTTCCCGGGTTCATGATCCCCTGCGGGTCAAGCGCCGCCTTGATCCGGCGCATCGCGTCCAGCTCCGCCCCGCCGCGCCAGCCCGGCATCAGGTAGGGCTTCAGCAGGCCCACCCCGTGCTCGGCGGAGAAGCTGCCGCCCAGGTCCTGCACGACGGCGTTCACGGTGTCCATGATGTCGTGGCTGCGGGCCAGGAAATCCGCCGCGGTCCAACCGGCGGGCTGCTCCAGGTTGAAGTGGATGTTGCCGTCGCCCAGGTGGCCGAACGGAACCGGGCGGATGTTGGGGATCAGCGCCTCGCACGCCGCGGTGGCGCGGGTGATCAGCTCGGGCACCCGGCTCACGGGCACGCTCACGTCGTTCTTGACGCTGGCGCCCTCGCGCTTCTGCGCCTCGGCGTGCTCCTCACGCAGGCGCCACAGGGCGGCACGCTGCGCGCCGCTGTCGGCCAGGGCGGCATCCAGCACCAGCCCGTCCTCCATCGCTTGGCCCAGCACGGCCTCCATCGCGTCGCGCAGCCCGGCGCCGGGGCGGGAGGTGGCAAGCTCCACCAGCACGTAATGCGGCGCGGCGTCGGCCAGCGGCAGCGCGGTGCCAGGGATGTGGCGCAGCACCAGCGCCACGCCGGCGCCGGACATGTACTCGAACGCTTGCACCGCCGCTGCGTCATGCTGCTGGAAGCGCCGGCACAACGCGCTGGCGGCGTCCGGCGTGGGTACGGCGGCCAGGGCGACCTCCGTCTCCAGCGGGCGCGGGGCCAGCTTCAGCACGGCGGCGGTGATGACGCCCAGCGTGCCCTCGGCGCCGACGAACAGATGGCGCAGGCAGTAGCCGGTGTTGTCCTTGCGCAGGGACCGCAGCCCGTCCCAGACCTGGCCGTCGGGCAGCACGACCTCCAGCCCCAATACCAGGTCTCGCGCGTTGCCATACCGCAGGGTGTTGTTGCCGCCGGCGTTGGCGGACAGGATGCCGCCGACCTGCGCCGTGCCCTCGCTGCTGATGGATAGCGGCAGCAGGCAGCCAGCCTCCGCCGCGGCGTCCTGCGCCAGCTTCCAGGGGACGCCGGCCTCGATCACCATCGTCATGTCGATGGGATCGACGGCGCGGATGCGGTTCATGCGGGACAGCGACAGCACAACCTGGCTGCCGTCGCTGGACGGGGTGGCGCCGCCGACCATGCTGGTGTTGCCGCCCTGCGGCACCAGGGGCACGCCGCGCGCCGCGCACAGCCGTACGACCTCCGCCAGCTCGGCCGTGCTGGCCGGGCGCACGACGGCGGGGGTGCGGCCCTGATACAGGAGGCGCCAGTCCTCGCAGTATGCGGCGGTGTCGGCGTCGGCGGTCAGCAGGCCGCGGTCGCCGACGATGGCGTGCAGGGCGTGCAGCAGGGGGGGGGTGGGATGGTCCAGCAATGGTTGGTCCAGCAAGTGTTGTTCCAGCACTGGCGTATTCCTATCCCGGGCTGGTGGCCCGGCGTGATGCGGTGGCGAAGGCCGGCAGCGTCGCGCCGGCCGGCAACGGCCTGACCGGCGTCCGTTGCACGAGTTGCTGTGCGGCCAACGCCTGCTTGACCGTCCTGCGGCAACGCGACAGCAGGGCGACGACGATGTAGAACAACTCGAAGTACCCCATGCTGAGCAGCGCCGTCGTCACGCAGTAAACGACGAGGGTGATCTGCATCATGCGCCCGAGATCCACGGCCCAGGTCAGCGATGGATGCCGTCGTCCCATGCGCATGATGGAGCGGCAGTTCCAGAATCCCAGTCCCACCACCCCCAGGAACAGCGCCAGGCCGATGAAGCCGGTGTCCCCCAGCACCTCGAAATAGGTGCTGTGCGCTGCATGGGGCATCGTGTCCGCCGGCGGCGTCCTTATCACGGAGTCCAGCAAGTAGAGGAACGGCCGATAGGTGTCCCACACCAGCAGGCGCTGCACGGCGTGCATCCCGCCACCGAACAGCGGATGATCCATCGCGATCAGCCAACTGATCTTCCAGGCGACGACCCGGCCCATGAAGGACCCGTCGTCGCTTGCATCATTGATCGTGCCCAGCCGCTCGAACCAGCTTTCCGGCGCAAGCATGTAGATCAGCACGCCGGTCGCCGCCACCAGCGCGAAGCTGCCGAACTTGTTGCGGCTGTTCTTGACCATGAACAGGCCCACGACCATCAGCCCGACGAAGCCGCCGCGGGAGAAGGTGGCGATCACCGTGACGACGGCCAGCCCCAGCGCCACCAGCAGGCCGATCCGGATGACGCGTACGGCCGAGTGCCGGGCCAGGTAGTACATCATCGGGATGGTCATCAGCAGCGCAGCCGCGAGCGAGTTGTTATCGCCCACGCTGCCGGTGCCGAGCACCTTGTGACCACCGGCGGTCAGCAGGAAGATCAATCCCTCCTTCACCGCCAGGAAGCCGAACGAGATCGCCACGGTCAGCACAGCCAGGTGGATGCGGTGCCGCGTCGTCATCACCGCCATGATGGCGAACGCCAGCACGATCTCCTTCAGGAGCTTCTGGTAGAGGTCGGTCGCGTCCGGGGTGGACACGATGCCGCCGTACCAGGAGATGGTCGCCGCGATGGCGAACAGGATCAGCAGGACCCCGGTGCCGTCGAGGTAGATGTCTTTCTTCTCCTTGCTGACGGCGATCAGGCCGAGCGTGATGATCGCGACGATCTTGTTGAACTGGACGCCGGCCATGAAGCCGTACAGCAGCTCGTTCGGCGACAGCAGCGCCACCCAGATCCACAGCAGCACCCCGATATGCGCCGACATGAAGGTGAGCGGGAGCAGAGCCAGCCAGACGAGGGCGAAGGCCAGGTCCCTCATCGGGGGCGGCTCCGGGCAATGCGGTCCCGGCGGGCCTGCTCGGCGGCGTCGTCAGGGCGGATGGCGTCGTCCTCGAAGGTGCGGAAGATGCTGGTCTGCGGCGTGCCCGGCCGCCGTCGGTCGTCGCGCAGGCCCATGACGACCATGGCCACCACGGCAATCGAGTTCAACAGGAACAGCAGGGCTTCCACTCAGCCACCTCGCGCAGGCAGGCCGGCGACGGTGTGCCGCGGCCAGGGACGCCGTCCCGGAAATCGTGTCCGCCATCATTACTTTAAAGCCTTGCCGGGGCGCAAACACTCCGGGCGGGCAAATAGTCAGCAAGTGTCAGGCCCGCGGCGCCGCCGCCCGCTGCAGCCGGTCGTTGATCGCCAGCCCCAGCCCGTCCGCCGGCACCGGCATCGCCGCGATCCCGCGCAGCCCCAGCCGTGCCCCCTCCGCGTCCAGCCAGCGCAGCCCGGCGAACAGGCGTGCGGCGGCCTCCACCGGGTCCGCCGCCGCACTGAGCTGGAACACCGCGCCGGCGCCGGGCGGCGCGGGACCGAAGGCCAGCAGCGCCTCGTCCGCACCGGTGGCCGTCGCGTCCATCCGCACCGGCAGGCGCGGGGCGTAGTGCGACACCAGCAGCCCCGGGGAGCGCAGGGTGCGCGGCCCCTCCGCCGCCTGGGGCGTGATGCCGCGCCCGACCGGGCCGATGGCGGCCTCCAGCGCGTCCAGCCCGACGCCGCCGGGGCGCAGCAGGAACGGGCGGCCGGCCGCCAAGTCCAGCACCGTGCTCTCGACGCCGACTGGGCACGGGCCGCTGTCCAGCACGGCGGCGATGCGGCCGTCCAGCCCGGCCAGCACGTGCGCGGCAGTGGTCGGCGACACCTCGCCGGACCGGTTGGCGGACGGCGCCGCGACCGGGCGGCCCACGGCGTGCAGCAGACGCAGCGCAGCCGGATGGGCGGGAACACGGATGGCGAGCGTCTCCAGCCCGGCGCCGGCCAGCAGCGCCACCGGGCAGGTGACCCGGCGCGGCAGCACCAAGGTGAGCGGCCCCGGCCAGAACCGCTCGGCCAGGCGCCGGGCCGCGTCGGGCGCCTCGACATGGGCGAACGCGGCGTCAGCGTCCGGGTAGTGGCAGATCAGCGGGTTGAAGTGCGGCCGGCCCTTGGCGTCGAAGATGGACGCGACGGCTATGTTGTTGGTGGCGTCGGCGCCCAGGCCGTACACCGTCTCCGTCCCGAATGCGACGAGCTGGCCGCCCAGCAGCAGCGCGGCGGCGCGGGCGGTGCCGGCCTCATCGTCCCGCAGCCGTTCAGTTGCCGTGCCTGCCGTCGGCGCCCGGTCTGCCGGTGCCCGGTCTGTCAACGCCCGGTGCAGACGAAGGCGCCGTTCTCCCAGCCGGGCTTGCAGTACAGCAGCGGCGTGCCATCCATGGCGCGGACCTGGCCGCCGGCCGCCTGCAGCACCGCGTGGGGGGCGGCGGTGTCCCACTCCATCGTGCGGCCGAACCGGGGGTACAGGTCCGCCGCTCCCTCCGCCACGCGGACGATCTTCAGCGCCGATCCCATGTTGGTCACGCTGGCCGTCGCGCGGCCCTGCAGGAAGGCGTCCAGCCGCGGGTCGGCGGCGTAGTGCCGGCTGGCCAGCACATGCAGGCCCTCTGGCGGGGGCACCCGGGCGCGGATCGCTTGCTCACCAGCGGTGGTGCGCTTCCAGGCGCGCGGCTTGTCGCCTAGAATGCCGCCGAACAGCTCGCCATACGCCGGCACCCCCACCGCGCCCAGCACCGGCCGGCCATCGCGCACCAGCCCGATGTTGACGGTGAACTCGTCCCGCCCGGCGGCGAACTCCCGCGTGCCGTCCAGGGGATCGACCAGCCAATACTCGTGGTGCGGGTCGGGCAGCAGGCCGGCCGCGTGCTCTTCCTCCGCCACGACGGGGATGCTCGGCGTCGCGGCACGCAGGCCCTGGACGATCAGCGCCTCTGCGGCGTGGTCGGCCTCGGTCACCGGGCTTTCGTCGGTCTTGCGCTGGGTTTCGAAGCCGCGGGCGCGGACGGCCAGGATCACGGCCCCAGCGCGGCGGGCCAGGTCGGCGGCAAGGGTCAGCAGGGCGGCATCTTCCATCGCGGCATAGGACCACAGGCAGGCGTACCCTGGCAAAGCGGGGGTGCGCTGCTACACTGTAGGGCTAGTTAATCTCGGAGACCTCATGACCGACATCGCGTTCGCCCCGGCTGCCCCGCCCTCGACCGGCGCCCTGGCCCTGCTGCTGACCGAGGCCGCTGCGGCCGGGCTGAGCACCGGGGCCGGGGTGGCGTCGCAGGCGGATGCGGCCTGCGGTGGCGCGCTGACCCGCGCAATGGCCGCCGCCGCCTTCACGGGCAAGAAGGGCCAGACTTGCACGGTGCTGGCGCCCAGCGAGGGCCTGACCCGGGTCGTGCTGGTCGGATTGGGCAAGGAGGCCGACCATACCCCCCGCGGCATGGAGGAGGCGGGCGGGCTGGCCTATGTGGCGCTGGCGCGGGACGCAGTGGCCGCAGTGGCCGCCGACGAGATGCCGCCCGATCACGCTGCGCATGCCGGGCTGGGCGCGCTGCTGCGGTCCTATCGCTTCGACCGTTATCGCACGAAGGAGTCCGCGGACGACAAGCCGAAGCTGCACGCCCTGACGGTCCTGACCGACGATCCCGACGCTGCCGGGGCAGCCTGGACCCCGCTGGCCGCCATTGCCCGCGGCGTCATGCTGTCCCGCGACCTCGCCAGCGAGCCGCCGAACGTGCTGACCCCGACCGAGATGGCCGAACGCTGCCGCCCATTGGCCGAGCTTGGATTGGAGGTCGAGGTGCTCGGTCCCGCCGACCTGGAGCGCATCGGCATGCGGGCCATCCTCGCCGTCGCCATGGGCAGCGTGCAGGAGGCCCGGGTGGTGACGCTGCGCTGGAACGGCGGGGAGACCGGCGCCAAGCCCGTCTGCTTCGTCGGCAAGGGCGTCACCTTCGACACCGGCGGCATCAGCATCAAGCCCGCGCCGGGCATGGAGGACATGAAGTGGGACATGGCCGGCGCCGGCACGGTGGTCGGCCTGATGGCGGCGCTGGCCGGCCGCAAGGCGCGGGTGAATGCGGCGGGGATCGTCGGACTCGTTGAGAACATGCCCAGCGGCACCGCCCAGCGGCCCGGCGACGTCGTGCGCTCGCTGTCCGGGCAGACCATCGAGGTGCAGAACACCGACGCCGAGGGCCGCCTGGTGTTGGCCGACCTGATCTGGCACGCGCAGGACGCCTTCGACCCGGCGATCACCGTCGATCTCGCCACCCTGACCGGGGCGATCATCGTCAGCCTCGGGCATGAGCACGGCGGGATGTTCTGCAACGACGACGCCCTGGCGGACCGGCTGTTGGCGGCGGGCAAGGCGGCGGGGGAGCCGCTGTGGCGGATGCCGCTCGGCGAGGCGTACGACAAGCTGATCCGGTCCGACATTGCCGACATGAAGAACATCGGCGGGCGGCCCGGCGGCGCCATCATCGGCGCGCAGTTCGTGCAGCGGTTCGTGCGGGGGCCCTGGGCGCACCTGGATATCGCCGGCATGGCGTGGGCCACCAAGGACAGCCCCACCACGCCCAAGGGCGCCACGGCGTACGGCGTCCGCATGCTGGATCGGCTGGTGGCCGAGCATTACGAAACGCATGGCTGAGGTCGGCTTCTACCACCTGACCCGCACCACTCCGGACGCGGCATTGCCGGCGCTGCTGGGCCGCACCCTGGCCGCCGGGCGGCGCGCGCTGGTGCGGTGTGGCTCGGAGGCCCGGGTGGCGGCGCTGGACGAGGCGCTGTGGGCCAGCAAGGACCCAGACTGGCTGCCGCATGGCGCGGCGGGCACGACCGGGAAGGCGGGCGAAGCTGCGCTGCAGCCGATCTGGCTGACTGCAGGTGAGGACTGCCCTAACGGGGCACAGTACCTGTTCCTGCTGGACGGGGCCAGCATGCCCGGGGATGCGCTGTTCGACCGCGTGTTCGACCTGTTTGACGGCGGAGATGGCGCCGCGGTGGAGGCAGCCCGCAACCGATGGTCAGCAGCCAAGGCAACCGGGGTGGTGCTGACCTATTGGCAGCAGGGCGAGCGTGGCTGGGTTAAGAAAGGGTGATGCGCAGGCGGACATCCTATGGTGCAACCTGCTAGCCCTCGCCTGGAGGGAGCAGGCAGGGGTTACAACCCATAAGCCGACCTGACCCACGCCGCCGTGCCGGCCAACCCGTCGGTCCAGCCGACCAGCGCCCGCCACCCCGTCTCGCGCTGGATCAAGCCGCTGTCCAGGATGCTGACGGGCACGTCGGCTGGGCGGCCCGGCTTGCGGACTACCTCCAGCCCTGGCCGGCCAGCCGCCGCCGCCACGTCCGCCACCACTTGGTCCAGGCTGCGGCCCCGCCCGCTGCCGACGTTCATGACGCGGTGCGCGCCGCCGTACACCGCCGCCGCCATGAACGCCGCCGACACATCGTCCACATGGATGAAGTCGCGCGTGACGCCGCCGCTGCCCCACACCTCCACTGCAGAGCCGGATAGCGCCCGGTGCAGCATGGCGGCGATGACGCCCTGTTGCCGGAAAGGCGACTGGCCGGGTCCATAGGGGTTGGCGACCCGCAGCACCTGGTACTCCAGGCCGTGCAGGCGGCCATACAATCCCAAGTAGTGCTCGACCGTCAGCTTGTTGATGCCGTAGGCCGATAAGGGCGCAGTCGGGGCGCCCTCCGGCGTCGGCACCTCGGCGGGAATGCCATAGACCGTGCCGCCGGATGACGCGAACACCACGCGCCGCACCCTTGCAGCCCGGCACAGGTCCAGCAACCGCAGCGTCGGGACCACCTGGTCGGCCACGTGGGCCGCCGGGTCGCGGTTGCTGGCGTGGGGCAGCGACGAGCCGAGCAGGTGGAACACTACGTCCTGCCCGGCCAGCGCGGTGGCCAGGGCCGCCCGGTCCTCGAACGCGGCTGCGGTCCAGGCCAGGCCGGACGGGCGCGCACTCGACGCGCTGCGGCCAAAGCCCTGCACGACAGCGCCATGCCGTTGCAGCAAGGCCGCCAAGGACCGTCCCAGGAAACCGCCCGCGCCCAGCACGAGGCAGCGCAGGCCCGCAACCGCAGCCGGGCTGGGCGCGACGGCGCTCAGGCTCTCGATTGGGCCTGGAAGCAAGGCGGCGCCAGCTCCAGGATTCGTGAACATCGAGGGTCCTAAACGTAATGGTACGGTTTAGATCATAGGCGTGTCTGCCGCACCACAAACTTATCGCGAAACCGTAAGGTCTGGTGTTCACCAGGCCAGGTGCGCGGCGTGCAACGTCGCCCAGCCGTGCCCCGTGGCTTCGCAGACCGCCGGCAGCAGCCGCTCGATGGCGTGCAGCACCGTGCCGTCGTAGGCGATGGGTTCGGGCGGGAAGTCCGCCGTCCCAAGATCAAGCGCCCACAGCGGCTCCAGCGCCGCCGGCCTGGCCCAGAACATCGTGCCCAGCGGGAACACCGGCCAGTCCGGCAGGACCGGGGCCGGCGTCATGCGGGCGGCAAGGTCCGCGGCAACAGCGCGGTTGCGGGTCCAGCCGACCAGGTGCCGGTTCTCCGGGAACAGCAGGCCCAGCGCCGGGTCTTCGGCGAAGGGCGCCAGCGCCGCCGCCATGCCGGAGCCGGCGCCGAGCAGCATCCCCGTCAGGAACTGCCGCCAGCGGTCGCCCATGCCGGCATCGACCGCCAGGCTGCGCTTGCCGTGCAGGTGGCCGACGAGGTCGTAGGCGCCGCCGCGGACGTGCTTGCCGACCTCGGTCAGGAACGGGCCGATGTCGCGCCCGCGGTTGGGCACGACGACCACCTGCACGCCTCCGGCCCTGTAGCTTCGCAGGGCGTAGCCGACCTCCAATGCGCGGTCGTCGGACGTGGTGGTCACGATAAGGTCGGCGGTGCTGCCGGCCGCGAGCAGGTCGGCCAAGAACCCGGCGGCCAGCTCCGGATAGTGCAGGTGCAGGTGCAGGGCGACGCGGCGGGCGGGCGGGCAAGCAGCGCCGCGCCCGTCCAGGACGATGCAGCGGTGCGTGTCAGCCGGCGCCCCCGGTGCGGCGAGCGCCGGGCCGGCCGCCGCACCAGGTGCGAACGCAGCCCGCGCCAGGCCCTCGTTGAAGCCGGGGCGCGGGCTGTGCTGCATCAGGCCCTTGATGCCCTGGGCGGCATACTCCCGCATCGCATGGCGGGCCTCGGCCGGATCGACCGGCCGGCCGGCGCCGGCGTGGAACGCCGCATCGAACCGGCCGCCGGCCTCGATGCGCTCCACGGCCTCCGCGATCAGCGCCTGGGAGGCGCGGGCCGCCGCCATCTCCCCATCCAGGGCCGCCATGTAGTCGGCGAAGCGGAACCGCCGCTCCGCCAGCTTCATGTTCTGCAGGCCACGCTTGAGGTCAGCCGGGCGGAAGGCGCGGACCAGCGCCTGCGCGGCCTCGGCAACGTTGCAGTATGGCACTGCCGTGCCCGCCGCGGCATCCGGTCCGGTGAACAGCGCCGCCACGCCGGTCGCGTCCTGGAAGCACACCACCGCGCGCCCGGCCCTGAAGGCGTCCAGCACCACGTTCGGGAACGGGTCCAGCCGGGATGGCAGGAAGAACACGTCCGACAGCGCGAACAGCACGTCCAGGCTGCTCTGCGACGGCAGGAAGTGCAGCGTGCCCTCCAGGTCCAGGCGCCGCACCATGTCGGCCACCCAGGCGGAGTAGGCCAGGTCCGACTCGGGATGGTAGCCGTCGCCGATCCATAGGAAACGCACGTCGTCGCCATGCAGGCGGCGCACCTCCGCGGCGACCTGGACGAACAGGTCCACGCCCTTGCGCATCTGCACGTAGCCGGCGCCGAGCACGATCCGCACCTTCTGTCCGGGTGCTACTCCGGCGAAGGCCAGGATTTCCTCGCGCGTCATGTCGGTGGCGGCGCTGTCCACCGGCAGATGCGGCAGGGTGCCCTGGGGATGGACGGCGATGCTGTTGGCCGGGCCGGCGCGGGTGCGGACCAGCTCCGCCTGCAGGCTGTCGCGGATCAGGCCGGCCGGGGCCACCACACGGTCGGCGCTTTCGAGCACCGTCGTCATCCGGCCGGGCGGCAGGGTGTATTCGGCGAACTCGTGCACCAGCGCCACCGTCGGCAGGCCGGCCTGCAGGGCCGCGGGGGCGAGTGGGCTGGTCTCGACCGAGTTGAGCAGCACCGCCTCCAGCCGGTGCGTCTGCTTCAGCGACCGCAGCAGGTACTCGGCATCCAGCGGCGACAGCGGGCAGACCACCATCAGGCAGCTATGCGCCCGGAACTCCTCCAGCAGCAGCCCGGTGCGGCCGAGGTAGCTGATGACGTTGTGGGTGCCCGCCAGCCATGCGCCGACGTTCAGCCCGACCAACGGCGCCCCGGTCCGCGACGCCTCGTGGCTGGTCACCAGAAGGGTCGGCTTGGCCAGGTCGAAGGCGACGCCGCCCTGGCTGATGGCGTGGGAGAAGTCGGGGCGGCCGATCCGGCCCTCCTGCAGGCCATGCGCTGCGAAGTGGAAGAACGGGTCCATCCCGGCCAGCCGCATGTCCGGATAGCGGCGCAGGTAGTAGTCGGTCGAGAAGTCCGGCGCGGGATCGAGTCCCAGCAGCGAGCCGTGCAGCATGTAGTGCTCCAGCGGGTCGCCCACCGGGGCGCCTGGCGGCAACTGGCCGAGGTAGTGGCGCACGTTGAACCGCCCGTGGAACACCTGCCGGCGACGGTTCAGCTCGTGGTGGTTGGCGATGCGGTGCTGCGCGCGGCCGACCTCGAGGTAATGCAGCACGGGCATGGCATGGCCGGCCAGCGCGTCCGGATAGAGCTGGGCATACAGCCGGCTGTCGAACCCGTCGCCGGTCGGCATCTGGTGGTCGCGCCCGATCAGGTAGTCCTCGGCATCGGACAGGCCGGGCAGCGGCGGGCGCCCGCGGTTCCAGGCGTAGGCGCGGGCGTCGAACAGCCCGCTCGCCGCCAGGCGCTGCGCGTCGGACCGCAAGCGGGCGGGGTTGGGATAGCGGCCCTCCTGCTGGCCGTGCAGGATGTAGTGCAGCAGGGGGCTCATGCCGGTCTGCGCCACGTCGGGGTAGTAGTCGCGGTAGAAGCGCGGATCGAACCCTTGGCAGGGCGGCAGCGGCGCGGTCTCGCCCAGCGCCAGGTAGTGCTGCGCCAGCTCGGCCGGCGATCCGTTGATGCCGGCCTGGCGGGCGTAGAAGGCCGGGTCGAACAACGGGGAGCCGGTCAGCACCTGGACGGACGGGGACAGCGCATCGTCGGGCAAGGTGCCGCTGTCCATATCCATTGAAGGCTCCTGTTGCCTGCTGAACGCCCGACCTCACGCACTGCGGCCGCCTGGTTGAAGGCAGGCGCGCGGGCCCGGACCGTGGCCAGCCTGCATCCTGCGCGGGGGTGATCGGCGGGGCGACCACGACGCGAGAGAGGATGGTTAGCACGACCGTACGGTTGCAGGTACCCCATAAGCTTGCCGCGCCAGGCGGACGGCCGTTTCCACGGCTGCAAGGCCGCCGGGCTGCTCGCGCATCTCGATCACCAGCCAGCGGCCGTAGCCAACCTGCCGCAGCGCGTCGCCCGCCGCGGCATGGGGACAGGATGGCGAATCGAATGGGCCGAGGCCGGGTTCGGCGATGTGGTAGTGCGCCAATCCGCCCTCTCCAGCGCCGGTGGCGGCGATCTCGTGCGCCAGGCCGTCGCCGGCCAGGGTGATGCACGCCGAGTCCAGGTGGGTGCGGATGCCGGGGTGCCCGCAGCGGCGGACCAGGCGGCGCACATCGGCGGCGTGCAGCAGGAAGTCGGCGCCGTAGCAGGCCGGCACCGGTTCCAGCGCCAGCACCAGCCCGGCGGCCTGGGCGATGGCCCCCAGGGTTTGCAGTCGTGCGGCCGCCAGCTCCTCGGCAGCCGCCTCCGTCAAGGTGCCGCGGATGCGGTTGCGCGGGGCGCCAAACACCGCGACCGTGGCGCCCAGGGTTTCGGCGATGGCGGCGATGCGGCGGGTGTGCTCCGCCATGGCGGCGAAGGCGGCGGCGTCGCCCAGCAACTGGTCACTGGGCCGGCCGAAGAACAGGGCCTGCAAGGATGGGATTTGCAGGCCCACTGCCGCAGCCTGGTGGCGAAAGCCAGCCAGGGCGCCCTGGGTGAGGCGGTTCCACCCGGCGATGCGCGTCGGCGCGGCCTCGATCCCCTGCACGCCCAGCGCGGCCAGGCGGTCCAGCGCGGCCGGGGTGTCCGCCGGCGCCCAGGCAAGGTTGGAGACGCCGAGCTTCACGCCTTGCCCGGCGGCGCCTGCGCCTCGGCCACGAAGGCCGCCAGGGCGGACATCACCGCCGCAGCCGTCATCGCGTAGTCTCCGTTGCCGCCGAACACCGGGCCGTACCGGGTGCGGACGTCGTAGGCGACCGGCTGCGTCTGACCGCCGAGCCGCTGCCCGGGGAACAGGCGCTGCTGGATGGCGGCCATCGGCAGCGGCTCGGTGACGAGGTTCACCAGGGGCAGCGCCGCTGCCTGTGCACGGTCGATGTCGTCCGCCAGGCGGGACAAGGGATACCACTGGAAGCGGGAGGCCGGGTCGATCCAGGCCAGACGGTTGGCATGCAGCAGGTCGAACAGGGCATTCTTCTTCAGCCCCGGCCCGAACAGCGCCGGCAGGCGGACGATGTGGTGACGCGGGAAGCGGGTCCGCACCCAGTCCTCCAGCATGGCCCGATGCTGCCCATAGGGGTGCAGGCCGGACGGGTGCGCGTCGGACTGGTACACGCCGGGGGCGGGCGCCGGGTCGTCCTCGGTGACGCCCTGCGGATTGGCATACACGTCGACCGTGGAGATCAACACGAAGCTGCTGGCCTCGACGCGGTCCAGGCAGGCGGTCAGGTGCTGGATTCCCGCCAGGTCCGCCGCCGGGTTCGCGTTGGCCCACCACTTCACCGCGGTTACCCCGGCGCATACCACCCGGCCGAACCGCCGCCCGGCGATCCCCTCGATGTCGGCCGAGTGGAACCGTGCGCCGAACCGGCGCTGCGCCAGCAGGGCGCCGCCGACGAAGCCGGTGCTGCCGATCAGCGCGTCGCATAGCGGGGCGTCCAAATGGTCAGGCCCGGACCTGCACGGCCTCGCGCCGCAGTGAGCTGGCGTTGCTCGTCCCGTCCACCTGGCCGGCCTCGATCGAGGACAGGATGCGCTCGACGGCGAAGAAGATCGTGTCGATCTTGCCTGACATGACGGTGAAGGTGCGACCGCGGTGGAACACGTAGCAGCTCCGGTCGTCGAACTTGCCGACCGGCTTGGTTTTGATGCTGACCTGCGGGCCGACCAGGCGGAAGCGGTCGCGGAACTCTGGCACATAGCGCATGATCTGCTGCTCCATCAGCCGGGCCTTGGCGGCTACCACCTCCCCGGTCACGCTGTCGCGCAGGTGGCGGGCGGCCTCGGCGGTCGCGGTCTGGCCCAATGGGGTGTGGGGGACGCTGGATAGGGTGTACAGGCCAGGGTCCTCGGTCGGGTAGATCGAGCACAGCAGGCCATCGACCAGGGTGACGGCGGGGAACGGGTCATCGGTCTCGTAGTACAGCAGGATCGTGGGTTCATAGAAGAAACGCATCGGCAGGCCGGCGCGGTGGCCCCAGGTGGCATCGACCAGGATGTCGTAGCGGGCGCCATCCAGGTAAACGCCGTCCGCGCGGTCCTCGACGTGGCTGATCCGCGTGCCCAGGTGCAGGTGGCGGCCCAGGCGCTCGGTGAAGTAGCGGCGGGCGCGGTCGATCAGCAGCACGCGCTCGCCGGCCAGCATCAGGCCATCGACGCCGTGCAGCCGGATGCTGGTCTCGCACACCTCGCGGTAGTCGATGCCCGAGGCGGTCATGATCAGGCGGTAAGTGGCGAAGTCGATCAGGCTGTCCTCGCGCGGAACGGCGTAGATGTTCTCGGCGACCTCGCGGCTGAGGTTCGGGTAGCGCTCGACGAAGCGCATGAAGCCGTCGCGGGACTGCACCCGGGTGGTGTGGTGGCGGGGGTAGTGGAAGCCGAGGTGCAGGCGGAACTGGTTGTTGCCGGAAGCCTCGTGCAGGGGGCGGGCGTGCTGCTCGAACACGTCCACGTCGAGGCCCAGGGCGCGCAGGGAGACGGCGATGTGGCAGCCGTACCAGCCTGCTCCGATGACGCCGACCGACAGTGCCAAGCGAGGACCCCTATGCACGCCCGGTTGCGCCCCACGTCCGGCCGGATGAGGACCTTGGGCCCGAGGATGCTTAATGACGCCAGCGGCACGATACAGAACCGGACGGAACACGCCAGCCCTGACCCCGTTACAGCAGCGACGAACGCCTGGCCAGGCAAACCGGCCGGCGGCTGCCCCGGCAACGGCGGCTTGCCGGGGCAGCCAGGTCGCAAAGCGCCCGAGTTCCATCGCCCAGTGACTAGCCGCCTCATGCCGCGGCGGCTATGCCAGGCCGCTATTGGCGTCGGGCGCAGGCCGCTATTGGCGTCGGGCGCAGGCCGCCATTGGTGTCGGGCGCAGGCCGCCATTGGTGTCGGGCGGCGGCAGCACATGGCGTACATTCCATGCAGCGCAGGAGGTGGATGTTTGTCGAACCTGGGGAAGGCTCGTATCGTGCCGCAGTCGCCGATGCGGACCAGCGAGGGGTCGTGGCTCATCATATCTGAACTCGACTACCAATCCGCCATCCACGAAGGCATAAGGCTCAGGACTGCCGGCGACTATGGTTCGGCAATGGGATTGCTTGTCAACTTGACGGTGGAACAGCCGCGAAACGTCATGGCCTACCTGGAGGCCGGTCGGACGCAATACGCGGGAAAGCAGCTTGCGCCGGCGATGGACTGGTTCAAGCAGGCCGAGACCATCGCCCCGCACAATTTCTGGCCGTACTTCATGCAGGCGGAAGTGCTGCAAGCCCTGTCGCAGAATGAGCAGGCGCTCGGAGTTCTTGAGATTGGCTTGGCGAAATGCAACGGCAGGGTATCCGATCTTAAATACACGAACCTCATCAAGCGTTTCATAGATACCCAGGCGCTGTGCCTCGAAGCGGGCAGGGCCGGTGCGCCCGCGTTCCTCGCCCATCCGCCCCTGCCAGGCAGGCCGCTGCCCGGAGCCCTGCAAGCGACCGTGGTCAAGGATGCCGATGACATCATATTCGCAAGCCTGGATGCTTCCTATCAAGCCGGCATCCGCTACTTCGCGATTGCGGACAACGAAAGCTCCGACGCGACCCGTTCCGAGATAGAGCGGTTCAGGAAAGCCCACGCCGACTGCATCGTCCTGCTGCTGACCGACCCGATCATGGGCCATTTCCAAGCCGCCAAGACGATGGGACTGGTGCGCTTGGCCTCGACGGTCCTCGAAGGGCTAGGCATCGCCCTGGACTGGATCTTTCCGCTTGACGCCGACGAGCTGCTGTATGTCAGCCCCGACGCCGGGGACTTGGCCGGCCTTCTCGCAAGTGAGAGGGCTGCCGCCAAGAAAATCCTCGTCTATCACCATGCCAATGCCATGTCGCCTGACATCCATGAAGCACTCCCGGTTGGCGCGGATGTCGTCAAGCTGTTCCCAGCCTATGCACGCCTGGGGCGCGTTCCGGTCCGCAAGGTTGCCTTCCGGAACTTGGCGGCGGCCTATGTGGAGGAAGGCAACCACTTCTGCTCCGGCATCGTCGGGGGGCCGGGCGACATCATCAGCGGAATGGAGGCAGGCGTGTTCCTGCGGCACTTTCCGATGCGGAGCCTAAGCCAGATGAGGTCGAAGGTCGTCAACGGCGGCAATTCCATCGCCGCAGTGGCCAATCCCGGCATCGGAGCCCATTGGCGCGTTGACTTCGAGAATTACCAGGGGCTGGGCGACGCCTATTTGCTGCGGCGCATCCAGGATTACAATGCGATGGCCAGGGCCTGATGCCGGCCGGCGAGGACGCCTCCCCGCCGGGGCGTCTCGGCTTCATCGAGGTTGGAGCAAGAGGCGGGTCCGCCCCTCGGCTGGCGCCGTTCCAGGCACGGCTGGACCGGGTGCTGGTCGAGCCCGATGAGCAGGAGGCCGCCCGGCTGCAGGAAGCCTCGGCCAACGGCACGCTCTACACCGTCATCCCGTCCGCACTTGGTCACATCGACGGCGACATCGACCTCCACATCGCCAAGAACCCGACCTGCACGTCCGCATTGCCCGTAGCCGACGAGTTCCGGCGGCAATATGGCATCAGCCACCACTTCGAGGCGCAGTCGATCCGGCGGGTGGCATGCGCCCGCTACGACACGCTGCATGCAAAGGGCGGGCTGCCGGTCCCTCACATCATCAAGGCCGACGTCCAGGGATTCGAGTATGAGGTGCTGCTGGGATTTGGCAGCCACCTTCAAGACTGCCTGGTCATCGAGGTCGAGGCGCATTTCTACGAGGTCTATGCCCGCCAGCGCCTGTTCGGAGAGGTGACCCGTTTCCTCAGTGCGTTCGGTTTCGTGCTCCGGTCGCTTTCGCTTCCACGGTCGCCGCTGCTCAAGGGGGACCCCCACTTCGATGGCGACCTCGTTGAGGTCGATGCTCTGTTCTCAAAAAACCGCAGATGGGTCTCGACGCAGACCCAGCAGAAGCGCGCGCAATTCGCATTGGCCTGCGAGGTCATGGAGATTGGTCCATACCCGGCTGATCAAGCCCCGCCCGCGCTCGACCCAGCCCCTGCCGGCAGTGAGACAGGTCACGCCGCTGCTGCGCGTCGCGCGTAATCCTCAAGCGGTCATTCCGCCGCCTCCAACGCTTCCTCTGCCGTCATCCAGGCGACCTCGGCAGCCGCGACCTCCCGCGCCACCGCCGCCAGTCGCTGGTTCGCCTCCGTCACCTCCACCGCGCGGCCCGGCGCATACAGCGCCGGGTCGGCCAGGTGGGCCAGCAGCCGCGCCCGCTCGGCCTCCAGCTTGGCGATGCGCGCCTCGGCGTCGCGGGCCTGGCGGCGCAGCGGGGCCAACTGCACCCGGCTTTCGGCTCGGTCCCGCCGCTCGTCCCGGCGGTTCGGCCCGGCGTCGGGCTTTGCAGCCGGGCGGGCGCGCTCGACCAGCAGGGCGCGGTAGTCGTCCATGTCGCCCTCATACGGGCGCACCGTACCGTCGCCGACCAGCCATAGGCGGTCCGCCACCAGCTCCACCAAGTGCGGGTCGTGGGTGATCAGCAGCACCGCGCCCTGGAAGTCCGCCAGCGCCCGCACCAGCGCCTCTCGTGCGTCGATGTCCAGGTGGTTAGTCGGCTCGTCGAGGATCAGCAGTTGCGGGGCGTCGCGGGTGGCCAGCGCCAGCAGCAGCCGGGCCTTCTCGCCGCCGGACAGGCTGCCGACGGGGGTGTCGGCGCGGTCGGCGTCCAGGCCGAACCGGGCCAACTGGCTGCGGACCTGCGGCGGCAGGGCGCGGGGCAGGGCGCGGGCCATGTGGTCCACAGGGGTTTCGCCCATTACCAGCTCGTCTGTCTGATGCTGCGCGAAGTAGCCGACGCGCAGCTTCGGGCTGCGGCGGATTTCCCCCGATAGCGGCTCCAGGCGTCCCGCGATCAGTTTTGCCAGGGTGCTCTTGCCGTTGCCGTTGGCGCCGAGCAGGGCGATGCGGTCGTCCATATCGACGCTCAGCGATAAGTTCGACAGCACCCGCGTCGAGCCGTAACCGGCCGCTACCTGCTCCAGCGTCAAGATCGGCGGGCTCAGCCGCGCCGGTTCGGGGAAGTCGAAGCGGGTCGGCGCGGCCTCCACCACCGTGTCCAGCACCGGCAGCTTCTCCAGCGCCTTGATGCGGGCCTGCGCCTGCCGGGCCTTGGTGGCCTGGGCGCGGAAGCGGTCGACGAACTTCTGCATGTGGGCGCGCTGAGCGGCGATGCGCTCGGCAGCGCGGCCCTGCTGCATAGCGTGCTCGGTGCGGATGCGGACGAACTCGTCGTAGCCGCCGGGGGTGAGGCTGAGCTTGCGTTGGTCCAGGTGGGCGATGGCCTGCACGGAGCGGTCCAGCAGGCCGCGGTCGTGGCTGACGATCAAGCAGGCGCCGGGGAAGCGGGCCAGCCAACCCTCCAGCCACAGCGTCGCCTCCAGGTCCAGATGGTTGGTCGGCTCGTCGAGCAGCAGCAGGTCGGGCGCGGCGAACAGCGCGGCGGCCAGGGCGACGCGCATCCGCCAGCCGCCGGAGTAGCTGTCCACGGGCCGGGCCTGCGCGGTGGCGTCGAAGCCCAGCCCGGCCAGGATGGTGGCGGCGCGGGCCGGGGCGGCGTCGGCGTCCAGCGCACGCAGGCGTTCGTGCACCTCGGCGACGCGCAGGGGTTCGGCGACTTCGGCCTCGGCCAGCAGGTCCAGGCGCTCCTGGTCGGCGGCGAGCACGGTATCGAGCAGGCTGCCCACGCCGCTTGGCGCCTCCTGCCGGACCTGGGCCATGCGGGCGCGGCTGCTCAGGCGGATCTCGCCGCCATCGATGGCCAGCTCCCCGGCTATGGCCTTCAGCAGCGTGCTCTTGCCCGCGCCGTTGCGCCCGACCAGGCCGATGCGGCGGCCGGGATCGACGCGCAGCTCCGCGCCGTCCAGCAGGACGCGGCCGGCCATGCGCAGGGTGACGTGGTCCAGGGTCAGCAGGCTCATGCAGGGGATGTAAGCCCCGTCGCCGCCGGGTGGAAGGGTTGCCGCGGCGGGGCCGTTGGCCTACACGCCCGGCACCCGCAAACAGGATCAAACCATGGCCACCGAGCGCACGCTGAGCATCCTCAAGCCCGACGCCACCCGGCGCAACCTGACTGGCAAAATCAATGCAGTGTTCGAGGATGCGGGCCTGCGCATCGTCGCGCAGAAGCGCCTGCACCTGTCGCTGCCGCAGGCCGAGGCGTTCTACGGCGTGCATCGCGAGCGCGGGTTCTTCAAGGACCTGGTCGCCTTCATGACCAGCGGTCCCGTGGTGGTGCAGGTGCTGGAGGGCCAGGACGCCATCGCGCAGAACCGCAAGATCATGGGCGCCACCAACCCGGCCAACGCCGACGCCGGCACCATCCGCAAGCTGTTCGCCGAGAGCATCGAGGCCAACAGCGTGCACGGCTCCGACAGCCCGGAGGCGGCGGCACAGGAGATCGGCTTCTTCTTCGCCGGCACGGAAATCGTTGGCTGATCTCCATGCGTGCCCGGTTCTCCATACGTGCCTGGCCCTACAGGCGTAGCCGGGGCTTGGCGGTGCTGACGGTGGCGGCGGGGCTGGCTGCCTGCGCGCCGCAGCCTATCGTGCTGGCCCCGCAGGCGCCGCCGCCGCCGGGCACGGATGGACGCTACCGCGGCACGTCCCGGCTGATCCGGGCCGAAAGCCGCTACTGCCCGCGCAGCGGACCGCGCGTGCTGGAGGTGTACAACGGCCAGGTCACCCTGTCCTACAGCAGCGACGCGCCCCGGTCGCGCACGCCGCTGACGGCGCAGGTCGGCGGCGACGGCCACATCCAGGCCAGCGACGGCATCGGCACGATGGAAGGCCAGTTGCGCGACGGCGAGTTGGGCGTGACCATCGCCAGCCGCACCTGCGAGCACCGGTGGACGCTGACCAAGGTCAACTGACGCTGCAGGGCAGGAATGGCTGACCCGCTCGTTACCGGGTGCATCGAATGCGGAACACCGACGGCGTGATGCAGCGCCGGTGAACCCGGCCCCGGCGTTATTGCGTCCTGCCCCGCACCAACGGGATCGGCGAGCCGGCGGCCGGCCGCCTGGGGATATCCTGGGCTCAATGCTTTGACGGGTGCAGGGCGCCGTCACTGCGAGCCGGATTCGGCGCGGCATTGCCGAGGCAGGGACGATGCTGCCTACTCCTGGATCGCCATGTCGCACGCAAGCACGGGCGAAGCTGGGGTCAACCCGTCAGGGCCAACAACGGATCGATCCGCGGGCTGCCGACGTGGATGCACCACCGCTTGGCGGCGGGCGACACGGGATTCCAGCCTACGGCGCTGCTTGGCGACTCATCCGGCTTTACTGGGTGTTACTCAATAGCCTTTGTTTAACCTCCGGAGACGCAAGCGTTTCCAACAAATCCTAATTAAAGTTCATTCGAGGATCGAATTAGGCCTGCCTGACGCTGGGCGCGTCAAGGAATTAGCGATTTTTACGTAAGCTCGACTTTGGCCAATCCTGGGGTGGGTGGCGGAGCGGTCTGGTGCGTTAAGCTGGCGTGTCCCCGCCAAGAGACAGTGCCATGCCCCGCCTGCCATCCCGCTTCGCCGCGGTCATCCTAACC
>JAABUX010000553.1_pt1 | contig 63421 bp, 54 predicted proteins | sample 5561851 | NCBI WGS metagenome assembly JAABUX01 (sample SAMN10711883, study PRJNA513361) | rock metagenome | isolation source: Antarctica rocks | place: Antarctica: Victoria Land, Richard Nunatak red sandstone | collected 2016-01-03
AGACAACCAGGAACGTAACGAGAAGGAGCCCTTTACGCACGCACCGACACAAGCAAACCGGACACAGCGCCACCCAGCATACTAAAATGCCGTACCCGCCATCACCTCAGAAGAGCCGCACCCTTCGAAGATTCACCGGCACGAATCCGGCTCAGGATGTCGGCTACCGCTACGCCTCGCCTGGCGAGAGTGGGCTGGCCGCCGTTTATCCAGGGGTCTACGGTTACCGCTACGCTGCCGCGGCCGACATCGATTACCCGGGCCCAGCCCTCCCGGTAAGTGACCCGCCGCAGGGACTCCTGCACGACTGGCCGAATTACCAGCTGCCCGCTGCGCACTACGACCAGATCCTCCACTGCGTCTCTCTCGGCCTGGTCGTCTGTCCGCTGCCCGTAGTCCCAGAGAACTTCAGCGCCATCGGTCCGGAGTCTTTCGCTGGCCAGCGCCGCCCGAGCCCCATCTCATCCTCAAGGCGGCGAATCGCCGGCCTGATTCGCTGCATCGGCACCCCTGCCTGACGGAACGAGGCGAGAACGTATGCCTCGGTCAGACCAATGAACGGTATCGTTGCGCCCCGAGGGCTTCGCGCTGTCGCCACCGTTATGAGCCCCTCGTCGCTGGCGGGCACCAGGTGTCCCGTGCGTTCGGTGAGCGTCTCCCTCGCACCGGCGCCCTCCTCGCCGGTTCCAAATTCGGGGTCCGCGGCAAGAATCCGGAGCGTCGCAGGCCGACCGGCCCAGTCGCGCAGTGTGTTCGCCGGAACCCCGATGATGCGAGCCGCTTCCGCTTTCGTGTAGAGCGGAACCGTGTAGTGAAGGTCGGTCAGCGGGACAGCCGGGCCTTGGCGTATCCTGGCCCGTTCCCGGCGCGATGGCCGCTACTAGTCATGGTGTCACCGTAATCACCGTTGCCTTTCCCCGATCATGTAACCCCTCGTCGACGGGGTGCTGCGGGTAGCGGGAACAGATCAGACTGGATATGCGACGCCGGACTTACGGTGGTCTGAGGACGTCGAGGAGCAGTCCCCGCAGGAAGGTGGCGCGGTCGGGGGCGGCGGTAGCGACGTTGTGCAGGCGTAATGGCGGCCGACGGCGCAGAGGTTCCTTGCGGCGAGGTCGCGTCGAAGTTGCGGGCGGCTTCGGTAACTGTCGTTGTCCGCATGTCGTGAGGATGTCAATATCAGATGCTGCCGCCTCCCGGGCTTGCACGTGCCTCGCTGATCGGCCTGGCTCCTGCCGTGAAGCGGTTCAGCTCGCCGCCGTGGATCAGGCTCGCTGGGACATAATCTCCGGCATGCAGCCCGGTCAGCCCGGCGATGGGAAGGCCGCGCTGCGCGGCCGCCACGACCAGGTTGCCTGAGCGGCGGCCGCGCAGCACCGGGGCGTCGGCAAGCAGGCACGCCTGCGGGAAGACCGCGCATACTGTTGCCACTCGGGCTCGCGCGTGCGCCAGCGGGGGTCCGTCGGCGACGTTGGCCGCGAAGATGCCCGCCGGACTGAGCGCACGGGCCGCGGCCGCGGTGAAATCTGACGACGTCAGATGCGCCGGTGTGCGCGCACCGGCGAACACGTCCGCGACAACCACGTCGAAGGACCCGGCCGGCACCTGCTCCAGCACGGCGCGGGCGTCGCCGATCCGGACGCGGATCCGGTCTGCCTGGTACCCCGCCGCACGGCGGCCTCGCTGGCCGAGGGGCAGGTGCTGGCGGACGAACTCCGCGAGCGCCGCGTCCGACTCAACCGCCAGCTGCCGGGAACCTGGCCGGGTTGCCGCCACGTACCTGGCCAGGGTCAGCCCGCCTGCACCGAGATGCAGGACGCGCAGCGGCTGTCCGGCGGGGGCGGCCAGGTCGAGGATGTGACCTAGCAGCCGCATGTAACCGAACGCCAGGTACTGCGGGTCGTCCAGGTCCACGTGCGACTGCGGGCTGCTATCTACCAGCAGCGTCCAGGCCCGGCTGCGGTCACGGTCAGCAACGAGCTCCGCAACGCCCGAGTCAACGTCCTGCCGTGCCGCCGGGCCGCTCCTTGGGTGATCGCGGCGTGACACAGCCACCAGTATCGGGCAGGCACCGAGCCGTCACCGCGGGCCGCCGGGTTCGTGGCTCGGTTGCGGCAGCCCACGAACGGCGGTTATTTGCGCCGCAGCGAATGTAGCTGCCTTTCGTAATCGTGCCGTTCGTGGTACGACACGGGCGGGTATGACGAGTGGTGCCCTGCTCCAGCGACAGCCGGCGGCGGCGCGCAGAAGCTGGAAACCGGGGTCGGTGAGGTCATTCCTGGCTAGTCAGCGGACGTATGTTCCAGGCTGTACAGGGCCATTCCGTCCTCGACGAACAGGTCATCCAGTGGATGGCGCAGCCGGTCAGCGCACAGCCGCAGCAGGTCCAGCACGCTGGGGGCCACCACCCGGCGCATGTCCTCGTCGGAACCGATCACGATGACCTGGCCGACAGCGCCCCCCCGGCTCGGGAGCCAGGTCCACCGCGAGGGAGTTCCCGCCTCCGTCGGTGGCGAACGGGATCCAGTCAGCGCAGGTGTAACGCCGCTTGACCGGGTCGCTGCCGCGAACCTCGATCACGTCGTCGAATTCCTCGGCCAGTTCCTCGGGCGTGTACTGCTCGCGCAGGTCCGCCCAGGATCGGTAGTCGTTCTCCAGCTGCCGCAGGGTCCGGAAGTCCCAGCCCCCGCCGAACAACGGCCCGAGCCACCGGCCGAGCTCCCGGCGGCGACTTCTGGACGGCTCACGGTAGAGGTGCGTATAGTCGGTCTGGCCGTCAGACAGCCGGTAAAGAATGGAAAGCTGCTCCGGCAGCCGCCGTCCGACGCCCCGCTCGGCCGCGGCCAGCTGGTCATCCGTGGCCGGGACGCGGATCATTTCGCCGACCGCATAGCCGGCCTGCCGGGCGGCGGCCAAAAGGTCGTTCCAGGCTGCACCGATGGTGGCAGCCGCCTCAGCGTCGGCGGGGATCGTTGAGTCGGGCACAGATTTCCAGTCTCCGGATACCAGCGAACGGGGTCAGATGCCCCTCTTGGATCATAGGCCGCGCTCCGGCCGCGGCTGCGCTGACAGCGTTCCTGCCGGGGGTGATGTCAGGGCGCGGGCGGCGGGACCGGCACGACAATGTTCTGCAGCCGGAGCTGGCCGCGGGCGAGTTCCCTGCCCTGCTCGCTGGTGATGGTGACGAGCCACAGCTGCTGAACGGCCCCTTGCTGCAGCGGCTCGGCCAGCACCTCGGCCCGGCCGCCGTTGCTGGCACGCAGGAAATCAGTGGCGTTGTGCACGCCGACGGCGAACTGCCCGCGCCCGGCGACAGCGGCAGTCGCGCCGATGCTGGCGGCGCTTTCCACCGCGGTGGTGTAAACACCGCCGTGCACGACGCCCCAGGGCGTGTGGTGCTCCGGGCCGAGGTCGAGGTGGCCGCGTACCCGGCTGCCACTGACCTCATCGATGGTGAGCCCGGCTGCCGCGACGAAGCGGCTGGCGGCCTGGAGGCTGAGATCCGGCATACCCGTGCTTGCAGTGGTCTGGTCGGTCATGACGTTTCTCCCGGAGTGCCAGCAGGGTCCGCCCGGCCGGCGCGCCGCAGCGGGTCAGCAGTGGGCGCGGCCGGGCATCCTGGACTGCGCCCTAGCAGCCGACGCTGCCGTCGATGAGCTCGCGGATCAGGTCGGCGTGCCCGTTGTGCCGGGCGTACTCCTCGATCATATGCACGTAGATCCACCGCAGCGTGCACGGGGCCCCGTGCCGCAGGCCGGTGTCGTCCAGGCCGCGCGCCGCGGCCGCCTCGCGGCTCGCCGCGCATTCGGCCTGCCAGGCTTGCAGGTCCGCCGCCCAGTCAGCGTCGTCGAGCGGCACCAGCTCGCTGTCGTCGACTGCGGGGTCGTACCAGATGTGCGGGCAGTCCGGCTCGCGCAGCAGCACGCGGCGGAACCAGCCCCGCTCGACCTCGGCCATGTGCCGCACCATGCCGTGCAGGGATAGCAGGGAAGTTGGCACCGGCCGGCGTTTGCGGTCAGCGTCGTCGAGGCCCTCGCATTTGAGCAGCAGCGTCACGCGGTGGAACTCCAGCCACTCCTCGAGCATCGGCCGCTCGCCCAGGCCGAACGCCGGCTCCTGCCGCCGGGAATCCTCGATCTCTGCGACCATCGGGCAACTCCTGACTCTGGCCACGGGCCGGTTAGGGACCAGCGGAACCCTCGGCTGCCCCGCGCAGCCCCGGCTCTACGAGGCGGCGAAATCCATACTGAAGCGAGCCCGACTCGATGCTAACGGCCTCTATCCCGGACGCACCCGGACGGGCAGATTTAGCTTATGGCCATCTCCCGCGCGCAGGCAGCGCTCCGGACCGTCCTTGCTGCCGCTCTGATAGCTGCCGGGGCAGCCGGGTGGGAGTCGGCCGCCGCGCCGCCCTCCGCCCGCCGGGCTACGGCGTCCCCGTCCGCACGCGGCGGGGCGGTCATCCCGCCGGCCGGCAGCGTTCCGGCCGGCAGCGTTCCGGCCGGCACTGTTCCGGTTGTCCGGCGGCACCCGCATGAGCAAGCCCCGTTCCGTCAGCGGAAGATCCGGGGATCGTCGGTGACGGCCGTCGGCGACTCGGTGATGCTGGGATCAGAGTCTCAGCTGGCGCGCCGCCTGCCCGGCATTTACGTCGACGCCCAGGTGAGCCGCCAGTTCAGCGACGGGCTGACGATCGTCGCGGCGCTGGCGGCCAGCGGCGAGCTGCGGCGCGTGGTGGTGGTGGGCCTGGGCACGAACGGGCTGGTGACGACGGGCCAGATCCGCCAGCTGCGAGCCGCGATCGGCCCCCGGCGGCGGCTGGTGCTGGTGAACACGTACGAGGCGCGGCCGTGGGAAACCGAGGTCAACGGCGTCCTGGCGGCGGCAGCCCGCCGGGACCGCCGGGTAGCGCTGGCGAACTGGCACCAGGTAGTCGCCGGCCGCGGCTACCTGCTGGCCGGCGACGGCATCCACCCCCAGGTCGCCGGCACCGTCGTGTACGGACGGGTGGTCAGCCGGGCGGTGCAGCGGGCCGGGAACCTGCCCCGCTAGCCGCAGTTCCCCGCTCACCGCGGTCACGGCACTGGCCAGGCCGCGCTAGCCCGCGGTCAGCCCGGGCCGTCGGTTACCTCACGGCCCAGGGCTATCTGCTCGGCCGCGCGCTCGTCCCGGATGACGTGCATGACCGCGTTGATGAGCGCCAGGTGGGTGAACGCCTGCGGGAAGTTGCCCAGGTGCCGTCCGGACTTCGGGTCGATTTCCTCGGCATACAGCTGCAGCGGGCTGGCGTAGGCCAGGATCTTCGCGCAGACGTCCCGGGCCCGCTCCTGCTCGCCAATCGCGGACAGGGCCGAGACCAGCCAGAACGAGCAGATAGTAAAGGTGCCTTCGGTGCCGCTTACACCGTCATCTGTCTGGTCCACCTGATAGCGCAGCACCAGGCCGTCCACGGTCAGCTCGTCCGCGATGGCGAGCACCGTCGCGCGGATCCGCGGGTCCTGCGGCGGCAGGAACCGCAGCAGCGGCATCAGCAGCAGCGAGGCGTCGAGCGCCGTGGTGCCGTAGTGCTGGCAGAACACGCCGCGGTCATCCAGCGCGCTGGCGCAGATATCGGCGTGGATCTCGTCGGCGGCCTTGCGCCAGGTCCGGACCAGGGCATGGTCCTTGCGGATCGCGGCCAGCCGGGCGCCACGGTCGGCGGCCACCCAGCACATCATTTTCGAGGAGGTGAAGTGCTGCGGCTCGCCGCGGACCTCCCAGATGCCGCGGTCGGGCCTGCGCCAGTGCTCCAGGGCGTGCTCGACCTGCTGGCGGGCCAGGTTCCAGACCCGCTCGTCCAGCCGGTCCCGTGACTTGGCGTGCAGGTACAGCGAGTCCAGGACCACGCCCCACACGTCGTGCTGAGCCTGCTGGTAGGCGGCGTTGCCCACCCGCACCGGCCGGGCTCCCTGATAGCCGTCCAGGTGACCGAGCACGTGCTCGTCCAGGTCGCGCCGCCCGTCAATGCCGTAGACGATCTGCAGGCTGCCCGGGTCGCGCTCGACAAGATCGCAGATGAACGCGAAGTAGTCGCTGGCCTCCCAGTCAAAGCCCAGCGTGTACAGGCCCCACAGGGCGAAGGTCGCGTCACGTATCCAGCTGTACCGGTAGTCCCAGTTCCGGCCGCCCGCTGGTGTCTCCGGCAGCGAGGTCGTCGCCGCGGCGGCGATAGCACCGGTGGGCGCGTAGGTAAGGCCCTTGAGCGTGAGGGCGCTGCGGGCCAGGAAACTCCGCCAGCGGTGATCGGGGAACCGGCCGCGGGCCAGCCAGTGCTGCCAGTGGTGCGCGGTCCACACCATCCGGTCGTAGGCGTCCTGGTAGCTGTCCGGCACGCGGCTGCCCCACGACAGCGCGCAGTACCGGGTGTCGCCCTCTTTGAGCAGCGTCCGGGCCCGCGCGCCGGACCCTTCCAGGCCGATGCGGATGTCCGAGGTCAGGGTCAGCGCCAGGTCGCCGGAGGCCGGCTCGATCACGGCCTGGCAGTAACCGCGGTCAGTGTGCCGCCACCGCCCGTGCTCGCGGCCGTAGTCGAACGCCGGCTCGCAGTCCATGGTGACCTGCGCCTGGCCGTGCACGCACCGCACCGTCCGCAGCAGCATGTGCTCGGCGTCATAGTCAGTGGGCGGCCTGATGTGCGTGCTGCCCGCCGGGTGCTCGTGCCGCCACGGCCCCATTATCAGCGCGTCGCGGACGACGATCCAGCCGCTGCCGCAGTCCCAGCTGGTCTCCAGGACCATGGTGCCCGGCAGGTAGCGCCGGTCGGCGGGCACGCTCACGTCATCGTGGCCGAACCGGAACCAGCCCGCGTCGCGATCCAGCAGCGCGCCGAAGACGCTGGGGCTGTCCATCTTCGGCAGGCACATCCACTCGACTGCCCCGCTCGGCGCGACCAGCGCGGTGACCTCGCAGTCCGACAGGAACGCGTAGTCGGCGACCGGCGGGTACGGGGAGAACTGGTCCGCACTGCCGTCCGGGACCTGGCGGAAGCTGTCCGTCAGCGCCTCGGGAGAAAGCGCCTCCCGCTCTGTCATGCCGCTCACCTGCTCTGATCTGTATTGCGCCGGCGGGGTAACACCCGTCCGGCGGCCGGCATAGCCAGTAACTATAAGTGAGCATCCGATTACATGCAGATACCTCAGTGGATCTTCTTCATGCCCGGTCGCCGTAGCCGCGAACCATCGCGCGGATGGCCGCGGATGGCCGCGCATGCCAGCGGCCCGGCGCGCGGAGCTGGCAAGCCAGCCACCGCGGCCGGGCCGCTGGTGCGCAACTAGGGCTAGCTGCCCGCAGCAGCGGTCACGACGCCGCTGTGGCTGGGCGCGAAGTAGGCGCCGCCGGGGAACACCAGCTCATACCGGGTGGTGACCGACGGGCTTACCTTGAAGTCAACCCCGCCATGCCAGCCGGTCTCCTTCTTGGCCAGCACGGTGAACTTCGCCGTCGAGTCCGCGGGGCGGCTTTCCAGGTAGACGAGCTTGTCCCGCAGCTGCGTCCGGCCCGAGACCAGCCCGCCGCTCACTACGTCGAAGTGATAGCGAGGGTGAGTTACCTCCCGGATCGACAGCGAGGTGGCGAGCCGCCGCGGCGGGGTGACCACGGACTTGACGGTCACGGCGGCGCTGCGGGCAGCCCGGAAGTTGGGGCTGCCGGGGAAGACCAGCACGTACCGGGTGGCGGTCGCCGGCTTGACCCGGAAGTCAGCCTCGCCGTACCGGCCGGTGCGGTCCTTGGCCAGGACGTCGAACTTCGCGGTCGAGCCTGCTGGGCGGCTTTCCAGGTAGACGAGCTCGTCCCGCAGCGGCACCCGGTGTGACTTCAGCACGCCGCTCACCACGTCGAAGTGGTAATAGGGATGAGTAGCCACCCGGACTGACAGCGAGGTGGGCAGCTTCGGCGGATGCGTCACCGCTGCATTGGCGGCGCCTGCTGTGACCGCAATTCCGGTGCCGCCGATCGCGGTCGCGGCCGCGGCCGATCCGGCCCTGAGCAGCAGGGACTTACCAGATACGCGCACTTGCTCTCCTTCGGTTAGGGGCCTCGGGGTGAGGCCGCCGGTAACACGTCCGAAGTCCAGCAGGCCCGGCTGTGAAATCACCGTGAGAGCGCTGATAGTGGCGCGAACTTATCCTGAACCATTCCCTGGTAACGGCGCGGGCTGCGCTGCGCTGCGCGCAGCTTTATCCGGTGCGGGCCGGCCGGGCCCGGTCTGAGGCCCGGCCGTGCGCGCGGCAGCCGCAGGGCCGGGGAGCCCGCCGGGTTAGCCCCCCGATTACCAGCGACAGAATGGTATCGAATACGTCCTCGTCGGCTACGTCCGGCAGGTCGCCGCGGATTGCCCAGATGCTCGGATACTGCAAGCGGTCGACTGCGGGGTACGTGCGCGTCCAGGCAGTCTCATCGCGCCGCTGCTGAGGCTCGTCCAGAGAAAGGTAGGCGGCTTCGCCGCCCGACCACGACAGCGCGAAGTCCCCGATGGCCCGGTAGACGCGGGCGGCTTCGGCCCCTTCGAAGCCGGCTTGCAGAACCGCGCCGATCAGGACGTCGACGATCCGCATTTCCGCCGGCCCCTGAGTCGCGCGGCAGGACGACAGCACGGCCGCTGCCGGGTGAGCGCGGTAGGCGCGCCGGATCCGCCGGGCCGCGTCCGTCACCGTGTCGATCCAGCAGGGCGCCGGCGCAAGGCCGGCTATGGCCTCCTTGATCAGCTGGTCGGCGATCGCCAGGACCAGGTCGTCCTTGCTCGCGAAATGCCGGTAGACGGCGGTCGGGTCCGCGCCCAGGAGGCGGCCCAGCTTGGGCAGGCTGAAGCCGGCCGTCCCGCTCTGGTCCAGCAGCCGGAGGCTCGCGCTCACGATCAGCTCCGGTGTCAGGCTGCCGCGGCGAAGGCCCCGTCGCCCGGCCGGGGCTGGCGGCTTGCCGGGAGTTACCTCCATTGGTGCAGCTCCTTAGAAAGTCGCGCACGCTCGCCCGCCGCGCGGCTGGTCTCGCGCACTGCAGTCACAAGCATTGACAACAGCTTGGACCACTGCTTAAGTACGTGCAACGTATGCCCGGAAAGGGGTGGTCGGTGCAGCATTGTCACGGAGCGCGTCAGCGCTGCCGTGCGGGCGCCGGCGGCCCCGCGAGCACCGGCACGACGGTCGCCAGGGCGCGCCGGTGACCGCGGATGTCATCATCGTGGGCGCCGGCATCATCGGCGCGGCTACCGCCTTTCACCTGAGCCAGCTGGGCGCGGGCCGGGTCGTCGTGCTGGACCGGCAGACAGTCGGCGCCGGAATGAGCTGCCGTTCGTCCGCTCTCGTGCGCATGCACTACACCTTCGGGCCGGAGGTGGAGCTGGCGGTGCGCAGCGACGCGATGTTCAGCGCGTGGCCGGCTCTGGTGGGGCGGCCGCCGGTTGTCCGCCGGACCGGATTCGTGCGGATTGTCAGGCCGGGCGAGGAAGGGCAGCTGCGCGCGAACGTCGCCATGCAGCGCGCGCATGGCGCGGCCGCCGAGGTCGTTGACGCGGACACGCTGCGGCAGCTCGCGCCGGGACTGCGGACCGATGACGTGACCTGCGCGGCCTGGGAGCCGGCCGGCGGCTACGGAGATGGCGCGGTGGCGGCAGGCGACCTGCTGGCCGCCGGCCGGGACCGGGGAGTGCATTACCGCCCGAATACGCCGGTGCGGGCGCTGCTGCGGGACGGCGACCGGGTGACGGGCGTGCAGACCGCTGACGGACCCGAGTTCGCGGGCACCGTGGTACTTGCCGCGGGAGTGTGGTCACCGGCCCTGCTGCGCAGCGCGGGCATTTGGCTGCCGATCGAGACAGAGCTGCATCACGTGGCGGTGCTGGCGCACCGGCCGGCCCTGGGGGCGCCCGTGGCCTGCATCGACTCCACGACGCATACCTACTTCCGGCCGGAAGGAGGCGGCCGGATGACGCTCGTCGGCGGCTCAACCGGCCCGCGTGGCGGCGATCCGGACGGTATCGCCGATTCCGTCAGCCCGGAGCAGCTCGCCGGTCTCGTCGGCGCGGCCTCGCGCCGGGTGCCCGCCCTTGCCGACGCGGGGATTACCCGCGGCGTCACCGGCATGTACGACATGACTCCGGACGCGCGGCCGGTGCTGGGCCAGCCGCCCGGCATAGCCGGCCTGATAGTCGCGGCCGGTTTCTCCGGCACCGGCTTCAAGATCGCGCCGGCGGTCGGGCAGGGGATAGCGGAGCTGGCCGCCGTCGGCAAGTCCGGGCAAGTCGACCTGAGCCCGTTCCGGCCCGGCCGGTTCGCCGAGGGCAGTCCGATCGAGAGCGATTTTCCCTACTCCGATGACTAACGCGACTGCGAACCCACCACTCACTGACAACGCGAGGTCATCATGAAACTGCCCGTCTTCGCGGCCGTAGGCTGCGCAGCCACCGTGCTGGTACTGGCCGGCTGCTCGGGAGGTTCCGCCCCGGCCGCCGGCAGCTCGGGTGCCGCCGGCAGCTCGGCAGGGGCCGCCGCCACTGCCTCCGGCAGCCCCGCAGCCAGCATTGCCGCGCACTACGGCGGGACCTTCACCATGTTGTGGAACGCGGCGGGCAGTTCCATCGATCCCGCCGTTGACTATGACGCGAACTGGTACATCCTGCGGATAACCAATGACGGCCTGCTGTCCTGGAAGCAGGCGGCCGGCCCGCACGGGAACGATCTCGTGCCCGACCTGGCGACAGCGATACCGGCGCCGGCCGACGGCGGAAAGACGTACACGTTCACGCTGCGGCCCGGCATCAGATTCTCTACCGGCGCGCCGGTGCAAGCCGCCGACGTGGCCTACGCCCTGACCAGGGAGTTCAAGGTGCCGGGCCCCGGTGTCTCGTTCTACTCCGGGCTGGTCGGCGGTCAGGCCTGCATCACCGCGCCCAAGCATTGTGACCTGTCCCGCGGCATCGTCACCAGCAACGCGGCCCGGACCGTCACGTTCCACCTCGTTGCCCCGAATCCCAATTTCCTCGAGGACCTGGCGCTGCCTTTCGCGTTCGTCGTGCCGCCCGGCACGCCGAACGCGGACACCGGCGCCACGCCGCTGGCGGCCACCGGGCCCTACATGATCAAGAGCTACGGGCCGAACCGCCAGCTGACGCTGGTCCGCAACCCGTATTTCCGGCAGTGGTCCGCCGCGGCGCAGCCGCAGGGGTTCCCCAGCCAGATCGTCATGAAGATCGGCGTAGCTGACGAGGATGCCGTTACCCAGGTGGAGAACGGCCAGGCTGACTGGATGTACGACGTCCCGCCGGCCGACCGGTTGAACGAGATCGCGACCCGCTTCGCGCGCCAGATTCACATCAGCTCGACCTCGCAGCTGTATTACATGGCCCTCAACACCCGCATCCCGCCGTTCAGCAGCCTGCAGGCCCGGCAGGCGCTGAACTTCGCCACCGACCGCAAGGCGGTCGTGCAGCTGTTCGGCGGCTCCCGCCTGGCCACGCCCACCTGCCAGATCCTGCCGCCGAACTTTCCCAGCTATCAGCCTAACTGCCCGTATACCAAGAACCCGGGCACGAAATGGTCTGCGCCCGACCTCGACCGCGCCCGCCAGCTGGTGGCGCAGTCCGGCACCAAGGGCGACAAGGTTGTCATCATCAGCAGCCCGAGCCCGCCCGAGCCGGCTATCAACCTCTACTTCGTGTCCTTGCTCAACCAGCTTGGCTACCAGGCGAGCATCAAGACGCTCACCAGCTCGGTGGAGTACCCGTACGTGCAGGATTCCGCCAACAACACGCAGATGGACGTGTCCTACTGGGTTCCGGATTACCCGGCGGCAGCAGACTTCCTGAATGTCCAGGTTGGCTGCGCCGGATTTCATCCGCACAGCTCTGCCAACCCGAACCTGTCCTATTTCTGCGACCCGGCAATAAAGGCCCAGACCGAGCACGCCCTGCAGGTCCAGCAGACCAACCTGCCGGCCGCCAACGTCCTGTGGACCGGCATCGACAAGGAAGTCACGGCAAAGGCACCGCAGGTCTCGCTGTTCGTGCAGAACGACCTGGCCTTCGTCTCGTCCCGGGTCGGCAACTTCCAGTACAGCCCGGCCGCGGATTCCGGCTTCCTCATCGACCAGGCATGGGTGAAATGACGGCCCGACTGGACGCCGGGCTTACCGCGGCCGCGATCGCCGGGCCGGCCGGCAGCGCCCATGCCAGCCCCGGCCGCCTGGCCCTCGGACGGCTGCGCCGCAACCGGGCCGCGCTCACGGCGCTGGCCGTGCTGGTGCTGATCGTGGTGTCCAGCCTCAGCGCGCCGCTCTACGCCAGGTACGTGGCGCATACGAACCCGTTCCAGTCCAACGTCGACGGATCGACCATCGTGCACGGCAAGCGGATCCTGGTAGTCCCCCCGAACCCGTCCGGGCTTGGCTCGAACCCGATCGGGCCGACGCTGACGGGCCGCTATTTCCTGGGCGCCGACTCTCAGGGCCGGGACGTGGCAGCCCGGCTCCTGTACGGTGGCCGCACCTCGCTCACCGTCGGGATCGGCGCAGCCGCCATCACCGCTGTGCTGGGCACGCTGATAGCGCTCTTCGCCGGCTTCTACGGCGGCATTCTCGACTCGGTTATCTCGCGGTTGCTCGACCTGCTGTGGGCTTTCCCGGTTTACCTGGTGGCCATCGCCTTGTCCACCGTGCTGCTCCTGCACGGCCTGAAGATCGGCCCGCTGAACGTGAATGCGAGCAGCCTGTGGCTGCCGACGAGCATCATCGCGATCATTTACATTCCCTACCTGGCCCGCCCGGTGCGCAGCGAGGTGCTGTCGCTGCGCAAGCGGGAATTCATCGAGAGCGCCATCGGACAGGGCGCGTCCAGCCGCCGGATCCTGCTCGGCGAGCTGCTGCCCAACGTGATACCGACGGTCCTGGTTTTCCTGCCCCTGCTGATAGCGACCGACATCCTGACGGAGGCGGCGCTGTCCTACCTGTCAATCGGCGTCCAGCCGCCGAACAGTAGCTGGGGGACGCTGATCAACGACGGGCAGGGCCAGTTGTACACCCGGCCCTGGGTATCGATCGCGCCCGGTCTCGTGCTCGCCACGACCATCGTGGCGCTCAACGTCATCGGGGACGGAGTGCGCGACGCGGTTGACCCGCGCGGCCTGCTGCCGCGCAGGCGCCAGGCCAGGCAGCAGCGGTCATGACCGCCTTCATCGCGCGGCGGCTCGCCGCGATGGCCGGCGTGCTCTTCGCGCTGAGCGTCCTGGTGTTCCTGATCTTCTTCGCGATCCCCGGTATTAACCCCGCCCGGCAGCTCGCCGGCCGCAACGCCACCCCGCAGACGCTCGCCGCGATCAAGGCCGCCTTCGGCCTGAACCGGCCGCTGCCGGTGCAGTACTGGCGGCTGATGGACCAGCTGTTCGTTACCCGCGACCTGCAGTCCTATACCAACCGCGGGGTCCGGGTCATCCCCGAGCTGCTCGCGGCGGCGCCGGTAACGATGTCCCTTGTCCTGGGCGCGACGCTGATCTGGCTCACTTTCAGCGTGGCGCTGGGGGTGATCTCCGCCGTGTTCCGGAACTCCGTGTGGGACTGGGCACTGATGGTCGCCTGCCTGGTGGCCGTCTCGGTGCCGGAGTTCTGGCTCGGCCTGGTGGCCAACTTGCTGACCCAGGATCGCTGGCACTCGTTCGTGCTGCTGCGATGGGTGCCCCCGCCTGGCTACACGCCCTTCAGCCAGGATCCGCTGCTGTGGTTCGAGCACCTGGTCATCCCGTGGTTCGTGCTCGCCGCTTTCTACGTCGGCCTCTACGCCCGGATACTGCGGTCGGCGCTGATCGAGGTTCGCAGCGAGGACTTCATCCGCACCGCCCGGTCCAAGGGCATCTCCGAGCGGCGCGTCGTCGTGCGGCACATGCTCCGGACTTCGATGAGCACCTACTCGAGCCTGTTCGGGCTTGATTTCGGCGTGCTGGTGGGCGGCGGCGCGCTGCTGGCCGAAGTCGTCTTCGGCCTGCCCGGCGTCGGCCTGCTCACCTACCAGTCGCTCGCGGGACTCGACCTGCCGGTCATCATGGCAACGGTGCTGTACGGCGGGGCGTTCATCGTCATCACGAATGCCTGCGTGGACGTGCTGCACGCGCGGCTCGACCCGCGGGCCCGGCGGTCATGACCGTGTCCCCGGCCCCGGTGCTCACCATCGAACGGCTGAGCGTGACGATCCGCACCGAGCGGGAGCCGCTGACCGTGGTCGAGGACCTGTCGATGTCCGTCGCGCCCGACGAGGTTACCTGCATCGTCGGCGAGTCGGGCTCCGGCAAGAGCGTCACCATGCTCAGCGTGATGCGGCTGATGGACGAGCGTGCGGTGGAATACTCCGGCGCCGTCCAGTTCGAGGGCAGGAACCTGCTCGCCCTTACGGCCGCGGAGATGGAGCGGGTCCGCGGCAGCGGCATCGCGATGATCTTCCAGGATCCGATGACCGCGCTGAATCCGGTGTACCGGATCGGCTGGCAGATCGAGGAGCAGATCCGCGCGCACGCGGCGCTGACCCGCAAGGAGGCCCGGGCCCGGGCGCTGACACTGCTGCAGTCGGTCGGCATCTCCGATCCGGAGCGCCGCCTCGGCAGTTACCCGCACCAGCTTTCCGGCGGCATGCGCCAGCGGGTAATGATCGCGCTGGCACTGTCCTGCCAGCCGAAAATCCTGATCGCCGATGAGCCCACCACCGCGCTGGACGTGACCATCCAGGCGCAGATCCTGCGGCTGATCGGGAAGCTGAAGAGCGAGACAGGAATGGCCGTCATCCTGGTGACACACGACATGGGCGTCGTCGCCGAGATCGCCGACCAGGTGCGGGTCATGTACGGCGGCCGCGTCGTGGAGGAGGGGACGACCGCGGAGATCTTCGCTGACCCGCGGCATCCCTACACCCGGGGGCTGCTCGCCTGCATTCCCCGGCTGCTGGGCCCCCGGCCAGACCGGCTGCCCTCGATTTCCGGCGTCCCGGCGGCAGCTGGCCAGATCGGGGCCGGCTGCGTATTCGCAGCCCGGTGCCCGCACCGCTTCGCCCCCTGTGACGTGCAGCCCGCCCTGAGCGCGGCCGGGACGGCGTCGCACCGGGTGGCCTGTCATCTGCCGGACGCGGCCGGAAAACCGGCGCACCTGCAGCCGGGGAACGCCGGCCCGGGCGGCGTGCCGTGACCGGCGGTGCCGTGACCGGCGGTGAGCGCGCCGTGCTGGTGCGCGCGGTCAATGTCACCAAGCATTACCCGGTCGACGGCACGGGTGCGCCGTGGCGCAGCGCGCAGGTGGTGCACGCCGTCGACGCGGTCAGCCTCGATGTCTACGCGGGCGAGACCCTGGGCCTGATCGGCGAGTCCGGCTGCGGGAAATCGACCCTCGGCCGCTGCCTGGTGCGGCTGACTGACCTCACCTCGGGCCGGGTCGAGGTGGCCGGCCGGGACATTTCCGCCCTGTCCCGCCGCCAGCTGCGCCCGCTGCGCGCGCAGATGCAGATGGTCTTCCAGGACCCGTACGGCTCGCTGAACCCGCGCAAGCGAATCGAGTCCACGGTGAGCCTGGCACTCCGGCTGAACCCGGCAGTGCGGCGGTCCGAGGTGCCAGCCCGGGTGCGCGTCCTGCTAGAGCAAGTCGGCCTGCGCGCTGAGCACGCCGCCCGGTTCCCGCACGAGTTCTCCGGTGGCCAGCGCCAGCGCATCGGCATCGCCCGGGCGCTGGCGGCCGATCCCCGGCTGATCGTCGCGGATGAGCCTGTCTCCGCGCTCGACGTCTCCATCCAGGCCCAGGTCATCAACCTGCTCGCCGACCTGAAAGAGAGCCATGGGCTCACCTACGTGTTCATCGCCCACGACCTCTCGGTCGTGCGGCAGATCTCGGACCGGATCGCGGTGATGTACCTCGGCAGGCTGGCGGAGATCGGCCCCGCGCAGGACGTCGTGGCCGCCCCGCTGCATCCGTACACCGAGGCGCTGCTTGCCTCGGTGCCCGTGCCCGACGTCCGGCTGCGCGGCCGGGAGCGCGTCGAGCTGGCCGGGGATGTGCCGAGTTCCGTGACGCCCCCGACCGGATGCAGATTCCACCCCCGCTGCCCTTACGCCACGGACCGCTGCCGGGTCGAGGAGCCGGCCCTGCTGCCCCGCGGCGCGGCCGGCCGCGCAGTTGCCTGCCATTACCCGCGCCTGACCGCGCTCACGGCGGAGCCGGGCAGATGACCACGCCGTCCGGCCGGCTCCGGCTCGGGCCGGAAGAACCTGTCGTGGTGATCGGCGCCGGGATCATCGGCTGCTGCGCGGCGTATCACCTGCTGAAATCCGGTGCCCGCAACGTCACGGTGATTGACACCAGCGAGCCGGGCTCGGGCACCACGTCCGCGGGGGCGGGCTTCGTGGCCCTGTGGGCAGCCGGGACCATGCCGCTGGGGGAAACGGGCCTGGGGATGGAGCGGTATTCGCTGCAGTTCTACGGCGACCTGGCCGCAGCAGGCTACGACATTGCCTACCGGAACAACGGCAACCTCATTCTCGCGCTCACCGACCGGAGCTGGCAGGACGTCGGTATCCAGGTCGCGCGGCACCCGGCCGCCTCGCCTGGCACCCGGACCCTGACGCCAGCCGAGATCAGCGCCGAGACCGGCGTGATCGATGCCGCAGCGGTATATTCCGCCACCCTGATGCCAACCGCGGTCCAGGTCGAGACAGGCCTGGCCGTCAGCGCGCTGGCCGGCCTCATCCGGCAGCTGGGCGGCACGATCCGGACCGGCCTGCAGGTCGGGGGCTTTCGCACCGGCACGGACCAGGTGCAGGCCGTGACCACGCCGGACGGCGACATCACCGCGGCCGCGGTGATTGTCGCCGCGGGCGCCTGGACGAATACCGTGCTGCAGCACCTCGGCACCAGGCTGCCGCTGCTGCGCATCATCGCCACCCGTATCGTGACTCAGCCGCTCGGCGTCCCGGCGACCATGCCGACCGTGCAGTGCGACGATTTCGGCCTGTGGATCCGGGAGAGCGGCGGCGCTTTTACCTGGGGCAGCGCCAGCGCCTACCGCCCCGCGTACTGGCTGGAGCGCACCGCAGGCCCGATCGCGGCCGGGCGGCCGCGCAGCCGCGAGCTGCTGGACCTGCAGCTCGCCGAGCAGGCGCGGGTGGCGCGGATCTTCCCCGGCATGGCGGGCGCCCGGGTTGCCAGCTGGATGCAGGGGATGCCGGTGTACACGCCCGATTCCCAGCTGTTCGCCGGACCGCTGCCGGCTTACGGCAACGTGATCGTGCTCGCGGGCGATAACGAATCCGGGGTTGCGCACGGTCCGGGGATGGGCCGGGTCGCCGCCGAGATCGTCCGCGGTGAGCAGCCTTTCGTCGATATCCGGCCGTGCCGCCTAGACCGCTTCGGCCCGGCGCAATTCCCCGATGAGGAATCGGTGCGCGAGCACCTGCGGACGCAGGACTGGGCCGGGCCGGATTCAGGCGGCTGAGCAGGCGATCATGGCGCGGGCGAACGCATCGCCGCGGTCCCGGTAGTCGCGGAACTGCCCGAAGCTCGGCGCGGCGGGGGACAGCAAGACCACCCCGTCCGGCTGCGCCCAGGCGAACCCGCGGCGCACCGCCGCATCCAGGTCAGCGCACGGGATAACCTCGGCGCGGCAGTGGTCGTCGGCCAGGATCGCGGCCTGGATCCGCAGGCCGCTGTCGGGCAGCGTCAGCACCAGCGTCGGCTCGTCCCGCCCGGCCAGCCCGGCGGCCAGCGGCGCGTAGTCGATGCCGCGGTCATGGCCGCCGGCGATCAGCGCCACCCGCCGGCCGGGGAACGCGTCCAGCGCCGCCAGCGTAGGCAGCACGTTCGTCGACAGGCTGTCGTCGACGAACGTGACGCCGCCGGCAGTCCCGATTACCTGCAGGCGGCTGGCGAGATGCTCGAAACCCGCGGCGGCGGCCCGCAGCGCGCCGTCATCCGCGGCCGCGGCGACGCCCAGCGCCGTCAGGCACGCCCGCGCGATCAGCGCGTTACGCCGGTTGTGCGCGCCGACTAGCCGCAGCGGCGCCATCCAGTCCGCGCCGGGATCATCGCCGGCGGCGACCCACTGCACCCGCGGCCCGAGCTGCGCGACCCGTTCCCGCAGCAGCTCGCTGTCCCCGTTGGCGACGGTCAGGTCCGCGCCCGGCTGCGAGCAGGCGGACAGCTTGTCCCGGTAGTAGGCCCCGGCGCCGCCGTGCCAGTCCAGGTGGTCGGCAAACAGCGAGGTGACGGCGACGACCGGCGGCGAGCAGGCCAGGTCGGTGGCCTGGTAACTGGACGTCTCGATCACCCAGTAGTCACAGCTGTCATCGCTCAGGTCCGGGTCGTACGGCGGCCGCCCGATGTTCCCGCCGGTCATGCACCGGTAACCCAGCCCGGTCAGCAGGTGCCCGGCGATCGCCGTCGAAGTGCTCTTGCCTTTCGTCCCGGTGACGATGACGACCCGCTCCAGCGGCGCTTCCTGCAGCCACAGCCCGAGGCCGCCGACGACCGGCACGCCACTCGCCGCCAGCTCGCCGACGTCCTGCCGGTACCGGCTGATGCCGGGCGTCTTGACGACCACCTCGCAGGCCGCCAGTGCTGCCAGCCCGCCGTCGCCAGTGGCCAGCACGGGCCGTCCGCCGGGGCCGCCGCCAGCCGGCGGCTTGTCGTCGACGAGCACCGGCTCGACGCCCAGCGACGCGAGCTTGCGCACGCTCGCCGCGCCTTCCACGCCGAGGCCCCACACCCCGGCGCGCGCCCCGCGCAGGTCAGACCAGCAGATCTTCGGCCGCATACGCATCCGGGATGTAATGCTCGCCGACGGGCCGCAGCAGCTCGCCCGGCGCCGGCAGGTCCGGCCGGCCGCGCAGCTGCGCGGCCAGGTCCTGCAGCAGCGCCGTGGCGGCCCGATCCGGTCGCTGCGCCGCCAGCACGGCGGCGGCCCGGCACTCGCCGACCTCGCCGACGCACTCGAACGGCTTACTGGCGGCCGAGGTACCAACCAGGGCGGCGAAACGCTCCGCGATGGCGGCGTCGCCAGCCCCCGTGCGCAACGGCTCCCGGCCGCCGAAAATACGCTCCAGGTCAGCCGCGGGCAGGAACGGGGCCAGGATCAGGTCAATGAAACAGCACTTGTCACATTCGCCGCACCAGTGGTCCAGGCGCTTATCCGGGTCAAGGTAAAAAGCGCGGTTGCAGCTGTGAAAAGAACTGTGATATTCCGTTAGCCCGGCGAATCGCTGCGCAACCCACAGTTCGGTGCGGGGCCGCAGCGCCGAGAAGTAACTCATCGCGCCGCCGAACGCGTCGTCCAGGACCGTCCGGAAACCGGCTTCGAACGCCGCGCTCTTGGAATACTGATGGTTAACCGGCCGGCCGCGGTATTCCAGCGTGGCGATCGACGCCGACCACTCGTTCGACATGATCACTGCGTCGCGGCCCGCCAGGACAGCGGCCAGGACGGCAATCGCGGACAGGACGCCGGTAACCGGGACGTGCCCGTTCAGGAAGATAGGCACTGGCGATGCCGCGTCGCTGGCCAGTTGCGGATCGATTCCCCGCTCTGCGCGCACAATGGGAAGGCCGGTGACGGCAGCCGGCTTTTCGATGGCGGCAAAAAAATTTCCCGGCCGGCTCATGATGAAAAGGGCCGGCCCGGCGGCCCGGCCAGCCCCGGTGACCCGTCCCGCGCTGGCCAGGCGGCGCACCATCTCGACCGTGACGATGGAATCGATCCCGCCGCCGAACGGGATCAGCGGGCCGCCGGCCGCAGTCGCGGCCCCTTCCCCGGTCACGGCCGGCTGCGGTGCCTGGGTAGTGCCGCGCCGGGCGGCGGCCGCCGGGCGCACTGGCCCCTCGATCCGCAGCCCGGAAAGATCCAGCCCGTTGCGGTAGGCGAATTCGCCCAGGCCGTCGGTGTAGAAGGACAGCAGGAAGTCCCGCTCGGTGTCGGTGACGGCCGTATCGCCCAGGTCGATCACCGGCGGCGCGGCCGTCTTGTAGTAAGAGACGCCGGCCAGCAGGAAGACCAGCCGGGCGGCCTCGGTGACGGCGGGATCATCCCAGCGCCCGTCCGGCGCGAACCGGACCTGCTCCACAAACCGCGTCTCACCGAGGGAGTACCGGCAGGTCAGCAGCCCGCTGTCAGGATCACTCGAAAAGCCGTCATACCGGAAGTCCGGCGCGGGCTGACTGGCGGCGCTCACGCCGACACAGTACACGCACCAGCCGCGCTGCGGTCAGGCTGACCGCGACGACCCGGCCAGCCGCGTGATCGCCGCGGTGACCGGGGCCGTCTCGGGCTAGCCCGGTTGCGGTGCCCGCGCTGGCGGCCGTTTCGGCAGGTACAAGTCGGTAATCGTGCCCTCGAATGCCTCGGCGGCCATCGCGACGGTCTCCGACAGCGTCGGGTGCGGGTGCACGGTCAGGCCGATATCGGCCGCATCCGCGCCCATCTCGATCGCCAGGACCGCCTCGGCGATCAGGTCACCGGCGGACGGGCCGACGATCCCGGCGCCGATGATACGGCCGGTCGGCTCGTCGAACAGCAGCTTCGTCATGCCCTCGGCCCGGCCCAGGGACAGCGACCGGCCGCTGGCCGCCCACGGGAAGACGCCCTTGCCGTAGCGCACCCCGGCCGCCTTCGCGTCGTGCTCGGTCATTCCGGCCCAGGCCACTTCCGGGTCGGTGTAGGCGACCGAGGGGATCGCCCGGGCGTCGAAATAGCTGGCGTGGCCGGCTGCCACCTCTGCGGCGACCTTGCCCTCGTGCATGGCCTTGTGCGCCAGCATCGGCTGCCCGACGATGTCGCCGATGGCGAAGATGTGCGGCACGCTGGTCCGCATTTGCTTGTCCACCGTGATGAACCCGTAGCCGTCCACGGTCACGCCGGCGTTGTCCGCGCCGATCAGCGCGCCGCTGGGCCGCCGGCCGACCGCGACGAGGATCTGGTCGAACACGTCCGTGGCCGGCGCTGCGGGCCCGTCGAACGACACGGCCAGGCCGTCGGGCCGCGCTTCGACGTTCGTTACCTTCGTCGTCAGGTAGATGTTCTCGTACAGCCGGGTGACCCGCTTGGCGAGCGGGGTGACCAGGTCCTTGTCAGCGCCGGGTATGAGCTGGTCCATCAGCTCGACGACGGTGACCTTCGCGCCGAGCTCGTGGTAGACGGCCGCCATCTCCAGCCCGATGACGCCGCCGCCGAGCACGAGCAGCCGCTGCGGCACGCCGCCGAGTTCCAGCGCGCCGGTGGAATCGACCACCCGCGGGTCACCGGCCGGGAGGAACGGCAGCGTCGTCGGCTCCGACCCGGCCGCGATGATCGCCTGCTCGAAGTCGATGGTGGTGGCGCCACCGTCGGCGAGCTCGACCTGCAGCTGGTGCGGCGAGGTGAAGCGGCCCGTACCGCGGATCGTGCTGACCTTGCGCTGCTTAGCCAGCCCGGCGAGGCCGCCGGTGAGCCGGCTGACAACGCCGTCTTTCCAGGCTCGCAGCTTGTCCACGTCGACCTGCGGGGCGCCGAATACCAGGCCGTGCTCGCTCATCTCCTTCGTCTCGGCGATGACCTTGGCGGCGTGCAGCAGCGCTTTGGACGGGATGCAGCCGACGTTGAGGCAGACCCCGCCGAGGGCCGGCCAGCGATCTACCAGGACGACCTTCTTGCCCAGGTCGGCGGCGCGGAACGCGGCCGAGTAACCGCCCGGGCCGGCGCCGAGGACGAGCACTTCCGCGGCGGTCACAGCATCACCCGGCGGATGTCAGCCAGCAGGTAGCACAGGTGCCGGGCGAACCGCGCCGCCAGCGCGCCGTCGATGACCCGGTGGTCGTAGGACAGTGACAGCGGCAGCATCAGCCGCGGCGTGAACGCGGCGCCGTCCCACACCGGGGCGGTCCTGGACCGCACCACGCCGAGGATCGCCACCTCAGGCGCGTTGACGATCGGCGTGAACGCGGTGCCGCCGATACCGCCGAGACTGGAGATCGTGAACGAGCCGCCCTGCAGGTCAGCCATGGCGAGTTTGCCTTCGCGGGCGCGTGCGGAGACCGATGCGAGTTCCCGGCTGAGCTCGGCGACGCCCTTGCGGTCGACGTCGCGCAGCACCGGCACTACCAGGCCGTCCGGCGTGTCCACCGCCACGCCGATGTGGTAGTAGCTCTTGTAGATAAGCGCGTCCTGCTCGGGCGTCAGCGAGCTGTTGAACTTGGGGAACTCCCGCAGCGCGCTGACGGCCGCCTTCATCAAGAACGCGAGCAGCGTTACCCGGTACCCCTCGGCCTTGGCGGCGGTGTCCAGTTCTTTGCGGTAAACCTCCAGCTCGGTAATGTCCGCCTCGTCGTTGTGGGTGACGTGCGGGATGTTCAGCCAGGACCGGTGCAGGTGCGGCCCGGACAGCCGCTCGATCCGCGACAGCGGCCGGGTCTCGACCGGGCCGAACTTGGTGAAATCCTGCGCCGGGATGGGCGGGATGCCGGCACCCGGACCGGGCGCCCCGGCAGCCGCGGGTGCGCCGCCCGCGGCTGCGCCGCCCGGCCCGGCGACGGCGGCGAGCAGGTCATCCTTGACAATGCGGCCCTTCGGCCCGGTGCCGGAGATCGCGGCGAGGTCCAGGTCCAGCTCGCGGGCCAGCCGCCGCACGCCAGGCCCGGCGTGCGGGCCTGCGTCAGTGTCCGCCGGGCCGGCGGCCTCGACAGCGGTCACCGGCGGGCTCGTCCCCGCAGCGGGCAGCCCGCCGGCCTCGGCGGACCTGCGGGCCGGCTCCTGCGCCGCGGCGACCGGATCGTCGGCCGCCTGAGACGGCGGCTCCTGCTGATCGATCAGTGTCGGGCCATCCGGGGCCGGGCCATCCGGGGCCGGGCCATCCGGGGCCGGGCCATCCGGGGCCGGACCGGCCGGGGCCGGGCCATCCGGGGCCGCATCGCCCGGTACCGCCGGCTCCGCGGCGGCGCCCGCCGCGTCAAGCAGCAGGATGACGGAGCCCTCGCTGACCTGGTCGCCGAGCTTGACTCGCAGCTCGGTGATGACGCCGTCGGCCGGGGACGGAATGTCCATCGCCGCCTTGTCTGACTCCAGGGTGATCAGCGGGTCCTCCGCGCTGATCACGTCACCGGCCGCGACGTGAACCTCGATGACCGGCACGTCGGCGAAATCGCCGAGGTCGGGGACCTTCACTTCAGTGGGCACGGGCACGGGTATCTCCCCTTGGCGCTCGGGACAGCCGGTCACCGGCACGTCTTCGCACGGTAGTTCCTGGCGGGCTGCTGCTTGCGGTCAGATCGTCCACGGATCGGGTTTCTCGGTGTCGATCTCGTACCGGGCGATCGCGTCGGCCACGGTGGCCGCCGGGATGGTCCCGTCCTGCGCCAGCGCGGCGAGGGCAGTCACGGCGACGTAGTGCCTGTCCACCTCGAAAAACCGGCGCAGGTTCTTGCGGTAGTCCGACCGGCCGAATCCGTCGGTGCCCAGGACCCGGTAACGCGCCCGGACGAAGGGACGGATCTGGTCGGCGAAGGACCGGACGTAGTCCGTCGCGGCGATCACCGGCCCGGCGCGCCCGGCCAGGCAGTCCTCGACGTAACTGCGCCGCGGCTGCTGGCCCGGGTGCAGCATGTTCCACCGTTCGGCCGCCAGCCCGTCGCGGCGCAGCTCGGTGAAACTCGTCGCGCTCCAGACATCGGCGGTCACGCCGTAGTCGGCGGCCAGCAGGTCCGCGCCGGCCAGTACCTCCCGCAGGATGGTGCCGCTGCCGAGCAGCTGAACCCGCGGCGCGGCCGCGTCGCCGCTGCCGCCAGCGCCGTCCCGCAGCAGGTACATGCCGCGCAGGATCCCGTTCTCGGCGCCCTCGGTCAGCGGCGGGTGCTCGTAGTTCTCGTTCATCAAGGTGAGGTAGAAGAACACGTCTTCCTGCTCGGCCAGCATCCGCCGCAGCCCGTCCTGGATGATGACGGCGACCTCGCACGAGTACGTCGGATCATAGGGCACGCAGTTGGGGATCATCGCGGCGAGCACGTGGCTGTGCCCGTCCTCATGCTGGAGGCCCTCGCCGTTCAGGGTGGTCCGTCCGGCGGTGCCGCCGAGCAGGAAGCCGCGGGCGCGCGAATCCCCGGCCGCCCAGGCGAGGTCCATGACCCGCTGGAACCCGAACATCGAGTAGAAGATGTAAAACGGGATCATCGGCACGTCGCTGGTGCTGTACGCGGTGGCGGCGGCGATCCACGACGACATCGCGCCCGCCTCGCTGATGCCCTCCTGCAGCATCTGGCCGTCCGGCGCCTCCCGGTAGTACATCAGCTGGCTGGCATCCTCCGGCTGGTACAGCTGCCCGGCCTGACTGAAAATGCCGTACTGGCGGAACATGCCCTCCATCCCGAATGTGCGGGACTCATCCGGGACGATCGGCACCACCCGGTTGCCGATCTTCTTGTCCCGCAGCAGCGTGTTGAGGATCCGCACGAACGCCATCGTGGTGGAGATCTCCCGGCCGGGCGTGCCGGCCAGCTGGCCGCCGAATGCGCTGAGCGGCGGGACCTCCAGCGTCGCCGTCGACCGGCGCCGCCGGGCCGGCAGCGGACCGCCGAGGGCGGCGCGTCGCTCCCGCAGGTAAGCCATCTCCGGGCTGTCGTCGGAAAAGCGCAGGAACGGGATCTCTGCCAGCTGCTCGTCGGACAGCGGCAGGCTGAAGCGGTCCCGGAACAGTTCCAGCGCGGCGCGTGCCATGTGCTTCTGCTGGTGGGTAATGTTCTGCGCCTCGCCGGATTCGCCCATCCCGTAGCCCTTGACGGTCTTGGCGAGGATGACGGTGGGCTGGCCGGTGGTCCGCATGGCCGCCGTGTACGCGGCATACACCTTGTTAGGGTCGTGGCCGCCGCGGTTCAGCGCCCAGATCTCGTCGTCGGTCATTCCCTCGACCATGGCCAGCAGCTCCGGGTACTTGCCGAAGAAGTTCGCCCGGACGTAAGCGCCGTCCTTGGACTTGAAGTCCTGGTAGTCCCCGTCGACGCACTCCTCCATCCGCTTCAGCAGCAGCCCGGTCGAGTCGCGGGCGATGAGCGGGTCCCAGCCGCTGCCCCAGATTGTCTTGATCACGTTCCAGCCGGCGCCGCGGAAGATTCCTTCCAGCTCCTGGATGATCTTGCCGTTGCCGCGGACCGGGCCGTCGAGGCGCTGCAGGTTGCAGTTCACCACGAAGATGAGATTGTCGAGCTTCTCCCGGCTGGCCAGCGAGATGGCGCCCAGCGATTCCGGCTCGTCGGTCTCGCCGTCGCCGAGGAAAGCCCAGACCTTACGCGCCGAGGTGTCCGCCAGGCCGCGGCTGGCCAGGTACTTCAGGAAGCGCGCCTGGTAGATCGCCATGATCGGGCCCAGGCCCATCGACACCGTCGGCAGCTGCCAGTAGTCCGGCATCAGCCACGGGTGCGGGTAGGAAGAAAGGCCGCCGCCGCCGGTTTCCATCCGGAACTTGCTGAGCTGATCCTCGCTGAGCCGGCCCTCGACGAACGAGCGAGCGTAGATGCCGGGTGACGAATGGCCCTGGATGAACAGCAGGTCCCCGCCGTGGTCGTCGGCCGGGGCGCGGAAGAAATGCTGGAAGCCGACGTCGTACAGCGTCGCCGCGGACTGGAAGCTGGCGATATGGCCGCCGAGCTCGGAGGACTCCGCGTTCGCGCGCAAGACGATCGCCAGGGCGTTCCACCGGATCAGCGACCGGATCTGATGGTCGAGGGTCAGCTGGCGGGGATCCAGCCGGTCTTCCCGGTCGGGCGGGATCGTGTTGAGGTACGGCGTCGTGGCTGCGTAGGGGACCGGCGCGCCCTTCCGGCGCGCCTGCGTCAGCACCTCGTCGAGCAGCACGTACGCGCGGTCGGCGCCCTCGAACGCCAGCACCGAGTCGAGTGCTTCCACCCACTCTCGGGTCTCCGCTGGGTCAAGGTCTTCTAGCATGGGATCCTTTCCTCGGCGGCGGTCATGAGCGGTCATTCCGTCGTTCGCGGTCGGCCGCGGCCGCCGTCCGCGCAGCGCCGCCAGGGCCAGGGCGAAGCCCAGCGCCATGGCCACGGACACGGCCAGCGCCGCCAGGGTCACGGACAAGACCAGCGCCGCCAGCGCCAGGGGTCACGTCATTCTCCTGACATTTCCGGTCCGGGGACTGCTGGAAGTGTGCGCTCCCGGCGCCGGTCCGGCCAGGGCCATAGGTCCTCAGGCCCGCAGCGGCCGTTAAGCGCCGACCAGAATGACCTCCAGCGTGCGCGGGCCGTGCACACCCTCCACCCGCTGCAGCTCGATGTCGCTCGTCGCTGACGGTCCGCTGATCCAGGTGAGCGGACGGCGGGCTTGCTGTGCCAGCCGCGCGATGGCCTCGGGAACCAGCTCGACGACCTGATCGGCATGCACGATGCACAGGTGGTAGTCGGGCACCAGGGTGATGGCCCGGCGGCCCTGACCGGGCGAGCCGTCGAGCACGATGGTCCCCGTCTCGGCGATTGCGACGGCAGCGCCGGTAATGACCCCGTCGAAGGCGTCGAGCTCAGGGCCGGAAAACCCGTCGTCGGTCACCGTGATAACCCCGGCGGGCCCGGCGGGAAGGTCGAGGCCGGGAGGCACGACGATGCGGCGGGCTCCGCGCCGGGTCAGCGCCGCGCCGACCGCATCGCCGAGTCCGGCAAGGCTCACCCGGCGGACGTCGGCCCGGTAGTCGGCCAGCCGCTCGGCCAGCATGTCGAGCAGGGGCCCGGGCCCGAGCTCGCCGCGCGTCCGGTAACCGGCGGCCGGGCCGCCTGCTGGACCGCCGCCTGCTGGACCGCCGCCTGCTGCGAGCGCGCGCCGGACGCGTGCGAGGACTTCGTCGCGCCCGGTCACAGCGGATCCTTGTGCTCGTCGCGCCACCACTCGCGGAAGGTCTGGGCGGCGGGGACGGGGGCGTCCCGCGCCATGGTCCAGGCCGACAGGGGCGGCGGCAGCCGGTGAATCTGACCGCGGCGGCCGAGCACCCGGCCCATCCGCGCGGCCCGCTGAGCGGCCGCGAAGCGGCGCGAGTCCGCCATCACCCAGGAGGCCGCGGCCATGGCGATGGCCTCGGGGCCGGGCCTGCGGCTCTCCGCCCGTGCCGCGTCAACGTGCCGGGCCCGCAGGTGCACGAGCAGCGACGGAATATCGATTTTCACCGGGCACGCGTCATAGCAAGCGCCGCACAGCGACGACGCGTACGGGAGCGTGGCACTGTCCTGCACGCCGGTCAGCTGCGGGGTGAGCACGGCGCCGATGGGGCCGGGGTAGACCGAGCCGTACGCGTGGCCGCCGACCCGCTCGTAGACCGGGCACACGTTCAGGCAGGCCGAGCACCGGATGCAGTGCAGCGCCGCGCGGCCGGTCTCGTCGGCGAGCGCGGCGGTCCGGCCGTTGTCGAGCAGCACCAGGTGGAATTCCTGCGGGCCGTCGCCTGGCGTCACGCCCGTCCACATCGACGTGTACGGGTTCATCCGCTCACCGGTCGACGAGCGCGGCAGCAGCTGCAGGAACACGCCGAGGTCCGCCCAGGACGGCAGCACTTTCTCGATGCCCATCACCGTGATCAACGTGTCCGGGAGGGTCAGGCACATCCGGCCGTTGCCTTCGGACTCCACGACGCACAGCGTGCCCGTCTCAGCGATGGCGAAGTTGGCGCCGCTGATGCCGACCCTGGCGGCCAGGAACCTGCGGCGCAGGTACAGCCGGGCCGCCTCCGCCAGGGCGGCGGGATCGTCGGTCAGCGCCGGGTCCACGCCGGCCATCTCGCGCAGGAAAATCTCCCGGATCTCCGCCCGGTTGCGGTGGATCGCCGGCACCAGGATGTGCGACGGCCGGTCATGGCCGAGCTGCACGATCAGCTCGGCCAGGTCGGTCTCGTGCGCGGTGATGCCCGCACTGGCAAGCGCCTCGTTCAGCCCGATCTCGTCGGTCACCATGGACTTGACCTTGACGACTTCGCGGGCGCCGGCGGCCGCGACCAGGCCAATGACGATGCGGTTCGCCTGCGCCGCGTCCGCGGCCCAGTGCACCGTGCCGCCGCGCGCCTGCACCTGAGCCTCGAGCTGCTCTAGGTACCGGTCCAGCTGCGCCATCGCGCCGGCCTTCGCCGCCTGCCCGGCCGTCCGCAGTTCTTCCCAGTCAGGCACCTCGGCGACGACAGCGGCGCGCTTGGCCCGGATCGTGCCGGTTGCCCGCGCCAGGTTGCGCCGCAGCTGGGTGTCGGCCAGCGCCCGGCGGGCCGCGACCGGGAACGGCTCGTCGCCGCGCAGGTGGCCGACGCCACGCGGCGCCGTCGGCATGCCCAGGTAGGTGGTCACCGGTATCCGCCGTCCGCCCTGGTCGAGGCGAGGATCTCAGCAAGGTGCACGGTCTTCACGCCCGCCTGCAGCCGGGACAGGCCGCCGCCGATGTGCATCAGGCAGGAGCTGTCGCCGGCCGTGCATACCTCGGCCCCGCTGCCGAGCACGTTGCGCATCTTGTCCGCGAGCATCGCGGTCGAGGTATCGGCGTTCTTGATCGCGAACGTGCCGCCGAAACCGCAGCACACGTCCGCGTCCGGGAGCTCGGCGAGGTGCAGGCCGCCGACGTGGCGCAGCAGCCGCAGCGGCCGGTCGCCGACAGCCAGCAGCCGCAGCGAATGGCACGTCGGGTGATAGGCGACGCGGTGCGGGTAGAACGCGCCGACGTCCTCTACCCCGAGGACGTCCGTCAGTAGCTGAGACAGCTCGAAGGTCCGGCGCGCGACTTCCTCGGCGCGCGCCGCGAGCTTCTCGTCACCGTAGGCGCGGGCGACCATCGCGTGCTGGTGGCGGACCGCGCCGACGCAGGAGCCGGACGGCGCCACGATCACGTCGCAGTCCTCGAAGGTCTGCACGTAGTGGCGCACCAGCGCGAGTGCCTCGCGCTGGTAGCCGGTGTTGATGTGCATCTGGCCGCAGCACGTCTGGGCCTGGGGGAAGTCGACCCGGTGCCCGAGCCGTTCGAGCAGCGTCACAGTCGCCTGGCCGACGCGCGGGTACAGCGTGTCCGCCAGGCAGGTTACGAACAAGGCGATCCGCATGACACCCTCGTCATTGTTGCTAGCTCTGCGACTAACGCTGGCTGCTGGCCGTCAGCCGGAAAGCTCCAGTTACCGTCATCCGGCGCGCGGCGCGCACGATGCCGGGATGCCCGGTAGCAGCGCCGAGAAGAACAGCCACCAGGGATTCCAGAAATTCAGGTGCCCGCCGCGGTCCGTACGCATTTAGTCTACGGCAGACCCGTGCCGCCAGCTAGAGCGCGCCAGGCGCCTGATGGCGCCGGGGACGCCGCCGGGACCCCAGCGCGCCGCCGGGCCCCGGGCTGGCCCGGGGCTGGCCCGGGCTGGGGCCCGGGCCGTCATCCCGATCAGCGCCGGCCGCCGGCACGCCGCCGTTCGCTAGAGCGCAGATAGCCGCAAGGATATTCATATTGCTCATTGCGCCATTGAAGAGAACTGACGGCTTGCGAAAGAATTGGATGATCCTGCGTCGGGCGGTATGTCGTGCCAAACCAGGTTCCCGCGCGCCCGTATCTGCCCGCGCGCCCGTATCTGCCCGCGCCCGTATCTGCCAGTGCGCCCGTATCTGCCAGTATGCCTGCCTGTTCCTGCGGTCGCGCAAAAACTTCGCTCCGGGCGGGTAAAGCTTTCGCGCAATTGGCTAGCCGTTAGCGCCGAGTGGGCAAATGCGCTGGTAGATCTGCGTGCACGAGCGCAAGGGTATGCCGGTAAAGGAGAAAGCTACATGCGGGAAGTGCCAACGGAAAGTCGCCGCCGGCCGCGCGGACGACTTCGCAGCATGACGCGGTCCGGGCTCGCACTCTCCGCGGCAATCACGTTCACGGCCGGGCTCTCCGGGAGTGGCGGGCGCTGCGGCCCTGACACAGGCCCCCTACCAGGGGCACGTTACATCCAACACCTATAGCGCGCAGGCGGGCTCTGGCCCAATGGCCTTGCCTTAGGCATTTGGCAGGTGTTCGAGGCAGTGGAGTTCGATTCGGCGGGTGACGCTTGTGACGCTGGGCTCGCCGGGTTTGCGTGCGGGGAAGTCGCCGGCTTTCTTGCCTTTACGGGGGCTGGCCCGGCCGGGGCGGCTGCGGACGAGGAAATGCGGGTCGAGGATCTTCAGCAGGAACGTGGCGAATGCCAGGTCAAGCTGGTGAGGGGGGGAAAGCCGCCGTGATGGTGCTGGTCGCGGCGGCGAGGGCACGGGGGAAGCTGATGGCATCAGGCGGGACGCCGGCGGCGTCCGCGCCGGCGCCGATGAGCTGGCAGATGGCCTGGTAGACGGCGAACAGGGCCCGCATTTCCTGGGCGACGCCCTCGGGGTCTTTACTGCGCAGCACCGGCTGCCCTGCACCCATGTCGGTTTTGTGGTGGCCGATGACGGTCTCGCAGCCCCACCGCAGCGGGCAGGCGCAGGCCAGGTCCAGCGCCGGGTACTGTTCCGCGTCGAGCAGGTCGGTGACCAGGCAGAACAGCTCTGAGGAAGAAGCCGCGCCGTCGCCATGCCCGGCCGCGGTGGTGTGCACGGTGTACTCGATGACCCGCACCGTGACCGGGGGCCCGCCGTTCTTGCGGGCCGGCCTGAGCTCCGCCAGGTACGTGCCGTCCGCCAGGGTCGCGGCCGGCCGCAGGGCGAAGCCCGCCGAAGCGCGCCACAAGATGTGCGCGCCGGTCGCCAGGACGTCGCGGGCCAGGGCACGGGACAGGAAGTTCCGGTCGGCCAGCACCAGCATCCCCGGCCCGAAAGCCGGCAGCAGATCCCGGGCCAGGGCCTGCTCGCCGGCGGTATACGGGCCGAACGCCGCGCCGGTCAGCGCCCCGGTCCCGGACTCTGCCGCCACTACCCACCGCACCTGGGGGAACGCCCCGTCCCGGGTGGCATTGGAGGGCCGGTGAAAGAACGCGTCATTCTCCGGCGTGCCCGGCAGGTCGGTCACCGGCCCGTCCACCGAGATGACCCGCAGCCCGCAGCAGAACACCCCCGCCGCCCCGTCCGCGCCGGCCGGGCCCGCCACGTGCTCGAACAGCATCCGCAGCGGGTCGGCGCCCAGCTTGCCGCGGGCCCGTGACAGCGAGGAAATGTTCGGCGGCCGCCACCGGCGGCCTTCTCCGGCATCCACCCAGCCGCCGGGGTCCAGCTGCCCGGCCAGCAGGTCCTCGCCGCGCCGCCGGTAGTACAGCCCGTCCGCGAGCTTGGCCATCACCTGCCCGTAACCGCAGTTACGGCCCCGGAACAGCCACAGCGCCAGGACGAAGTACACCACCAGCCGGGCCGGCAGCAGCCGCCGCCGCACCTCACGGGTATCCGTCGCCGCCACGACCTGGTCGACCAGCCCCGGCGGGAACGTCTTCGTCAGCGCGCCTGCAGAAATCCGGTCCGGCAGCCACCCGTCCGGTGACAGCCCTTCAGTACCGTCATGAGCCACGCAGTGATCAAACCATGAGATGATCACTTAAGGCAAAGCCATTGGGCTCTGGCCCGGCGCCCAGCGACTCGGGGTCGACAGTCGACCCGCTCCGCTACGACTGCACGTATCCGTCCAGTTCGGGTTCCTGCCAGAACGTCGGTATCACGCACGGTTACTCCGGCGGCAATACGCTGAACTTCCTATACAGCGCCAAGCCGTATTGCGACACATCGGTGTCCGCTCAGTCAGCCACCGGATGCGAGGCGGGCGCGAAATACAACAACCTGCCGCCGTCGGCGACCAGTCAGGATCCGCTGTACATCCTGGTGCCGCTCGGATTCAAGCCGTCCGGGCTGCAGTGCGCCGAGCAGAGCAACTGCATCGATCACCCGGCCACGATGGACTTGTCCCGGTTGTCCCCTGTGCTGGACCCGATCTTGCACACCACGCCTGCGCAGCTGACCAACGCCCCGCTCTCGCCGCATTCGCATTTCATCGATAACCGCACAACAACCTGCCGGAATGGTGGAACGTCGTCATCGTCGGCGTCACCAGCCAGGCCTCCTACAGCAAGGCCGAAGCCGCGAGGAGCTACAGCACGCTGAAGGCCATGGAGGGCACGGCGGGCGTCACCAAGGAAATTCCCACCAACGCCTTCCTGTACTTCCAGACGCTGGCGGGCACCAACGGTGCCGCGCTCAACGCTTACCATGGCACCGCCGGCCCGGTGGCGGCCGCAGGCCAGGCTATCGACCCGCTGGTCAACGACTGCAGCGCGACCACGGGCTGCCCGCAGATCGGCGTCGGCCTCACCCAGGGCTTCCTCGGGTCAGCCACCGGCAACGTGTTCTACACGCAGAACTATTTCTGCGACAAGAGCGTTTCCGCCAAGTCCTCGAACGGCTGCGAAGTGGGCGCGAGTTACTCCAAGCTGCCGCCGGGTACGACCAGCGCCGCTGAGACGGACCCGATCTACATCATCACCCCGCTGTTCAGCCCGGCGCCGCCCGGCCTGCAGTGCCCCGGTCCCTGCATAGACCACCCGACTACCGGCACTCCGGCCGCAGCCATCCGGCCGCCGCGGTCCCGCGGCTCGCACCGGGCCGCGGTCAGCGGGCTGCGGGCGCTACTTGATCTTTCCCAGGAAGCCGAGCACGCGCTGCAGGAGCAATGCCGCGGCGCTCTCGTCATAGGCCGGCAGGCTGCTGTCCGCGAACAGGTGCTGATCACCGGGGTAGAGGAATAGCTCCGCGCCTTCGGTCGCGCCGGCAAGACCGCGGGCCGCCTCGAGGTCGCCTGCCGTGACGAACTGCTCGTCGGCGTCCATTGCGTGAATCTGCAGCGGGACACCCCGCGGCCACGGACACCCGAACTCGGCGGCCGGGACGCAGGAATGAAACAGCAGGGCTCCCTTCGCGCCCGGCCGCGTCTGGGCCAGCATCTGGGCGGGCAGCACTCCGAGCGAGAAACCTGCGTAGACGATCTGAGGAGGCAGGTGCTCAGCGGCGAGCCAGCCGCGCTCCATGATCGTGCCGAAACCGATGTGCCCGGCATGGTCGACGCCCTCGCCGAGATCGGAGAACGTCGCGCCTTCGTAGAGATCGGGCACCGTGACATGGTGCCCGGCGGCACGCAGCCGCTCGCCGACGCCGTCAGTAAGGCCCTGAGCGTGATGGAACAAGATGATATCGGTCATCGGGCTCCCGGTGCCGGAATGGAATCATCCGCCCGGTGAGCCTAGCCCGCGGCCGCAGGCGTCAGCAGGGTGAGCCTGGCGACGCCGTCGTCGTGGTCGGCGGGAACCACAGCGGAGTAGACGGCGGTCCAGCAGCCGGGGCAGCAGTACTGGCGGAACACGACCGGTGCGTCGATGTAGTCGGCTGCGGTCGCGATGATCTGCGGCCCGGCGTCGGTCGGGGGGCCCTCGTAGATGGCCAGAGCGAGGCCGCTATCGGTGCCAGTGCCGGCCCGGGCGTCGCCGAGCACTTCGCCGCAGTGCCGGCAGGCAATGACGTGGCCGTCATCGCCGGCGACCTCGACAAGGTTGTCGTCGAGCCGCCTGGCTCCGGCGACATCGATCTTGCGGCCACTGGCCGCTCGGAGCGCCCGTGAGCGGTTCTCGCGGGTAGTTCTCAGTCGCCGGCGCTCGGCTGCGGTCGCGGCGTTGTCCACGGCGTCGCCACCGAGGACGACGCCGTACACGTCGCGCGCCGCCTCGCGGGTGATCTTCCCCTCGCGCAGGTCATGCGCAACGGCTTCCGGCTCGCGGGTCAGCGGGTCGCCGTACCCGCCGCCGCCTTGCCAGCGCATCATCAGGACCTCTCCGGGCGCCAGGTAGCTGGCGGCGTAGTTCTGGGCGGGCTCGAGGGAGTCGCTGATCTCGGCAAGCTCAGCGGGCATGCGGCCGGCGGCGAGCATCTCGGCGACGCGGCTGCCGCGGGCGATCACGTCGAGGCCGGTGTTGCCCGGGTGCCCGCCGGACAGGCCCGCGTTCTGGCTCACGGCCTTGCCTGCCGCGGCCAAAATGAGGCCCATCGGAAGGCTGCTTCCGTGGGCGGTGATCGCCACCGAAGCGGACACGCCGCCGCGCCGCCTGCCAGGACCGCCGGAGTCGGGCTCCTCCCGCCGCCACAGTGCCAGTACGGGGTACAGGAACTCGGTCATCTCCACGTCGGGGATGCGGCCCATCGGGATGCAGAACAGCCCGCCGGTGTCCATGCCGTCGGCGTGCGGACGGGCGCCGTAGCCGCCGGCCATCGGCTCCATGATGATGTTCAGGAAGGGCACTGGCTGATCACCGCGCTCGTCAAGTCCGGCGATCACGGCAGTATCCCAGGTGCCGCAGCAGGTGGCCTGAACGTTCTTGCTGAATTCCACCGAGCGGTCGAGCATCTGGGACAGGCACTCGGCGACGAGGCTGCCGGTGAGCCAGGCCGGGCCGATCGGACCGCGGCCGACAGCCGCCGGGTAGGTGGCGTTGTTCAGCGTGCCCTCCTCGGTGACAAGGTCGAAGCAGCGCATCAGGCATGACGCCGGCCTGCGGGCCGGTGCCGGTGAAGTCGAAGGTGAGGTGATCACCGGTCTTGGTGGTGGTGACCGTGATCTTGTGCAGGCCGCGGTCGCCCTCGTGCGACTGGTCCTGGTAGCCGGTGGCCTTCCAGCTGCCGTCGGGCAGACCGGCCAGCTTGCCGCGCAGCCGCTTCTCGGCGTCGCTCATCATCCGCTTCATCACGGCCTTGACCGTGTCCGCCCCGTACTGCGCGATGAGCGCGTGCAGCCGTTCACGGCCGACGTTGTTGGCGCCGACCTTCGCGCGCAGGTCAAGGCCGACGAGCATCGGCACGCGGGAGCGGCGCACCCATACGTCGGCGACGTCGCGCTGCAGCTCGAAACCGCGGACCACCTTGATCGGCGGCGTGGGCAGCGACTCGGAGAAGACGTCCTGAGCGGCGGGAGAGAAGGAGCCGAGCCCGACGCCGCCCAGATCCGGCTCGTGGCAGACGGCGCTGGTCCAGGCGAACAGCTTCCCGTCGTGGAAGACGGGCTGGAACACCATGACGTCGTTCTGGTGCAGGCCGCCGCCGACCCACGGGTCGTTGGTGAGGAACATGTCACCCGGGTCGATGCCGGGATTGGCGGCCCGGTTGCGCAGCGTCCAGTAGATCGCGAGGTCCACGGCGCCGACGAGCATGGTGTTGTAGAGCCCGACCTGCACCTCCTGGCCGATCTCGTCGGCGATGGCGAAGTCGAAGTCGTTGGCGTCGGTGACAATCGGCGAGCCGGACATCCGCTTGAGCGCCTCGCCCATCTCGTCGGTGACCGACCACAGCCGGTGCCGGATCACCTCGTAGGTGAGCGGGTCGAGCGCGTCGACCTGCGCCGGGGTGACGGTGTGGGTCTGCAGTCTCGACGGCAGGGAGCGCTGGAGCTCTTCGGGGTCGACGGGCCGGCTCGAGAAGAACTCGGAGCCGGGGATGGGCATCGTCATGACGGGCTCCCAGCGGTGGTGCCGGCGGTTGCGGCGATGGTCAGGTTGCCGAGCTGGTCCACCGTGCCGCGGGTGCCGGCCGGGATGACGACGGTCGTGGTCGGCACCTCGACGATCGCCGGGCCGGTGAGCACGTGCCCGGCACGTAGTTCTCGGTAGTCGTAGACGGGGGTGTCGACGTAACCGGCGGCGCCGCTCAGGCAGACCGGCCTGCTGCCCGACTGTGCTTCGGCGGGGTCGGCTGAGGCGGCGTCGGCGACACGGGGCAGCCGAGGGGAGAACGGCAGCACGCCGACCCCCCGCACCCGGAAGGTGATGGCCTGGATCCCTGCCTCCCGGAAACCGGTGTCGGCGCCGTAGAGCGCGGCGTAACGATGCTCGAACCCGGCGGCTGCCTTCTCGACTGCCGCCATATCGAGCGCTCCGCTCGCCACCGGGGTGGTGACCTCGGCGAGCTGCATGGTGTATCTCATGTCTATCTCGCGGTGCAGTTCGACGGACTCAAACTGCACGCCCTGCCGCTCCAGCCCGGCCCGGACGCGGGACTCCAGTTCGGCGAAGTTGCGCTCGGCGCGGGCCGGGTCGAACGGGATCACTGCGGGTCTGACAGCTCCGCGGCGAGCACGATGTCCGAGGATGCAAGGCCGTAGGCGGAGAACGCGGAGGCGACAGGTCCCAGCGGGACGACGACCTCGCCGACGCCGACCTCGGCGGCGTAGCTGGCGCAGTGCGCCGGGCCGGCCCCGCCGAAGGCGTAGAGCACGAAGTCGCGCGGATCGTATCCGGCCTCGACGACGGTCTTGCGGAGCAGGTCACCGGTCTGCGCGTTCTGCACGGCGTAGATCGCGGCGGCGGCTGCCTCTACCGGCAAGCCCAGTGGCCTGGCGACCTGGATGTCAATGGCCTCGCGGGCGAGCTTGAGCGAGAGCGGTTTGCGGCCGCCCAGCAGCCCGCTCTCGGGCAGGATGCCGAGCACGAGGTTGGCGTCGGTGTTGGTCGGCTCGGTGCCGCCGCTGCCATAGCACGCAGGCCCTGGCACCGCCCCGGCGCTGCGCGGCCCGATCCGCAGATTGCCGCCGGCGTCGAGCCAGGCTATGGCGCCGCCCCCGGAGCCGATCGCCTCGACTCGCAGCGTGGGGACGTTGACCGGGTGGTGGTTGATCACGGTGGTGGTGGCGCGCACCGGCTCGCCGTCGACGATGAGGCCGACGAGGAACGTGGTGCCGCCGACGTCGGTGGAGATGATGTTGCGATGGCCGATCTGGCGGCCGAGCTGCACCGAGCCGACCACGCCGCCGGTGAGCACGGAACTACGGTGGTGATCGCGGTGGCGGGCGCCTCGGCGGCGGCGACCGCGCCGCCGTTGCTCTGCATCACCAGCAGCGGGCCGGCCAGCTTGCGGGCACGCAGGGCGTCGTTAAGTTCGGTCAGGTAATCGCGCAGGCCCGGTCCGATCTGGGTGCTCATGATCGTGGTGGCGCTCCGGGCGAAATCCCGGATCCGGGGACTGACCTCGGACGACAGCGCGACGTAGACGTCCGGGTCCTGCTCGGCCACCAGCTCGCGCAGCCGCTGCTCGTGCTCGGGGTTACGGAAGGACCACAGCAGGGATACCGCGATGGCGCGGACCCCGTCGTCGAGCAAAGTGCGGATCTTGGCCCGGGCGCCCTCCTCGTCGAGAGCCACGATGACGGTGCCGTCCCGGTCGATGCGCTCGGTGATCTCCAGGACGTGCCGCTTGGGCAGCAGGCTGTGGTCCTTGGCCTGGCCCAGGACATTCTGCAGTTCATTCGGCGAGCGCCCGAGGTAGCGGCCCTCGACGTTCATAATGAAGATCGAGTCCCGGTGGCCCTGAGTGGTGAGGAAGCCGACGGGCGGGACGCTGCCGGTAAGCAGCGCGTTGAGCGACGACGTCGTGCCGTGCGCGATGTGGTGAGTGTCGGCCAGCAGTTCCGGCAGCGGCCGCCCGACCTGCTCGGCTAGCAGCTCCAGGACGTCGAGCACGCCGCGCGAGTAGTCCGGCGGCGTGGAAGGCGACTTCGCGGCGACGACGGTCCCCGCGTCGTCGTCCAGGACGGCATCGGTGAACGTGCCGCCCACGCCCACGCCGATGACATAGGCCATTGACTCACGCTCCTTCGCGGGAGGCCGCAGGCGCCGTATGCCGGAGTGACGGCACGTCCCTGCAAGCCTTACGAGGCAGTAGACTATTTTACGTCTATGAGGGCAGTCAAGGCAGGACTGCCGGCTCTTGACTCCTTCAACATTCCGTCGAATACTCTACGAACACGTAAAGTCGTGGCCGCTGAAACGCTGAAACGCTGAAGCCCGGAGGTCGGGATGCACCTACGCCGCGTCGCGGTGCTCGGCGGCGGCCCCGGCGGTCTTTATGCCGCCCGCCTGCTCAAGCTGGGGCACCCGTCCTGCAAGGTGACGGTGTACGAGCAGGGGGCGCCGAACGCGACGTTCGGATTCGGGGTGGGCCTGGCCGCCGGGATCCAGCGCAAGCTGGCGGCGGCTGACCCCGATACGTTGCGCGACCTGGCCGGCACCGGCTACCAGCACGACATGACGATGGTCGTAGCCGGGCGGACCGCCCGGGTCCGCAATGACGAGAAACTCATCGGGATCGCGCGGACCGAGTTGCTGGCAGTGCTGCAGCGTCATGCCGAGAAAGCCGGCGTGTGCCTCGAGTACGGCACCCGCCGGAGCGCCGGCGAGCTGGACGCGGACGTCGTGATCGCCGCCGACGGGGTGAACAGCGCCACCCGGGACGACGGCGACTTCGGCACCAGCATCGAGGTCGGCCGCGGCCTGTTCGTGTGGTGCGGCGCTGATTTCGTGCTGGCAGACGCGATGTTCACGCCGGTCGAAACCCGGCACGGCACCTTTGTCACGCACGCCTATCCGTATTCCGGCGGACGCAGCACGTTCATGATCGAGACCGACGAGCAGACCTGGCGCAATGCCGGCTTCGATGTCTCGACCGAGCAGACGGCGGCGGACGCGTCGGACATGACCGCGCTGGGTTACCTGCAGGACGTTTTCGCCGCGCAGCTCCAGGGGCACGCCCTGATCGGCAACCGGACTCGCTGGTCGCGGTTCCGCACCGTACGCAACGAGCGCTGGTCGTCGGGCCGGATCGTCCTGCTAGGGGACAGCGCGCACACCGCGCACTTCTCGATCGGGTCGGGAACCAAGCTGGCGATGGAAGACGCCATCAGCCTGACTGAGGCCCTCGCAGCGGAACCGGACTCCGCCGCGGCCTTCCGGCGCTTCGAACAGGTGCGCCGCCCGGCCGTCGAGCGGCTGCAGGAGCTGGCCCGGCGCAGCCAGCTGTGGTGGGAGTCGTTCCCCTCGCGCACGCATCTCCCGGTCGAGCAGCTCATGGTCGCCTACATGACCAGGGCGGGGAACGTGCCGCTGAAGCGCTTCGCCGCCAGCAGCCCCGGCATCGTGGCCGCCGCGCTGGGCCAGTTCGCGGGCACGGTTCCCGGCCGTCCCGCCGACCTGACGCAGTGGATCCTGGACCAGCCGCTGCAAGCCGGCGGCGCCGCGTTCCCGGACCGCGTCCTGGAAGCCGAGACACCATCCAGGCTCACCCTCGAAACCGTGGCCGGCCTGATCACCGATCCCTGGGGAGCTGCCGCCGACGCCGTCATCGAGCGTGCCCGGCAGGCGCGCGCCGCGGGAACCGACGGGTTCCGGCTGGTCGGCCCCTCTGACCGCCCGGCCGTGCTGACCCGGCTAGACCTCGCCGAGCGGCTGCGGACCCAGGTCGGCGGCCTCGTCGTCGTCGACGGCCCCGCAGGCCTGAGCGACGACCTGGCCGCCGGCCTGGTGGCCGCCCGCGCGCGCAGATCTCGTTACCCTCACCGAGGAGAGTTCATGAGCGCCAGCGGGGCGAAGGACTGGGACGGCCGGCTCGTCACCTACCCGGCGGACGCGGTAAGCCGCTATCGCGCGGCGGGCCTGTGGGGCACCCGGACCATCGCCCAGGAGCTGCACGCGGTCGCGCGCGCGCACCCGGACCGTCCCGCGGTCGCCGCACTGGACGGCCGGCTGACCTACCGCGAGCTGGACGAGCACAGTGACCGGATGGCCGCCGGCCTCATCGCCATGGGCCTGGCCCCCGCAGATCCGGTGCTGTTCCAGGTGACCAACCAAGCTCGGCGCCATCGTGGCCTGGTACGGCGTGCTCAAAGCCGGCCTCGTGCCGGTCTGCACGCTCGCCGCGCACCGCGGCCACGAGATCGGGCAGATCAGCAGGCGGGTCGGCGCCGTCGCCCACCTGGTAGAGACCACCGGGCAGGGGTTCGATCTCGTCGGATTCGCCGTCGGCCAGCAGCGCGATCATCCGACCTTGCGCCATGTGCTCGTCCTGGGCGCCGACGACCGCGGCATCAGCATGGACTCCCTGGGCGCGGACACCGATCCGCGGACCGCGCGGCTGATGGTCGAGAAAGCCCAGAGCGGGATCGATCCGGACGATGTCGCGGTCTTCCAGCTCTCCGGCGGCACCACCGGGGTGCCCAAGGTTATCCCGCGGCTGCACGCCGAGTACTGGTACAACGCCGTGCAGTACGCGCGCTCCTGGGGGTGGGGGCCCGGCAGCCGCGTCGCCCATCTGATGCCGGTCATCCACAATGCCGGGATTACGTGCGCGCTGCACGCATCCCACAGCGCTGGCGCATGCCTGATCCTGGCCGTCGCCGACCTGGATGCCTCGCTGCCGCTGCTGACCGGCGAAGGGGTCACGCACGTGCTGCTCGGCCAGGCGCACTTCGCCGCCTTTGACTCGCCGGGTTTCGCGGCCGCGGCGCGCACCCTGACGGAGGTCGTGCTGTCCGGCACGAAGGTGCCCCCCCGCGTGTTCGACGCGCTGGAGGACAATGGCCTGTGGTCCGGGCAGCTGTTCGGGATGGGAGAAGGGCTGCTCTGCACGACCCGGCCCGGTACTGTGCGGCAAGCGCGGGCCACGACCGTCGGCACCCCGATCTCCCCGCTCGACGAGGTCCGGGTGCTGGCGCCGGGCGGCGCGGACGAGCTGCCCGACGGGCAGGTCGGCGAGCTCTGCTGCCGCGGGCCTTATACCGTGCGCGGCTACTTCGACGCTCCGGAGCATAACGCCCGTGCGTTCACTTCCGATGGCTTCTACCGCACGGGTGACCTCGCGTCCATCCAGACGATCGAAGGCGGCAGGTTCATCTCGATCGAGGGCCGGATCAAGGACCTTATCAACCGCGGCGGGGAGAAAATTAACGCCGAGGAGGTTGAGCAGCTGCTGCTGCGCCACCCGCGGGTCACCGCCGCGGTCGCGGTCGCCATGCCGGACCCGCGCCTGGGCGAGCGCACCTGCGCCTACATCGTGGTGCGAGGCGAGCCGCTCACGCTGGCCGAGGTGCAGCAGCACTTCGCCGGGCTGCAGGTGGCGAAGTTCAAGTGGCCGGAACGCATCGAGCACCTGTCCCAGCTGCCGCGCACTAACGTGGGAAAAGTAGACAAAAAGGGCCTGCAAGCCGACATTGCCGCGAAACTTGCCGCGGCCGCCCCGGTTGCCGTGCCTTGGCATCCCGCATGACCCGCCGCCGGACCGGGCGGGCCGCGCCGCGCTCGACCGTCATCGTCGAGTCCGGGTTCCCGGTGCTGCTCTGCAGGCGCGGCGAAGCCGGCGTGTGGCGCGGCAGCCGGTCGCTACGATCCAGCTCATGACAGACAGTCCAGCTCAGGGAGCGGCGAGAAAAAAGCCAGCCGGCCCTGGCACCGCCGCCGCGCCGGCCCGCACCCCCGCGAACGGCAAGGCCGCCGGTGCACGCGGATCGAGCCGGCGCGAGCTGGTCGAGAATGAAATGTACGAGCACGCCGCCCGCCTGTTCGCCGAACGTGGCTTCGCCGGGACCAGCCTCCAGGACGTCGCCGACGCCATGGGCATCACCCGTCCCGCTCTCTACTACTACGTCAGCAGCAAGGACGAGCTGCTCGCCAAGCTCGTCACCGAGGTGACGGAAGGGCCCGCTGCCGTCCTCGCCGAGATCGACGCCCGGCCCGGCCTCGACCCGGCCGCGAAGCTGCGTGAGCTCGTTCGCCTGACCGCCCTCCGCCAAGCCACGCAGCCGGCCCGGTTCCGGCTGCTGGTCCGCTCCGAGGCCGAGCTCCCGCCCGACCTGAGCAAGACGCACGAACGGGGGCGCCGGGTCGTGCTCAAGGCCGTCGCGGGGATCGTGGAGCAGGGCGTGATAGCGGGCCAGTTCCGGCCGGTCGACTCCCGCGTCGCCGCGCTCGCGGTGCTGGGGATGTGCAACTGGGTGGCGTTCTGGTTCCACCCCGGCCGCGATAGCGCCGAGGCAGTGGCCGACCAGCTGGCAGACATGGCCCTCGCATCCGTGCAGCGGGCCGACCACCGCACCCCGGAGGCAGAAGGAGCCGCCGGCGCGCTGGGAATGTTGCGCCAGGACCTCGATCACCTCGCCCGCATTCTCGACCGCTGAGGGGCGGCCCTCAGGCGAATTCTTGTCCCGAGCGTAAAAATGTTGACCCTATCGTAGAAGGAGCGGTAAAGTCAGGGCACGACTTATGAAACCGCCGACGGCAGGAGGGCAAGGCATGACGGAACTGGACCACCGGGTGAAGGGTGTCGACCACGCGGCGTTCCCTACGTTCGATCCTGCCGGGACCGTGCGGTTCTACCGGGACGTCCTCGGCTTCCCGGTGGTGCACTCGATCTGCGCCGCCGGCTGGGGACCGGAAGACCACCCGGACTTCATCCACTTCTTCTTCGACATCGGCAATGACGACCGGATCGCGTTCTTCTACTACTTCGGCCTTGAGCCGGTCCACCAGCACGAGCGCGGCGACGCCTACGCCGGCTTCGGTCCGGACGTGCCGCAATTCTTCGTGAACTCGCGGCACCTGGCGATCCACGTCGATAACGAGCAGGATTTGCTGGAGTACCGGCGCCGCCTCGACGACTCCTCGTGGCGGGTGGAAATGCAGATCAAGCACGAGACCATCGAGTCGATCTACACCCATGACCCCAACGGCTACATGGTCGAGATCACCCGCGCGTTGCGGCCGGTAACCCCGCAGGAGGACCTCGACGCCAACCTCACCATCGATGCCCTGCTCGACGTGTTGGCCCAGCCCGAGCCGTCGCTCGGCAAGCTGCTGGCGCGCAAGGCCGAGCTGATCGTCGAGCGCGCGGCCGACTGGGAGCTGGTGAGTAGCGGACAGGAGGCAGGACGGTGACCGCCTTGTATGTCCTCGACGTCCCGGAGAATACTCCGCTGGTGAAGATCGCGGCCGAGGACCCTGCGGTCACGGTCGGGCGGATCGGGCCGTACTTCGAGATCACCGCGGACGGGGCGATCACCATCGACCGGCGGGCCACCGGCTGCCGGCACGCGGTCTGGTACAGCGCCATCGCCGGCATCGCGGGAGGTGCCATCACCCAGCACGACAAGAACGTGCTGCGGGTGGAGCCCACGTGAGTACGCCCGCCACCGGACGCCGACGTGCTGGCGGCTCGCTAGGCTGCCCAGGTGCGAGCCTTGGCCACGCCGCCGCGGCAATGTGCCGTTACGCATTCTGCGGGCTGCGAGCTATCGGGAAGGAAATCCGCCATGGCCGCCGATCCAATTCCGCTGCGCGGCATGAGCGGACACCGGACGTGCTACTCGTTGATGAGCTGCTCTCGCAGGATGTCTGCGTGCCCGCAGTGCTGAGCGAGCTCACGCAGCACGTGCAGGTATACCCAGCGCAGCGGGAGCGGTCCGCGCCGGTTGCCGTGGACCATGTCGTCCAGCCCCAGGGATGACGTCGCGCGGTGTGATGACTCGCATGCCTCGCGGTGTGCTTGCCGGACGGTGGCAATGGTGTCGTTGTCATGAAGAACGAACGACTCGTCTGGGGTCGCGGAGATGCCGATCTCGGCACGTGACCGGCATGTGACAGCTTCGTCAAACCAGACCCTCTCGACGAAGGTCGCGTGCTTCACCAGGCCCAGCAATGTGGTCCGGGAAGGCACCAGCGATCGGCGCACCTGCTCCTCGGTCAGCCCACCCAGGCAGCCATTGAGCTCACTGCGGTGCTCGTCGAGGAACGCCTCGAACTGGGCCCGGGCTGGCTGGTCGATGACGTCCTCGGCGAACGTCGTCGGGAGGGAAGACATGAGCGAAGCATTTCAGCACCGGCGCTCACAAGCCAACTAGCTCATCGGCAGGTTCGCTTGGTCTGACGCGGCCTCGCTGATGTGTCAGGCGGCTTGGGGGGCGAGCTGGACGATGAGGTCGGCGTCGAGGGCGGCGGAAATCCAGTCGAGGATAGGGATGGTGGGGATGACGCCGCCGGCTTCGAGGCGGGACAGGGCGGGCTGGGTCAGGGGCGATGGGCTCTTACGACACGGCGCCGCCCCTCGATTGGCAGAAATGGAGACAATTTTGACTGACCAGTCACTCTGTTATAAGGTTGCGGCATGCCGAGGCCGAGAAGTGACGATCGACGAAACGCGATCCTGTCTGCAGCGGCCAACGTCATCGCCGTACAAGGACTAGGCGCGGCGACAGCGACGATCGCCAAGGAGGCGGGGGTCTCCAACGGGTCGTTGTTCGTCTACTTCGGCACGAAGGCGACGCTCCTGAACGAGCTCTACCTCGCCCTCAAGACCGAGATGGGCGCGGCCGCGATCGACGGGCTCCCGGTCGAGAGCGACGTCCGCGAGCAGGTCCTTCACATGTGGAACCAGTGGCTGAGCTGGGCCACGTGCTTCCCGGAGAAAAGACGGACGCTCGCCCAACTCCAGGTATCAGAGGACATCACTGTCGAAAGCCACCAGCTCGTGAGCTCCGGGTTCAGTGGCATCGCGGACCTGCTGGAACGAAGCCGAGATAACGGACCGCTGCGCGACGCGCCGCTGGGCCTCGTCCTCACGCTGACGACCGCGATTGCCGAAGCGACCATCGACGCGATCATCAGCGACCCGGAGCACGCCGAAGTCAACCAGAAGCTCGCTTTTGAAGCCATGTGGCGAATGCTCGCCTGACCCCTGACCCCTGACCCCACCAGCGACTGATCACACCCACAACTACAGAGGAGCAACATGTCAGAGTCCACTCCGGCCGCCTTGAAACGAAGGCTTGGATCATCACCGGGCCGACGGCCGGCATCGGTCGCCGCACTGCGCTCGAACTCGGGAAGCGCGGCACAGTCGTGCTGGTCGGTCGCAGCCGCGCCAAGCTCGACGTCGTCGAGCAGGCGATCCGAAAGCAGGGCGGCCACGCCGTTTCGGTCGTCAGCGATCTGTCCGACATCACGAGCGCGCGCCGCGCGGCCGCGGAGATCGCCGCGCTCGATCTGCCGATCGCCGGACTGCTGAACAACGCGGGCATCATGCCGACCCGGCCCTACCAGACCGCACAAGGCTGGGACGGCACGTTCGCGACCGACCACCTCGGGCCGTTCGCGCTCACCGAAGCACTCATCCCGTTCCTTCCCGACGGCGCGCACGTCGTCTTCATCTGCTCCGCGGTGGAGGACCCCGGCCGCAAGCCCGCAACCGTCGCGGGCTTCCGCGGCGGCCGGTACATCTCCGCCGCGGCCAGCGCCCGCGGCGAATGGGCCCCGGACGGCTCATCGCATCCCGGATTCGACGCCTACGCCACGTCGAAGCAGGGCAACCTCGCCACCGTCTTCGCCTTCGCCCGCGAAACCCCGCGGCTCCGTTTCAGCGCCGTCGAACCCGGCTTCAACCCCGGCAGCGACCTCGGACGCGACGCCAATATCGCGCTGCGCCTGCTGGCGAAATACGTCCTGTCCCCGATCGCCCCGTACATCAAGTACTGGAGCAACCCCAAGCACGCCGCCCGCATGGTCACCACCGTCCTGACCGGCGACACAGACCGCACCGGCGTCTACTACGACGAAAACGGCCAGCCGATGCTCGGCTCCGCGCAAGTCCGCGACCCGGCGTTCCAGGATCGAGTCGTCACCGAGACACGCGAGCTGCTCGCCACCGTGCCGACGGGTGCGGTGCCCACCGATCGCTAGCCAACGCAGAACGCTGACACGCAAAGAGCTGCGCGCTCGCCGCGACCGATCGGCAAGCACGACGCGCTCATCGCCATGACCGGTAGCCCGTATGCCTGCCCATCAACGGCCACGCGCCTGCGGGAGCCTGCTTGCGACCGTGACCTGGGCTTCCCCGAACTGTCCATCAACTTGTCCTCCCCATGGGCACCGGCCCGCCGTGCCCGCCGCTCGTTCTCGCTGACGGGGTCTGTCAACTTTAAGTTGACAGTCCCGGCACCACCTCGGTCAGCAGCTGACAGGGGCACGCGCTGGCTAGGCTGACCGGCATGGCCTACGACACCGAGCTCGCTGACCGGATCCGGTTTCTGATCGGCACCGGGCCGGGCCTAACCGAGAAGAAGATGTTCGGCGGCCTGGCGTTCCTGGTGGGCAGCAATATGGCGATCAGCGCCAGCAGCCAGGGCGGTGCCCTGGTCCGGGTGGACCCCGCCGACACCGACGCTCTGGTCGCGACGGCGAACGCCACCATGGCGGTGATGGGCGGCCGCACGATGCAGGGGTGGCTGCGCGTCAGCTCCGAGGACCTGGAAACCGACGGGCAGCTCACCGAGTGGGTCAGCCGGGCCGTCAGATACGCCCGGTCGCTTCCGCCCAAGCGCTAGCGCGGCCACGCGCAGAACGTCCTTCTCGGCGCCCGGCAGCTCCCCGGCGACAGCGAGGATCCAGTCGTCCATATCGATTAATATGAGCGTCCCCGTCGAGGTCGGGCGGACGCTGTCCACGTCGCTCGTAGCCGGCGTTCGGCGCCCGGCTGGGTCGTGAGCTGCATCGCGGACGGCGGCGGTACTTGGCCCCGATCACGCGTGCCTCGGCGATATAGCCGATGTCGCGCGATGCCCGTTTCCGCGGCCATTCCCTGCGCTGGCGGTCGAGCACGCCGTCCCGTCGCATCCGGACGCCTCTGGCTGCTCCCGCGCCTGCGTCCGGTGCCGCGCATCGAGTCGGCAATGCTCATCCGGGCTCACTTTTGCGGGTGGCTTCCATGCTCCGCCTGTTTCTCGGCGGCGGCCGCCAGGTCCGCGACGATCTGCGGGTAAAGCTCGCGGAGTCCTCGGAGCACGAGGCGGCCTGCCAGGGTCGTGTCCCAGCTGGCGACCCAGCGGATGCGGGTCCCGTCAGCGGCGGGAGTCAGGGTCACCTCGGCCTGATAGTTCCGGACCGGGATGCCCCCGATGACGGTGTAGGCCAGGCGCCGGCCCTCCTCGGCAGCGAGGATCCTCTCGATCGAGGTGACGTAGCGCAGGTAGGAACGGCGCGAGGACCTCAGCCTCTGGACCGCGCCTGCCCCGCGCGGCGAGGTGTCGCCGGGCCGCTGGTAACCCCCGGCGCTCCACGGTCCCCACTGGGGGTAGCGGGCCGCATCGGAGACAAGCGCCCATACGGCGGCGGGCGTCGCCCGGGCGGTGGCTTCCGCTTCGACGTGCAGCTGGCTCATCAAGCACCCTCCCTGAAGTGTACCAAGTGGAACATGTACCAGATGGTACGCTGAGTCATGGTCGCATCGCAAGCCCGCGAGCGCCTGCTGGCCGCAGCGGTGGAGCAGGCAATGCGGGACGGGATCGCCGACCTGAGTCTGCGCGAGCTCGCGGCGGCGATCGGCAGCAGCCACCGCATGCTGCTGTACCACTTCGGATCCCGCGAGGGCCTGCTCGTCGCGGTCGCCCGCGCGGTCGAGGAAACCCAGCGCGCGAACATGCCGGACGGGGTGGTCACCGCGGCCGATGCCCGCCGGCTCTGGCAGCACTTCAGCGACCCGAAGCTGTGGCCGCAGGAACGGCTGTTCTTCGAGCTGTACGCCCACGCGCTGCTGGGCCGGCCGGGCACCGAGGGCTTCCTCGAGGCAGTCGTCGAACCGTGGATCACCGCGCTCGCAGACGTGCTGGTCAAGGCAGGGGCAGACAGCGCCACCGCCCGCGCAGAGGCCCGGCTCTCCATGGCCGTCACCCGCGGGCTGCTGCTTGACCTTCTAGCCACCGGCGACCGCGACGGCGTCACCCAGGCATACGAGCGCTACCTACAGCATGGCGAGGCATTCGCGTCGTACCTGCACAAAGGCGATGCCCAGGACTCGCCCGCAGGGCAGTCCGCCCAGCCTCGGTAGCCGGGATCGCGGTGACACGGGGGACGGCTCGGTCCTGGCCTATGAGACGCGATTCCAACGCACACCAACTCGACAGCTGGCCCGCTCGAGGCACGCCTACTGGGCGTGGACCCCGTGCTAGATCACCTGATCTGCGCGCCGCAGCCGATCAGCACCGAGCGCCCACTGGCCGCGCAGATCGGCGGGTACATGCGCGTTAAGTGCAGGTCATAGCGTTGTCGACAGCCAGCAATCTCTGTATCGGTTGATCGGCTCAGCTTGCATGACTATGCATGTCCGTAGTTGCCGAGAAGGCTTGCTCTGTCGGCCGACCCCCGCTGGGGGCATCCACGAGTTACCGTTCGCTGGCCTGGCCTGGCCTGGCCTGGCCTGGCCTGGCCTGGCCTGGCCGACCGGGACGGTGTCGAGCCGGGCTGCGGTACCGAGTATTCAGCGTGGCCAGCTCGGCGCGGAGCGCGCCCCTCGACTGCCGTCGCCCAGCCGAGACTGACTCAGCCTTTTGGTCGTCGATCGCGGACCCGCCAGCCGGGATCTCAAATCCGGCGCTGGGCCATCCGACCACGAGCCTTGCGCCTCGACCGCGGAGAACTTCGGCGCATATTGCCACAGAGGGCCGCTGAGAGCCGTCGACGGCCGGTGTCGGCCGGACACCATCGTCCCGGCGGCGGCTCTCGGCGGAAACAGTTGCCGCCCCAAATCGCAGGTCAGAAGATGAATGCGCATATCAGGACCGTGTGGGCTAGCATGCACGGAGTCCCTCGCCGGTGTAGCTCAGCAGGCAGAGCAGCCGTCTTGTAAACGGCAGGTCAGCGGTTCGATTCCGCTCACCGGCTCCGCACCATCAGCGCAATCGAATGCCTGGCCGACCTGAAGCGAAGAAGCGCAGCCAATGAGGCAGCCCGCCGACGCGCATCGCGGGTCCGCTCAGCCGGAGATGGTCTCTGCAGGCGCATTGACGGCCGTCCGCTCAAGGTCGGGAGGGTCACGTGCGTGCAGGTGCTCAATCCAGGGATTCGCGCCAGCGAGGGCGCAGGTGTCAGCTAACGCCAGTCCGCCAGGCTGTCGCGTGCACGGGCCACGGCGGCAGCTATGTAGCTCGCGTCGCTTTCTGGGCCGAGGGCGGCATCCCCGGTGAAACTGACTTGCGGTATCTCCTCGCGCTCATACACGAGTACGTTCACCTCGCAGAGTAGGCGGCCCCGACGCTCCGCGCGCAAGGCCTCCTCCTCCTCGACTTGCGCGCGGACCGCTGCCGGAAGGTGATCTTTACCGCCAGGGCCGCTCCCGTAACTGATCCACTTGCCGGGGGGAGCCGCACCGTTTTCCATACCCTCCATCATCGGGGCAGGCTGCCACGCTGGGAGCCATCCCGGCGAACGATCTCCGCTGCACCGGACGGCCTCTAAACCCCGCGGGGCGGCCCCCAACCCCGCGGGGCTGGCGCTTAGCCAGGCTGGAACTCGGCTATCGCAGCCGCGCCAACCCCGTCGATGGTCCATCGACGGGGTTGGGTGCCGCTGAAAGTGCCATCGACGGGGTTGGCTTCCTGACCCCGCGCCGCGCACCGCAGTGGGCCCCCGCGCCGCGCACCACCGCGCACCCCGCGTCGCGGCACCGCCACGCCCCCTGTGCCGACACCCGGCGGCACCCGCGGAAGCCGCTTAGTCCGGGATGTAGTCGAAGGTGTCCGGGTCCGGTCCGGTGCGCTCGTCTTTGTTCAGCGCCGAAATCTTCGCCATGTCCTGCGGTGCCAGCTCGAAGTCGAACAGCTCGAAGTTCTCCTTGATCCGCTCCGGGTTGACGGACTTGGGAAACACGATGCTGCCCAGCTGGATGTGCCAGCGCAGCACGACCTGAGCCGGGGTCCGCTGGCAGCTTCGGGCCAGCTCGGTGATGACCGGGTCCGTCAGCACGCCGCCCTGGGCGATGGGCGACCACGCCTCGGTGGCGATGCCGTGCGCGGTGTCGAACGCGCGCAGCTGGTCCTGCGTCAGGTAGGGATGCGCCTCGATCTGATTGACCGCGGGCGTGACCTCGGTCTCGGCAGCCAGCCGCTCCAGGTGCGCGGCCTGGAAGTTCGAGACGCCGATCGCCCGTGCGCGGCCGTCAGCGTAGATCTTCTCCAGTGCCTTCCAGGTAGGCACGAAGTCGCCCCTGGTCGGCAGCGGCCAGTGAATGAGGAACAGGTCGATGGTGTCGAAGCCGAGCGCCTTGAGGGTCTCGTCAAACGCGGTCAGCGCGTCGTCGTAGGCGTGATAGCCGTTGTTGAGCTTGCTGGTCACGAAGATCTCTGACCGGCCCAGGCCGCTGCGGGCGACCGCCTCGCCGACTTCCTTCTCGTTGCCGTACATCTCGGCCGTGTCGATGTGCCGGTAACCAGCCGCCAGCGCGGCGGTGACTGCCGCCACGGTGTCAGCGGGCTTGATCTGGAACACGCCGAATCCCAGCTGCGGGATCTCGACGCCGTTGTTGAGCGTGACGTTCGGTACTGCGTTCATCGTCGGCGTCCTTCCAGTGTGTCCTGTCGTGGTGTCCTGTCATGGCTATCAGACTCGCCTGCCCAGCGCGGCGGCCGTCCTCCATCCTGCCCGAAAAGCGGCTGGCACGCGCCCAGCCGCCGCGCGGTACGCTGAACGGCTGCCGGAGCACGAGCAGAAAGGGGGTGCCGGACTGATGCCACCAAGCACCAGCCCGCGCGTCATCATCATCGGCGCCGGGATCGCGGGGCTGGCCTGCGCCTCGGACCTGACGGCCGCGGGGGTGCCGGTACTGATCCTGGAAGCCGGCGACGGCGTCGGCGGCCGGATGCGCACCGACCGCACGCCGTCCGGGTTCGTGCTCGATCGCGGTTTCCAGGTCTTCAACACGTCTTACCCCCAGGTCAAGAAACGGCTTGAGTTGCGGCCGCTGCAGCTGCGGCCGTTCACGCCGGGCGCGCTGCTGCACACCGCGGACCGGCGGCTGCGATTCGCCGACCCGACCCGGCAGCGCCGCGGGCTGGCCGACCTGATGAGCGGCCGGCTGGCCAAGACCAGTGACGTGGCCGCGCTGGCCGCGCTCAGCGCCGCGGACATGCTGCTGCCCGCCCGGCTGATTACCCGGCGGCCGGACCGGACCACCCGGGCGGCGCTGGCCGAGGCCGGGATTTCCGCAGAACTGACTGAGCTGTTTTTCCGGCCGTTCCTGGCGGGCGTGTTCCTGGAGGACGAGCTGGAAACTTCCGGCCGGTTCTTCCACCTGGTCTGGCGCAGCATGCTGCGCGGCACTCTTACGCTGCCGCGCCGCGGCGTCCAGGCAGTGCCCGAGCAGCTCGCCGGAAAACTGCCGCCGCGGACGATCCGGCTCGGCGCGCCCGTGCGCGCCATCACCGTCGACGGGGTGGCGCTCGCGGACGGGACCGAGTTGCCGGCGACCGCGGTGGTGGTTGCCGCCGGCCCGGCCGCCGCCGGCTCGCTGCTGCCCAGCCTGGACGTGCCCGCCACCCGGACCGTCACCACGGTGTACCACGCCGCCCCGGTGTCGCCGCTGGCCGAGCCGACGCTGCTGGTCGACACCGAGCGCAAGGTCCTGCACACCAGCGTGCTGACCGAGGTCAGCCCGTCTTACTCGGGCGACGGCCGTGCGCTTATCTCTACCTCGGTGCTGGGGGCCAGTGCGCCCGGCGCCGACCGGGAGCCGGGCGTGCGGGCCCGGCTGGCCGAGATGTACCAGGCGGACACCGCGGGCTGGGAGCACCTGGCGACCTATACCGTGCCCGGCGCGCTGCCCGCGATGACCGCCCCGTACCCGCTGAGCCGCACCAGCCGGGCCGGCCCCGGCCGCTACGTCTGCGGTGACCACCGGGCTACCGGCTCAGTCCAGGGCGCGCTGGCTTCGGGTGGCCGCGCCGCCCGCGAAGTGCTCGCTGACCTCGCGCAGCAGCTGCAGCGCTGACTCGGCGGATACGGTTGACGGCGTGAGAAAACTGCGGCCCGCGCCGCGCGCCGCGTGCCGGGCGGCGCTCGCACTGTCGCTCGCACTGACGCTGGGGGCTGCCGCCAGCGTTGCGCTGGCGCTGGGCCTGCCCGCCGCACGGCCAGCCAGCGCGTCGGCCTGGCCAGGCGAACCCGCGGCCGGCGTCGCAGCCGGCAGCGCTGCCGCCGGGCCAGCCCTTCATTCGGCCATAACGCACTCGCACGCGGCAGTCACCGCGCCCGGCGCCAGCCTTCCGGTGCTGGTGATCGGCGTCCCCGGCCTGCGCTGGACGGACTTGTCGGCGCAAGCCGCGCCCGCTCTGTGGCACCTCGCCGGGACCGGGTCAGTCGGGTCCCTGGTCGTGCACGCGGTGCTGATCCGCGCCTGCCCGGCTGATGCCTGGCTCACCCTGAACGCGGGCGCCAAGGCACTGTCGCCCGCCAACCCGGCGGCGCGGGTGCTGACGGCGGCCGCCCCGGCCAGTCCGTGCCCGGCGCTGCCGGCGGTAGCAGCATCGGCGGCGGCAGCATCGGCAGCTGCAGCAGCGCCGGCCGCCGCCGGGTCCGGCCGCAGCGGCGGGTCTGCGGCCCCGACGGCCGGCCGGGGCAGCGTCCCGCAGCTGCCGCGGATCATCGCGTTCAACAAGCAGTTCCAGTACGCGCCGGACCCGGCGGACTGGGGCGTCCTGGGCCGGGCCGCCGGGCGCCAGTGCGCCACCGCGATCGGGCCGGGCGCCGCGATCGCGCTGGCCAGTTCCGCCGGAGCCGTCGCCCGGTATGTACCGGCCGCCCGGGGGACGACCCGTTTCGAGCTTAATTCCTGCCCGCTTACGGTCGCTGACCTTGGCGTCCTGCCGTCAGCGACGACAGCCCGCGGCGCCGACCCGCGGCGGCAGGCGGTGCGGGCCGCGGACCGGTCCGCGGCAGCGCTGATCGCGCGGGCGCCCGCGAACGCGATCGTCGTGATCGCGGGCCTCGGCGACGACCTGACCCCGCACCTGCGGGCGATCATCGTGGCCGGGCCCGGTTTCCGGGCCGGGGAGCTGACCGCGGCCTCCACCCGCCGCCCTGGCGTGGTGACGATCACCGACCTGACCACGAGCGTGCTGCACTGGCGCGCAGTTGCGCCGCCGGCCAGCCCGGCGCTGGCGGGCGCGCTGATCCGCAGCGCTGGCCGCGGCCCGCTCGGCGCGACGGTCCGGGCCCTGACCGGGCAGGACACCTCGGTGCACGTGTACCGGGACACCATCGCCTGGTTCTTCTGGAGTTACGGGATCTTCGAGGCGCTGGTCATGCTGGCGATCGGCGTCCTGCTGCGCGGCGGCGACCCGGGCCGGGCCCGGCGCCGGCGCGGGGCCTACCGCCGGGCCGGGGCGGCGCTGGCCGCGCTGCCTGCCGGGACGTTCCTGGCGAACCTGGTGCCCTGGCCGGAGCTGGCGCACCCGGCGCTGCTGCTCTACGGCATGGCGGCCGGCTGGGGGATCGTGATAGCCGCGGCGGCCCTGGCCGGGCCGTGGCGGCGGGACGCGTTCGCGTCGGCCGGCTTCGTCGCCGCGGTTACCCTCGCGGTGATCGGCGCGGACGTGCTGACCGGCTCGCACCTGCAGCTCAGCACCCCGTTCGGGCTGTCGCTGCTGGTGGGCGGCCGGTTCTACGGAATCGGCAACAACGGGATCGGCGTCTACGCGGTCGCCGGGCTGCTGACCGCCACCTGGGCCGGGACGGCCGCCCTGCGGGCCGGGTCGCGCCGCCGGGCGGTCGCGGCGGCAGCCACGGTCGCGCTGGGCGCCGTCTTCGTGTCCGGCTGGCCAGGCTTCGGCGCCAAGGTGGGCGGCACGATCGCGATGGTGCCCGCCTTCCTGCTGGTGCTCGCCGCGCTGGGCGGCATCCGGGTCACGCCGCGGCGCGGGCTCGTCATCGCGGTCAGCGGCCTGGTACTGGTGGTGATCTTCGCGGCGGTCAACTACCTGCTGCCCGGCACCGGCACCTCGGACATCGGCGCGTTCGTCGGCGAGGTGCTGCACGGCGGGGCCGGCAGCGTCCTGCAGCGTAAGATCCATTCCAATATCAGCTCGCTGACGTCGGCCTGGATCGCGCTGGCGGTGCCGGTAGTCATGGCGGCAACCGGCGGGATGATCGGCTGGCCGGCCCGGCTGCGGCTGCGGGTGCTGGCCGACGCGTATGACCGGGCCGAGCTGCTGCGGCCGGTACTGCTGTCCATCTGGCTGATCGGGCTGCTGGGCTGGCTGGCCGACGACTCGGGGATCAGCGTGGCCGGGTCCGCGTTGCCGTTCGCGCTGCCGCTGGTGATCGCGCTGGTCACCAGCCTGGCGGCGGCCGGCGACGGCGCTGCGCCGGGTGCCGCGCCGGTCCGCGCCGCGCCCGTTCCGGCGCCGGGCCGGGCGGGCTAATCTGTGACATGCCGCGGCGCGGCGCCCGGAGCGGGAGGAACGTGTGCAGTATCAGATGTCGAGGGTGGTCGCGGGCCCGCTGCTGCGCTTGCTGGCCCGCCCTGATGTCACCGGCGCGGAGCACATCCCGGTTTCCGGGGGTGCCATCCTGGCCTCCAATCACCTGTCCGTGGTGGACTCGGTCTACCTGCCGCTGATGGTGGACCGGCCGGTGACGTTCGCCGCCAAGTCGGAGTACTTCACCGGCACCCGGTTGCGTGACCGCGCTGTCGCCGCGTACCTGCGCGCGACCAACCAGCTGTCCGTGGACCGGGCCGGCGCCCGGGCCGCGCAGGAGATGCTGGCAGCGGCGCTGGCGATGCTGCGCCGCGGTGAGCTGCTGGGCATTTACCCCGAGGGCACCCGGTCGCCCGACGGCCGCCTGTACCGGGGCCGGACCGGCATCGGCTGGCTGGCGCTGAATTCCGGCGTGCCGGTGATTCCGGTGGCCATGATCGGGACGCAGCAGGTGCTGCCGCCCGGTCACCGGGTGCCGCGGCCGGGTCGGATCCAGGTCAGGATCGGCGCGCCGATGACGTTCGGCGCTTACCTGGACGCCCCGGCAGGCGCGCGGCAGCGGCGGGCTATCACCGATGAGGTCGTACGCGCCATCGGCAAGCTGTCCGGCCAGGAGTTCGCGCCGATGTACGCCTCGGTCCGCAAGGAGGAACTGGCGGCCGAGGCGGCGGCCCTGGCGGCGGCAGCCCCGGCTGGCCGTCGGCCCGGCCGGCAGCGGCCGTAGCGGGCTTAGTCGCGGCCGGGAAGCGGCGGGAACCCGGTCGTTGCGGCAGTCGGATTCCAGTAGGAGCTGCGGCTACTGAGCTGAGCGGTGCTTTCGGGGGCGCCAGTGCTTTCGAGAGCGCCGCTTTCGGGGGCGCCGGCGTCGGGTGTCCCGGCGTCGGGTGTCCGGGTGTCTAGTGTCCGGGTGTCAAGTGTCCGGGCGTCCGAGGCGGGGGAGTCCGGTGTCCGGATGTCCAGGCCGTGGGCGTCCGGGGCGGGGGTGTCCGGGATGCTGCGGGGGCCGCCGCCGAAGCGGGCTTGACCCAGCGCTACGGCCCCGGCCCGCGCGCTCGCGGCCCGCGCGCTCGCGTCCGGGGCGACAGCGCGAGCCCAGGGCGGCTCGGCGGACCGCTGCTGTGGCGCGACCGCAGGCGATACGCGGCGGGCCGCCGGCTGGTGTGCCCAGGGCAGCACGCCGCCCGGCGGCGGCGCGGGGTCCCACGGCGGCCGGCCGGAAACCTGCGGCGGCGTGGCAGGCGCTGCCGAGAACGGCGGGTACAGGGAGCCTGCTGAAACGGCAGCCTCAGACTCGGCGCCCAACGGCGCCATGGCCGCAGGGGCGCCGGTTGATGGCGCCGCGGCAGCAGGCGCGGTGGCAGGAGGTACGGCGGCGGGAGGCGCGGGCGCGATGGCCGGAGGCGCGCCGGCCGGAGGCGCGGCGGCAAAGCCCGCGGTGGCGGGAAGCGCGGTGGCTGTGGGCGCGGTGGCTGTGGGCGCGGTGGCGTGAGGCTCGGTGGCCGGAGGCGCGGTGGCTGTGGGCGCGGCAGCAAAGGCGGCGGCATGCGGCGGCCCGGCTGGAGGCGCGCCGGCCAGCGGCAAGAGCTCGGGCAGCATAGCCCACTCGGCGTTACCGGCCCGTGCGGTCGTTACCGGACCTGCCGGGTCGCGGATCCGGACAGCCGCGCTGGTGCGGTGCGGCTCGCTCGTGCCGGCGGGCGGGGCCCCGGCTATTGCGCTCAGTGGCGCGGTAGCGGGCTCTGCTGTCGGCTGCGCGGCCGCATAGCCTGCGCTGACCGGAGCTGGCCACGGCGCAGTACCTGCCGGGTCCCGGCGCAGGCGCCGCCGCCTGGCGGCCAGGTACCCGATGATCAGCGCCAGCAGCAGGATCGAGACGCCGGCCGCAAGGACGGCGTAGCGCAGCAGCCGGTGCGCCATGCCGTTAGCGGCCGGCACGACGCGGCGGCCGGCAGTTCCCGCCGCCTGGTGCGCCGCGGCGGACTCGAGCCGCGCTGCGCTCGTCAGCGCGCGCACCGCATTGACTACCGCCAGCTTTCGGCCGTGCGCCAGGCCGCCTGGTTGCGAGGTGCCAGGGTTCGTCAGCGCGGTGTTCGTCAGCGCGGCGGTTACCTGGGCGGGCGTCAGCTTCGGGAAGTCAGACCGAACGAGGGCGATGACGCCCGCGACGATCGCGCTCGCGGCGCTGGTGCTGCTCAGCGTCTGATAACGGCGGGTTACGCTGGCCGCCACCACGCCGACGCCAGGCGCAGCCACCGTGATGTAGGGCTGCCAGCTGGAGAACGCGGCGGTGCGCAGTTCCCGGCCGAGCGCGCCGACTGCGATAACGCCAGGATAGGCGGCCGGGTAATGCGCACCGCTGCTTGCGGCATTGTCGCCGCCGGGGGCGACGAGCACGACGCCATGCCGGCGCGCGTAGCGCACTGCCGCCGCCTCGGCCGGGCTGCCGCCTGCTGACACTGCGGTAACCGCCGGGGTCGTTGCCGGGCTGGTGCTGGCGGCGGTCTGTACCGCCGCCATCGGCAGGTCGATAATGCTCGCGCCGCGCCCGACCGCGTACCGGATCCCGCGGGCGATGGCGGCGGGGAGCCGGGCGCTTGCTGCCGGATCAGCAACGACCAGGCCCCCGCTGGCCGGCATTACCCGGACGGAAAGAATCGTGGCCGCGGGCGCTACGCCGACGACTCCGTCCGCGCGGCCGCGGCCGTGCCCGTGGCCGGCGATCAGGCTGGCGATGGCCGTGCCCAGCGCGCCGAACTGCGGGGCCCCGGTCACGTGCGCCGAGCCGGCGAAGTCACGGCCGGAAATGACCGATCCGGCCAGATCGCGCTGGGCCGCGGCCACGCCGTCGCTTAGCACGGCGACGACCACGCCGGCGCCGGTCCCGGTCCGCCATGCCTGGCGTACGTCCATCTCGCCAAGCCACCACTCCCGGGCCCGGACCCGGCCGGCTGCCGTGCGCACCTGCGCCTGCCCGGCAGTCTGCTGCTGCCCGGCGGCCTGCTGCTGCCCGGCCGCCGCCTGCTGCTGCCCGCCGGCCCGTTCCTGCCCTAGCGCATGCCCGGGATCGGCTATCAGCCATGCTGCCGCCAGGCTGGTAGCCGCGGCCGCCCTGACAGAGCGGGAGAGCCGGCTCTGCACGCTGTCCTTGCCCTTCTTCACCGTCTGAAGCAATACCCGCAGTCTGCCATTCTCTGGCCCGCATCGCCGGCGATCCGGAGCGTCCCGCGAGCATAGCCAGGCGAAACAGGACGTTTTTCTGGCGGCACGGGGGTAAGGCGGCGTAAATGGCGGGCTGGCGGCTGCCGCCCCGGCCTAAGCCTGATGAACTGCCGACAGCCGGACGTGGGCGCCGGGCGGCAGCCCCAGCTGCTCCGCGGCGTCACCGGCGTTGACCGCCAGCGAGATCAGCCCGGCGCTATCGGTGAATGCCACGATCTCGCCCGGCGCCACGGCCGCGAAGGTCTCCAGGAAGGGGACCGTCAGCTGGCGACGGCCGCAGCGCACGATAAGCGGGGAGCCGAAGCCGACTCCCAGGCGCCCTAGCTGGGCCGCCGGAATGGACAGCTGCACGTTACCGAACCGGTCGACCGACATGACCTCGCCCTCTGCCTGGCCGTCATGTACCCGGCTGGTAGGGGCAGGCAGCGTGACAAGATCGGCCACCGCGATTTCCCGGCCCGCGGCGGTCAGCTCGGTCCCGGCGGCCAGATGGGCGCCCACCGGCATGAAAATGTCCCGGCCGTGGAACGTGGTGGATACCGGATCCAGCCATAGTTCCCCGTTGGTGAGCTGCACGGCCCGGCGCGCGCCGCCGAACGCGGCGACCGCCCAGGACAAGACCCCGTTGTCCGGGCCCACCAGCAGCGCGTCGCCTGCCTGCACCGCGATAGCGCGCCGCGCGGTGCCGACGCCGGGGTCCACGACCGCGACGTGCACCGCGGGCGGCAGGTAGGGGATCGTCTGCGCCAGCACGGCCGCGCCGCGGCGGACGTCACCGGGCTGGACCAAATGGGTTATGTCGATGACCCTGGCGCCGGGAGCGATGCGCGCCGCGACACCATGGCACGCTGCTACGAAGCCGTCTTCCAGCCCGTAATCCGTCAGGAAGCTCAGACAGTCAAAGGAGGCCACGAATCGTGAGCGTACGTGCCGGGCGGCCTCCCGCCTAGTGCGGCCTACGATGGAGGGCCGACGGACGGCTGGGAGGCACAGCAGATGGCAGCGCTCTCGGAGCTCCAGATGCGTATCCTTGCCTTCGAGCGCAGCTGGTGGCGATTTCCCGGCGCCAAGGAGCGGGAGATACTCGAGGCCCTCGGCATCCCGGTCACCCGGTACTACCAGCTGCTCAACGAGCTGATCGACAATCCCGAGGCGGCGCAGTTCGACCCGGCGATGGTCGCCCGGCTGCGGCGGCAGCGCGGCCGCAGGCGTGCCATCCGCTCGGGGCGCGGCGACTGAGGCCGGTAACCGCGACGCACGGGTAATTTCGTAATTCCCGTCTGCCAGGTCCAGATCGCCTGCGGGCACGTGACCCTGCTCGCACGTGACCTGCAGGCACGTAACCCTGAGGATGAGTAACCATGCCAGCTGAGCTGCAAGCAGTCCCGGTGCCGGTCACGCCCGCGGGCCGGGCCGGCCTGGCGGCGCTCGTCGCGGCGCCTCGGGGTGCGCTGATCGCGCTGGACTTCGACGGCACGCTGGCGCCGATCGTCGCCGACCCCGCGGCCGCCCGGGCGCATCCGGGGGCGCTTCCGGCGTTGCGCGCGCTGGCGCCGCTAATCGGCACCGTCGCCGTGATCACAGGCCGGCCGGCCGCTGACGCCGTCAGTTTCGGCGGCCTTGACCAGGTGCCGGGCATCATCGTGCTCGGCCATTACGGCCGGCAGCGGTGGGAAGACGGCTCGCTGACCTCCCCGCCGCCGCCGCCCGGCCTGGCGCTGGCACGGGCGCAGCTGGCCGGCGTACTGGCCGCCGCGGGTGCCCCCGGCGGCACCTGGACTGAGGAGAAGGGCGACGCGGTCGCCGTGCATACCCGCCGCGCCGCTCAGCCGCAGCAGGCCCTGGAGCAGCTGCGGGCGCCGCTGGCGGAACTCGCGCAGCGCACCGGCATGGTGGCAGAACCGGGCCGGCTGGTGATTGAGCTGCGGCCGCCGGGCTCGGACAAAGGACAGGCGCTGCGCGACCTCATGCAGCAACGCGGCGCGACTGTCAGCGTGTTCTGCGGTGACGACCTCGGCGACCGGCCGGCCTTTGCCGCCGTCCGCGGGCTGCGCGCGGACGGGATTGCCGGCCTGACCGTCTGCAGCGGCTCCGCCGAGGTGACCGGCCTGGCCGACGAGGCGGACCTGGTGGTGCCCGGTCCGGACGGAGTCGTCGCCCTGCTCCGGTCCCTGGCCGCCGCGCTGGCCGGCCCGGCGCCGGCCTGATCCCTGCCGCGGCCCGCTACACCTGCTCGGCAAGGGCAGCGATCCGGTCCGGGTCCAGGGCGGCGACCTGGTCGGCGAACCACTGGGCTGGGGGCAGCGCGGCGGCAGCGGCGGCTAGTGACCGGCTGCGCCGGGCGCGTTCAGCGTCGGACATTTTAAGAGCCTCGTGCAGTGCCTCCGCGGTGCCGGTCACATCGTAGGGATTGACGAGCAGGGCGTCCGCGCTCAGTTCCGCGGCCGCGCCGCTTTCCCGCGACAGGACCAGCGCGCAGCCGTGGTCGGAAAGCACCGGCCCTTCCTTCGCGACCAGGTTCATGCCGTCCCGGATCGGGTTGACCAGCAGCACGTGCGCCAGCCGGCAGGCAGCCAGCGAGCGCGGATAGTCGTCGTTGACCTGCAGGATGATCGGCTCCCAGTCGGGGGTGCCGAACTCGGCGGAAATCTGGGCAGCGAGACTCCGGACGGCGGCGGTGTACTCGCGGTACTGCGCCAGCTCGTGCCGGGACGGGTAAGCGAAGGCCAGGTGCACCACCCGGCCGCGCCACTGCGGATGGGCGATCAGCAGCTGACGGTAAGCGCGCAGGCCGCGGATGATGTTCTTGGACAGATCGGTCCGGTCGATCCGGACGATGAGCTTGCGGCCGCGCGTCACCGCCGTCAGGGCCTCGATGCGGGCCTGCACGTCCGGCTGGTGACCGCGGCTGATCAGCTCGGCGGCGGCCACGCCGAGCGGGTGCACGCCCACGCTGGTGACATGCCCCCGGTAGCTGACGCACCCCCGGACCCGGTCCACCGACGCGCCCAGGAACTGCTCGCAGCAGTCGAGGAAGGCGTCGGCCCAGCGCTGGCACAGGAACCCGGCGTGGTCGGCGCCGAGGATGCCGTCGAGGATCTCGCGGCCGGTGCTGTCGGGCAGCACCCGGTAGTAGTCGGTAGGCGCCCATGGCGTATGCGTGAAGTGCGCGATCTTGATGTCTGGCCGCAGTTCCGCCAGCATCCGCGGCGCCAGCGCCAGGTGGTAATCCTGGATTACCGCGCGGACGTCGGCAGCCGGCGGCCCGGCGGCGGCCGCGAGCGCCGCGGCGAACGCCGCGTTGTAGGCCCGGAAGGACTCCCATTCCCGGCGGAATGCGGAGCCGAACTCCGGCTGGTTAGGCGTGTCGTAGAGCATGTGGTGGATGAACCACAAGGTGGAGTTCGCAACCTGGTTGTAGGCCTGGCCGAACGTCGCCGCCGGTATTTCCAGCATGTGCACGGCCGAGCCGCCGGGGGCGCCGTCAACGCCCAGCCTGCCGCCGGGGGCAGCGCGCGCAGCAGCCCGGTCGGCGTCGCTCAGCGCAGCGCAGACCCAGAACACGCCATCGGCGCCCGCCACCGAGGACAGGCCGGCGACCAGTCCGCCGCCGCCCCGGCGAGCAGTCAGGTTGCCGCCGGGGTCCATCGAGAACGATACCGGTCCCCGGTTTGACGCGATGAGTACCTGCCGGTCAGCTGCGGTGGCGAACATGGTCCGGCCAGGTTACCGGCCCCTGCGCGCAATGCCCGGACCTGGCTGCGCCGGCGCGTTCTGCCTGGATGACCGCGGGCCGCCGGGTTGGCGCGGCGGCCGCAGCGCCGGTTATGATGGCAGCACAACTTCATAATGCTCATCCAGAGGGGTGGAGGGACCGGCCCGGTGAAGCCCCGGCAACCATCATGGCGACTGGCGTTGTCAGCTCACGAGATCGCGTAGCAGCACTGCGGACTTAAAGCTCGGCATCGCACGGCCACGTCATGACTGGTGCCAATTCCGGCCCGACGGCGCTGATGCCGCGGGACAGATGAAGAAAAGGCCTTCCCGTGACGAAATCGAGTCCCCCCACCCTCTCTCATGCCCTGCGAACCGGGTACCCGGCCGGGAGCAGCACGGCCGGCAGTGACAAGGCCGGCAGCAGCACGGCCGCCAAGACTCCCTCCCGCTTCGGCTTCGCCAGCCACCTGTCCTGCCGCGAGTGCGGGCAGACCTATGATCTCGGCGCCCAGCACGCCTGCGGCGAGTGCTTCGGCCCGCTGGAGGTGCTGTACGACCTGCCGCCGATTTCCCGCCAGCTCATTGAATCCGGCCCGCAGAATATCTGGCGTTACGCCAGCCTGCTGCCGGTGCCGCCGGACGTCGCCGCGCGGCCGAATACCGAGCCCGGCTGCACCCGGCTGATCCTTGCCGACCAGCTCGGCCGGGCGCTGGGAATGCGCAAGCTGTGGGTCAAGGACGAGCGCGGCAACCCGACCCATTCCTTCAAGGACCGTGTCGTCGCCGTGGCGCTCGCCGCCGCGCGGGAAATGGGTTTCACCGTCCTGGCCTGCCCGTCCACCGGCAACCTGGCCAACGCGGTGGCGGCAGCGGCGGCCCGCGCGGGCATCCGGTCGGTCGTGCTCATCCCCGCCGACCTGGAACCGCAGAAGATCCTGGGCACGGCAATTTACGGCGGCACCCTGGTAGCCGTCGAGGGCAGCTATGACGACGCCAACCGGCTCGCCTCCGAGCTCGCCGACGACCGCGAGGACTGGGCCTTCGTCAACGTCAATGTCCGGCCTTACTACGCGGAGGGCTCTAAGACGATCGGCTACGAGATCGCCGAGCAGCTCGGCTGGCGGCTGCCCGAGCAGATCGTCGTGCCGGTCGCCTCGGGCGCCCAGCTCGTGAAGATCGACAAGGCGTTCCGCGAGCTGGCCGCGCTCGGCCTGGTGCCGGATACCAGCTACAAGGTTTTCGGGGCCCAGGCCACCGGCTGCGCGCCCATCGCCGCTGCCTTCCGGGCCGGGCATGACGTCGTCCAGCCGGTCCGCCCGGCCACGATCGCCAAGTCGCTGGCCATCGGCAATCCCGCCGACGGTCCCTACGTCCTGGACGTTGCCCGGCGCAGCGGCGGGTCCGTTGCCGACGTCTCGGATCAGGAAATCGTCGAGTCCATCCGGCTGCTCGCCAGCACGGAGGGCATCTTCGGCGAGACCGCGGTCGGTGTCACCCTGGCCGTACTGCGCCAGCTGCTGGCCGGCGGCCTGCTGGACCCCGGCGCCGAGACGGTGATCATCAACTCCGGTGACGGGCTTAAGACGCTCGATGCCGTGGCCGGAGTCCTGCCGCCGGTCCGCCCGATCCGCCCGACGCTCGCGGCTTTCGAGGCGGCGGAAGCAGGTCAGTCGGCATCAGGCGGCCAGTCGCCCGACGCCCGCTGACGTCCGCTTGTCCGCCCGTCCAGGCCCGGTGTGCAGTCCAGGCCCGTTGTGAAAGCAGGTAGCCCGATGCCCGTTTCCGTGCGCCTCCCCACGATCCTGCGCTCCTATGCCGGCGGAGCGGCGGAAGTCACCGCCGAAGCCGGGACGCTGCGCGAGGTACTGGCCGGAGTGGACCGGTCCTGTCCCGGTATCGGTGCCAGGATCCTCGACGAGACCGGGAAATTGCGGCGGTTCGTCAACGTATACGTCGGTGACGAGGACGTCCGCCTGGCCGAGGGGCTAGACACGCCGGTGCCGTCCGGCGGCCAGGTCTCCATCATCCCGGCCGTGGCCGGCGGCTGACCAGGCCGCCGCGTGCGGGCACCGCCCCGGACCGACCCGGCAAACCCGGCGCCCGTACGCGCAGATTTGGGTCGCTATCCGGGCGTGCCGCGAGGTAAAGTTTTGTCCGGTCGTGCTGGCACGGCGAGCCCGGCAAGCCCAGCCTGCCGGCGAAGCCTGGCGCGGGCCGCGGCTGGCGGGCGCCGCAGTGCAGGGGCGGTGGCCGTAGGTCCGAGCGGAGTTAGGGAGTTGTTGGTCATGGCTCAGGGCACCGTCAAATGGTTCAACGCGGACAAGGAGGCTTATTCACAGGCCGGGTAAGAACCATAATATTGACAATTAACGGCGCGCCTACCTAAAGAACGGCCCGTTTCTCGAAAGAATTGGGTTACTAGACTCAACTCCAGAGAAACGAGCCGCCCGG
>JAABUX010000556.1_pt1 | contig 63203 bp, 59 predicted proteins | sample 5561851 | NCBI WGS metagenome assembly JAABUX01 (sample SAMN10711883, study PRJNA513361) | rock metagenome | isolation source: Antarctica rocks | place: Antarctica: Victoria Land, Richard Nunatak red sandstone | collected 2016-01-03
TTTCCCTGGCATGTTCAACAGTTCCATAGAGCAAGTGTACTGCTTGCTCCGGCCCTTTGTCGAATGGGCTTGATTAGATATTAACGTAAAAGGAGTGTCGCATTCCTCCCCTCGCCTCAAGGCGTAGAGGTCCCTGCGACAACGTTTATGGCAGAGCATACGACACAATCTCAAGATGACACTGCACGAGATGGAGTAGCATCAGTCGAGACTACACAAGCTAACGATCTCGCAACGTCAGGGAATCTGGTGCAAGAGACACAAGCACCACGCCCTGTCGTCTGGACGCCACGCTTTATCGTAGTCTTTTTTTTGACACTCGTTATCGGTTTGAGTGTTGAAAGCCTGCTGACAGAAGGATGGCTCAACGGGACCTATAAAACCGAATGGATACTGCTGGGACATACGTTACTTATACTGATCTGTCTGATTGCGCTCATTATCAAGGGACGTTCAACCTGGATACGCATGGGTGCTATCTTCGGCTGTATCTGGGCGGTCTTTACAGGTGCAAGTTATATTGCAGTCTTGTTTGGCATAACTAGTCGTTCGGTGATTGCGCTGGAATTTCAAGCAGCAATGGCCTGTGCGCTGCTCGGCACCTATATTTGTCTTTCGACGCATACTATCCCGTTTCGACGTTGGGATAGCATCTTTTTCTGGCTTGCTCCACTTGCAGGTGGGAGTGGAGTTGCGATACTCTATGCTCTTGCTCGAACAAATCCTCACCATGCAAGAGTGCTTATCAGTGCAACCATTACCGTTTTACTCTGGCTCTCAGTTGCCATCTGGTGGCTCCGTCCCTCCTGCTGGAGAAGTCAGCCTTGTATCACATTCCTGCTTGGGCTTGCCCCCCTTCTCATGATCGTGGTTCCATCTATAGCACCTGACAACATAGGAACACCACTTTTCATGGACCAGGTGCTTTTGTTATGCATTTTGCTGGGAGTTATGAGGGTATTGGAGGGGGAGATACGGCAAGTATAGCAAAGAAGAAAAAGTTACTATGAATGAGCAACAGGTAATGGAACTCGTTTGCAGCATATTAGGAGTACAACCACTAACTGCTACTCATATGGCATTTGGACATAATAGCATTACATATGATGGTGCTCTTCCAAACCGAAATGTCATTGTACGCACGAACTTAGACGCGAAGGTTTTTGCTAAAACAGAATACAATCTTACAATACTAACTCGTCTGGGGCTACCTGTGCCGCGTGTACTCGTAACTGATCTAACAAAAAATAACTATCCTTTTGCTTATATGCTATTGGAAAAGATACCCGGACGAGACCTACGCTACGGGCTAGGCAATATGACACCTACACAAATGACACGAGTAGCCGAGCAAATAGTTTTCTTTCAGCGTCAAGTTGCAACACTTCCGATAGGGAAAGGCTTTGGCTACGTTCCTATTGGCGAACAAGGACCGTTTTCGTCGTGGTTAGACCTTGTACAATTTGAAATGAATAGAGTGGTTAACAATGCTGATATCCCTGTTCTCGATGAATGGAAAGTACAACTGAATCACCTGTTAAGGAAGTACAAGAGTTACTTAGAGCAGCTACAACCAGTGTGTTTCTTAGACGATGTAACAACAAAAAATGTTATTGTACTTCATGGTGAACTACAGGGGCTGATCGACTTTGATTGTGTTTGCTATGGTGATCCCTTATGGACAATCGGCTTAACGAAAACGGCAATTGTTAGTGAGGTAGGTATCAAAGCCCTGTTCTATGTTGAAGAACTTTGCCGTATCGGGCAACTGACAATTGAGCAACGTAGAATTGTTGATCTGTACGCGGCAATACATGCACTTAATTTTATACAGAGGTTAATGACAAAAGAAGGTAGCGAATGGGTTGCGAGAATGACCAAGATAACTGAGGGTTGGATAAAAAAGAAAGCATTATTACTGCCTTATAACTCCTGCCATCACCAGCACAATCACAATTGCACCGACACCATTGTTGAGCAGGTGCAGGATAATACCGGGCCAGATGGAGCGGGTGCGCCAGCGCACGAAGGCGAGCGCGAGTCCAATGAAGAAGAGAACGGCGAACGAGCCGAGGTCGGCATGTGCAATGGCGAAGAGGAATGAACTTAGCACGATGGCGACAATGGTAGGCATACGATTGAGAAAGCCCGCGAAGACGAAGCTACGAAAGAAAGTCTCTTCACAGATGGGGGCAACAACAACACTTGCGAGCAGCGTTGCATAGGTCGTGAACGGAGCATCTTTGCTCTGTTGCAGAATTACCTGGTCGTTGGTTTGCAGGTTGAGGTGAAACACGGTGATGACGTACTGATAGAGGCCGTTGATAAGGTAGAAGGCGATGAATAGTACCACAATCAAGCTCAGCGTGTTGAGCCATTGAAAGCTTCTAAAACCAAGCGAGAAGAAAACCGCGCGACGATGATCGCCGAATAAAGGGGCCGTTCGATTAGCGAAATAAAATGGTGCAATCAGAAAGGCACCCTCTACAAGGGCAGAGAAAAAAAAGACGAAGATGGCACTGGTCAGGTCCGCCTGTGGTGAAAGACGATGGAGTTGTGTGGGTTTACCGCCCAGGTTCGCAAGACTCAAGGCTAGAATTATCCAGGGAACAAGGGTGAAGAAAGCACCAACGAGGGTTTGCCGTAACGTCCAGGGAGTCTGCTCCACTTTTTGCTCAACCACTATTTCTCTCGCCTTTCCATATACAAGTATACCATAAGAGAGGGTGGTTTGTCTGTAGTCAGGCTTCTATTATCTTGAAGACAATATGATATACTACTCTCATCATAATTTTCATAGGTAGCACGAATTAGGAAGGATATCCCGTTGGCGGGCACAATAGATACCGATCCATCTGAAAACTCGAACTGGCGTAGACATAGGAATGCCTGCCCATTCTATCGTGAGCGTTGGTTTCCGTGCAACGACGTTGCGGCGGGCGAACCAATGTATCAAGTCTTTTGTCTAAAGAATACTCCCCCAGTGACGCAAGAAGAGCAAGAAAAATGTTTTAAGAGTAAGACGTGTTGCTGGCGACTTGCGGAAAGCAAACGTGGCAAGCGTGCTTCATCTCCTGAAGAGACAGCATCGGCCCCATATTAAATATATATGCATTCATGGCACAAAGAGACCAGCCGATACGCGTATCGGCTGGTCTCTTTGTGCCATGAAATAGCTATCTCTACTCGTGAATCCAGAGTTCGTTTGCGGTAGAGTAACTGACCAGTTCTTCTGGCTTAAAGAACAGTGCGATCTCTTTCGCCGCGTTCTCCGAGCTATCAGAGCCGTGAATGATGTTGAAGCCAATCTCAAGGGCGTAGTCGCCACGAATTGTGCCAGGTGCGGCCTCGGCAGCATTGGTGGCACCCATTGTTGTGCGTGCGACGCTGATGGCCTTTGGTCCTTCCAACACGCCTACGACGACGGGACCGGAGGTAATGTGCTTGACGAGACCAGGATAAAAGGACTTGCCTTTATGCACACCATAATGTTGCTCAGCAAGTTCTGGTGTGATTTGAATGAGCTTGAGGGCGGCAAACTTGAGTCCACGCTGCTCAAAGCGTGTTAGCACGTCACCAATAATGCCTCGCTGTACGCCTTCGGGTTTTACAATGATAAGTGTCTGCTCCATAAAAAATGGTAGCTCCTTTATTCGCTATTAATCAGTAGCTCGCAACCAGTTGCATGATCTGGCGGCAAACTTTTTTCATTTCCAGACGGATGCGCCCGATATTACCCGAACCACGCGTTGTCACCACAAGAATGAGATCATCCGCCTCTTCCATTTGAATGGTCCCATCTTTCGTCTCGATAATCATACGGCGTGTATCGCCTTGATTTATCTGCATGGTATAGTTGGTAGTGGAGCCAAAAGCGGCTGCCGACATCGCCCCGATGACCTCCTCATCCTCGCTATGTAGCGTTCCAGAGACGATCAGGCCATCTTTCCCTACGATAATTGCCCCATATACGTCATCCAGATCGGTCAAACGTTGCAGAATGGTTTCCACAATCGACCCCTTTCTCTCGGTACGTTCTAGACTTTTGCCTTCTTTGCCATTGTAAGTGCTTTATTATATGCCTCCATCGCTTGGAGGTATTCGCCTTGACGCATGTAGGCATCGCCCAAAACACGATAGCCTGCAGAATAATTGGGTGCGATTTTTAGCAGCGCACGGACATTGCTTGCGACATCGTTGAGAAGTTCCGGCGCACTTTTGATGATGATGCGATACTCTTGCATCGCTTCATCATAGTCACCCACCAGTTGATGCTGATAGCCCTTTACTAAACGCTCTTGAAAACTCGGTACATTCCCTCTGCCAGTTCCTGCCATCGAACGCGGTTCACTGCCACGACCTGTTGTTTGGTACTGAGATGGAGCTGCCGCACGTTGCTGTTGTGACATCGCTTGCAAGCGAATAGCGGGTCGTTTCATTGTTGTCTCCAGTTCGCTCTCAAGAAGTGCATCAGTCCGAGCGGCTGGGGCAACAGGTACATAGGGCACCTCTGCCTGTGGCTGCAGGTAGGTTGGTTCAAAGGCTGGCATTGTAGGTGGTGCCTCGACATGATTCGGTACCGTAAACGGTTGTTCTGATGCAGGAGCCGAAGCAAAGGTCAGCTTGCCAGGAACTTCAACATGGGTTGGAGTCGTATAGTGCGACTCCGACCATGCATCATGTGTGACCTCTTCAGCAGGAGCAGGTACAGAACGTAAACTAGAAATCCACGAAGGCTCCTCTGTAGTCGTATCAGTCATGGCTGTTCCCTGAGCTGCTGGTAGAAGTATCTCGGATGCTGGATAAGCTGGTTGCATATAGGGAGTCGCGAGATTGCCTAGCTGAGCCAGTGCAGATGAAAGTGTTGCTTCGTCATAGTGAGGATGCTGGTAAGGCTCACTATATGCTTCCTCTTCTGGTTGTTGAGGAAGTGCTAACTGCGTCTCATCAGCCGCTAGTTCTTGCCCCTGTGACTGTGCAATGGCCGACAAAGAGTTCGGTTCGAGAGGCACAAATCCCTGTAAGCGCAAACTGTCTTCAAGACCTTCCAGGGTATTTACAAGCGTTTGCTCAGGTTGTTCCGTTGCCTGGAGTTCAGGAGACAAATATTTCGACCAGTCATATGTATCTGGCTGGGGTTCAGCGACAGGCGATTGTGCTGGTTCTGACCGATCATCTGTGTCTTGTGGCTGCTCTGGTTCTGTAATGGATGCAGGTTGCGACCATTCCTGTACATCATGAGATAGTTCTGGTTCAGCGACAGGTTCTTGTACATTTTGCTCTTGAACGTCGGCACCTATTTCGGTTGCCCCCAGAGACTTCAACCACTCTGGCCCAAAGGACAATGACTCTTCGTCCGTTTCATCAGAAGGAAGTGTATCTGTTGTATTCAACGAAGTCTGCAAAGCTTCACGCCATTCTGCGCTCGCAGAATCATCAGCAGGAGACATCTCTACTGACTGCTGGGGGACAGGGGACGCGGGTATCTCTACCGGCGGTTGTTGTTGCTCATGTTCTACAACTGGGAGTATTGCTTCATCCTGTTGTGGCGACGTTTTCTGCTCATCTTGTGTCAACATACTAAGCCATGCAGGGGCAGCATTACTCGGTTCATCCTGCATTCCAGGCATCCATGATGAGTTTGTACTCTCTACCGGGTCATTCTCCTGTCGCAATACCCCGTCACCAGTATGTTCTGAAAAGTGGCTCATGTCGCCACTCCATAGTTGCGGCTCCTGCTGCTCGGGAGCAGATGGCACATTGTTCTGGGTATGCACGGACCAGGGGTCAAACTGGAAACCATCCAGAGCCTGCACAGGAAAAGGCGGCGCGTCTTGTTCTCGTCGTGGTTGCTCAGGTAGCGTCCATACATCGTTGCTAGAGAAGGTCTCATGGGACCATGTGGGAAGTGCTGATACATCCGACACGGGCTGCCCATTTGATTCCGGTTTGGTAAGCGTGTCAACTCCGCTATTCCAGGTATCCAGACTACTCCATTCAAAGGGGGAGCTAGAAGATGCCATACCGTTCAGGAGCGCATCGGGGACAACTACAGGCCCCTCTGATACAGGTACTTGTGCAAATGCCGATTCAGCACCACGCGAACTGGAAACTGGTGAGTCGAAGTCTTGTTTCGTATCTACTACAGCAGGAGTCTTCCGCAAAAGTTTAAGAAAGGGATGTCCTGGCTGGCTCATCATCATATCTTCAAAGAGTTCTTGCGCCATCGAGAGGTCGGGGTCCAATAGCTCGGCACGTTGAACATATTCCTGGGCCTGCTGCATGTTTTTAGGAGCGGTAATATGAGCCAGTATCAACAGTGCTTTGACGCATCCAGGTACATCTTGTAGCGTTTGCAAGGCAACTTGTTCCGCTTCATCAAATTGTTCCTCACGCCAGTACGTTTCGAGTAGTCCCGTTCGGGCATCAAGTCGATCAGGATTAACGGCGAGGACTGCATCCCACTCTTGAGCCGCCTGTGGCAGGAGTCCACCGCGCATGTAGAGCCGTGCAAGCCCCGCTCGTGAGAACATGAATCCTTGCTGTCCCGCTTGCGCGCTCAACATATTAAACTGTTGACGTATGTGTCGATTACCTCGGCTCAACTCGTATGCCTGCTGATAACAGTCTAATGCGGTGTCAAAGTCGGAGGTGCGCTCACTGATAAGCGCACGATCACAGTAGGCAATCACGTTTTCTGGATCATTGGTCAATATCCAATCGAGAGCCTGCTGTGCCTCCTCCATATGGCCCTGTGCAAGATACACTTCACCTAGAAGTCTCTGCACCTCCAAGGATTCTGGAAATTGAACAAGAACTTCCTGGCACTGCCCGGAGGCACTCTCAACATGCCCTGAGCTAAGCGCATCTTCTATCTCTTGTAAATACTCACGAAGCGTTACTTGTGCCATAAAGCCTGATCTCCTCTTCCCGCTTTACTCGTTTATGAGCAGTCTCTTTACATTGTTTGTCTGATATCCACTCTCCGGCCCAATAATAGCCAGACGACGCCATTCAGGAGCAAAGCACGTGTGCGCGACACGCAAAATGTCTTGTGCCGTCACCGCTTCGACAAGAGCTACCATCTCCTCGATATCGCGCACACTATTCTGCAAACATTCCTGGCCTCCTAGCCAGGAAGCGACTTGTTGTGTCCCCTCTAATCCAAGCAAGATACCACCTCGTACATAGGCTTTGATGCGCCTTAACTCGTCGGCTGGTACAGAAGTCTCGGAGAGGCGTCTCAACTCTATACCAATAGCGCGTATAACACCTTCAGTTTGTGAAGGATCAACGCCAGCACTAATCACAAGACTACCCGTCTCAGCATAACTATTCAAATAACTGCCAATATCATACGCCAGCCCTTGTTCTTCACGGATAGATTGAAAAAGGCGAGAACTCATGCCATCACCGAGGATGGCGTTGATGAGCATCAAGGGATAGTAGTCAGGTGATCTATAAGCGGTACCTAATGTTGCTAAGCAGACGTTCGTTTGCTCGGTATCCTTTTGGACAATACGTAGCGGATTCACCTCGCGTGGCGGAAAGCTTTCAGTATATGAAGGCACCTCTCGTCGCTCCCAATTCCCAAAAAGGTGTTCAACAAGTTGAAGAACTTGCTGATGTTCCACATTGCCTGCAACGCTAATGACAAGTGAATTGGGGCGATAGTATGTTTCCAGGTACGCGAGCATATCCCTACGCTGTAGTCCTGTCACCGATTCTATTGTTCCAGCATCATCTCTTCCTAGAGGGAGAGCAGGCCACATAGCTTCATCAACGAGCAGGTTTACCCATTCCTGGGGGTCATCGCGTGTTGCGCTGAGTTCCTCGATAATAACACTACGCTCTTTCTCAATCTCGGCTGGGTCAAATAGCGAGTAGCGTATCATATCTGCTAGCACCGTCATTACGGCTGGCAACTCCTCGCCCGGCACGCGAGCAGTGTAGCTGGTAATCTCTTTACCTGTACTGCCGTTGAACGTGCCACCGACGCCCTCAATTGCCTCTGAGATGAGTCGGGCAGTAGGATAATTGCGTGTCCCCTTGAAAAGCATATGTTCAATAAAGTGTGAGACGCCCGCGATATTGTCTTGCTCATAACGTGAACCGCATCTAAAAAAGAAGGCAATACTGGCGGAGCGCATTCCTGGCATAGAGGCAGTAAGTAAACGTAAACCATTAGGTAGCGTTGTTCGCTCATAATTCATTAAAAAATTTGTTACAGCAGCTCTTTCGTAAGAAAAGAGGGTGCCGCTTCTCCTTATATACCCTTGCTAATAACCTATACATATATCAACGATCACAACGACATTGTTTTTAGCATGTTTATCTTATCTCGCAGTATTATAAACTGTTTACAACACCATCGCAACACAATCTCACGAGAGGGGGTATGATAATAGCCCATTTGGGTACGCCTGAAATGCTTGTGGTGTTGAACTGTGTAGGGGCCTTTCTTCAGAACGCCCTCGTCCCCATTGACCACGTTTCCAACCATTGATTACTGTCCCTCAATCCTCGCTACGATTGTTTATTGGTGCGAGGGCGTTCTGAAGAAGGCCCCTACATTTACCCTATACGCTGTGAGATTTTGTGGTTAGAACAAACCAACGTCATTTGCAATATCGCCCAGACCGCCAAGCAGTCCTTCCTCTTCCCGACGATGGTGATGATGTTCATAGCCGTCATACCCATAGCCTCTATCACCATCTATAGAGTTCTCAACACCGTGCAAGAGCATTTCACCACCGATGACTGCAGCGGCACCACCGAGCGCACCCATTGCCATTTTGCCGTTATTGCCTTGTAGAAAGTTACCAACACCACCGCCCAGCATTCCTGGCTGCCCCTGTTGAGCCATGTTTGCAGGTGTAGGTACTATACCTGCCAGGCTTGTATGACAGCTTGGACAAGCCGGCGTGCCCAGCGGTGCCATCGCCATACAGACGGGACAACGTAGCGTCATAGGCTGCTGGCCCACCATTGGTTGTTGCACATACCCACCCTGGTTATATTGCCCATATTGCTGCTGCTGTGGATATTGTGGCTGACCATATTGAGGTTGTCCGTACTGTGGTTGTGGATATTGTCCTGCTTGCTGGTAATACTGTCCCTGCTGTCCGTACTGTGGTTGTGCATACTGCCCTTGTTGTGTAGAAAGTGGACTACCACAACCACCGCAGAATTTCATATCGGGGGTATTTTGTTTTCCACAGTTGTTGCAGAATATTGGTGCCGTTGCTACAGGTTGTGCTGTGGCAACAGAGGCATTCATATTCTGCCCACAGTGAACACAGAACGCGCTCTCCATCGGGACCGCCTGCTGGCAAGTTGGACAGGGGCGCGTCGTAGGTTGTTGCTGCATCTGAGCGACAGGCTGAGCCGTATGGAGTGCGGAGCCACAATGCATACAGAATGCTGCACCAGCCTTCAGCTCGCCTCCACAACGCGGACAGGTTGCTATTGCGAATGCATTTAGTGCAGGAGCGACACTTGCTTGTACAGGAGTTCCACATTGCGGACAAAATTTCTTGCCAGTGACATCGCTGCCACAAGATACACAGGTTGTCATAGAGTTTTTCCTGCCTTTCGCATGCTGCAAGAATATATACTATATATTTTCTTTATCTCTTTTGTTGGACGTAGTGTAGCATAGTTTTTCCAATTCGTCGAGATTATATAGCATCCCATATGTGTGTGTGCGAAGCATGCTTCGCACACACACATATGGGATGCATAAACACTACTTACTCCGCTAACAATTCCTCAATCTTTTCCTCAATTGTCACGGCAGAGGGAAAGAACACTTCCTCCTCGGCAGCATTGTATGGTGCAGCAGGAGCCTTGATTGCTGAAATGAAGGCAGGTGTGCTATCCAGATCGTAGAAGCAGTTTTCGACAATCCAGGAATGGATGTGACGTCCATAGCTTGTCAAATCGGCCTCTTCTGTCACGACAAGCACACGGTTAGCGTCCTTTACAGCCGCCGCTACCGCCGCCTCGTCGAATGGGGCAAGGGTACGCAGGTCTACAACCTCGATGGCACCACCCTCTTGCTGCACGATATTTGCAGCGGCGGTACATGCCTCTAGTACCATCACACCCCATGCAATAATTGCGAGCTTTGTCGGTCCTTCGCCAATGCGTAGACGCCGCGCCTTCCCAAGGGGAAGCGTGTAGTAGCCATCGGGCACATTCCAATATTGCGCCATCGCTGCAATGATTTGACCATTGCTATCCTTTGGCGGCTCGGAGCGATACAAGCGTCCACGCTCAAGAAACACAACAGGAGATTGAGCGCGTGCCGACTCCAAGAGTAGCCCTTTCGCATCGAAGGGAGTTGAGGGGCATACAGTAATCATCCCCGGTACAGTCGTGAACCACTGCTCACCTGCATTAGAATGTCCATAGGCACCACCACCGGAGCCGCTACTCGAAATGGGACCACCACCGCCACTACCAGATTTTGTGCGGATGAGAAGCGGCACATTCCAGTCACCGTAGCTCTGATAGGCGACGCGAGCCGCTAAACGTATCGTTTGCGTGGCGGATTGATAGTAGTCCACAAACTGGATTTCTGCACAGCGTGCTTTCCCATCTTTCATCCCTGCACCAGCGACGATGCCCACGATTAGTTGCTCGTTAAGTGGACTACTGATGGCACGACCCGGAAACTGCGAAACAAGTGTGGCGGTGGCTCCAAAGACACCACCCTTTGGGCTGCCCACATCTTGTCCATAGACAAAAAAGTTTGGATCACGTTGCGCTAACTCTACGAGGGCCTCATTAATCGCGCCAAGCATTGTTGTCGGACGTATTGCGCCACGTGGCGTATTTTCTTGCCACTGCGGAACGTGCAACACATGATGCAACACACGGTCAGCCGTTGGCTCTGGCTCCTGCAGTACCTCAGCCTCGATACGCTCTAGCTCATTGCGAACCTCGCGACGGATGGCGTCAATATCGCTCTCTTGTAGCTGTCCATGCGCGACTAGCCAACGCCCGAAATTCTTCACGGGGTCTTTTGTAGCGGTTGTCAGCTCGATCTCTTCACGTTTGCGATACGCTTTAATATCGGTACTACTCGAATGTGCGTCAAGCAAGCCGAGACGAAGGTGCATCAAGACAGGACCTTTACCAGAGCGAACATGTTGTGCCAACCGATGAGTTGCCTCGTAACTTGCCATAACATCGGTACCATCAATCTCTTCCGCGTAGAGTCCTGCGCCTTTTGCATAATCAACGAGCCTACCGCCCCATTGAATAGGTGATTGAGCGGTAATCGCCCAGCCATTATCTTCGACCACCATAAGAACAGGTAACTGATGAACCCCTGCCTGACGGAGAAGGACATTGAAATCGTTTGTTGCAACAGCACCATCGCCGCCTGTATAGAGGACAATATCTCGTTCGTTTTCGCGCTTAATCGCATAGCCAAAGCCGCCTGCAAATGGGGCCAGACCAGCGATCTCGCTGAAGCTGGGTAGAATACGATAACGCTTACTACTATAATGTGATGGCATGTTGCGACCAGCAATTGGTCCAGTAATGCGTGAATATGCTTCACGCAATGGCCCCGTCATATCGCCCGTTCGTTGTAGCCACGCCGCCAAATCACGATAATATAATGCGAGCCAGTCGTCGTTGTTGAGGGCGGCAACAACTGCTGCCATTGTTTCATGTCCAGCACAACCAATATAAAAAGGATATTTACCCTGCGTTTTACGTGTTTTTAGCAGATCATTTGTCACTCTAGCAGTTACCATTGTACGATAGAGCGCAACCACGTCCAGCGACGGTGCAGGCGTGTCCGTCTCTACTGATTGAGTATGTGTTGTCATAAAAGCATATCTCCTTATGTCGCCGTTGACATTTTTGACCTAACCGCTAGTCATACTACATTTCACCGTTTCATTATAAAATCGGGAACGCAGAAAAGCAACATGCTCAGAAAATGCAAAGGGTATTTTCTGAGCATGTTGCTTTTCTGCGTTCCCAATGAGCTTTCACAAATTTTAGATCAACATTGTTCTTTCCGGGTGGCTTTATGCCGTTGTATTTACGTCGTAGTTGAACATCCAATTCATTGAAAGAAAAATAAGTATAGTGTCTATTTTGAAAGCGAGCGAATTTTTTTTGTTGCGTCTCTTCCTTACACGTCGTACAATGTACCTACCTTGCCAATCTCGTAGCTTATGTCTATAAGAAACACAAAGTTGTATGAAAGATGAGTCATTGACACAATCTTCTTCCCCATTGCCTGCTATTTTTGCGAAAAATCTTTATGAGCGCATGTTGCTCACGCGACTGGTTGACGAACATGTTTGTCAATTGCAGGATGATGAGTACACAAGGACATGCGCCAGTTGTCGCGGTTATGAAGCGGCGCAGATTGGTAGTGCGGTATGCATCGAAGTGGGACAAGATTTTACCCTACCCTCCTCTCGTAATCTCGGCGTAGTTCTAACTATAGGAATGACGCCATATGAGGTCTTTCGTACCTACCTTGATCGAGAGACAGATGGTGGAATGCTCCAACAAGCTCAGTGGAGCTATCACAAACACAATACGGTTACTGGTTCCACTTCTGTCGCCACACAAATTTTACACGCTGCTGGCATCGCATTTGCCTCCAAATTGCGAAAAGTCCATGCTGTCACAATCGCCTATTGCAGCGATGACGTGGTTGCAGAGCCAGATTTTCTTGAAGGTATTCGCTTTTCAGCACATCATAAGCTGCCTATTATTTTTGTCTGTGAACATTCCTGTCAAGACACATTGTCGAATATGACCTCTTGTTTAGACGAAAAACTATTGCCAGAGAACCTGACGCATCACACTATCAGTGGAGTAGATGTGACACAGATCTATACGACAATGCAACAAGCTATGCATTTCGCACGCGAGGGACAAGGGCCAGTTTTGCTTGAGGTATTTGTTTCACAGCCACCGTTTTCGCAGTTTTCCGATAACCAGGACCCACTTCTCCATTACAAACAGCTATTGCAGACGCAAGGTATCTGGGACGAGGAATGGGCAATACAACTTCAATCGCGTCTACGTACCGAAGTAGGGCAGGCATTGCACGATGCGGTACGAGACACCTAGGAGAACAACGGGACGGGGCATATTTCCTCTTCTCGCATTGGATAGGAGAGATGTATTCATGACACATGCTATTTTCCCGACAACACTTTATTATGGTGGCGATTATAACCCGGAACAGTGGCCGGAAGCCATATGGACAGAAGATATGCGACTTATGAAGCTCGCACACGTCAACATGGCATCGGTGAACATTTTCTCGTGGGCTATGCTTGAACCTAAACCAGACCATTATTCCTTCGAGCAACTTGACCGCATTATGGATATGCTCGCGCAAAATGGTATCGCCGCCGACCTTGCAACGGGTACAGCGTCACCGCCGACATGGATGGACCGCCTTCATCCCTCAATGCTCCCCGTAACGCGTAACGGGAGAAGAATGTCGCATGGCTCACGGCAGCATTATTGCCCCAATAGCCCCGATTTTCGTCGCAAGTCCGCCGCGCTTGTGCAGAGGCTTGCTGAACGCTATGCACAGCATCCTGCGCTCGCTATGTGGCATCTGAACAATGAATATGGCTGTCACACTTCTGTTTGTTATTGCGACAATTGTGCTGCTGCATTTCGCGTATGGTTGCAGGAACGCTATCAATCGCTGGAAAGTCTCAACGAGGCATGGGGCACGAGTTTCTGGAGCCAACGTTACTACGATTGGGAGGATGTGCTGCCACCACGCGCTACGCCAGCACAGAATAACCCAACGCATAGCCTCGATTACTGGCATTTTATGTCTGACTCGCTGCTCGGTTGCTATCGTGTCGAAGAGGACATATTACGAGCGGTGACGCCAACTATTCCCCTGACCACAAACTTGATGGTTGCATTCAAACCCGTCGATGGTTTCGCATGGGCATCACACATGGATATTGTCTCGTTTGACATGTATCCCCCTGTATCAGCGCAACCCTGGCAAACGGCCTTTCCACATATTCTGATGCGCTCGCTCAAAAGTGGGAAACCTCATATGGTGATGGAGCAAAGCCCAAGCCAGGTCAACTGGATGCCGCAAAATCCACATAAACGGCCAGGGCGTATGCGCTTGCATAGCTTACAGGCAGTCGCACATGGTGCCGATGGTGTAATGTTTTTCCAATGGCGTCAGTCGAAGGCAGGTGCGGAAAAGTTCCACAGCGCAGTTGTGACGCATGATGGCAACGAACATACACGCATTTTTCAACAAGCGACGCAGGTTGGGGACGACTTACAGAAACTTGCGCCCGAAGTGGTAGGTTCGCGAGTTCCCGCGCAGGTGGCTATCCTGATGGATTGGCAGAACTGGTGGGACGTTGAATATCTGCCGGGGCCAAGTGACCGCCTGCACTACTGGGAACAACTCCTGACCTACTATCGCGCATTTCACAAGTACAACATTGCGGTCGATGTCGTCTCTCCTGACGGTGATTTGAGCAAGTATAGTCTTGTCGTCGCGCCTCTACTGCATATGATTCGTCCGGGCGTTGCCAAAAACATCGAGCAGTTTGTCGAGCGGGGCGGCACATTCCTCACGACGTTCTTCAGCGGCATCGTTGACCAGCACGGGCATGTTGGATTAGGTGGCTATCCAGCAGGGCTACGCAAACTGCTAGGGATTCATGTCGAGGAATTCGACCCATTGACGCCAGAGACGACCAACCAACTAGTAATTAACGAGGACGCATTGCAGGGGACCTATCCTGCCACACTCTGGGGCGAACTGATCCGCCTGGAAGGGGCGCAAGCTCTCGGCGCCTTCGCGAGCGATTATTACGCGAACGACCCTGCTTTAACAGTTAATCATTTTGGACAGGGACACGCCTGCTATATTGCAACTCAGAGCAACGAAGAACTGCTAGATAAGCTAACACTACTGCTTTGTGAGCAAGCAAATGTGCAACCCGTCTTAGCAGCACCCGAAGGCATCGAAGTCACCAGAAGAGTAAGAGGCGACGGTAAAGTTGTGTACTTCTTGTTAAATCATACGGAACATCCTCAGCAAGTAACATTGCCAAGTGGGAATTTCACCTCGTTGCTTGATGGAAAAAGTATTGCGGGACAGGTAAGTGTGGGGGCGGTGGATGCAGTAGTTTTGTTGGGCTAGTTGTAGGGACCGATTTATCACGTCCTGTGAACAATCGACTGCCGACAAGGACGTGATAAATCGGTCCCTACAACTATTTTCTCTATTCAACCATCCCAAAGAGGGTGTTGAGCGATTCGGCAAGTGTTGGATGGGCAAAGACACCCTCTTCCAACATGGTATATGGTACCTTGCCCATCATAGCAATTTCTAGCATAGACATGATCTCGCCACCTTCTATGCCGAGAATGGCACAGCCGAGAATATGTTTCGTATCTGGATCGACAATTGCCTTCATCATACCTCGCGGCTCGTCCACCTCAAGAGCGCGGGCAACGTAGTTCATAGGCATCTTGGCGACCTTGAAATTGAGACCTTGTTGCTTTGCCTCGGTCTCAGTTATGCCAACACGTCCAAGCTGTGGGTCGATGAAGACGGTATAGGGTACAAGACGATCCTTAATACTGGCATGACCGTGTTCGATGACATTGGTGCGAATAATACGAAAATCGTCATAGGAAATATGCGTGAACGCTGGTGGCCCCTTGACATCGCCAAGTGCATATATTCCTGGCACGTTTGTTTCTAAGGTATCGTTGACCCGTATATACCCCTTCTTATCTGTCTCTATCCCTGTGACACCTAAATTGAGTTTGTCGGTATTTGGCGTTCGGCCCGTTCCTGCGAGAAGGTGCGTACCATCTATGGTGCGCGACTCACCGTTATGTGTTTTGACGGTCAGATGAATCGTGCCATCGGCATCTTTAGTAACGTGCGATGTATTGGTTTCGAGTAGCACTTCGACACCATCTTCGCGCAAAATTTTCGTGACTTCCTCGGCAATGTCGGTGTCTTCACGTTTCAACAATTGCATGCCGCGCTGTACAATTGTGACCTTACTGCCGAAGCGACGAAACATTTGCCCGAATTCTAGACCAATGTAGCCACCGCCAATCACAATCAGGTGTTCCGGCACTACGTCTAGCTCCATGATCGAGGTAGAATCGAGGTAAAGTACTTCGTCTAAGCCCGGTAACTGTGGAGTAGACGGACGTTCACCAGTATTGATAAAAATGAGGTCGGCTGTCAGTTGTCGCACACTGCTATCGTTCATATGCACTTCTAAGGCTTTTGGTGCTACAAATGTAGCCTCGCCCATCAACAGGTCTACATTTTTAGAATTTTCGAGGCGGCTCTGGCTACCATTGCGAAAACTGTCCACGATATCGCGTTTGCGCTTCCTCACGGTAGTCATATTCACGCTGATTTGTCCTGTATTCACGCCGTAGTCTGCGCCGCGTCGCGCCATATACGCGGCTTTCGCGCTGGCAACCATCGTCTTTGTCGGAGTACAGCCTTCGTTGATGCAGGTGCCTCCGACATGTTTGCGCTCGATGATCGCAGTCTTTCGCCCTGATTGACCAAGGGCGGTCGCAAGTGGGCCTCCTGCCTGTCCTGCTCCAATGATAATAGCATCGTAGTGGGTCGCGGTCGCCATATTCTTTTCTCCTATTTTATATGTACATTTGCTCGCTCTATGACCTAGAGCAAGTTATAGATAGCCATGTTCTAAAAGTCTCTCGCCCGTTAGTGCAAACTCCTTAGCAGATGGAACGGTCACGTCGAGTGCATCGGCCATACGGTCGATCATATTGAAAAGCGCACAGACCGTCAGTGCATCCTCAATGGCCTGTTTACTTACACCTGCATTCAGCAGTGGCATGATATCCTCTGGCGTCACCTCTGCTGGACGCAGTGTAACCTTCTCCAGCAATTGCAACATACAGCGCATCTTCTCACTAATGGGAGCGGTTCGCCAGTCGTCTAGCACAGCCTCAACCACGCTATCGGTAAGTACCTTCGACGCAACTGCGCCATGAGCACCAGTTCAATAGGCACACTGATTTTTGCGTGAAACGAAAGCCGCGAATAACTCTCGCTCTCCAATATTCCAGTCTGAAGGTCCACGTAGCACAGCCTCTAAATAGGCCGAAAAAGGTTGACCAAACAGTTCAGAGCGATAGGAGAGCGTTCTTCTAATATCAGAGACGGGCGCATCCTGCATCATCTGTGCAATTTTTTTAAGACGCATCGGAGTTTCCCTCCAATGCTCGCAATCCTTGCTCCAGACGCGCCATAGCCGCGCCAAGTGCAATACTCAACGTAATCTCGAAGATGGCATCTTCATCGTAACCTGCAACTCGCAAAGCCTCGAAGTCTTGATCGGTGACTTTGTAGGCATGAAGCGCAACTTTACGAATATAGCTCTCTAGTTCAACAGGAACATTTTCTGGTACATTAGAAGCACTGCCACTAAGATGTGCGGCTTGCTCTTTGACAGCATTTCTTAATGTTGACGAGGTTACGCCAGGAGTGTCGAGAACTCCCTTCGTCAACGTTTGAGCAAATGTATCGTATCGAGTCTTCATAGGCTATGATTTCTCCTTTTCGGCAGAAGTGTATATTTCGCGAGTTTCTTTCGCTGCATAAGGAGTAGCATTGAGCAAGCGTTCTCGCTGGCGTTTGCCTTGAACTTGCCCGTAGGTAGCAACTGTAAAAGGCACAAGGTAGGTCACAAGCATAGGTACAATCCATGCGGCTGCGAATTGCCCCGAAAGGATTTGCTGCCCATGATTGATTAAAGCTAAAATAGTTCCAACAACAAGAGCCGTTTTCACTGAACGAAAAAATGTGTCGCGTTCGAGACAATAGTTTATGAGAAGACGCCATCTACCCATACGCGCATTCCTCCTCTAAAATAAGCTAATAATGATGCACTTATACCTCGGGCAAATGTTGGTCTTCTTCCGACGTACTACGTTGTGTACGTAATACAGCATGCAGTGAGTCGAGCAATGCGTCCATGACGCGCTGTCGATGCTTGGGTAAGATATTTGCAGGCATAGCATCAGGCGCGAAATAACGACATTCACTCGACTCTTCCGTAGAGGTCAACGTACCTCCGGTTACACGACATTGAAACGTCAGCACAACCTCTTGCTTTTGTGGCTTGGAATAGACACCGACGAGATAATCTACCTCAACCTCTAAGCCCGTTTCCTCGCGTACCTCGCGACAGACGCCCTCTTCGACGGTCTCACCTATTTCTAAGCCGCCACCTGGCAAGTTCCACCACTCAATATCACGTCGTAATGCCAGCAAAATTTCACTCTCACGAAAAATGAGCGCATACACACCAATACGAAATTGTCTTGGACTGCTTGCCGCATCGAAAGCCTCTACCATACACAGCCTCCCTTCAAATTATAAATTATAGTCGGTAAACTTTATAGGCATTGTCGTGTAGCACATCCTGAGCGATGGAAAATGCTTGTAACTCATCAAGTTCATCTACGTTAATCATCTCTTGCAACACCTGTGCAAGTACGCTACGTCCACGCATAACACCTGCCCAGTACATTTCGGGGATGCTGATGCCGTCTGAACTGTACATTAGTTTACTTGCGGGTGCAACGCTGAGAGCTTGCCGGGTGAAGGTGAGCATCTCTAATTTCTCAACAAATGGGATGGTGTATGACAGGTCAAAATAGACATGTGGATACACAGCCGCGAGATACGCCCCAAGCTGCGTATACGGGTAACTTTCGTGAAGCAGAATAATCGGCATCGTCTGATACTCGCGCCGTTCCAGCACATCTCGTAGGTGAAGCGGGTTGCCGAGGCGCATATCTGTATCGTTGTCCCCGTAGCCCGTGTGAAACTGGATCGGCACCTGTTGCTCCGCGGCATGTGCGAATGCGATGTGGAGCAGATAGTCAATCAATGGTTTGTGGGCAAGTCGAAACTGTGCTTGCTGTACAACATCAGCGCGTGCTTGCTGAAACGACGTGGTGGCCTCGTCCTTGCTCCATTCTGCGACCTGTAGCCCTGTACGATAGGCAACAATACTTTTCAGGGCACAATACCCCTTTGCGCGAATATTGCTCACCTCAATCGTAAAACGCTCGATCACCTCATCAAAATCGCTGTAAGCAATAACTAAACGTTGCATCAGAGTTTCGAGACGTAGCATACTCACGGTTCGACAATGCCCAATCTGGCTCATTTGTTCAGGCGAAAAGCATACGTCAGGAAGTGGATAGGCGGGGTCGAGTATCAGCGTATCTATGTGTGCTGCTGTGATGAGTTGTTCAAGTAGCACTTCAGAGGTCAAGCTATTTCGTGCCGCGATAACAGCATCCTCTTGAGGTTCGCAGTGGTAGAAAGCCGCCAGTTGGCGCAACATCCATAGATAGTAAATAGTATGAGGCACATGCTGAGCCGCAATACTCGCGTCGGGCGACTCGGTAAAATAGCGACGAAATTCCGCAACGTCCATCTGCTGCCTCAGTAGGATAGGGTGGCAGTGGTTATCTACGACAGGAATTGTTGTAAGGTCAAGCATGCGATACGCCTCCTGATTTTGATGCTCTCAGCATAACACGTTCTTAATTGCTCTGGCAATTTTCCCTCATCATGAGATATAGTGTAAGCGTCAACGATATCGACAAGAAGGATGGATTCATGTATTTGCGTAGCCCTTGTTAACTTTCTCGATTTCTAAGTTGCTCATCCGAGCATACCTATTGCCACAACTGGACAACGCTTCGCGCCATAGTCCAGCGCATTCGTGCGCCACCTTTCTAAAAACATGCTTACCTCATCGTTACATACATTTTGCATGTTTTCAGAAAGGAATACGGTTATGCATACTCAAACTCTCTTCTCTCGCCTCAAGCACGTATCAATTCTGCACATAACGTTGCTCAGTATGGGCTTATTTGACGAAATAGTTTCTGGTTTCTCGACAATCGGTTTGCCGCTTTTTCGCGAGCAGTTGGGGCTTAGTTACACACAAATCGGTTTGATTTTCACCGTTTCAGCACTTATCGGTGCGGTTCTGGAACCACTACTCAATCTGCTAAGTGAGCGGGGTACAAAACGCTACTGGATTCTCGGTGGACTGCTTGTTTCTACGTTCGGTTTCGTCTTAAAGGCAAGTACACAATCATTCGTTTTGCTATTACTAGCATTTATCGTAGCGTCACCCGCAGGAGACGCAGCGGTAGGACTTTCACAGGCTGCACTTGTAGAACTTGCACCAACACAAGAAACACGAGTGATGGCACGCTGGACATTTCTAAGTAGTATCGGTGACTTTTTTGCGCCACTTATCATTGTAGCGATAGTGAGCATTCACCTGGGATGGACAGAATTATGGTGGATAGCCGCAAGTCTATGGCTAGTTATTGCTATTATTATTGGCACTCGCCGCTTTCCAAACCCTTCTAAAACGGTCGATGAGGAAGTTATATCCACGAAAGCACTATTTACAGGATTACGAGAGGCACTACAGGACTCAACTTTGCTGCGTTGGTCAGCACTCACCGTTATTCCTACAATGGTGGACGAGGTATTTCTTGTTTTCACAGCACTGTACTTACGAGATGTGGTGCATGTAAGTCAGGAGGCCGTTGGGCTTATTATAGCAATTCACACTACAGGCGCACTATTAGGTCTCTTTGTCCTTGATCGTTTTCTATTACAACGGAGTACACCACGTCGGCTTTTGGCATTGCTATCGCTACTCGTTCTCGTTAGTATGATCTGTCTTTTGAGTTTTCACCAACTATGGGTGGCGACACTCGCACTTTTTGCAATTGGATTGGGTGCGTCTGGCTGGTATCCAATTGCAAAAGGGCAAGCATATCGCAGACTTCCAGGTCGTGTGGGTACAGTACGGGCCGTTATTAGCTTGTTCGCTGCACTCGACGTAGCACTTCCAGGTATTGTGAGCGTTATAGCAGATCACTTCGGTCTTATAACTGGATTAGGATTTTTAGGCTTGGCGCCTGTACTCATGTTGTTACTCCTTATAGGAACTCGTGATAATTCGTGAGGAACTACCCAAAAGTCACAGTAAGTGAAACTTACACTACATGTCATCCGTGTATTAGACAGATACTTATGTGTAATCTTTGTTGAAAAAATACTATTGTACGGTATATCAACCGTATAGAATGTATAATTAAGAGGAGAAGTTTAAGGATGAACAATTTTTTGAAGGGCATACTTGTTGGTGCCGGTATTGGCTTGCTTGTTGCTCCAATGCGTGGTGAAGAGATGCGCAATCTCGTAGCCCAACGTTTCTCAGAGTTGCGCGGTTCGCTACCCGAAAATGCACAGTTAAACCAGTACTCGCAGCAAGTGACAAATACTGTTTCACAGGGTGCTAGCAACCTGAAGGACTACGCTCAACAGGCTGTTTCGACTGTGAAAAGTTCTGCGAACAATTTGAGCGACATCGCACAGAATGCAGCTTCCTCTGCCAAGCAGACAGGCCAAGATGTTGCAAATACTACGAAGCAGACAGCCCAGGATGCTGCGAATACTACGAAGCAGACAGCGGCAAACGCAAAGTCGAATGCCTCTACATCAACAACCAATGCTACAAACAGCAACACGGGAACTAGCGCACCATTCCCAAGCGCATACCCAGAGTACGTCAACCCGGAGACAAAGCCAAACCTCTAAGTGTTGGTGAAGAAAAACCAAGTATATGCGGTAAGGAAGCAGTGCTTCCTTGCCGCATATGTTTTCTACCGCTAGTTAAATCAGTTCAAAGTAACGGCGGCGATCCCAGTTTGTCACCGCTTTTTCGTATTCTTTCACTTCCCAACGCCGTGTTGCGGCAAAGTGTTCGACAAAATCTGTGCCCAAGAACTCTTTCGCGACCTCGCTCTTCTCGAAGAGATTCGTTGCATCCGTGAGATTGCGTGCAAGTGGCTGGATACGCCCCTCTTCAATCGCCTTTGTGACGACAACAGGATCATAGGCATTCCCTTCGAGACGCGCAGGCAGTTCCAGTTTGCGCTCTATCCCATAGAGTCCACTTGCCAGCATTGCAGAAAAGACGAGATAAAAATTTGCGTCAGCACCAGGGACACGGTTTTCGATACGAATAGCACGCTTGCCATTATTGATGACGCGCACAGAGCAGGTACGGTTGTCCATGCCCCACGTTGTATTCAGCGGTGCCCATGTTCCTTCTATGTACCGCTTGTAGGAGTTGATAACGGGGGCATACAAGACCATGAACTCTGGTAGTTTGCTCAACACGCCCGCGAGAAACTGGCGCATCGTCGGAGACATATGCCCCTCGGCACTTTCATCCCAGAACACGTTGCGCTCTCGGTTTACATCCCAGAGACTCATATGAGAATGTCCACTACTGCCATCTTCCTGATCGTTCCATTTTGCCATGAATGTCGCGGCATAGTCCTGTTGATGGCAAATTTCTTTGACGCCTGTCTTGAAAAGCAGAGTGTTATCAGCGGCAGTAAGCGTATTCCCGTAGTGGATATTCATTTCATACATGCCTGGTCCATGTTCACGGTTATAGCCCTCGATCTCGACACCATAATCGCGCATCATACGAGCAATGCGTCCCAGGATTTGATCGTCCGCGCTGGCCTGGCTAATTGCATAGCAGTTCATACCGGGGTTGAGTGGCACCAAATTTGGGCCGAAATCCTTCTCACGTAGCGACACCTGATTTTCGCGGAAGAAGCGGAACTCTAGTTCGGAGGCCGCCATTGGCGCAAAGCCCATCGAATGCGCGCGGTCCATCAAGTTCTGTAAGACGCCGCGCGGCGAAATAGTGACGGGTTCACCTTGCTCGGACCACAAATCACAAATACAGGACGCGACATTTTCCTCCCACGGCACAAGTGCGAATGTAGAGAGGTCCGGCTTCATCACGATATCCGCAAAACCACGCTGCCAGTTGCTAAATTTGAGATTTGGTAGCACATTTTCAGCTATATCCCAACCAAAAAGCACATCACATTGTGCAAAGCCATCCGACAGCGAGTCGAGGAAGAATTTTGCCGCGACCCTCTTGCCCCGATAGACACCCTCGATATCAGCGGCACCTACCTTCACATACTCTATTTTGCCCTCTTCGATAAGTTGCTTAATTTCGGTAATATCCATACAAAATTTCCATCCTTTCTATGTGTGTCATTCCTCATAACTGAGTTCAGCCCTTTTCACTTTTACGAAAGGCTGTTTTTCAAGGCTCCTTTTTCACGCTATGACCATCCCGTCGGCCTTGACGAAACTGAAACAGATCTCTACTCCACCACCTCGGACGCAAACTTACGCATAATCGCGGGATGCTCTTCATGAGGAGCCCCATGCAATGCAGCAATAAGCTCGCGCAGCCGCGGGGTCATGATGATGAGATACCGCGTAGGGCCTGCAACCTCATAATACGTATGCGGAACTCCTGCTGGCACAAACACAGTTGTCCCTGCGGGGGCCTCAATGGTTCTATCGCTAAACCGGAACGTCAGTGTTCCCTCCAAGATGTGCCACGCCTCGTCGTCAGAGTAGTGGACGTGCAGGTAGTCTGGACCACTTCCGCTCCACTCATGAATATCAAAGGACTGCCCAGTTGCCGAGATGGGGTGCTGGCCCTCTACTCGCACTTGTTTATCTGAAACGATAATGGGTTGGGCCATGATATGGGGTTCCTCCTCTCACTTCGTAACTGCCCTCTTTATACCATAAAAAGTCAGTTTTGACGCATATCTGATACCAGAGGTCCAAAAAATGAGATGGTTTTCTGCTAGGGACATTGCCCAAAATAAAAATACAAGTGCCGCTAGCCGATGCTGCCAATCATACGCGCTAGAAATAGTTCGACGAGATACCACCATCGACGATAAGCCATGCACCCGTTGTCCAGGCCGATTCATCGGAGGCAAGATACAAAGCCATGTAGATGATGTCGTTGGCCTCGCCAAAACGTCCCAGCGGAATGCGGTCCAGGCGCAGGTTGCGAGCCTCCTCGCTTGTCCACAAGCTCCTGAGTAGAGGTGTCTCAATTGGGCCAGGGCAAATTGCATTGCAACGGATGTGATGGCGACCATATTGTACGGCTAGCGATTTGGTCAGGGAAAGCATGCCTCCTTTAGAGGTGGTGTACGCATCTTGCGGAACGGTACAGCCCATGAAGGCGACAAACGAGGCAACATTGATAATCGAACCCTGCCCCTGTTTGACCATATGAGGAATCGTGTACTTAGCACAAAGAAAGGTGCTTTTAAGGTTTACGTCTAATACTCTATCCCAGGTTGCCTCACTGATATCTACAACGCTCCCATCATCAGTCGGCATAATGCCAGCATTGTTATACAACACATCTACCCGACCAAAGGCGTTGATAGCAGCATCGACCATTGCCTTAACCTCGTTCTCATCAGCAACGTTTGTTTTCACAAAGACCGCTTTTCCACCCACATCTCGAATACCCTTGACGGTTTCTTCACCTGACTGTGCATTTACATCAGTTACAACAATACTGGCACCTTCACGTGCGAATAATACTGCCGCAGCCTGTCCCATACCACCAGCCGCACCTGTAATAATTGCCACCTTATTCGCAAGTCGCATATAATCTTCCCTCCTCATAGATGATTGGTAGGGACCGATTTATCACGTCCTTTCGGCGGTTGGAATGCCAACAGGACGTGATAAATCGGTCCCTACCACAACCGTTACACGAACATCAAACTTTTATTCGCCGCCAACAGCACCTTCCGTATCGACGTTAACAAGTGTAGTCTCGCCGAAGCCTCGTTCGATAGCATTTAGTTCGCTATCGGAGCCTTGCACATGTGGCCCCTTAAACCAGTAGCGCACGCTAACCATCCACCAGACAACGAGAATGATAAGCGTTCCCAGCACGACAATAGGAGTGTAGTTGAACGTAACCCATGTCACGGGTGTAATAGTAGGCAACATGAACAGCACTGAGATAAAAATGACCCATAGCACCGCGATAATGCCGATAGGTCGGCTCCATGCACCGAGATGCCAGGGACCGGGTTGAAAGTCCTTCGCAATGAGTCGTAGCAGAATGGGCAGAACATACGAGATGTAGAGTCCAATAACAGCGATGGATGTAATGGCGACGTAGGCTGCGAAGTTGAAAACAGTCGGAATCGCCAGTATGAAAGCACCCACTGCCGCCAGGATGATGGCGTTACGGGGAGTTCGTCCACTATCCAGACGATGCCAGAGATCCGAAAACGGTAAGGCACCGTCGCGCGAAAAAGCGTAGATCATACGCGAGTTGGTGGTAATCGAAGACATGCCGCAAAAAAACTGTGCGCCGACTGCAACGGCAAAGAAAATCGTGCCCAGAGCAAACCCAAGACGACTTTCAAGGATATAGAGCACAGGATTGATATAACCAGCCGCTTTGACAAGATCAGGAGCCGCTGCGAGTAGACCCATCAGCACGATGTAACCAGCGAAAGCCGAGACGACTACCGACATGACAATGCCCCACGGTGCTCTCCTGGCGGCTCCAACGGTCTCCTCAGTCATATGTGCCGAGGCATCGTAGCCTGTATAGGTGTACTGTGCCAACAATAACCCTAGCAAGAACGCATACCACGTAGGAAAACCTGTCCCATTGAACTTGGGATCGGCTCTGAAAAGCGTACCAGCACCATTGAGCGGTTGAGCGACGACGTGATTGGCGAAGTTCGCACCCCCAAACTGTTGCGAGGCCAATGCAGCAACAACAACGCCACCACCAATCAAAAGAACGCCAGCAATGTGCCACCAGACACTCACGTCGTTTAAGCGTGCAACGATACGTACACCGAAAATGTTGAGAAGGCCATGTAGGATAAGCACAACACCATAAATTGCCAACGTCGTCCACTGTGTTACGGGATCAATAGCAGCAACGGAGCCGAGGGTAGCAGGAAAATGTGGGAACCATGCATTGAGCAACACATCAACGGAAACGGCTAGACCGTAGTCAATACCTGCCGTTACCGCAACTTGCCCGATGAGATTAAACCAGCCCGTGAACCAACCCCATGCCGGTCCACCGAGTTTGGATGCCCAGTAGTACAGGCCACCAGCAGTCGGGTAGGCAGAGGCCAGTTCAGCCATGCCTAAAGCAACGATAACCACGAACACAGTAACAAGCGGCCAGCCAATAGAGCCAGCAGCGAAGCCAGACGTGGTAATACCTGTGTAAAAAAGGGTTAAACAACCACTCAGCACGGAAATAATGGTAAATGAGATGGCGAAATTCGAGAAGCCGCCCATCGTGCGAAATAATTCCTGGGCATAGCCCATACCATGCAAACGCTTGATGTCTTGCGCGATAAGCTCTTCTTTGCCAGAACGATTAGCTGAAGCCAAGAGACACCTCCTAAAAACGCGACACTATACAAAAGATACAACTAAGAGGTTTGTTAACATCTGTCATGAAATGGTATAGCACCTCCTTTCAGCACTCTATTGAAAGTGGATATAGTGCCGTGATGAGTGCATGTGAAAATTGTGTAACTCTATTGTGTATTATGCTGAGTTTTTCGTCAAGTAGGGGCCTTTATTCATAACGCCCTCGTCCCCATCGACCACGTTTCCATCCATTGAACACGTCCCTCAATCCTCACTCGCATGGTTCATTAGCAACAGGGCGTTATGAATAAAGGCCCCTACAGATCGCGCCATTATTAATATTTATAGAAGTGTTGCAGCGTCTCCTCCTCCGGCGATTTCTCTTTGAAGAAGTCGGCTTCGGCACGTTTGACAGCGATATAGGAGGTTGCGAGCAATGGTCCCAGTGCTTCTTTTAGCACGGAGTCATGCTCTAGCTCGTCTAACGCTTCACCGAGCGTTGTCGGAAGGCGACGAATGCTACGCTTTTCGCGCTCTTCATCACTATAGTTTCCTGGATCAATCTCCTGCGGCTCACCGGGGTCGAGCTTGTTTGTGACACCATCGAGACCAGCCGCGATAAACGCGCCCATAGCTAAATAGGGATTGCCGCTATGGTCAGCACTTTTCAGTTCAAGATTGATCGCCTCCGCCTCGGTTCCCCGCACAGCGGATGGAATACGAATCGCTCCCTCACGATTGTCGAAGCCATACACACCATACGCTGAACTCCAATAGTGGGGAAGCAGGCGACGATACGAGTTGGGGCTGGCGCAAGTGATCGCGACAAGTGCGCGGATATGATGGAGGACGCCACCAATAAAGTATTTTCCCAACTGACTCAACCCACCACGCTCATTCGCGTCATAGAACAAATTCGTTTGACTCCGTTCGCCCTCTTGCGTTCCCCACAGGCTCAAGTGAATATGTGCACCACTGCCAGCCTGATCTAAGAACGGTTTGGGGGCGAAGGTCGCAAATAGATTGTGCTGGCGAGCAACACTCCGCACCGTTTCACGAATAAGACACACATTGTCGGCGGCACGTAAAACATCGGCATGATGAATTGAAAGCTCCTGTTGCGACGGACCAAGCTCGGTATGAAATAACTCAACGGAAATATTTTGTATCTCTAACGCTGCCAGAATAGCGTCGATCACCTCTGCTTGATCGTCTAAACCAATGCTACTGTAACATAGGCTACTATCGGCTGGTCGGTATATTCCAGCCGCATCTTCACGTGCAAGGTAAAATTCGTGTTCGACAGCCGCCTCCGCACGCATGCCTTGCTCCGCAAGGCGTGTCATCATACGTTTGAGGAAGGTGCGTGGACACGCGGCCCACGGGGTACCGTCAATGAGAATCATGTCGCTCATCATGCTTCCCGTATGAGGTGCATAAGGCAAAATAGTGAATGTTGCCGGGTCTGGCGTCAAACGAAATTCACCAATGGGTCCCATACCCTCAACAGAGGCCAATGACTCGACACCAGTAAACGCCTGCATTGCTAACGTCTGACCGATGCCCTCCGTGATACGTGTACTCAGCTTGCTGGCATGAGTTGCTTTGCCACGAATAATGCCACCATTGTCGCAGTAGAGGAATCGTACCAGCCGCAAATTCGCAGCCTGTACCTGCTCCACAACATCTTGAGCATTCATAACGCTTTCTCCTATCTATGCGTAGGTCTGACAACAAAAAGACGACGGTACACAATGTGTGTTGCCATCTTTTTGTTGTCGAACTTGTAACAACTACTGCGTTACTTGAGCAATCAGTTCTTCGTCGCTCACCTGTTTTCTTTTGACAGCATTTCGCCCAACAAAGAAGAGCGCAACACCTATCGCCAGAGATACAACCGCGATACCACTAATTAAGAAGTCCCACTGCTGCGTGTTTATATCTCCAGTAGTGGTCCAGGGACCTGTGAAAATTACGAATACACCGAAAGCACTGGCAAGCGCACCTACAACAGCACACAGGTAAAACACCCAGTCGGGAGCAAGTTGAATGCGTGAAAAGGTTTCATGATACTTGCGGCGAATGATAATCACATCTACAAACAGAATGACCATCGACACACACCAGATCACCGTGACTGCTGCTTGCAATATCCAGTAGATGTCTGTTGACAAATTTTGCGGGGTGAAGCCCGTCTTGATGAGGTAGGGGATGACGATAAACGACAAAGCGGAAAAGAAACCCGCAATGATGGTCTGCACCAACATCGCGACCCAGGGAACTTTGTTCTTATTGACCTTACTGATCACTGCTGGTAGACGCTGATCAAGTCCTGAAACAAAGAGCAAGCGTCCGAACGAGTAGTTGTAGACAGCAGTGTTAAACAGGAAGAAGCCAATGAAGATGAAGTTGACAACGATGCCGAGGAACGGTCCTGCCGCGCCAAAGCCTAGCCGTACCGCCTCTGAAATCGCGCTAGGGCTACCTTGATCCTTGACAGGCACAGCAACCATGATACCGAATGTGCCGATGAGGTATGCCACGATGACGACAGCTGCACCCCACAGGAGATAGCGCGTGATGGAACGTGTATTGGTAATCTCAACGCCCATGTTAAGCGGAACCTCGACACCAAGCAAGCCAAGAATTACTGTCCCATAAAAGGTGTAGGTTACTATGCTAGGGGACCAGTTATGTGGTGAGTAATCCACTTTCGCAGCGTGTCCGCCGAAGATTGCCAGCAGACCAGCTATACCAATCAATAGGATTGCGCCACCATAAGCGATGAACACCACATTGACGAAGTTCTGCGTGACGCGGAAACGGAGAATGGAGATGAAGAACGAAAACGCGATGACGAGGATAATCACTAACCCCTGTTGCCAGGGTTCTCCTAGAAAACTACTGTTGAACTGCTGAATAAGCGAGACAACAGCATCACCCGTGGCAATCATGACAAGCACACCCGGCCACCACGCGCAGAAGCCTGCAAAAAATCCCATGAAGGGTCCGAACGCCTTGCTTGTCCAGACGTAGATAGAACCCTCGCCCGGAAACATCAGGCCAAGCTGACCCGTAACAATCGCGCCCGGAATGAGGAAGGTAATGAAGCCCAGTATCCAGTAAGAATAGGCTGCAGGACCTGCTCCCGCAGCAACGCCCGCAGAGTTACTAATGAAGAGGACAATTGCGACGAAAATAGCGACCATATCGAAGGAGTTCAATACTTTGGGAAGAATGCCGCCTGCGATACGTTCGGAACGTAGTACATTGTTTGTGTTTACGTCACCAGAGGTTGCTGCCATGTAATTGTACCTCCTACTAAGCGTCTACTTGAGTCAGGCACTGCACGACGAGGACTCTGAGATACTATCTGTGGTAGTTATCGTATCTCATTAGTACCAATAATAGAAGATTGCATAACCTCGTGTCAAGTCAAAATGCGGAGGTAAGCAGCACCTGCTCAAAAAACGCCGCCAACTTCGTCTCGTCCAGCCTCCCATCTTTGGTGGTTCCATGTCTTCTTTCCTTTGCTTGAGCAAATCCCCAACGAGATGTATACTTTTTGATGCTACCATATGCTCCATTTTCGCACATACGGGTTCTAAATTGAGAAATTGTACAGGCATTTGACGTAGTATATAGAGAAGAGTTTACGAAACATCATCGACGTTGATGATACCTGTTTTCCTCTTATGCTCGGAGTTACTACAAAAATGTGGGTGAACCTCCTACGGCCCACTGTGAAAGGGATCGTTTCGTGCAGCGTAAAGATCGCGTCCTGGAAGCTCTACGCGTTTTATGTACACAAAAATCTACACAACCTGATACACTAGCTCTCTTGCGTCGTCATGTCGGTTTTAGTGCCGAGGAGGTGGCGGAGCAGGCCGTGGTTGACCGTACAAACGCGAGCCGCGATTTGAATCTGTTAGCCCAAGCAGGCATCATTGACCGTTTCCCTGGACGACCTGTTCTGTTCGCTACCAAGAAACAGGGAGAAAGCACAGTAACGATAGCACCAGCCGACACGTCTTCACATAACCAGATACAAGGTCATGTGACGTTGCCCAAAGTAGCATCTTCTGTGTCACACATTCAGGCTCCACAAAAGCTCACTACTATCGCCGCCTCTGTCTCTAAAGGAGCAGCGGTGACGAGTTTCGATACCTTGATCGGCTCTCACGATGGCTTGAAAGTCGCCATTCAGCAAGCAAAAGCCGCGATATTATATCCGCCGCACGGCCTACATACATTATTGCATGGGCCAAGTGGTGTTGGCAAAACGACGCTTGCACGCCTTATGCACGCCTTCGCACTAGAACAACATGCCTTGCCATTGGACGCACCTTTCGTGAGTTTTAATTGCGCCGACTACGCTGGTAATCCACAGTTACTTATGGGACATCTGTTTGGTGTAGTACGCGGCGCATTTACCGGAGCCGAACATGACCGTGAAGGGCTGGTTGAGCAAGCACATCGCGGCATCCTCTTCCTGGACGAGGTACACCGCCTGCCGCCAGAGGGTCAGGAGATGCTGTTTTATCTCATTGATCGAGAACGCTTCCGACGTATGGGCGACACACGCGAACGACAGGCATCATTGCTTCTTTTGGCCGCTACCACAGAGGATCCGACAACAAATTTGCTGCCGACATTTCGTCGCCGTATCCCTATGACCATCACGTTGCCGGGGTTGCAAGAGCGCACGATGATGGAACGCTATGAGCTTATTCGCGCCTTCTTCACAACAGAGTGTAGCAGTATCGGTGTCCATATTCATGTTGCCCCACAGGTGTTACGCGCACTCCTCCTCTACGATTGTGTAGGCAACATCGGGCAGCTACGCACCGATATACAGCTTATTTGCGCTCGTGCCTACCTGGATTATCGTACAAAAAATCTGCCTGAACTCACGGTATCGACTGACACACTGCCTGAGCATATACGACATGGATTATTACGAACGGCAGAAATGCATCGCGCATTAGAGCCTCTTTTGCCTATGCTGGATGCAACTCATAGCTTTACACCAACTGGACTGAGCCTCGGCAGTATTCCAGAGTCGGCGCACGATTTGTACGACACGATCAGTAGCGATCTCACGACATTAAGAAGTGGGGGCCTCTCGGAGCAAGAGATTAACCAGTTGCTTCACCTTGATATTCAGCACTACTTTCAGCGTTTCGCAGATACTGTCAATACTACGAATGCTGAACACCAGGAAACAGTTGCACACCTTGTCGATGAACGTATCGCGGCGGTAAGCTACACCATTATTCACTATGCGGAAGAGCAGCTACAACGCACCTTCCCCGAAAAACTTTCACTCGTCCTGACGTTGCATCTTATGAGTGCGCTGGAACACATGGCCGAGGGCCATCACCTGGTTATGCCTACATTGCAAGCTATGCGCCACACCTATCCAATAGAGTATGAGGTAGCTCAGGTAGCGCTATTGCGTGTACGTTCTCTGCTGGGTGTCTCGTTGCCGGAGAGTGAGACGGATGTCTTGACGGTCCTGCTGGCAAATGCCGATGCGCTATTAAGCAGTGAAGAATCGATGGTAGGCGTTGTTGTCGCCACACATGGACATGGAGTAGCACAGGGACTGGCAGAGTTGGCAAATACATTGGCAGGTGTCAATGCTGTCTCTTCTGTAGAACTCACGTTGGAGCAATTGCCAGAAGAGATCGTCACGCAGGTAGCGCAAAGTGTTGTGCTGGCAAATCAAGGAAGTGGCGTCCTCTTACTCGTCGATTTTACGTCGCTCCTTTCGCTCGGTGAGTTGGTGGCACAACGAACAGGCATACAGGTTCGTACTCTCGCAGAAGTAAGTACGCAGCTTATTATAGAGGCAGTACGAAGAGGGCAGAGGGCGAAACATGTCACACTCGATTCAGTAGCGACCAGTCTGCGGCATGCAGAAGAAACATTGACAGTATCGTCCGGCACAATACCTACGCTTCCCGCACAACAGGAAGTACAACACACTTCCCATTCCTCGCAACAAGAGCGCGTCATACTTTCAGTCTGTCTAACGGGTTTTGGCAGTGCTACAAAGCTTGCAGAGCTAATGGAGGAGCGTCTTCCCGATCTCGCAAACCAGGGGGTCGAGGTTATCTGTATGGATATCAACCTGTCAGGTAAAACCGAAGAAGAGGTACAGAGGCTTATTGGCAATCGCCAGGTTGTTGCCATCGTTGGTACCATCAACCCACACCTGGAAGGTTATCCTTTCCTTTCGTTGACCGAGTTGCTTTTCGGTGATGGTATCGCACGCTTACGCACGCTTTTAGGAGGCACACTTATCGATCCAGCACTGTTACAACGCTCGGTACCGCCAAAGGTAGCAACGCCAATATTCACGCAACGCACAGACCTCATTCGCGAGATTACCTACACGCTCAGTCAACGGCTCTTATTTCTCAATCCAACAAGGGCAGTGCCGCTTATCGAACGAATGATAGAACTGATTGAGGTTGAAGTGGGCGAGACCTTTGAGATTGAGGTGCTGGCAGGCTTTATTCTCCATATTGCCTGTGTGCTTGAACGCGGCGTACAACAAAAGGGGATGCTGGTGAGCGACAAAGTACGTGTGCAAGTGGAGCAGCAGTTTCCACGTGAACTGAGTATCTGCCGCCATGCTTTACATATTCTGGGTTCGCAGGTCGCACGTTCTCTGCCGGATGAGGAGGCATACAATATTGTGGGTATTTTGAGGCAGGTCGATATCTTCTTCAGTGAGGATATTCATTAGTGTGCTAGTGTGCTACACATTTATTGGCATGATTCCTGCTATGTATAGTATCAGACCCGATGAGTCTCACCTTCTGTGTAGTGTGTCAAAGGCGTTCCTAAGAACACACAATGCGAAACACAAAACAGGCGGGACACAGGGCAGGGGTGCCATGATACGAGTATTGATTGTCTGTAGTTGGGGCATGTCTACCAGTTTGCTAGTAGAAAGCATGCTTACCGCAGCACAGGAGAGTAAGTACGAACTTACCGTCGAGGCATTGAGTGCAGGCGAGTATGTGGCAAAAGTCGTGTCGTGCGATATTGTACTCATCGCACCGCAGATTCGGCACTTACGAAAGAGTATTGAGCAACTGGCAACATCGGTAGAGAAGCCAGTCGCAATGATAGAGCCTTTTCACTATGCAACGATGAATGGTCAGGCGGTCGTTGAGCAGGTACAACGCCTGTTGGCAACGTCTCGAAAAGGGTAAAGGTAACGTGAGCAATTCGGTTAACGAAGGCGAAAACCGTAACAACTTTATAGAGCACTGTAGCGATTGGTTTGAACGCTATCTTGTGCCGCCACTCGGCACGCTTGCCAGCAATATTTATTTGCAGGCAATCCGTGATGCCTTCATTATTTTTACCTTGCCCCTTATTATCGCGGGTAGTCTCTTTCTTATCATTGCAAATCCACCCATTCCTGTATTGCAGACATTTTTGAAACCATATGAGAATGCGATTCTCGTCCCTTTTCAGCTTTCATTCGGCTTGATGGCAATTTTTCTCTCTTTCGGCGTCGCCTATAGTCTCGCGCAATATCGCCGTACAGAGCCAGTACAACCCGGTATCCTGGCGATGGTGTTGTTCCTGGTGGCGAGTATGCCGGTACGAAATCTGGCAACAATGCCACTTGGCGAGGTCTTGCCCTATCTTGGTGGACAGGGATTACTCGTTGGCATTCTTATGGGTATCCTGGCAACAGAGGTCATGCGCCGCTTTCGTGGCTCACGCTTCACCATTAACTTACCCAAAACCGTGCCACCTAACGTGAAACGTGCGTTTGAAGCACTGATACCTACGATGCTTCTGCTCACAGCTGTATGGGGACTTGAGTGGTTCGTTAGCTCGCATACATACCTAGCTGTCGATCATACGGTACATCAATTGACGATACCTGTTTTGCTGATGAATCTCTTTCAACCATTGGTGGTTGTGCAGGACAGCTATCCTGCAGCACTGTTAGAGATTATTTTGATGATGTTGCTCTGGTCGGTCGGTATTCACGGCATGAACGTGGTGACAGCTATCGCGGCCCCGTTCTGGTTTACCACATTGGCGGCAAATGCGACGGGTGGACATGGGATTGTGACCGAACCATTCTTCCATATCTTTGCTCATCTCGGTGGCTCTGGTGCGACATGGCCCCTGGTGATATATATGTTACGCTCACGCTCGACACAATTACGAACGGTTGGCAAGGTTGCGCTGGGTCCGGCGATATTCAATATCAACGAGCCTGTGACCTTTGGTGTACCAATGGTACTCAACCCAATCATGATGATTCCATTCGTACTTGTGCCAGTGCTTATCGTCACGATTAATTATGCCGTGTTTGCATTCGGCTGGGTGCATGTGCCAATCGTGATACAACCCTTTACAATGCCCCTCGGAGTCAGCGGCTTCCTGGCGACAGGAGGCGATATCAGAGGAAGCGTTTTGCAGTTCTTTGATCTTGCTGTCTCCGCATTTTTATATTATCCATTTTTTAAGGCATGGGAGCGCGTACTGATTGCACGCGAAGAGGCAACTCCTACGCAAGTAGAGGGTGAACGTGTACTTGCTACTGTTTAAGGTGCGCGAGTACACATATAAGCCCATGTCGGGAAGGAGCAATCATCAACGAGACACTCACTAATGTAATGAAACAATGTTGTACAGGAAAGAGTTGTAACGAGGAGTTACAACAGTATTCAGCGTGTATTGCCGAAGCACGGCAAAAGACGGAAGGACAAATTCAACGATGAAACTATTTAGCTACAAGCGATTGAGCGGACTTTTCGGAGTTATCCTCATCTCGGTTCTGCTCGCAGCATGCGGTAACAGTGGTAATAGTGGTACCAGCGGTAATGGTGGTGGCACAACAACAGCAAAAAAGCCAGGTCAGGGCTGCACAAAGGTCGGTGTTCTGCTCCCTGAGACGGCATCATCTGCTCGCTGGGATAGCAAAGACAAGCCTCTCCTAACAAAAGGTATTCAGGATGCTATTCCAAATGCCGTAGTAGACTACAACAACGCAGGAGGTGACGGCACAGTTCAACAAACACAGGCGCAGGCCGACCTCACAAAGGGCGACTGTATCCTCGTTATAGCAGCTTTCGATGGTGTCGCCGCCTCAACCATTGTCACACAGGCAAAGGCAAAGGGTGTGCCAGTCATTGCCTATGACCGCTTGATCCAGTCCAAAGACCTCAACTACTACGTCTCGTTCGACAACCAGAAGGTTGGTCAGTTGCAGGGTCAGTACGTCGCCGATCACTATAAGGACTTCACTAAGACAAGCAACAACCTTATCATGATCAACGGTGCCCAGACCGACAACAACGCTATCCTCTTCCGAGCTGGCGCACATACAGCCCTTGATCCTTTGATCTCGGCTAAAAATTTGGATAACGTGTACGAGACGTACACACCTAAATGGGACAATGATCAAGCACGCATTGAGATGAACGGTGCCCTTACAGCGCACCAGAACAAGGTCGGCGTTGCTTATGTCGCGAACGACGGTATGGCGAACTCCGTCATCGCCGCGCTCAAGGCAAAGCAGTTGAATGGTAAGGTACTGGTGACAGGACAGGACGCCACTGTTGCTGGCATCCATAATATTCTACTGGGCGATCAGTCGATGACGGTCTACAAAGAAATTAGCAAAGAGGTCAACTCAACCGTTAGTCTTGTCAAGGCTATCAATGCTGGTACAGACACAACCTCATTAACAAACGGTATAACCGCAAAGACACAGGATGGGACAGCTATTCCATCGATCCTTGAGCAACCTGTCTCCGTTGACAAGAGTAACATTGCCTCGACGGTTATCGCGTCTGGTTTTGTTACCAAGTCTGATGTCTGTGCAGGTATTCCTGCTGGCACCGATGGGGTATGCTAGTTATGTAAGTTCAGAGAGACCTTTGCGGCACTAACTTCAATATACGTAGAAAAATCCCTGTAGGGGCCTGATTTATCACGCCCAAAGGGTGGGGACGGGCGGGGAAACGCGTGGACAATGATGCATTGTCGGGATGTGTGCCCCGCTGCCCCACCCCAGGGCGTGATAAATCAGGCCCCTACAGAGGTCTTCGCAAATTTGTTGGAATCAATGTCCTTGTGGTCTTCCTTGCCACCTAGTTTTTCTCTTATTGTACATCTCATGAGAGGATGGTATACTACATGTATTCCATCCTCATTCTCTAATCGCTACCACATTACAAAGCAGTAACTCATACGGAGGGACTCATGACAGAAAGCGTTAACCCTTCCGTTGGTGGAGAACTACACACGGTCCCAGGACAACCACCAACGAAGCAGCCTCGTCTCCTTATGCGCGGCATCAACAAAAGTTTCGGCGCGGTTCGTGCCCTCACCAACGTCGATTTCGAGGTCTACGATGGAGAGGTAGTCGGACTCGTCGGCGACAATGGCGCAGGTAAATCGACGCTCATCAAGACAATTGCAGGCGTGGGGCCAGCCGACGATGGAGAAGTATTCGTCGCGGGACAACCTGTCAAGATTGCAAGCCCACAGGTCGCGGCTCGCCTGGGCATCGAAACGGTCTACCAGGACCTTGCGCTGTGCGATAACCTGGATGTTGTATCCAATTTGTTTCTTGGCCGAGAACAACACACCCCATACGAGATTTTATCTGAAATCGCGATGGAGCGACAGGGATTGAACGTCTTACGAACTCTTGACGTAAAGCTTCCCTCGATACGCGCCACTGTCGCGGCACTCTCTGGTGGTCAACGTCAGTCTATTGCGGTCGCAAAAACTATTCTCCGTAATGCAAAGCTTATTCTACTCGACGAGCCGACAGCCGCACTCGGTGTTGCCCAGACAAAACAGGTTCTCAATCTTATTTTGCGTCTGCGTGAACAAGGTCTCGCTGTTGTAGTAATTTCTCACAACTTAGCAGATGTGTTCGAGGTCGTTGACCGTGTGATTGTGATGCGACTGGGGCGACGGGTCGCTACATTCGATGTAAAAACAACAACGCCAGAGCGAGTTGTGGCAGCCATCACCGGAGCGGAATTTGGTGAGATGCTGCAGACAAACACCGCAACCAATGGCAATGAAGGAGGAAAATAAGCTATGAGTGAGCTTGTTGATAAAAATCCGAGTCCCAGTAGCACAAACGTAGCAGCTTCAACCGTTGAGGCTCCTTCGTACACACAAAAACGGTCGTTCGGACAACTATTACGAGGCGACCTCGGTGCTATTCCTGTCCTACTTACATTCATTGCTATAGCAGTCTATTTTCAATTGACTACTGGTGGTCTCTTTCTCACGCCAAGCAATCTCTCCGATCTGCTGTTAGAGATCATTTCTATCGGTGTAGATGCGCTCGCCGTTGTCTTCGTGCTGCTGCTTGGTGAAATTGATCTTTCTGTGGCGGTCGTGAGTACCTTTTGCGCGGTCATTATGGGCGTGCTTTCAGAGCGACTTCACATTCCGGCGGCAGGTGCTATCGCTGTTGGAATCCTGGCTGGTGGACTTGTGGGAGCAATCAATGGTTTTTTCATCGCGGTGCTGCGTATCCCTTCATTCATCGTCACACTAGCAGCGTCTATCGCCTATTCAGGACTACTACTGACCTTTCTTAGTGGACAGGCCACACTGATCATCAGTAACCCATTCATTATTTCTATCGCCGGTGGTTTCTTACCTGATTACTTAGGGATTGGTCTTCCCACATTAATGGTAATACTATACGCTGTGGCCGTCATCTGGGAGCAGGTACAACGTAGGCGTGCGGGCTTGCGAGCAAAAACACTGGTGCAACTGATCATACAAATTAGTATTGTCTTGGTAGTGGTTGAAGGGGTTATAGCAGTACTGGAGAATACGCCATCTCCGATTCCTGGCAACTATCTAGGTGTACCTAATGCTGCCGCAATCCTCTTTGCTTTAATCTTATTCTTCTGGATTGTGCTGACGAAAACACGGTTTGGACGCCACATCTATGCAGTCGGTGGCAACGCAGAGGCGGCACGGCGAGCGGGTATCAACGTCGTATTCATTCGTATGGCAGTGTTCATCCTGTGTTCTGCGCTGGCAGCCGTTGGTGGTATTCTCGCAGCTTCATATGCAGACTCGGTAGCCAGTGCGGTTAGCTCGACGCTTCTGCTTGATGCAATTGCCGCCGCCGTTATCGGTGGTGTCAGTCTCTTCGGCGGTAGGGGGTCGGTCTGGGCGGTTGTGCTGGGTACGCTGATCATCGGTAGCCTCGATAACGGCCTTGCGCTACGCAGTCAAGGGCAGGACGTGCGACAGATCGTCGAAGGTGCGGTCCTCTTGCTTGCCGTTACCGTCGATGCGGTTATTCGTCGCATTCAAGCCGCCAGTAAGAGCGGTCGTTAATTTTTTTAATGAAGAGTTGTATTTGTGCGACCGAGCATGCTCGGTCGCACAAATACAACTCTTCATTATTGCGTACCATGCTCTTGTTGGCAGCTTTGTAGTTGGTCCGCGGCTTGTCTGAGGGCAAGGCGTGCGACAAACAACTTTGCACTTATCTCTTCGCGTCGTTTCAAAGCATCGGGATCATTGGGCATGAGCCGCAATAAAGCAGTGAAATAGTAGTTTGCAACCTCGCGCCTCACATTCCATTGTTGCAACAATGCATCACAAAGATTTGGGCTTTGCTCTCGCATATACATCCCCTTTTTTAGTTTAGCACCAACTCGCTACAACGGACTTTATATTCTATCACTTAGCGGGAATAGAATATCTTATCCCTATGTTGTATATGGTATGACATCACACCGCATTGCATCGCTTCTGTGAGAAATGGTTTCTACGAGCGTCAAGAGGAATGTCAGTATAACACAGGAGCGATAAAAACATATGAGACTTTACGTCGGGGGACTCCCCTACCAAACAACAGAACAAGATTTGATCAGCCTTTTTGAGCAGGCTGGTAGCGTTGCCAATGCAGCCGTCATCACGGATCGTGAGACCGGACGCAGCAAAGGCTTCGGCTTTGTCGAAATGACCTCAGACGAGGATGCACAACGCGCTATCCAACATTTGAATGGCACGACATTGGGCAACCGCACCATTACAGTCAACGAGGCGCGTGAGCGTCCCGCAGGTGGTTCACAGGGCAGAGATCGACGGTCAAACTACAACAACGACCGCTACTAAATCTCGCAAGTTCTACGAGGCGGCTATCTCTTTATTGAGGTGGCCGCTTTTCTGTTGCCTATTTCAAAGCTGTAGGGTGCAGGGAGAGTCAAGTAGAGAAATTCCAACTGGCGACCACAAGGGGTCGCCCCTACTATACGCGTTACACGCCTTATTTGAACAGTGTTGAACACAAGATATGCATCTAGCTAATGTTAGCTGTAAGAAGTCGCTCTACGATGATTACATCTCGCCAAGTACCATCAAGTTTTGCATGCTTATAATATGTACCTACCTCACGAAAACCGAGTGCTTGTATAAGGGTTCGACTTGCTGTGTTGTCAACAAAAACACGCGAGACCAACTTCCAAAATCCTGCTTGCTCAGCCGCTTGGATAAGAGCTTCTAATGCTACACGACCAGCCCCGTGACGACGCATGTTCCGCATGACGTAGACCGAACATTCAGCAATGCCAGCGTAACACTCGCGGTTGTGATAAGAGGATGTGGAGGCGAAAGCAATGACCCCTTGCTCGTTTTCAACAACAATGAGAGGATGAATGTTGTCAAGCCATGTTTGTACCTCTCGTGGAGAACGTAAATGGGTTTCAAAGGTTGCAACACGGTCTTCTATTCCTTGATTATAGATACGAGCAATCACATCAATATCAGCAAGAGTTGCGATGCGAGCTTTCATGTTACTCTCCTCGGTTTTCAGGTATTATCCGCCGGATCCGCTGGCTCTTTATCGTCATCGGTGGGTTTGGTGGAGATCGCTTGCCAGGGAATACGCGTAGAAGACTTGATATCATGTAAGTGCATAGAATCATTATATTTCTCTAAGAACCATGTCGGTGGAATGCCCACGTCCTCAAGTATATCTCTACGCCAGTAGGTAATTGAGGTATTTTTCGTGCCTCCCATCAATACGCGCGGAAATTGTAGAGTGCTAAGGCCAAAGAAAAGCTGAAATGATCCCTCGATGATACCACCATGACACACAATCCCAATCGTCTTGCCCTCGTACTTGCTAGTGATGTTGTTCAGTGCAGTACCTATACGCAGGTGGAACTCCGCCCACGTTTCGGCGGTAGGATTGATACGAATAAAGGGCCATTCGCTCATAGGAGCTTTCCTGAAGATTGCTTGCCGCTCGTCTGAGGTCATGCCTTGATAGTCTCCATCACGCCACTCTTCGATCTCCTCGTCAAAGGTGATTGGTACTCCGAGAGCAGGGGCGATAATTTCGGCTGTCTGTCGGGCACGCTTCAAGGTGCTACTAATAAGTACGTCAGCATGAATTTCATGTGTTGCGGCTAAACGGTCGCGCAATCGTTCAGCCTGCATGATGCCGAGCAGCGAGAGGCCAGTATCTGCTAGCGAGCGTTCGACAGAGCTTATTGCTTGACCATGACGTATGAGGTACAAATGGGTCGCCATGTGAATGTTGTCCTTTCGAGAGCCAAAAATATATTGGGCCATAAAAACATTTTTATTGAGTGTAGCACATCGCTTTGTATCATGACGAGATAACATATACTAGAGAGTAACAGCTATTTCAAAGGATTGGTGGATAACGTTTATGTTGTATCGTGTCTTCAAAAAACTCGTTGGTGTCTTCTTCAACATGTTGAACATTCTACTCAACGGCAACTTACCTCCATTTGGAACGGTGTGCATCATTGTGGAGCAAGATGGGCAATACCTTGTCATAGAGCGACCAGAAGGCCACATTGTTTTTCCTGGGGGCTTCATGCGCTGGAACGAGCTTTCGGAGCAGACGGCGCAGCGCGAGGGCAAGGAAGAGACAGGACTAGATCTGAATATTGGTGAGATTCTTGTTAGCTATACCGCAACCGCAATAAATTTTACCACGATGAGTACGATAACGATAGTGCATCGTGGCGAGGTTATTGGTGGTGAGCTGCGTAGTAGCATAGAGGGTCGCCCATACTGGGTCGATAGAGCTACGCTTCCTGGTATAGTAGCAAAGCACTACCAACCAATCATTAAGGACTTCTTACAGTTTGATGACCAACAATAGATAGCTACCCAACGCCATTCCGCCCTCTTTGTTTTACAATAAGCATGATAGCTAAAAGAACTCGTCTAATAGCTGATAAAATGCTAGCTTGTTGGAGTCTATAACTTCCAGACCATACACTTCCCACAGAAGCGGCACCCATTCAGGGCCGAAGTTACGCGCAAGACTGCGTGCGGCTAATGCAAGGTCTTGATAGCGGTCGGCTATGCCAGCACGTCCCAGGTCAATAAAGCCACTAAGTTGCAAGTGTGCAGGGTCAATCAAAACGTTGGGTAGACAGAAGTCACCGTGTGTAAAGACAATATCCTCTGTCGCGGGTCGGCTCTCAAAAAGCTGTTTAAGCAATTCGTTGGCGTGCATACCCTTACGCTCATCGTCGAAGTCTGCTTCATCTATCAGTCCAGCGCATGTACGCTGCTCTGCTAATGCGAATTTAGGCACAAGTCGTGCATTAAAAGGACAGTTAGTAATATCAACGTTGTGAATGAGGCGTAGGCCCTCGGCTAACAATTGCACAATAGCAGAGACGTTTTGAGTAAAATGTTTGTCAAAGGACATGAGACCTGGTATTTCTGGGAGTAGCAGGTAGGTATGCTCGTCCTCGTGAGAGAAAGCAAGCACGGTCGGTACAGGAAGACGACCTCGCAACCAGACAAGCCGTTGGTGTTCGGCGATGAGTTCTTGTTCGAGTGGATGCGTTGCCACTTTAAGGTAGTAGGTATGACCCTGCGGATGGACGATATGAAAAACCTGATCGCCAGAGCAACCAATAGTGATCTCTTGCCATGTTGCGCCCATGCAAAGACGTTGAATGTCAGCAGGTAGATCACGAACGTTTATCATTATATCCTCACAGAGAAAACTTACTGAAGAAATCCCAGATAACTACGTTGGCGTTGATGACGTGGGTAGTGCCTGGGCTACCGGGCCATGTGTGCTTGCCGTCGCTGATGCGGTAGTGGCGAACGATGGTATTGTCAGCGCACTTTGTCCATTGAATACCTGTCACATCACCCTGTTGAAAGAAGGTGGTAGGATTGCCAGTACACTGATCGCGGCCAATCCAGCCATTGAGGTAGTCTTGCACGCCACCCATACGTGTATAGACGTTTCCAGCATAGGGGGCGAGGTCGTCAGCAGCACCATGAATTTCCATGATTGATAGATGGCGCGTGGAGTGGCAGCCTTCTGGGATGGGATAGTACACGCCGGAGACGGTGGCGACTGCGGCAAGTTTATCACTAAGAGTGCAGGCAAGACGATAGGCCATGCCACCACCGAGCGAGAAGCCTGTGATGTAGACGCGCTGCGTATCTACACAGTACGCTTGCTCTATAGAGTTTAACATATCTTTTGTGAATTGTACATCGTCGGCGTCACCCGTTGGACCATAGGCACCGACACCAGCATTCCATGAAGGCGGTGTGTCAACGCCCTGTGGATACACGAGGACAAAGCCAGCTTTATCGGCCTCTTTGTCCATACCTGTCGTCCACTCCATGACCTGTGAGGTCCAACTATAGCCGTGATACACAATGACGAGCGGTTGTGGCTGCTTACCATAAGATGTTGCTAGATGCATAAGATAAGTACGTTTCAAGCCACCAGAGGTAATGGTTTCAGTAGTATCGCCAGGAGCATGCTTTGGTGTTTTACAGAGAACGGGCGGTTGTGTTGGTGAACTTGCTGCAACGGGAACATGTAGAGCCTTACCTATTGTTGTATTATGGTAGGAGGCGTAGACATAAAAAACAACACTGACAAGCAAAAGCAAGGCGAGAATCATGCTGCCCAGACCAACGAGACGGCGTGGATTACCTTGACGATTGTCACTATGGCTGTCTTGACGCATTGCGCTGACTCTTCCCTACTACACTAACGGTATATGTTTTAAGACAGGTCGTAGTATAGCATTGTAGCGCAGAGTGTTGCAACCAGAACAAACCAATGTCCCATCTCCGCTAGTATTACCATAAAAAACAACGTCTCCGTAAATAGTGGGTTGTCTCATCGTAGTAATATATATCACAGTAAAACGAAACAAGAATACGCGTGTAAAGGAGCAAAATTTACAATGCAACAAGAGACTATTAAAACAACACAATTGGCAGACTTCGCGGCTGGCTGCTTCTGGGGTGTAGAAGCCGAATTCCGTCAAATAAAGGGCGTCATTTCGACAAAGGTTGGCTATGAAGGCGGCAATTATCAGAACCCAACGTACCATGATGTTTGCACAGGTCGCACCGGACACGCTGAGACCTTACAGGTTGAGTTCGATCCAGCGCGTGTCTCTTACGAAACCTTGTTGAATGTGTTCTGGGAGAATCACAATCCCACAACGCTGAACCGCCAGGGACCTGATATCGGCACCCAGTATCGCTCGGTCATCTTCTACCACTCACCGGAGCAGAAGGCTGTGGCACTTGCGTCCAAGGAGCGTCTGCAAAGCTCAGGCAAGTACAAGAAGCCGATTGTGACGGAGATTGTGCCTGCACAGACTTTTTATACGGCAGAAGATTATCACCAGCAGTACCTGGAGAAGCGTGGTCTGTCGCATTGTAACATCTAGGGTGGGACGAAAGTATGTAGGGGTCTTATTCTATAACATCCTCGTACCCATTGACCATTTCCCCGACAATGGGTACATTCCCCAATTCCTGCCAAATGGTCGGATTGCCAACAGGGTGTTATAGAATAAGACTCCTACAATTGCTCAATTCCTGCAACGTTTTCGATATTGTACCGTCTGTAAGAATCCGATGAAGATTATCAAATTCCTACAGACGCATATCTTTTTGCAGTGGTGTGTGAAAATGCAACCGACCGAACTCATACAAGTTGACCGATACACGCCAGAACCAGCGATCATCGAGCGAGCGGCGGCGTTGCTGCGATCTGGTCAGGTGGTGGTGTTCCCAACCGAGACGGTGTATGGGCTTGGTGGCGATGCGATGCAGACACGGGCGTTGGAGCGTATTTTCGTGGCTAAGGAGCGTCCCTATAGCGATCCTCTTATTGTTCACATTGCTGATGAAGAGGCTCTTGAGCTGCTCACAACATCTATTTCAGAGCAGACAAGAAGGCTTGTACAAGCCTTTTGGCCCGGTCCACTTACCGTAATACTGCCAGCAAGTTTTCATGTTCCAATGCTTATCACGGCTGGATTTTCCACAGTGGCTATACGAATGCCACGTCATGCTGTTGCATTGGCCCTGATTCGTGCGCTCGGTTTCCCTATCGCGGCACCCAGCGCGAACCGCTTCATGCATGTCAGTCCGACGACAGCGCAACATGCGATGGCGGATTTGCATGGGCGTGTGCCGCTCATTCTCGATAGCGGCCCATGCGAAGTGGGCGTGGAGTCAACGGTGCTTGATCTCACGTCGGCGGTGCCAACAATTTTACGCCCAGGTGGTATAAGTTTAGAGGCGTTGCAGCGTGTCTTACCAGAGGTGATATATCGTAAGCCGACAGCGAACAAAGAGGCACAGGAGCATGAAGCACAGATTGCACCTGGGCAGTTGCTTACTCACTACGCGCCCAGTGTGCCAACATTTCTTTTTGAGGGACCAATCGAGGCGATCAAGCGGGCAATGCTGGCAGAAATACAACAACGAGAGGCACAGGGGGAGCGAGTCGGCGTGCTTATTGCCGATGAGGATGTTACCATGTTCGTGAACAGTGGTGCCTCTATTTATGCATTGGGTGGTGAACACGCGCTTGAGCAGGTAGCATCAAGGTTATATGCTGGTTTACGCACACTTGAAGCGGCGGAGGTGCAGATTATTCTCTGTCGTAGCTTTCCAGAGCAGGGGCTTGGTTTAGCGATTCGGGATAGGTTGCGTAAAGCGGCTGGTGGTAAGATTATTTATGCCAACGATGATGGCTTGTCGTAGGCACCGAGTTATCGTGTATCTTTTTGCTGTAGGTGGTGGATTTTGAGCGCGATTTGTAGCGAGAGGCGTAGTTCGGCGTCTTCGAGGGAACGACCGAGGATTTCCTCGATACGTTCAAGGCGATAGATGAGCGAGTTACGATGGAAGTGCATGGTACGTGCGGTTTGACTGAGATTGCCATTGTACTGAAAGTAGCATTCTAGCGTCTTTACATAGGTGCCATCATGATGCGCGTCGTATGCTAAGAGAGGGCCGAGCAGTTCCTGATAGAAGCTGGTGAGTTCGCTCTGCCCATCCAGGTAGAAGAGTAGGCGGTAAATGCCAAGCTGGGCGAACGAGTGAATTTTGCCCTCACCGAAGAGACGACTACCAATTTCGACGGCACGTTGTGCTTCACGAAACGATTGTGGAATGCCCTGCACGTTTTCCGCGACGCGTCCAATACCGCAAGAGAATGTTGTCAAGGAAAGATTGCTTCGGCCCTGTTGCAGGCGCGTATATAAGCGTTCCAAGCGCAAGACAAGTGCCGACTCTATATCCTGTTTATCTTGTTGAGCTTCGATTTCAAGTGAAGCTACAGGAATGATACCGGTGATGCGGAGTACATCGTTCAACAGCCAGCAAGTAGGCCAAACGCGCACCATTTCTTCGCGAATACGCCTTGCCCATTGTACGAGTGCTATGTCTTGCCCTTCCACTTGCGGAGATGCTTCAAAAATAACAACGATCTGGGGTCCGGTCAAATCATAGCCCAGATGCTGTACACGTGCCAATATCTCTTCAGGTTGCTGATACTGGCCTTGCAACACGTTCATGAAGGCTTCGACATGGTAACGATTCTCGACCTCGCTACGTTCGCGTGCCCTGGCAAATTCTATAGCAAAAATAGGAGTTGCATGGCTCAAGACAAGACGTTCCGAGTAATCGAAGGTGCTTTCGTCGCCAATAAGCGAGAGATAGCCAACAATTTCATGTCGAATAAGAATTGGCTCTACCACGCGTGTCAACTCGCGACTACGAAGAAATTCATCGGTGAGTGAGTCAGGGAAATGGAGCATTTTCGTTGTAGAGGGAGCGGATTGGAAAAGAATGTGGTGCGCTGCATCCTGCATCACCACCCATTTGCCGCGATTGACGGCAAGGTATTCACAGATACCAGCCATGCCGATACCTTGAATACTTAATTGCATGAGTTGCTGTGAAATCTCTGTTGCGTTGCGCTCGATCTCATCACGAAAGCTGACGACGAAAGCGATAACTTCACGCGTGATTTCTTCAATGGGTGCCAGAGCAGGTAGTAAAAGCAGGGGAAGATGCAGGTTGTTGGCTAGTTTTATCGCCTCCTGATCTAGTGCAGCGAGTGATTGCGCGGCGATAGCGACGGCAGCGACACCTTCTTTGTGCAGACTTTCCAGCAGGTGTGGCAGTGTTTCATTAAGGCGACGTAACTTTGTGAGTGTGAGTAGGGCCAGTTCACCCCCTTGTATGCTATCGAAGGCAGGAAGACGCGCTCGCATACTACACGACCATGTTACCCGACGTTCCAATCCTTCCGCACCAGCCACTAACAGTGCATCGTGTGAAGCAAGTAACGTCAAAACGCTACGTACAGAAGCGGATGATATAGAAGGTGAACTAGTCATTTTTTAGCCACTTACTATTCAGACCGCCAGTACACTGCACTACGTGCAGCAGGCAAGTACTGGCAGTCTGTAAAGAATGGATTGCGTGTTTTTTGGAAGCACACTTTTCCGTTCTATCGGGAACGTACAGGTGCTTGTGATGATACAGTAGCAGAAGTCGCGCTACCTGTTTTCTGTGCCTGACGCTGCTTTTCTTTGAATTTCTTTTCGCCTTTGAGATGCTTGTGCCATGCTACGCGTTTTGTCTTGTTCATGTGTGTTAGCCTTTCATTTGCCTTTTGTATTGTTGTGTATTATTCTTCGGGTTCGTTGGTGTTCTCGAAATCGACCTCGGTCATATCGTCAGGCTCGTCGCCGCCATCAAAGTATTCATCGTCGTTGCCCAACTCGTCGTCGTCTTCGCCACGATCTTGACGAAGCATGCTGTCCTTGGTGTATGCGCGGATGGTATCGCCACTCCCTTGAGCGGGGAAGCTGACCTTACCAAACATGCTGGGATGCTGGTACTCTTCACGCATAATGAGTCGAACCTGCTCATTGTCCTTCGCAAGAATGGCTGCTGCGTAGCGGTTGCCACCCTCCATGAAGTTGATCAGGCGGTTCGCAAGACGTGGCTCAACCTGACCAATATCTTCACCAGCAGCATTACGCACCAATAAGGTGCGGCCTATTTGCTGTAACTGCACACGGTCTCCGACACCTACCGTAGCAAGTATAGCAGGGATAGCAAGGTTGATGAGATCGGTGACGCCCGTTTTGCCAGTTTCCTCTATGAAGAGTCGCGGATCAATACGTTCTGCGACCATGTGGGTAGGTGTGGGAGCTTCCTGGATCAGAGAGAGGCGATCAAGGTTTTTCTGGGCAATAATATTCTTTGGATTGTATTTCAACGTCAAGGAATACGCATGTCTCGCCTCTGCGTATTGGCCCAGTTCGCTATGTGCCTTGCCGAGACGGTTCAAAGCGTCTTGCTCATAGGGAAACATGCTCAGGATATTTTTGTTAGTGACAGCGGCCTCTTCCCATAGACCTTCCTGAGCCTGTTTTACGGCAAGGTCGGTCCATTGTTTTTTGGTTCGTGTCTTTTCTTCAGCAGACTGCGTCATTCAACGCCCTCCATTTTTGTAGAATATTGAAATTCCTGCGTGGCATCTGTAGTTTGCCTATTATACAGCAACAATGCAACCTTGCAATGACCAGGGTGTCACACGCTCGACACGAACGTTGACGAGACTTCCTGGTTGAATATCTTGTATATTCTGCGATGCTGTTGCTTCGGGTTGCGGAAAGAAGACAAGTTTGTTGGAGCGATTGCGACCTCGCCAGCGTTTGAGTCCGTGTGCGTCGTTCTCTTCCTCAACAAGGACCTCCTCGATATTGTCGAGATACTGCTGGTTGATCTCAAGCGCGATTCTTGTTTGCAGTTCTTCTACCGCCTGCAAACGCCGTTTTTTCTCTACCAATGGCACATCGTCTTCCCAGCGTGCCGCCACTGTGCCGGGGCGCACAGAATATGCGGCAACATGGACAACATCGAAACGCACTTTAGCAAGCAAGTCAAGTGTATGCTGAAACTCTTCCTCGGTCTCACCACAAAAGCCAACGATGACATCGGTCGATAGAGTGATCGCGGGCCAGAGTTCACGGACCCGATTCACGCGCTCACAATATTCGTCTAAGGTATAACCACGTTTCATGTGCTTCAACATTTCGTCGTCGCCCGATTGTACAGGAATGTTGAGGTGTTCACATACTTTAGGTAAGTGTGCCATACGCTCGATCATGCTATCAGTCATGTAACGTGGGTATGAGGTCATGAAACGGATACGCTCTAATCCGTTGATTTCGCTCAAATCGGTCATCAAGTCGGCAAGGTCAGGCTTGTCATGTAGGTCGAGGCCATAGGATTCGACGGTTTGCCCAAGCAAGGTTACTTCTCTGGCACCCTTTTTGACGAGGGAACGTGCCTCGATAATGAGTTCGTCAAGTGGGCGACTGCGCTCACGGCCTCGACGATAGGGCACGATACAATAGGTACAAACCTTGTTACAGCCAAGCACAATAGGCAGCCATGCAGTAGGGTTTGTCTGTGCCTGTTCGATTTTGGTTGGGTAGTGCGCGACACGCTCCCCTGGTTTGGGCGTGATTGCCATTGGCAGGACACCACGTTTACCTGCTCGCTCGATAGAGGTGGCATAGGTGGGCATGGCAAAATCTGCTGAAAGGGGTGTATCGGCATTATCAGAAACGTATTCGACATCGAGGCAACCAGCACCGGAGATAGGTGTCCAACGCTCTTCAAGGAAACGCGGGAGGATATCGGCTTGCTCGACCTTCATGAAGAGGTCGATGTGCGGGTAGCGTTTGCTGAGTTCGTCGATGGTTTTCTGGTTGCCGATCATACAGCCCATGAGTGTTACCAGCAGGTCGTCGCGCTCTGCTTTGACACGTCTAAGTTTGGCGAGCAGATTGTGGGCTTTTTCTTCAGGAGCCTGACGAACGCTACAGGTATTGAGGACCACGAGGTTTGCCTGCTCCATACTCGCTTCTTCCCAGCCGAGGTCGTCGAGCAGAGTTTGGACGCGTTGCGAGTCGGCCTGATTCATCTGACAGCCAACGGTCCAGATATGATATTTGCCGCGTGCGATAGGTGTTGTCGTGGTCATGCGTAAGCCCCTCTTATGAGTCTGTGTTATGGCTATAGGATAGATTATTGCTACCGTCTCTAAGTTGGCTATTATAACATCAAGTGGGGAGGTTGTCACGCTATTTTTTTAGCGGAGGGGGATGAGCCGCTGAATTTAGGCTGTGGGTCTCTGATCCGTTCCGACGCTTCGTCGCACCTCTAGCGAGCGGAGTATCGCATCACGGCTCAAAACACCAACAAGACGGCTGCCAATTCGCAATGACCCTTGCATTTGATAGCTCCTTTAGCAGTGATAGTAAGCCATTCCATGCTGATTGCTATCACTCATTACAACACGAAGTGCAAGGACAATATGTTGCAATTTATGGAGTGTCACAATGCGTAAGATTATTCTAAGATAAAATAGGTTAAGAGTGGCGGGGATGTTCCACTCATCTTTATTCGCTTAAAGTGTTATGCTAACGGAATGTTTACTTGGATGCGAGGATATCGACCATTTCGATGTTTGGTTGCTGTGAGAATAGTTCTGCGGCATTCGCCATGAGTGCTTCAGCGACACGACCGGAGAGGTGTGCCTGACGCCCAGCGTCGTCGGGAAAGGTGTCGAAGATGCCATAGGTCGAAGGTCCGAGACGGATACCGTACCATGTGGTCGTGGCTGGCTCTTGCTGCACTAGCGGTAAGCCATCGTTGAGGAACTTCTCTACTGCGGCCTCTTTACCGGGTTTGGCCTCTAGTCGAACGAGGAGTGCTTTAGTAACCATAGGATGTCTTCCTTTCGCTATTCAAAAGTGTACATTATGTACAAATGCATGATAGCACTGGTATGGTGAAAGTACAAACACAGCAAATCATGGGAAGACAAAACAACTGCTGCAGCAGTTGTTTTGTCTTCCCATGATTTTTATTTTTTGCGACGGTCTTCGACGCGGGCACTAGCGGTTTTTGATTCGCCGCCACTAGCGCGAGGAAGGCTATCGGTTGGGACAAGCTCTACTTTTGGTGAGTTGCCTGTGATGGTTTTGACGGCTTCAGCCATCTGGCGACCGAGGACATGTGTACGTTCGGGGTTGCTCAGGAGGTCGGCGTCTTTGACTTCGACTTTGAGGTCGAAGGTGTCGAGATCGTTGCGCTTATCGACGATGATGCGGAAGTTCGCGCCAGTTTCTGGGAACTTGACGAGAGCGGCTTCGACCTGACTGGGGAAGACGATGAGGCCACGAATAGAAACGGCGTCATCGCTACGACCTTTGATTGAGCCAATTTTTGGGTGCGTGCGACCACAGGCGCAACGCTCTTCCCACCATGTACGCGAGAGGTCGCGGCTGCGATAGCGAATCATGGCGGTGCCCTCGGCTGAGAGCCACGTCCAGGCAAGTTCACCCTCTTTGCCATCCTCGACGGGTTCGCCTGTTTCAGGGTCGATGCATTCGACAAGGAAGGCATCGGCCCACGCATGCATGCCGTCACGGACTTCACATTCGCAGGTCATGCCGGGTCCAAGAAATTCGGTCATGCCAAACTCATCGTAGGCAGTGATGTTGAAGAGTTCTTCGAGCTTCAGACGCGTTTCCCACGGCCAGGGTTCGGCTCCGAACAGGCCAATTTTGAGCTTCGTGTCTTTGAAGTTGACGCCACGCTCACGCGCCTTGTTGCCGACGTAGAGGCCAACGGAGGGTGTCATGCAGAAGGCGTTGACGCCGAAGTCGAGAATGAAGTCGAGCATGCGGTCATATTGGCGAGCATCGGACCCCATGGGGATCGCCATTACGTCCATTGCCATCGCGCCATAGTGAAAGCCAAAACCGCCCGTTGCCATGCCATAGCCGTAGCAGTTCATCAGGACATCGCCGGGGCGCATACCTGTCATCCAGAGTTCGCGTGCGTTGAGATTGGCCCAGTAGTCGATGTCTTTTTTTGTGGCGAATACAGGTACACTTTTGCCCGTTGTGCCACTGGTAGCGTGAATTTGTAAGGCACCACCAGGACCACCAGGGGGGACAAGTGCCATACCGTAGGGGTAAGCTTCGCGGACTGTTTTCTTCTCAAGAAACGGTAACTTGCGGATATCCGCAAGTGATTTGATGTCGGACGGCTTTACATTGGCTTCCATATAGAGCTTACGATAGAAGGGGTTTTGATGATAGACACGCTCGACAATTGATTGTAGTTTTTGCAATTGTAGTGTTTGTAGTTTGCTTTTAGAAAGGGTCTCTATCTCTTCGTTAAAAAACTTACGATAACTCATGCGGGTAAATAGTTCCTCCAAATTTTTCCTATCATTGATGTACAACGAATGTGATGTCTAATTTGGCACAGCGAGAAAAATGAGATTGGGACGTGGTATGCTGAAAACATAACAAAAACAAGGAGTATTTTCAAGATATGGCACAAAAATTCGGCGCGGTACAGGGAGTTATCTGGGACCTGGACGGTGTGGTTATTGATAGTGAGGAGGATCATAAGAAGGCATGGCAGCGTCTGGCACGCGAGACGGGCAAAGAGTTTAGCGATGAGCAGTTTGCGGTAACGTTTGGGCGGCGCAACGATACAATCATTCCGGTTGTGTGGGGGCAGGTGTCGGCGGAGGAGTTACAGGAGCTGGCGGACCGTAAGGAGGGCTATTATCGCGATTATGTGCGGAAGACAGCGGCGTTTTTGCCGGGAGCGCAGGAGTTGATGAGTGCGCTACACGATGCGGGCTATCCGCAGGCGTTGGGGTCGTCGGCACCGATTGCAAATATCGAGCTGGTGAAAGAGGTACTGGGGCTGGGTCGCTATATTGATGCGTTTGTTTCGGGTGAGACGGTGCCAAATGGGAAGCCTGCACCGGATATTTTTTTGAAGGCGGCGCATGAGATAGGGATAGAAGCCCGGCATTGTCTGGTGATAGAGGACGCGGTAGCTGGTATAGCAGCGGCGCGGGCGGGTGGGATGTACAGTATCGCAGTTGGCTATGGACGTGAGTTGCCAGGGTTGCAGGTGGCGACGCTGATGGTGAGGGACTTAACAGAGGTCAATGTGGGACGGATTCAGCGGATTGCTTGACAAGCGCGGGGATGAATGGGAAAATGAGCGAACCAGGGAGGTGTAGGGACTCCGGTGGGTCTCACCGTCTTCAAAACGGCTGGGGGGTCGCTCTGCGCGGTCCCCGGTGGGTTCGACTCCCATACGCCTCTGTTTTACGCATCTGTTTTGGATGTTCCTGTGCTGTCTAATGTAATCGTGGAATTAACGTTAATTCTATTCTTAGCGTGGAAAAAGTACAGTACGACATCAAAAAATGTCTATGCTAGTCGTAGAAATAGCTCTGCAAAAATAGATAACATTTGCTGAGGTGTTTATCTTAAGAAAGCAAATTGTACTGTGGGACATGAAGACTCATTGAGTCAGGTAAGCGTAAAATCCAAAGTAATTGACTCTTACACTATTTTTGTCAAGTAGTTCATATTAAATATCTCGTCTATATATAATTGCTCCTTCTAAGGGTAAGAAATGTATCTCTACCTTAAGCAGTTCCAAATTTTCGCTTTCGTTTTCGTTTTCGCTTTGGTACAAATCGATCTAAGATAGCTTTGACTTGAGGAATTGACTTTAACTGCCAAATAGGTATTTTGACAATTTTACTAATACTATATGGAGAAACTTTTTTCCCTGAAATACTTAAATCTCTTACTGCCTCATTTACCTGATTAATGATTAAATTTGTACTTGGAAGATTTTTTTGTTCAAGAACACGCAACTGCTCTATAAGCGATTTATCTTGTTTTTTATTTCTCATATAATCCTGAGATGGAACTTGCTCGAATAGCTCCTTCACACGCTGGTAATATCCAAGTTTGGCTCCAGATATGCCTATAATCACTCCAACATTCTCTAGAGTAGGCAGTTGTCCAGAAGCTAACAACACTTTCATAACTGGCTCTACTTTTTCAACGAGTTCATTCTCAGTTAGACGTTTTTGTTTAGCTTTTTCGTTACGAGCACTACTTAACATTTCCTCCCAAAAGGCGTTGACCATTTGATATTGCCTAAGCTTTTTTGATGTTGTATGCATTTGTTTGATGATGTCACTTAGAGTCACCAGTTTTTCAGAACTCTCGATGGCTCTTACTACTTCTTGAATGTGTTCTATTATAACGCTTTCAAACGGTTGCACTATGTATTGTTGTTTTAAAGATGCAAGAAGGCATATATCTTGAGAGTATACAATCGAGTCAAACGTTGCATTTTTGCAATACTCGCATATCTTCTGCAGCGATACTCCAATATAATCTGCATATTTTAGATAACCTAAAAGCGATGTGTACTGATGAACTCCACCTTGCTCAATATTGCGGACTTCGAGTACTGGAATTGATAGACAATCGGCAATTTGTTGCGTAGAAAGTTGTCTTTCTCGTCTCAATGTTGCAAACCTATAGCCTACTTTTCGGGTAAAATCTTTATCCTCTGCTAGAGAAGATGGTGACAAGATGTACTCAATATCTGTTACATAATTAGCTTTCCTCATATCGTACTCAGATAACATGTCTACAGAGTAGGCTAGTAAATCGCCTCTACATAAAGGACACTTTCCTATTTCGGAGGGAAGGATAAATAGAGGTATAGGCTTCTTACAAAGTTCGCACTGAGTAATAAATCGACAACCATGTATATTACATCCTGGCAACACTAGAAAACGCCATGTTAAGCGATAATAAGGCGCTTGTGCCAAACACAGAGGACAATATCTAAGATGGCTACTCAGGCTATTTTGAAGGAAACCAGCAATATATCTAGGATGTAATGAAGTGATGAACTTTTTTGCCAAATGAAAGAATGTAGTTGCCAATATTTGTGAGTCTGTACATGCCGTCAGTAGAGCAATTTCTTCAAAGGAACCTAGTGGAGCATCCCAGAGATTTTTGTAAATTTTTACGTCAAATAACGCAGATAAAATACGAACTCTTCGTATACCATTTGCACTTGCAATTCGAGTTAAATAGCCAGTAAGTGACTCTAATCTTTCGGGAGGAGGATGCACAGGCAGTACATCGAAGTAATAAGCAGAGGTGACGTTACTCATAAACTGCACTCATTCCAGTTATTGTTTTGTCATTAGTATTTCTCGCCAAGCAGGACATAGTAAGCGGAAAAACGAAGCGCTCTTTATCTATTTAACGACGAAGCACCCTTATTTCGATTAAATAGATAAAATATTAAGTTGAGTTTATCTCAATAAGTCCAGTTCTTCGAAAACTTATTTCATCGATGAATAAGTAAATACATCAAAGCATCAATAAAGTTTCTTCATAACTACCTTACCGTCTCAGTTGTAACCTTCTCCTGCTCAAGAAAGTTTGTTACCCTTTTTTTCTGTATATTCTTCCATGTCTTGTCCAAAAGTTCTGGTGTAAGACAAGGCATATCTCCCTCTACTGCTTTACGGCCTGCATCGCGAATAAGAATCATGATGTCACGCAGAATGCCTCCTGTAGATTGTTCGATGAATCTGGCTGGGCCATCTATCTCATGAGACTTCTGCTTTAAGGTGTGAAGGGCTAGATGCGATGGTTGTGTAAACGGAAGTAGCAGTTCGATAGAGGCTAAGAGACTACTAAGTCTTTCCCCAGTATACTGCGGCAGGTCGAAAAAATCATTCCAGCGACCTGCCACTTCTTCATCTCCTGTCACCCATGTAAGTGGGTTACAAGAAGCGCATATAATAGGAACTTTTAGTCTATTAGAAAGATCAAGTACCCTTCGTCGCATGTCTGGATGCGAGATATGTTCGACCTCGTCTATCAAGATCAGTTCGACACCACATTGCAGAGAATATAAACTTAGCTTTTGGTTCAGTTCCTCCTCCGTGTCCCCCTGTAAATAGGTAAGGCCACATTCAAGAATCATTCTCTGAAGAAGTGCCCTTGGTGTTTTATTACTTACTGGAGCATCAACCTTAATAACCCGAACATGATTACGACTTTCCTCTCTTTCGGGAAGTCTCATAGCAGCAAGCCAGTTCAAATAGGTTGTTTTTCCCATTCCAGACATTGCCCCTAATAAGAAGTTTCGCTGCTGACCAAGAGATCGGTATTCCAAAACACACTTCACCTTCTCATGCAGTTCCCACAGATCAGGCGTCATTAAAAAAATAAAATTATCTAGCCATAACAATTTGTCCTCTCTCGATAAGCCTAAAAATTGCTCTTTCAGATGCTGATTGATAAGTTTATAACCGCCCTCACCCTTAATAGAGATTTCTAAAGGCTCTCTCACAAGTCTTATCTTGAGACGATCCCGTAAAATAACGATTTGGTCGCCCCGTTGTACATCCAATCGTTTATTAGGATTTAACAAACGTGCACGAGCTTTTAGTCTTTCATCCTCGTGTAACCATTCGTCCTTCCACTCGCCCAATCGCGCTAACCGCAACCGAACGTCAAAATGCTCATTCACAACTGCGGTTTGTATTTCATACATAGGTTTACCCCCTTTACGTTTACACTAGTGTTGTGACGACGGACGAGTAAAACCAGTAATATACCGATTATATTCCTCATCCTGAGATACTGCTGTTTGCTCTAGTGCCTGACCCATCTCAGTAACATTTATCTTTGACGAAGGTTTAGCGCGACTCTTTCTAGCATTTCGTTGCGCCTCCTTTTTCTCTGCTTTCCTCTGATCGAACAACTCACGCAGACCATTGAGATAAGCGACCCAATCCCTCGCTGCCTTTCCATCGTTGCGTGCCAGTTCTTTTGCCAATTCGCGTTCCCAAAGGCTCACGGATTTGTACTCGTTATTCGCCAATCGCAATTCTTTCGCACGTACATCACAAACGTACTTTCCGTCTCGAAAGATAGCAAGAAGGCTAATATCAGAAGGATTGTATCGAACACCCAATTTTACGGTTCTGTCAGGACTCAAACCCCCTATCTTGGCACAGAGGTCACCTTTCTGTTATGCTACTCTCATCATTCTGACTGAACGAGGAACATTGACCAATGAACTGCCCCCATTGCGCAGAAACGACTACCCAAAAACGAACGAAGAAAACCAAATTGGGATATACCACCTTCTTTTGTCGGGGGTGCCAACGTACCTTCAACGAACGAACAGGCACTCCTTTCAATTATCTTGAATTTCCCACTGACATCGTCCTGCTCGCGGTCTTGTGGCGATTGCGCTATAAACTGAGTCTGCGTGACGTGGCTGAAATGTTTTTAGCGCGCGGTTTTGTGTTTACCCATGAGACGCTTCGCGACTGGGAAGCGCGCTTTGCTCCCTTGATAGCGGATCAGCTACGCACCAGGCGGCGGGGACAAGCAGGGACATCCTGGTATGTCGATGAAACCTATCTCAAGGTCCATGGAAAATGGTGCTATCTGTATCGAGCCATTGATGGGGATGGCAATCTGGTTGATTCGCGGCTCAGCGAAAAGCGAGATATGGATGCCGCAAAACAGTTCTTCAAGCAAGCAGTTGCCGTTGTTGGTCATGCTCCAGAATATGTCACGACAGACGGGCATCGTTCCTATCCACGTGCCATACGCGAAACTCTGGGAAAGGATGTGAAGCATCGGACGAACGTCTATCTGAACAACCGAATAGAACAAGATCATCGAGGTATCAAACAACGGTACTATCCCATGCGTGGCTTTGGGAACTTTGTGTCAGCCGCTCGCTTCTGTCGTGCGTTTGATGAATTACGCCAGTATTTCCGACCTCGCCACACAGAACGGGAAACCATGCCACTGGCGCAACAGCGTCAACTCTTCCGTGAGAGGGTTGCGACTTTACAAGAACTGATGGTTGCAATCTCATAGTTTAGCAAGTGGTTTGTATTAGACTTTGAAGACCTTGCGGATTTTTGTGCTCCCAGTTCTGACACATCCCTACTGCTACAATTGTGGAACTCAACTACTTCGAGGTTAGACAAGCGACACTACTCACATGAAACTTGCTCAATATAGGTGAAGATGCAAAGTTGACCTCTCAAGTGAAAACACAAACACTCGCAATGGCCTGTGAAGAATTGGCTTCGGGCCTACTTGCCGAAAAACCGTTGCGTGAGCATAGCAATGAAAACACCTTCGATGAGAAGACCTAAGACGGCTTCAATAGCTGTCACCCAGATTTGGGGTGTGTCGGACATGAACAGTTCGAAGAAAACACGTCCGTGGAATGCGGGAATGCTTTCAAGAAACGCTTGGAGCAAAGATAGCTGCGGTGGGTAGTACCGCCCCAGCACAAAGTACGCACAAGCACAGAATGAGATGACGAGAGCATAGCAGGCGAGAATACGCCGCATATGATACCCATATCCTGCCACCATTGCAAGCAGGAAAGAAAAGAGCCATTTTCCAAAAGACCGTCGCGTCCAAAAATAGCACGCTGCAGAACGTGTGCTCTTCTTCGCTTACATGGCCCGAGGAGCATTCTTCCCCTCGCTGCGACTCGTCAGACCTTCGAGCGGCTTGCAGCAGACGGACAGAATTCAACTCACCTGCAAGCCCATTCCCTTGAAGGGGAATAGGCCGTCTAACCCTGCATTCCTCCTGATCGCCCTTGCGGTGAAAATGCGCTAGGCGTCCCTGATCGCGAGCCACTTCAATGTCTCAAACGACGTAAGGCATCGACCGCGATGACGCTTTACTTGTGGTGCCTCTTTTTCCGTTTCTTTTTTCCCCACCGCTGCGGATGAGGTCTACCCGGCGCGTCGTACCCGATTGGACCGCCCGGCGGCGCGAAGCCAACCTCTTGCGCGGTCACGATATCGCCGTCGAGCACATCCAGCAACTGCCTGAGCCATTCCTGCACACCCATACTCCGTATCTGCATAGCGTTCACCTCGATCCACATCGCTCTTTCGATAATGGGAGGATGCTCGGTGGCGAACAGAGGGTCGATGGTGATGGCCTGATATGGGCTCACATATTCGTCGGCAGGGGTGGCCTTTCCTTCCAGCACATCTACCAGTTGCCTGAGCCACGCCTCGGCCCCTCTGTCTCGTATCAGCAGCACATTCGCCTGCACCCATTCCTCCTCGCTCATGGGCGGTTCATGCTCCTCGGTCAACTGGGAAGCAACCGTAAGAGCGTAGAACGGATTGATCATGATGCGCTGGAGGTTGTCTTCTGTAAACGGTGCCATTTCCCTCTCCTTCCAAGCAAGATATTGTTCGACTTCGGCATGCTGCACTCCTCTTCTCGCGCAGCCACCCGAAAGGGGAAGTGCCTCCTCTCCCTTTGTCCCATGCGGCCAGGCCGCGGAACTTCACGCCGTGGAACACGGACCAGCACGAGTACGCGCGGCTCACGTCCACTTGAGCTGCTCCTTCAGGCTCGCGAAGCGACCCGCGCCGATGATGATGTGGTCGAGCAGTTCGATCTCGAGGAGGTGCCCCGCCTCGACCAATTGCTCCGTGACCTCGACATCGGCCTGCGAGGGAGTCGGGTCACCGCTAGGGTGATTGTGGCAGACGATGAGGCCGGGGCAGTTGCTCGTGATCGCTGGCCGGAATATCTCCGCCACGCGCAGCACCGAGTTGTTCACGGTCCCCCGATAGCGGCAGATGTTGCCGACCACCTGGTTCTTGGAGTTGAGCAGCAGGATGCGCAGCTCCTCGTGGTCGAGGTAAGCCATCTCGACCATCACCAGGTTTGCGGCATCGGTGGGCGAACGCACGCGGTACCTGTCCTCGGAATCCAGTGCGCCCAACCGCCGCCCGATCTCGAGGGCGCCCTTGAGTTGCGCCGTCTTCGCCTCCCCCATCCCGTACTCCGAGCACAACTCGCCGAAGTCCGCCCGCACGAGCCCACCCAGTCCCCCGTACTTCGCGAGCAGCTTGCCCGCAAGTTCGATGGCGTTGTCCTGCTTGGTGCCTGTGCGCAGGGCGATGGCGAGCAGTTCGGCCGCCGAGAGGGCCCCTGGACCCGCGTGCCTGAGGCGCTGGCGGGGTTGCTCGCCTCTGGGCAGATCGCGCACCGTCGGGTGGTATTCCAGCTTCCTGTCCGCGCCGGCACCGGCGCCTCCTTCCCCGTTCGCATTCGCCACTCCTACTCCTTTCTCGAAGCAGGCTCCGCACTCGGAGCCGTCTTTTGCTTCTGTTCTTTCGCGCGGCAGCGAAAGGGGAAATCCGTGGGCGGCACATCGGCGTCGCGTGATGGTGCTCCTCCCGACGAGGCACAGGACCCGCTCAGTGGGCAGCGTTGGCAGAGGGGATAGCGTGCTCGACAGACGAGGGCGCCGAAGTCGAGGACGGCCCAGCTGACTGTCAGGCTCTTCTCGCCGACCGTCAGGCACCGTGCGAACCCGTGCAGGTGCGGGTCGCCGACTTTGGGGAGGGGTCGAAAGCCGAAGAACCTGCCCAAGACCCGCGCGGTGTTCACGTCGACGAGCGGCTCCGCCTGACCGTAGACCACCGACAGCACGGCACTGGCGGTGTACTGGCCGACACCCTTAAACCGTTCTAACTCGCGACGCGAAGCAGGGAGCGCACCGCCTGTCTCTTCGACGGTGCGCGCGAGGGACAGCAGCACGTCCGCCTTCTGCCGCCAGAGCCCGAGGGGTCTGAGGGCTTGCCACAGTTCCTCTTGCGGGGCCTGCCCAAGCGCAGTCCAGGAGGGATAACGGGCCAGGAACGGGATGTATGCCTGGGCGACGGCACCCGCGGTCGTGCGCTGCAGCAGAATTTCCGCCACAACGACCTCGTAGGCGTTCCTGCCCGCCTCACGCCAGGAGAAGGTGCGCCCGCACCGCTCGAACCACGAGAGGAGCTGTCCGCGCAACCAGATCACCCGCTCGTCGCCGGGTAGGGGTGGAGTGAGGTCTCGATGAGTACACGGCTGCGACTGCTTGTCCATCAGAATTCTTCCTACGCCTTTCAAAACGTCGTCAACTCCCATGAGCACTCTACCTCACGCGTACTGGAACCAACCGCCCCATACGGGCGTGGGAAAAACACTGGTACATGTTACGGGTGCGCGAGATGTTCAAAGGCAGCTGGCACACCTTGCTGACCGGCATTCCACCCCGCGCCGATTACGGCTGAACAGTCAACCGACTGAGGGGCAAACACCAGCTTGCGTGTTGACGGTCTAGTACGACCGCCGTCGCTTTGTCAGCGGTTCATCGACTCTCCTCCTACAGTAACCCAGTACCCGCCGACCGTCTCCGAGGTGTAGTGCTGGCCTGTGACCTGCGAGAGACTTCTCAGAATCCGCTCGACATCTTCGCGTGCAAGGGACCCTCCCTGTTCCATCCAATACACCATACTCGGCTCGACACACGCGATTGCGGCGACGGCGAGCGTGCTCAGGTTGTGCTTCCGCTCGATCTCCCTCAGCGTCAGTTTCCCTTCTTCGCTGATGTAGGGCACCTAACCCACCACCTTCGCGTAGGTCTCAACGACCATGCGATTCGCATCCTCTGTTCCCACGAGTTGTTCGAGTTCTTCCTGATACTTGCCCAATGCGTTGTACTTCTGCTCGATGAACTTGTGAGACGCGACGACGGCGTACCCGGAAAGGGCCAGCCGCATGGACTCACACTCTAGCTCGATCTGCCTGCGCAGTCTGGCAACCTCGCTCATCATCCTACCTGCCTTTCTCTTGATGTTCTAACATACTTCGTTGCGTTGAACCCGTACGTGCCCCTAGCCGGGCTAGTTACCGAAATTCCTGCTTAGGTCTCAAGCAGACGAGAGACGAGCGCCGTCGTCTGCCGCATGCGGCTTGCACACAACTATCCCACATCATGAATTCCGGTTGCGGTCCCAATCGACTGCTACACGCGTTCGCTAGACGCTGATGAGCGAACAGCACATACGTACGTTCGCGCACTTTTGGGTGCATTTCCATCAACGTTCTCATGCTCGTTCTGACCTGCGGTACGGACGTGGTGCTTTTTGAGAATCACCGCTTTATCGGTACCCAATGTAATACATACCATTACATTGGGATTGTGTCAAGAGGGCAAGTCGAGTATGATGGACGCGTATCGAGAAGCGAAGGAAGAGGAGCACCATGAGACGCTTGCGCGTAAAAGAGGTCGCCCAGGCCAGGGGCTTCACCATGGCCAGGCTGCAGCGGGCGGCCGACATCAATCTCAAGACCATCCAGGCGATCTGGCGCGACCCACGCCACAATGCGTCGCTGAACACGCTGGACAAACTCGCCGAAGTGCTCGGCGTCCCCGTCACCGAGTTGATCGAGGACGTGCCAGCGGGGACCACTTCACAGGAGAAGAAACCAAAGAAGGTCGCCGAGGACACCGATGCATATCCCGCGAGGGATGAGAGCTAACCTCCTCCACGCGCTCCTTTTTCACGAAAGCGTGGGAGGGCTGCATGAGAATGTGTCTGCCGCGCGTCAGCGGAGGCACTCAGAGGCCCGGCGAGGAAGGTGTACAGTGTGACCCCTAAACATGAGGTTATGCGCTTGTTCCTGTCCTTTGCCCCCTTGGACGCTTTCAATCAGAGAGTGGCGTTCCACTCCCATTTGGGGCCGAACGCGACAACCGGTAAGCATCTGGATCGATTTCTTCGACCATCCGTTCTTCACAAAAGCGACCTTTGCCCCCTCCCATCACGCCGCTACGCGACGAACACCAAGTGATTTGGAGCCGCCCCACGTCTAAGGTACTGCAGATCGAGAAAAGTTGCGCGGGCGTGCCCGTGCAGAAGGGGATGATGAAGGTGCGCTACTACTATATGTGAAGTTTTTCTGCAAAACTATGCTTCCTCTATAGGACAGGCAAAAGCGCGAAAACAGGAAATCGTAGGAAGTCACATCTTTCTACAAGCTCAGAGAACTAAGGCTCCCTGCAAAACTATGGTATTCTCAATCTGCAAGACCATGGGAATAATGACAGAGAATTCCAGCGTAACTCCGAAATGAAATGAGATTCCATTGTAACTCCGAAAAAATTCAAGAAGCTGGCACCAAATTCCTTGTATTATTTGATTTGGTTTGGTGTTAGCTTGTAGGGTCTATCTTGAAGAAAATAGGGATGTTTACTAGGACAAGAGTAAAAGCAGTAAAAGACTGCAAAGGCTTTCTAATGGAGTTTTACTTTGAAAAATGGGTGTCAAACCTTAAAACCAATAAGTATGTACATAACTGATATTTACATCTATTTGAACAGTTTAAGTAACTCTATGAATAACGTTCTTTGCCAATTTCGCGATTTTACCTTCGTTTTCTCCTTGGAGAAAAGTGATTTAAGAGAGCATTGACTTGTGGATATGACCTCAACTGATATACAGGTACTCCAACAATCTTACTAATACTACTCAAATAGACTTTACCTCCTGAGGCTATCCTATCTTGTATAGCCATATGTATGAGGTTGACCCGTTTCTGTAGAGTCGGGAAACTTGGAAAGTGAACGAGAAATCACTCTTGAGACGTTGCTTTCTCGAAAGAAGAATACGTTGAAAAGATGCTTAGTACTATTTCAGCGTCTTTAC